>ERZ1674203.47-NODE-47-length-33868-cov-10.896342_pt1 | contig 33868 bp, 20 predicted proteins | sample MGYA00581297_ERZ1674203 | MGnify/ENA primary metagenome ERZ1674203 (study PRJEB41354, sample SAMEA4873349) | human saliva metagenome | biome: human-associated habitat [ENVO:00009003]; feature: mouth environment [ENVO:08000002]; material: saliva material... | reverse complement strand
GGCATGCCCCCATGGAGTAGTAGGTATTAAATTCCATAGCTCATTCGCCTTAGGAGTTTTTAGTCGCTGTGGCAAAGCCCAATGATGTAATTCCATTGATATATCTTTCACCTTGGGGCCAACATCAAGTTTACTAATCACAACCCTCATCATCGGAGCCTTTCCCTCCTTCATTCGAGCAATATTTCGTGCAGAGTACTTATGAGGATTAATCAAAGCCTCGCGTTTCCAAAACTTCTTTCGGGCTGTGCTCCAACAATCCAGTCCGAATGGATCCAGCCAAGAGTTCGTGTCCTTAACGTAACCATAGAGCGTGGGGTTGTTCCCAGCCATTCGGATTGGATCTTGGCTGATGTAGTTCCCGAGTTCAGGAGAGTAGTAGCGGAAGCGGTTGTAGTACAAGCCTGTTTCCACATCTGCATACTGTCCTTGGAAGCGGAATGGGATAAAGTCCTTATCCCCTTCAATCATTTGGATGTCGCCATAGATGTCCAGCACACAGTCCCACACCTTGTTTCCTCGGCTATCAAAGGCTTGCGTTGGTGTGCCGAGATGGTCTTGTACAATACTGTAGCAATCCTCTTCGGTAAACTTCGCCACAGGCGTATGACTTTGTCCGTCATACACCCATGTCGTGACATTCGTTAGTGGCTCAGGACTACTATAGCTATAGCGACCATACTTATCCTTCTTCCGAATAGGCTTAGTCCAGCTGTGATAGTTCCATTCATGAAGCAGGACATTACCATCCCAAGCATAACGATAGCGTATGCCTCGGAATTCCTTAAGCGTACGTCTACCGAGAGCATCGTACTCGAAGCTGACTACTTTACCATTAGGAAGACGGATAAACTTAAGCATACCATTCCCATACCACTCATAAGTTGTATCGCCCTCTTGCCAAGAATAATACTTCTCTATCTCTTTCTTGCTCAGTTTTCTTCGCATAAAGAGACGATCCAACCAATCCTCGGGAACTCGGTCGGGAGGAGGTAGAAGTATGTTGCGCGGACTCTTGTGGATAAGATTTCCTTCGCCATCATAACGATAGTAATACTGCTCATCTTTGAGGATACGTCCACTCAGTCCATACTGCCTTTTACTGTATCTTGGCTCGGGATCTCGGTAGAGGTTTCCGAGGAGGTCTGGGGTACGAAAGAGCGATTCTCCTACATCCTTGGAAGAACGTATCAAGAACCCTAACTCATCATAGGCATAGATGAGGGATTTACCTGTGAGATTGCAATTAAGAGAGCGCAAGCGATGATTGGGAGCCCATGAATAGCGTCGATATGCGCAGAGCTCTTTGCCGACATAGCTATTACGAGCAGTAAGCATACCAGCAGAGTCATACTCTGAGCGAACCCGAAGTCCTCCTAAAGCAAAACGTTCAATCTCACGCCCTGCTACATCATACTGAATGCGACTCTCCCAACTTCTTGCTACAGAGAGCTCGGTGTCTACAGATACTTGAGCTTCTACAGTATGGAGCAAGCCTTTATCATCATATCCAAACGCCTGCTCTGCACCTAAAGAACTCTTGAGGTGAATACGAGCATCCCACATATCGTATTGCGAATCGACATGGAAATGCTCTTCTGAAGCTGTGTAAGGAACGAACTGGCTCTCTCTGATGATACGTCCCTTTCGGTCTCGCTCAAAGAGGACCTCGCTACTGGCGTTCTTCGCTGAACTTAAGAGACCATCCTTATCATAGCCAAAGCTTTCCCATGTACTATCGGAGTACTCTGCACGGATGACACGCCCCAATGCGTTGTACTCGAATCTTGTCGTACGATTGTCTGGGCGATCTATTTGTACCACTTCGCCTGCTTTGTTAAGGATGAACTCTCGTATAACCCTATCAAAGCCTATTTCCTTATTGATGCGCCCAGCGCCATCGCGGAAGAACCGATAATGTTGGCCTTGCTCATTCTTGAAGAGATAAAGCTGCTCCATCTTGTTGTAGAGGAACTCTACCTTGTGTCCTCGTTCTTCTCTTGTACGGACACTCCCCATAGGAGTATAGCTCAGCTTGATATGTCTATCGCAGTCTTGAACTTCTGTGACATTGTCATAGCTGTCATAATGAAGGTCAATTGTATTGCCATCAGGACGATGAATACGCCTTGTTCTATCTAAAGCATCATACTCAAAGCGCAACGGTGCGATCAAAGGTTCTTGCTCTGTGACTACACGACCTCGATAGTCATACTCCCAGCTACGAAGAAGTTCTCCCCCAAGGAAGTAATGAGAAAGATTCCCTTGAGAATCATACTCAAGGGCTATTTTTCGTCCTCCTTTTTCTATCTGGCGGAGATAACCTTCTTGTGTATAGCTAAGTATACTTACCTGTCCTTCTTCATCGATGATTCGTTTAAGACGATGGGTATGCTCCTTATCATAGATGCAAACTTGCTTCTCTCCCTTGGGAGAGATTGTAAGGACAAGACGGTCTTGCTCATCATATATCTGATAGCTGCTTGTTCCATCAGGGTAGCTTGTACCGATCTGATTGCCTCGCTCATCATAGTACCAACCTGTAATACGTCCCTCTGGGTCAATTTCCCGAAAAGGATACATATCTTCGGTGTAGTCAAAGTAGCTTACATTACCAAGAGGATCGACTATCGAGCGAACCAGCTGGTTGGGGTCATAACGATAGATCGTTTCTTGCCCAAGCGCATTCTTCACCACATTATACCCATCCGTGGGGTAATAGTATATCCAACCCTCTTGGTCTCCATGCTCTCCTCGTGTATGGATACAACGACCTGCTTGGTCATACTCCCAATAGAAAGTATTGCCATTGCGGTCTGTCTTGGAAATCATTCGATGATTGAGGTACTCTATGTGAGTCGTCTGATTCAGGGCATCGGTAATGCCTACCATATTTCCCTCGCCATCGTAGTGATAATGCACTAAAGTCTCTAGCTCATCATTGGGATGACGAAGCTCTATTTGACTGATGAATCCTTGCGCATTACTTCGCACATAGAGTCTACGTCCTACAGCATCTGTTATCTGAACTAAAGCATCATAGTTGTACTCAAATCGTATACAGTGACCATCAGCATCCAGTATATGTGTGAGATAGTAGCTATCATACCCTTGCTCTGTCCCTAACTGAGTGAAGAGGAATATCTGATGATTGTTATGCTCATAGAGCTTATATCCTTCTGCAATACGTGTTAGCGTGATACGTTCCGCTTTATGGAAGAAGCTATCATCAGGAGCTAACACTGGAAACGTTGCTAGTCGTCCATCGCTCAAACGAAGCGACAGCAATTCCTCTTCGGGAAGATAAGTAACACGTCTATCATAAGAGCAATGCACTCCATGACCAAGCCAACCTCTATACTGAGAGTCAGAGTACCAACTTCGCTCCCATGATAAAGGAAGCATCGAAGGAAATCCAAAGTCATTCCCTTCATAAATGACAGAGCCATTGATGAGGTTTACAGGTTCAAACCCCTTTTTACACAGCCAATCACTCAGCTTGTTTGGACCTAAGAGCTTTCGAAGAGCTTTATTGGACTTCTTCAGTGCTGATGTGCTAGCTTTCTTCCCTGCTTTCTTCATTGCCTTGAGCAATGCAGGAGCAAAGCTCAATAAAGTACTAAAGCCTACACTTGTGGCTAATCCCATCAATGCTCCTCCCCAATCAGGAACATACGGTCCACCCAATAAGACGGGCTTGCCCGCTGGGATAGGGAGAGGTAGAGAAAATGCCGTCGGGGCAAAGAGTGTGGGAGTAAACTTAAACTTCTTCTTGGCAATCTTGCCTGAACCTGACAAGGGTAACCCCACATCATTACAGGTCATCGTCATATAGGACTTTGGGCTTAGCCTTGTCCCTTCGGCAAAGACCGTCTCCGAGGCGAAGAAGTTCATACTCTCATGCCCTATAAGCGGAGCCATCACAAATGGTCCAATCAAAGGGATATGTTGTAGCGTTGCTAAAACACCGCTCGTATCGGAAACCCCTCGTTTAATTCCGTTGATATGCACACTGCTACCAATGAAAGGCAAATAATCAAACGGATCTATGACCATCCCTATATAAGGATGGAACACATTCCCCGAGGCGGATAGATGTAGATCTATCCCCAAAACAGGTGTCCAATGATTATTTACTGGTAGCATAGGCTATCTCTTCAAAGAGGGGTATGTTGGGATTCCTGGAAATGCTTCATCGCCTCCTTTGGACTAGCATCCCAATGTACACCATAAAGTTCTACCATGCGTGAGCGGAGCGTGTCGCGTTGTTTGGAGTTTAATCCCTGTTCTTTATCAAGGTAAGCACTAACTATAAAAGAGATATTGATACTCTTCAGCTCTTCGTCCGAAAAAGCAATTACATAAGAGTAAGCCTCTTTGAGAATAGGAAAGTAGTCTCTCCGTTCTCGCTTTAGAGTAACGACCAATGCACTATTGTAGGCGTTTACAGCAAACGCTTTGTGTCCAACTTCTTTGGCTACAGCAACAGCATGCATAAATGAAGAGGTCGCATCGCCTAGATATTTGTTCATTGCGTAGCACGCTCCCTTATACATATGATATTGTATCAACAAATCAGAGAATTTGAAAGGATCATCTGCGGGACTTTCTACTTGAAGGATTTCTAAACCCTTATCAAGTAACTCCTGAGTGTACTTTTCTTCTCCTTTAATCTGCATCATAAAGCCTGCTACGATAAGGTAAGAGGACACCCACATTGCCGTATCGTTCATTGATCGACATAAGGGAACAAATCGCTGCTCAGCAAGTCGCTTCAACCTTCCTTTATCTTGTTTTTGTGCAGCTTCTCCTAACTCAAATAGGAGCATTCGATATTGCACCTCTGGATCGCTACTTTCTCCTTGCGCTGCAAGTTCTTTATAAGCCTCATTCATTCTTTGATTGGGGAGCGAGAATAGGCACGCTTTCTTCCCTAAACCTTTTATTATCGGCTCATAAAGTGACTCTTTCGACTTATCCTCCATAAGCAGTATAGAGGCAAAAGAGGGTAGATTGTCAGCAAAAGCGCACAATGACTCTTTGAGAATATCAATAGACTCGACGCGGTCTAGTAGGAGTACTTGAACAAGACGATTTCCTTCAATTCCTTCGAATCGCTTGAAACTCGTAAGCATCCGCTGATAGAAGCTCCACAAACTACTACGGTCTTGCATAGAGCAGAGTTTGAACTCTTCTATGAAAGAAGAGAACTCTGTCCAATTCCATTCTGGATGTTCTTGTTGCTCTCTTTGAAAAGTATTTATCCACTCGGAGATGATCGCTTTGAGGAGTTGCGCTGTACTATTCAAACTAACTCTAAAGAGTAGAAATGTATCATCCGAAAGACCATGTTCAGTAGGCTCTAGAGCCAAAAAGCCTTCTACCAGGGGAGCATCTGAAGGCTCATAACGAAGGACAAACACTCGAGTTTGAGGATATGCTGTACTCTGCTTCAGCCAAAGCTCCTGAACTCGTTGCACTCGGACGGCTATGGGATTATGTAGATTGTTCATAGTGCAACTAATTCAAATTGAGTATCGTTCCCTTGACGTTAGTCATCACACTCCCTTCAATATCTACTGTACTCCCTTCAATCTTTAGAGAAGTAGTGCTACTAGTGCCAACCCCCAAGGAAGGTGCATCGATACTAACTTGAGTATCACCTAAAACTTGCATGGATGAAGCCCCTAATATTATACTATTCTCTCCTTGAAGACTAAGCTCAACCTCACTTGAGATGCTTACCTTCTCCTTGCCTTTAATCTCAATTTCTTTGGACTCAAAAGTAATTTTGTCTGCAGACTGGATTGTGATTGTATTATCACCATTCAGGATGATCGTACTCCCTTTAGGGTCTCGCAGGGTGATGCTGCCCTTCTTATCGTCAAGTGCTATGGTAGCTCCACTCCTTGTGGTGAGACTCTTGACATTGTTATCAGTTCCACCGCCACCAGCATTCTTCCCATTGAAGAGACTTCCCTGTACATAGGGGCGGTTAGGATCATTGTAGTGGAAGCCTATCATCACTTGGTCACCCTCTTCTGGTATGAAGACAAAGCCTCGATTAGACGATACCTTGTCACTACTACCTGCATCGGGGGTAAGCACTCGTATCCACGAGGTCTTCATCCCCTTGACCTGCCAGTTCATCCGTACCTGCACACGGCCATGTCCCTGAGGATCTTTATTACTGACGACAGTTGCCATCTGGGGCTCTGCCACAGGAAGCGTGACCCCTGCTGTGGGTAGGGTATAGACTGATGCGGGGATAGCTCTAAAGGTGCAGCGGTAGCTACCTGGTTCATCAGCATAGTGCATCATCTCGGTGATGATGTAGCTTCCGATGATCTCATCCTTATACTGATTTCCCTTAACTTGCACACTGCTCTTGATGGTAACGACATCGCCAACCATCAGCCCAAGGTAATCAGACTCGGCTATGATACTATGTGAGTAGGCGGCATCGGCCTGTTGCTTTTTCTCAAGGTACTGCTGTAGTTCATGGTCACTACCAACCCGGATGTCAGAGTACTGATTTCCCGGGCTACTAAAGACCTTGATCGATTGCTCAAAAGCTTGATAGCCCAAGGGGCCAAAGCCTTTGGGGGTGTTGGGGCTCTCTGCGCTAAAGATCTGATTATTATCCGAGCGATGCGAGAAGCTAGAGGATGCCTTAGCTGAGGCCTGTATCCCGATATCTAGGCGACTGAGGTCTTGTTGGTAGACCAGCGTGACAGCCTGTGGTAGCATGGGCTTACCAAAGATAAGCTCTTCGCCATCAAAGTAGAACCACTCGTAGTGTTGCTGAGCTAGACGCTGAAGGAAGCGAAAGCTGCTCTCACCATACTGGCACTCATATTCCAACGGAGTGGTACGCTCTGGCTTAATCTTAGCCGCGACGTTAGCCTGACTCGTCAGTTCAGAGACGATGTCTTTAAGAGTTGTTTTGTTCCACGACGCAAAGTGAGGCTCTGTTTCTAGAAGATAAGTATAGGAATACCCCGACACTTTCAGGAAAGTCCCCCCTGTCTCTTTATACAGACTGACCTGCGTAATGATGCCACGGAAGGTTCGTTCACCGAAGATGATCCCTGTGAGCTTTCCTAGCCATTCGGTGGTCTTGTCTAGGGTATATGCCTGAGCTGCCTCACCAACTTCATAGTCTAGAAACATCTCAAAGCGGTGATGCGCATTGATGCTCTGTTCAAGTCGCAAAGACTTGAATGAATGCAAAGGGTTACCTGCAATCACCACCTTTATGATGGGTTCAGGAAGCTTTTCGTGCATAGACCTCTATCGTATATAGTGTAGTTGTATCTTGTTATAGCTAAGGAGACAAGTTTACACTTATCCCCTTAGCAATAACGAAAAGGACGCTATTAAGCCTTCGGCCAGCGGTTGTCGTGCTCAGCAGCTCCGAGCGTGATGGTCTCTGCCGAGAAAGTCAGAGTGATGGTCATCGGTACATCGTTATTCACATCCAAGGTCTCCTTGTAGTGTACGATGTAGGCGTTCTTGAACTCGACCTCCTTCATCTTGGCATCTTCATCGGTCTTCTTGTAGATAATCTTGCCTTCGATGGGCTTGAACTGGCTATTAATCATAGCCTCGATCGTAGAGGTGTCTTCTGTAGACTCGATGGTCACGACGACACGCCCTCCAGTGATGCTGGAAGAGGGCTTACCCTTACTATCAGTTGAGCGAGCGAACTCAACATTAGAATAGAGGACATCGTACTCTTTGCCCCCGAGCTCTAGTGATGCACGGAATGATCCCATACTTACTTTACTTGAAAATGGTTACTATTATCCTTGACTTGAGAAGCTCATTCTACTCCTAGGGCTAAGCTTAAAAGCAAAAAAGAGACTCCCAGACCCTGAATCTGAAAATCTCCGCTTATCTGCAGCATTGCTATAGACCCGTTTGAAGGAGGAAAGAGGAGAAAAACAAACCTTGGTCTTACTATCGGCAAAGATAGATACTTATTTCTACTCCACCAAATATCTTATCCAGAACCTTCCCTCTCCTCCGGCACGAGAACAAGAGCTTAGCCCTAAGATTGATTATGCCCATTTTCAGACCTCTTCCTAACGTAATAGGAGTAGATCCCCACTGCGAGTAATGTCACCCACAAGAGTAGCAACAGGTAACCTTGTAGCCTCTGCTTGTCTTGTACTATCTCCAGTTCCGCTCTTAGCTCCTCAAGGCTGACAGGATGGAGCAAGAGATCCACATTGGGTTGCAAGGAAACGGAAGTCAAAATACTCCAGCTCAGTCCACCTAGGAATAACCCCAAGGAAAAAATGGCAAGGAGTAGCGGGGCATGATATGACTTAGCTAAACGCTTTACCTGCCTTTCAGGCTTTTCAACCTCATGCTTAATGGGCTGAGCTTCTTGCCTTTCTTCATCAAGGAGCTCCTGCCGTTGTGCTTTGAGCCTTATCTGCTCATCTTTACTAAGTTGATACTTACCCAAATAGAGCTTCACACGCCGCTCTTCGACAAGCCAAGCAAGCATGCCTGCGACTTCTCCCTCACTCACCTCGGCAAAGGGAAGAGACCAGTAGACTTCACTAGCGTTTACCCATAGCGGACGATCTTGGCTCTTGTCATAGAGAACAGCTAGAACCGCCTCTTCTAATTCTTTCTTCGAGACGTGCATTGTGTCTAAGGAAGGAGTGTTTGAGGGATGAAGTAATAGCTTGCTCCACCGAGGACGACTGTTTCAAGCTTTCCATCCCGATAGTCAGACTCTAATTGCTTTCGCTTAGAGACCAGCTGGGCATAAACCCCATTGAGATCAGAATGCCTCAGCATGTATGAGGAGAGTTTTCTCGGCTCTAACTTCAAAAGAAGCACATCCGAGGAACGCACCCCTAAACTTAACTCAAAGAGATCCGAGAGGGTGTAATGCTTCGGGAGTAATTGCTGTCGCCAAGCTGCTTTGAGGCGGTGAGCTTCCTCCTTATAGGTCCGTCTCAAATAGCTAAGTTCGTCGTCCCCAAGGCCAGTTGTAAACTCGGGGAGTAAACGCTCATAGCCTTGTAGTAGCTCTTGCACTCTATCCTCGCTCAAAAGATAGCCTCCCTGAAGCCTTTCTACCACAGAGTCAGGTACCCATACGGAAGTATAATAGGTATCGCTAGCGGCATTGCGGACGATTTTACTAAGGGGCTTCTGAATCAGACTATCACGGGCATGTAGCTTTTGAAGCACGGGGTTGGGCTGGCTCCTAAGGATACCAAGCTCTGATTCGTACTTACCAAGACTCTCCAATAAGAGCTTACTCCTGGCATCAAACTGCCACAGCAGGGTGTCTAGGCTATTCTCCACAGCTCTCCCCGAGAGAGAGCTCCCGGCACCAGGGTAAGCCACACCTCCCATCACCAAGCTGTTCTCTGGGGCATCTAAGAGGTATACCTTTTCCTCACTACCATACTCCCCAAAGAGATAGGGACGCTTGAGACCCGCATCCACTAAATAGCTTGAGATATACTTATCGTAAGTCATGATGTAGCCATTAAGCAATTCTTTTGCATTAAGCAGGAAGTCTTGCCCATCGTCGCTTGCTTCTCCACTGATCTGCATAAAGACAGGGATGATGGAGCGACGAGCTAACCCTTGAATTTGCTGAGAGCTCAGGCTAAGCGTCTGCTTACTGCCAAAGACAAAGCATAGGTTCCCCCCAAAGTTATCAGGTTGAACAGCCTTCAGCAACTCATCCATTGCAGAGGAGAAGCCTCCAGCAATCATCTGCACCTTGGCTCCCGTTCCTGAAAGGAGGAAATCCAGCCAAGAGGCTATATCTGTAGTAGGGGCCAAATATCTCATGCTTTGCGCCCCGATAATACTAGCAGAGAAAAGACTCTGTTTATATTCAGGACGACGGAGAGCTAGACGCTGAAAGGCGCTTAGAACAGGGCGAAGAGCCGTCCAGTCACTCTCAAAGAAGACCACATGACAGGACAAATTTCTACTCCCTTCTCGCACATGCTCGACATCTTGCATGCTTATCTCTCCTCCCTTGATATTCAAGAAGCGGTTGGAAGCCTTATCCCAGACAGAAAGAGGAAGGGCTAGCTCTGATAAAGCCTCTGTGAGCGTAAGACTCCCTTGAAGGCTATCGACAACTGTCCTATCGCGATCTGTCCTGTCTAGGAGAAAGAGCACACGCGTATTGAGGTTACGCTCACTAACCTCAAGGGTATCCGGGGTATCTGTATACAGATCCTGAATCCCTTGAAGCCTCGTACTGGCTCCTCGATCAAGACGAAAGACCTCGCCTTGTCCTACCTCAGCAAGCATACCCGAAGGTATCCAGCCAAGAAGCCTACGCCGACTATCTTGTAAGCTTGGACAATCACTGACCAGAACACTCTCACCCGAAGCATCTCGTTTATAGGCATAGACAAGCGCACCCATCTTGAGCCAAGTCTTCTCTTGCCCCTCTCTCAGGAAAGGATCACTATAGACGCGTAGGCTATCGCCCTGAAGATGAGGCTTGAGTGCATAAAGCTGCTCAAGCCGACTAATACCCACAGCATAGCGCACAGGGGTAAGATTCTTAGGCTTGACATAGCTATGGTTGTAGCCTAGTAGACTCTTCTTGCTTACCCAACCAAGATAGTTTACCCCTTTGATATCCTTAAGGTGGTTCTTACTACTGTAGAGAAAGCTCCATAACCCTTTGGGTTTCCCTACTAACTTAGCATTGGCTTCTATCAGTTCGGCATAACCTTTATGCTCCCTGAGGATATAGCAAGCTGTCCCTAGTTTAGGTTCACTCTGTACTTGACCACCAAAGGCATGCTGATAGGCTTTAACACCCGAACGATCGATATAGACAACCTGAGGGGACTTACTCTTCTTTGGCAGACGATACACCATGCTCTCTGGGGCATAGTTATACAACCCTCGTCCTTGTAGCTTGATAGAGCTATAGGTCTTGACCTGACCCGAAGCAACATCGCAAAGGACGAGAGACAGAAGAATAAAAAGGGAACGATAGGCTCGCTTCGAATAGCAAGAGGAATAGGGAAAAGTACTCATTGCTCGATTGTCGTTTGGGTAACCTGTAAGGTTGTTACACAATGGAGATTGTCTATCTTAACCTCTCTTATTTGGACTCTACGCTTAGGATTACTCTCTAAGAAATGCAGTCCTTGGCAATACCCCAAGAAGTCATTATACTTATCGCCATTGACCACAACCGCAATTTCCCCGGCCGGAGAACAAAAATAAGTAGAGCGGATATAGTTTATCTGCTCTCTATAGCGACTCTTATCTCGCACAGAAGTATTGGCAATAATCTGCAAGCGTCGGCGAATATCTTCTTGAGCAAGCCCCAAGGAATCCACGGTCACAACTTCTTCCGCTTTCTCAAAGCGTGGAAGTATCCTAATCTTATGCTCTATCGGATACTTGGTAGTATTCGTATTGAGTCTTATTGTATAGTTGCCTGGCTTTTCGTAGGCATAGTTCACTTGGCGTTCGTAGGCATCGACCGTACCTGTTTCTCCAAATTCCCAAAGCCAAGTGTCTGCTCCCTGGCCGACAGCTGAGAACGTGAGTTCTTCATCTTGGTAGGCTTCATGTACTCCACTAATGCGAGGAACAGAATCTATGGCTGTGATTTCTCCAGCCTGTACAATCTGGATATAGCGACTGGCCAGTAAACGGCCCTCTAAGCGTAGGGTCACAAGATACTTCCCTGCTTGCTTGTAGGCATAGGTAGCTATTGGGTTGCGATGAAGTGTATCACCATTACCCAGTTCCCAAAGTAGATCTTTTCCCCGTACAAGACCGCTGTCACTTACCACAAAGGACAACTGTTCTCCTACTTCATAGTGGAAGTTACTATTCTCGTCACGAATACCAAAGTCGACACTTCCCTTCACAGAGCGGGAGGGAAGCCACAAAATGACCGCAAGCACTGTGAGCACAAGCACAGCAAGCACTAAAGCCAATATTTTTTGTCGTTCTCTCATCCGCGTTATAAATTAGCTTTACAATCCTCAAGGTTCTTTTTAATCATCTGATTACCTGCCTGGGTATTTGCGGATTCCTCCCTGATATCAAAGTACCCACGAATAAGCCGGAAGGCTTGAATGCCGAAAAGATACTTGGAATTACTGTCATGCTGGCGGTAGCTATCCTGAAGTGTGCTGATCGCACTCTTCACCTCATCCAGACGTTGTACTTGCTGAATCTCAAAGCTAAGTGAATCGATGTCCTGCCTGAGCTTACTCAGTTGCCCAGCACTCGCCTCTTGCTCCTTGAATATCTCATCCGCTTCATGGATACTTTGTATCAGACGCTCACTCTCAACTACAGGGACACGTAAGACATACTTGCCCAGCAACAAGAGCAGGGTCACAGAGGTGAAGAAGAAAAGTAGTGCAAAGCGTACATGCGTCCATTGGCGCTCGTCTCTAGTTTTTTCCATTCTTGCGCTTGCTTAGTTCCTGATACTTCTCTCGACACTTCTCCAGCTGATCCATGTTATAGAGACGATCTCTACGTGCGGCATCCAGCTCATCCAGCTCGCCCTGCGTAGCCTTGATGACTTCCAGCATCTCACCATAGACCTTATAGGGCTTACGCTCGTCTTCGCTCATACCCGAAAGCTCCTCCTCCATAAGTACACGATTCTGTGTAATCCGCTTCTGCATATACTTATACTCATTACTGGTACGAGGCTTCGTTCTCAAGCTATGCAAATCTTTGATGAGTGCTTCCAGCTGAAAATTCATCTCTGCCTGCTTCTGAAGCACTCTATCATAGCTGGAGGCTTTCTGCTCCAAAAGGGCAGTGCCCTTTTGCGCAGTAAGCAACGTGAAGGCTCCTGCGCCCCCTACTCCGGCAAGGAGCAAGAGGAAGCTCAGGGTAAAGAGCCAGAGTAGACGCCTACGCTCTGACTGGTTCTTCTGTCGCTGTTCCCTCTTTTCTTTCTGTCCGTCTTCCATAGCTACTTAGTCTAGAATCTTCCAAAAACTTCGTTGCTTATTACGTGGCGCATCTTCTTCCTCACTGATGATGATATTCTCTCGTACTACACCAATGTATTCGAGTTCACTCATCTTATCCATGATGGCTAGCATTTGCTCCAGCAAGATATCAGCGGCTTCTATACCACCAAAGATATTTAGATGGCTGTATCGGAAAGCAAGCATTCTGTTGAGCGTGCCTTCTAAGACAGAGGGGCTAATATCAGTCCAAGAGTAGATATACTGTAAGAGCTGCTCATATTCTTTCCCTGATAGCTTCCTCAAACAACTAGATATGGAGCGTGCCAGTATGTTGAACGCTTGTATATAATAGATGGGAGGGCGATGCAAGAAAGTGGTTTCAAAATCAAACATCTGGTTATCTAGAAACCCTTGGACCGCATCACACAGCGATAAGAGACCAAGGCAGAGAGGACTTCTTCGCTCTACTGTGTTATTCTTGCTATATATACGCGCTATATCAGACTCCAGTCTGCGAAGTCGCCCAAGGGTTTGCACTAGGAGTTGTGAGAGGCGCTTATTGGAAGACATGCGTTGCACTGGTGGAATAAAGTCCGTATCTAGGACAAAGAGTTGATTCTCTATAAATCCCTTAGCCAACACAACATGCTCTTGACTTAGATAGCTCTCATTGGCTCCTGCCACTGAAATTAGCGATAGGTTTACCCTGGGTAAAACATAAGGATGATGCAACGGAACTTCTTGTGGGTTAGGAATACCTATAGGCAGAAGCTCTTCATCATCGACGCTAACAGTCGCATAATAGGCCTGAGACCGATCTTCTCCCGAGCTATCAATGCGAAGTGTACACTCTACGAGATGACTACCATAGAGATTTTCATCATAGACAATCTCTGCGCCTGATTGAGTGAGCGCATTACAGTATTTCAGTCGTAAGGTAACGGCTTCTAGATTCGTTCCGATGGCCTCTAATTCAAAGGAATCGGTATGAGGCTCTAGGGCACAACCTAAACCATAGTTGTAGGGAGTTAGCTGGAGGGAGCGTAGCCCTTGATGAGCTGCCACCTCGTGCAGGTAGGTCTCTACAAAATGTTGCTCTGTGAGCTTAATGCCATTGACCCAATTTATAGGGAGGTACTTATTCTTCTTCATACTGACGCTGATTGACTACGATCACTCGCTTAATATAGATTGTTTGGTTCTTTCTTATCTTATTGGCTATTCTGTCTCTTTGGGCATCTAACAAGCGAATAAAGAGCGGATAGCCAATCCACCGGGAGGTGTAGAATATCCATCCTGTATCGCTCTCTTCATCGCCCAATACGATTGCCTGTTCAGGAGAACGCTTATTCTGGTCTTCTACAAGCCAGTTAAACCAATCTCCAAGGCTGATTTCATCTTGTAGACGTACGACAAAGGAAGCATAGTCTCTATCCCCAATCTTTCTCTTGAGCTTGACACGTACAGAAATTGTTTTGTAACTATCTACCGTATCCCAGTAGTGTCGATTGAAAGTGCTATTCCCTGTGTACCAAAGTTCATACATTGGTGGGGGTACAAGATGAAAGCGACTAAGGCTAAAGGCAACTAAGAAGGGGAGGAGAAACCACAGAGATTGCATCATCGCAATATGGCCATAGGGCAAGCCTCCAAACCTTGTGAAGAGAAGATAGTGTATCCATGCCCCAAGGATGGTAGAAGCAAGCAGCACACCAGCCTGCCCCAAGGGCTTATCCGAGATTCCTAGTGCTGTACCCACACTGCCCTTCATCGTGAGAAGAGCAAGAAGTCCCAAAATGATATACGCTCCTACGGAGATGAAGATCCCTCCCCATACATATTCATCCTGCAAGACCGATAAGAAGCCTGGAGTACCTAGAAGCAAACCTGCAACTAGGATGTAGAGCAGTGCATACTTGATGCTCAGCTGCTTCTTCAGGCTTTTAATGCTCCCCATCACAAGCAACAAGATGATAAGGAGTAAGGGAGCTAAGAGATAGCTCAGGAAGAAAGTTATGAGTTGTTCCATATATTACAATGTTGTAGTATACTTTGAGTGTGGATCCTGTCGCTGCTTAAAGTTGTGTATCATAGCCTAGGCGACGATCACCAAGCTGTAAGCTATCGTTTCCTGTCTTGGTATAACTGGTATGTATCCCCCGACCCGAGTGGAGAACAAAGCCAAGGATAGCCGTGATGTTTGATAAATCCCGGCGGACATGGGTATACTCTGGAATCTCATCCTGGTAGACAATTCTTAAAGATAGATCATCTAGTTCAGCAAAAAAGTCTCCTGATATCCCCGAGCTATAACCAAGCGTCATCCCTCCCAAAGCGTCATAGGGGCACTCTGTGATGCAATGAGGGATGAGAGAGAGTTCGACCTTTAAGCCCAAGACAATAGACAAAAGCTCAGAGATTCTTTCTAAATCCTCCTTGTAGCGCTCGGCAGTGAGTAGACAAAGAAAGAGTTTGTAACGCTCATAAGCTGTAAGCTGTAACTCAGGATGCTCCACAATGGCATCCACGAGGTGGCTTAATGCTCCATCTTTATCCTTTCGTGAAAAAAGTCTTAGGTAGCGCTGGTGTATCTTAACCCGTTCCCTGAAGAAGGCTGTGTCAAAGGGTACAAAAAAGCGCTTACTTGCTTCTGTCTGTTCCTTATTGCGCTTGATAGCTGTTACTAGCTCCTGGGGGCTCATCCCAGGCTCATGAAGCGAGAGAGGATGGAAGAGAAACTCGGGAAGCTCATGGTACAAGCTATTGCGCGCTAGCCCCAACTCCAGGGTCTCCCCCATACCATAGACGTACCCTCGCTCCAAGAAGAGGATATCACCTCCCTTGACACGAGGGTTCATTCCCTGGGGATGGACTACGAGCTTCTCCAGTACCTCCTCATTAAGGACATACTGCAATTCCTCAAGGAAGACTTCCGCATGTAGGTTGCTCGCCTCACTGCGTTTAAAGCTCACCAAGCAATCCGACTGCCCCTTCTTAAACTCTCTGCTCAGCTCCTTCATCAGCAAAGCTCCCACTTCAAGCTGTCTTCGACATAATCCACCAAGACTCTATCACCAGCCTTGATCTGCTCAGCTACGATAAGCCGTGCCACTTGCTTCTTCAGATAACTCCGGATGACGCCTGCAATGGGACGCGCACCATACTGAGCAGAATAACCCTTATGAGCCAGATAACTTAGGGCAGGCTCACTCAGATTTAACTCGATTTGCTTCTCTTCTCGAAGTTGTTTCTGAAGACGAGTAAAGTGTAAGAGGAAAATCTCCCGAGCCATGCTCTCATTAATTGGAGCGAAAGGAACGACCTCGGTAAGACGTCCCAAAAATTCCGGACGGAAGTAGTCCGCCATAACCTCAATGAGAGCCTGAGAAGTAGGACGCTTACCTGCTGTAATCTGATCTGCTATCCATTGACTTCCAATATTAGAGGTGAAGATGACGATGGCATTAGAAAAGTCTCCCTCTCTGCCAAGTTTATCATGTATCTTACCCTCATCCATCAGTTGCAAGAAGACATCATAGATGCTACTATGAGCCTTCTCTATCTCATCGAAGAGAACTACAGAGTAAGGCTTCTGACGGATTTTACTCACAAGAAGACCTCCCTCTTCGTAGCCCACATAGCCCGGAGGAGCACCATAGAGCAAAGCGGCTGCATGCTCTTCCTTAAACTCAGACATATCGAAGCGTATCATCGCCCCCTCATCATCGAAAAGGAGTTCAGCTAGCGACTTGGCCAGCTCTGTCTTACCCGTTCCCGTTGGCCCCAGGAAGAAGAACGAACCTATGGGCTTACGTGGATCGCTCAGTCCGCTTCGCGACTCAAGGATAGCATCTGAGAGGACATCAATAGCCTCGCCTTGTCCTTTCACCCGCTCGGAAAGCTTCTCCACGATATTCAACAGACGCTCTTTCTCACCCGCTTGCAACTTACCTAAGGGGATGCCCGTACGCTCGGCAACCATGGCATCCAGTTCATGAATATCGATAACGGTAATACCTTCCTCTGCGATGGAGGCAAGCTGATCTAAACGTTGGGCTAAAGCTTCTAAGCTGGGCTCTTTCTCCGGACTAGCTCCCTCTTTGGTCTCTATCCGAGAGCTTAGCAAGATACTTAGGCTGGAGGAGATACTCTTATCCAGAAGATGAAGCTCTTCGGTCTGCGTTGTCGTACACTCAGCCTGGGACAGCGCTTCTAAGCTCGATTGAAACTGGGTAATCTGAGCTTTTGAATGAGCGTTACTCAGACTTCCTGCTGCCAGCGTTCGCTCCAGGAGCTCCAGTGCAGCAGCTGGCTGACTCTTTTCTTTGAAGAAGCGACTTGTCAGATGCAAGGCGTGACGATAGGCTTCAGGAGAGAGGCTAAGCTTGTACTGCTGGCTGAGAGCGCCCCCTCGGGCTTTGAGTATACTGACAAGCCATTCCTGAGACAGCTCCTCAAGCTGTAAGACTTCTGCTCTATGGCTTAGGGGATGCTTCTCCATGTGTTGACGGAAAGCATCTGAGTTCGTACTTAAAAGAAGATTGACATTCTCCTTACTTAAAGCATTTTGAAGGATATTTAACAGCATGGAGGACTTCCCTCCCTGGCTAGCTTCAAGGAGCATCTGCACATCATCAATGACCAGTAGGCTTGGTTCTTCCATCTGCCCAAGCTTGCCGATTAGCGAGGAGATACGCTGGCTCTGCTCTCGCTCATCAGCCGAGCTTGCTAGTAACTTCGCCGTATCAACACCCACAATAAAGACATCCGTAAGTTTCCCTTCTCTGTGCTGCTTAAGCCTTTGCATTAAGGCTTCGATCAAGGCGGTCTTTCCTATCCCTGACGCCCCGACTAAAAGGACGGCTTGCCCTCCAATACGCTCCAAGGCTTCCTCCATCTGCCGAAGTTCTTTGTCTCGACCTTGAATATTGTAGCACAAGCTGGTTTCTTCCGATGAGCTTACCCGGACAAAGGGGTAGGCTACCAGTAGTTGACTAAGCTTGTCACTCGGAAGGATACTCTCACTACTTTCAAAAAAGCCCAAGAGTTCCTCCTCGGTAAGCTCTAGACTCTGTAGCTGGCTATCTGAATAGATCGCTCCCTTACGCACAACAGCAAGCAGCAGGCAAAGACCATCCAACTCGTCCTGACCAAGCTTGATCTTGGAACGCTCCGCTTCTTCTAAGAGACGCACGACCTCGCTATCCGCCCCCCAAGGATTATCTGTATCATGACCCTCCCCATCCGAGACATAGAGCTCACGATAGGTGTCAAACCACTCCATCACATAGGTCAGGTCCTTATGCATAGAAGTAATGATCTCACGTAATCCACTTGGGATACTCTCATGCAAGAGTGCCAGTACAAGATGCGCTACTCCAAAGGTGCTATGCCCTTCAGAACTAGCCATCGTAGAGGCGAAATGGAGACTTTCTTGTAAGCTTCGACTGTAATGTTGTGGGGCCGTCATACAAAATGAACTTTATAAGTGGTATGGGCAATAGAACGCTCGCTGAGTTCTAATTCTAGTTGGCTAGCTAGATGCGCTTGATGCTCCCTGGCTATCGGTAGAGCTTTATCTTCTAGCTCAAGTATAACTTCTGTACTACGAATAAGGCCTTTACGGAGATCCTCGGAAATGGCGACTCCATCACGAAGATGAATATCCCCTACAAAAGCTCCCAAACGATGTCGCAAGTAGCTCTTGACATCTTCCTTCGAGACAATACGCTCCTTGGTGAGCAAACCATAACGCAGATGGGCAATGAGCTCCTCCTCCGTCTCTACAGCTTGCCCACCTTGGGTTGTGGTACGCAGACGGATAGACTGACTATCAAACTTTTCAGGGTCTAAAGCCTGAATAAGATCTTGAGGACCCAGACCGTTGGCCAGTGCACCAGCACTTTCCCAATAGCTTAGCTCCAAATACTCTGCCCCCTGTTGGGGCATGGTCATCAAAAACGCTTTACTATGTCCTGCCTCTTGACGCATCTTACCTACGGTCTTCTCCAGGGTATTTAGCCGCTCTTGAAGCTCTTTGAGCACTGAGGCAAAGGTGCTATTATCTACCGAAGAGAATGCATTCCCCTCCTCACGAACAAGCTGAAGGACCCTACGCAACTGACGCTGTGCATCACTTGCATCGAAGCGCTCCAAATCACCAAAATAGAGGCTATAGACACCTAAAGCATCGGCTTCGAAAGAATGCGCACGAGGGACATAGCCCTTCCCTAGGTTATCCTCAAGACGAGCAATATTTAGGAAATATCCCTCCTTTGAGGTGGTAAGAGGAAGAATACGCCCTTCCCTCTCCAGACTATGAAGCTTACCAATGAGTCTCCTATTGACCAGGGGTACAGTATTGAGATAAACACCCATGGTTGCCATATCTTCCGACGTGAAGATTGCAGGAAACTCCAAACGTATCCAATAGAGGGTGGTATCGAGGTCTAGACGCTCACGTATATCCTCCATGACCTTAGGGAAGAGTGAGGCTAGGCTGCAAACCTCTTTAGGCTGAGGCAGCTTAATCTGGTAGAGATAATGTTGGTAGCGCTCTCTAAGATCTTGGGCATAGTGCTCCTCAAGACCTGCTTCAGGGAAACTTTGCGCATCAAAGGGCAAAGGGTTCCCGTACACATCAAAAGCCTTAATTGACGAGAGTAAGGGAAGAAGTTCTCCTCGCTCAGGAAGGATAGCAAGATTAAGGATTTCTACCTTCTCCAGCTCTTCTACTCCCATTCGAATACCGAGATACAGGCTATGATCTCCTAAGCGATCTTCTTCCGAAAACAGCTGGAGGATATGGCTACGCCTTCTCCCCTGCTCTTCTAGGCAAGCACCCCAAAGACGATAGACCATCTGTGCATCTAAAAGGCGAGTAGCATAGAGAGGCGTAAAAAAGAGGGGTGGACTTTTCACTCCCTGAACCACACGACTAAGCGAAAAATGGTCACTAGGACGAAGCTCTAAGCCACTTTCTCCCGGCTTGGGACTGACCGAAAGCAAGGCATGAGAGGGACGAGGAAGGGTCCATCTCTGAGGGATAAGCAAACGAGACAAACGCCCTAAGAGTGCTGCATCAGCTCGGCGTAGTGTTTCTTCCAGCTGAAAGGACTCAAAAGCGACAGACTCCAACAAGAGATCTACCACGGGATCCAGTTGACGCTCATCTTCTATCCCCCATAAGTCTAAAGCCTGATCTAAGAGTCGCTCTTTGATGCGCAAATAGCGCTTATCTGTTCCTACCATAGTCTGTAGTATCGTTGGGTAATATCATCAGGAATCATCCTCATTGAGAAAGAGGACTGATATAAACCTGTGTCTGGAAAGAGAAGGCTTCATCAGAACTATCGATGATGCCCCTTACTTGGATACTAGCCCTACGCCTGACATAAGGATGCTTGCTCAGGATATGATCATCAGCATCACCCTCGTCAATCTCGGAAAGGCGCACCTCTAAAGAGACATCCCTTAACCGAGGTTCATAACGTAAGATACTCTCAAGCAGGGAACTGCGAACATTCTCTTCCCAGTCCTTGATCTTAATGAGCTGATGAAACTCCAACTCCCAAATTACGGAGCCAAAATCTTCCCGCCCAAGCACCTCCCCAGGATGAGAGACGATTAGAAGCATCAGCTGCTGAGCAACAGACTCTGCCAAGGAACAACGTTGGAGCGTACCAACGAGGGCTGAAGAGAGATCTAAAGGGAGTTTCAAATAACTCATTCCTAACTTATTAGTGCATCTGTAAATCGCTTATACATAGCGCGTATGTGCAAATATAGCGATTGCCATCCAAGTAGACAAGCTTTTCTCTTAGGCCTTTTACACCTTCCCGTCTTTTCCTCGCTTTTCCTCCTTCATCCTGACCTTCTCGGAGAGATTATCCCTACCCCTATATTTGCCCTACAGGATACTTAATATCAGACAATTGGCATCATTATGGACAACAATCACATGGAGGACTACGTACTGGTCCTAGAGGACCGCACAGAGGTCCAGAATGCATCCGAGGTAGGTAAACTCTCCATCATCTCGGACATCAACGAAGAGGGCGAGCTCAAGACGACCGCCGCCGAGGCTACCAATCAGAGTAGCTTCCTCAAGTTCAATAACCAAGACGGGCTGTTGAAGAACTTCATGAAGAACTTCCTCAAGCAGTTCAACGACCCGACTCGCTTCGGACTGTACAAGGTCCTTGCAAGCAACGTCGAGCAAGGCGTAGAGAGCCTTCGCTCCTCCTTGCAGAATCGGCACCATCCTGCCACCGAAGAGCTCATCAAAGCACAGCAAGTGTCCTTTGAGGACTTCCTACCCATGCAAAAGCGTACTACCGCCATTGATCCCGAACAGATCGACTGGCGTATGCTTGAAGACCTCGGCCTCAGTCGCGAGAAGCTCGAAGCCAGTGGAGCGCTCGAAAAGATGCTCTCCTGGCAGAAGAGTGACCTCCTCCCCATCGCTGTACCCTACGGCAATAGCTCGATCTACACCGAGGCACGCCTAGCGTTCCGCACCGACGACAATGGTAACATCGGACTTGCTGTTCATGCCATGCGCAAGGAGCCTCAGCTTGACTTCCCTTACATGGGCTACAAGTTCAGCCCCGAAGACAAGGCACAGCTCCTCAAGACGGGCAACCTAGGCAAGACCATCGAAGTCGTCACCAAGCAGGGAGAGCTCTTCGACGCCTACGTATCCATCGACCCACAGACCAACGAGCTCCTTGCCCTACGTGCGGACCGAGTATCCATCCCCAAGGAGATTAAAGGGGTGACGCTCTCTGACCAGCAGTATAAGGATCTTGTCGAGGGTAAGGCGATCAAAGTAGAGGGTATGACCTCCAAGAATGGCAAGCCCTTCGACGCTACGCTTCAAGTCAATGCCGATAAAAAGGGCATCGAGTTCATTTTCGGTGACAGTAAGAGTCTCCGGGAGCGTCAGGAGCAGTCTCTCTCCCTAGGACAAAGCCAGGGCGCTCCCCGTAAGCTCTGTGGGCTTGAGCTGACCGAGAAGCAGCGAGAGGCTCTTGACTCGGGACGCACCCTCTACCTCAAGAACATGGTCGACAAGGAAGGCAAGCACTTCAACGCCTACGTCCGTATGGATAAGGAACAGAACCGCCCCCGCTTCTTCAAGTACAACCCCGAGAAGAAGCAAGGGAAGCAGGAAGTCGAAGCCATAGCCGAAGGACACAAGACCCAGGTAGCAGTGAACAACGAAGGCAAAACCAACGAAGCGACCAAGCACCTCAAAGAGCCCCTCAAGTCTGAGCAAACAGAGCCCACAGCCGATCAGAAGCAGAAGCAAGAGCGTAAGGCTCGTCGTGGACGTAAGCTCTAAGGATGACAGCAAAGACACAAGACCATGACGACCTGTATCATCGCAGAAAAGCCCTCTGTAGCTCGTGATATTGCCCGCATCGTCGGGGCTACACACCCACAAGACGGCTTCATCGAGGGCAAGGGCTACCTCGTCACTTGGGCATTCGGCCACCTCATCACCCTAGCTCTACCCGAACACTACGGACTCGGGACATACAAGGCCGAAGAGCTCCCCATACTCCCGCAGCCCTTTCAGCTCATCGTTCGACAAATCCGCAAGGGGAAAGCCTTCGAAGACGACCCAACAGCTCTCAAACAGCTGAAGGTGATCCGCTCCTGCTTCGAGCGCGCCGAGCAGATCATCGTCGCTACCGATGCCGGAAGAGAAGGAGAGCTTATCTTCCGCTACATCTACAGCTACCTCGCCTGCCGAAAGCCCTTCCAGCGGCTATGGATCTCCTCCCTCACCGACAAGGCGATTCAGGAGGGGCTCGCCAAGCTCAAACCCGGGGAGCAGTATGACGCGCTCTATCTGGCAGGTAAAGCTCGTAGCGAGGCCGACTGGCTCGTCGGCATCAATGCCAGCCGAGCGCTCTCGATAGCTCGCCGTGGTGCCTATTCGCTGGGGCGTGTACAGACCCCGACACTCGCCCTAGTATGTCGCCGCTTCTTAGAGCACCAAGGCTTCTCATCCCGCCTCTACTGGAGGCTCCATGCCACAATTGAGCAAGACGGCATCCTCCTCAAGGCGCTTTGTCAAGAGCGCTTCGAGGAGAAGGATGCAGCACAAAGCGCCCTAAGCGAGCTAAGTAGTCAGCCCCATCTGAAGGTCCTATCAGTCGAGCGGAAGTGCACCGAGACCCCACCTCCGCTCCTCTTTGACCTCACCACGCTTCAGAAAGAGGCCAACCGCGAGCACGGCTTTTCGGCCGACAAGACCCTGTCGCTAGCCCAAGCGCTCTATGAGAAGAAGATCATAAGCTACCCCCGTACCGGGAGTCGCTACATCAGCGAAGATGTCTTCGAGACGATCCCCACGCTACTCAATCAGCTTGGTGTCTCGCTAAGCCAAGCGCTTAATCGACATGCCGTCGATGATCATCGGGTGACCGACCATCATGCCCTCCTCCCTACAGGTGAGTCCCCCGAGGGGCTATCCCCTGAGGAGGCGACGATCTATCAGATGATTCGCAGCCGCTTCATCGAAGCCTTCGCTCCCAACAGCGAAGAAGAGCGCATGAAGGCGGAGCTGAGTGACGGGACCTACCGCTACAGCTGGCGGGCTACACGTAGACTGTCGCTAGGCTGGAGAGCTTATTCTCCAGACGGAGGAAAGGACAAAGCGGAGGCGACAGACGACGAGGACGAGCTCCTCGAACAACTCCCTATGCTCACCGAAGGGGAGCGCTTACCTCTTCGTCACACTGAGATCACGGAGCATCAGACTAAGCCCAAGCCTTTGTTTACCGAAGCCTCCCTGCTCTCTGCCATGGAGCATGCTGGGCGGGAGCTGACCGATGCCGAGAGTCGCAAGGCGATTGCCGAGTGTGGGCTCGGGACACCCGCTACCCGCGCAAGCATCATCGAGACACTCATCCTACGCGAACTCATCCGTCGGGAAAAGAAGACGCTCATCCCCACAGAGAAAGGGCTGTCCGTCTATCAGCTCGTCAAGGACCAGGAACTAGCCAATGCCGAACTCACGGCCAACTGGGAGCTCACCCTCTCAGCTATAGAAGCGGGGGAGGCTTCTGCCGAAGACTTCGCTCTCCGAATCAGAAGCTACACCACAGACATCTGTCACAAACTCCTCACCTTGCAGGCTGAAGCTCCAGCCTATCCCTCCTACCGCTGCCCGCTCTGTGCCCAGGACTCTGTGGGCATCTTTGCCAAGATCGTCAAGTGCCGCAACGAGACGTGTGACTTCCACATCTTCCGTGAGATCTGCGGGGTAAAGCTCACAGAAGCACACATCAAGGAGCTCCTTACCAGTAGACGGACCAGCCTTGTCAAAGGCTTTCAGAACAAGGCGGGCAAGAAGTTCAACGCCCACATCACCCTCCGAGGGGACGGCTCAACGGGGTTTGAGTTCGACTCCAATAGCCACCCCCACAGAAGACGCTAACGATCCTCTGGAAAGCGCCTTATAGACCGCCGAAAAGTGGCTAATCTTTTGGGCAAAAGATTAGCCACTTTTCGGCGGAACATTAGCACCTTTCAAACGACCTCTGGAACATACCTCCCAGAAGCACAAACTCAGCTATGCCTTACAACAAGAAAGCCGTACTTGCGGCCAATACCCAAGCGATCCGTATCATCCTTCGCCTCGAGAAAGAGCAAAGGCTAGCTACCGAAGAAGAGCGGATCATCCTAAGTGCCTACCAAGGCTTCGGAGGGCTCAAATGCGTACTGAATCGCACCGAACAGCCCGAGGATATTCGCTACTGGGCAAAGTCCGAGCAAGAGCTCTTCAAGCCCACCTGCGCCTTGAAGCAGCTCATCTACCGAGAAGCTCCCAATGCTCTGATCGCCAAGCGCTACTGGGAGAGTATCAAGGCTAGTGTCTTGACCTCCTTCTATACCGATACGCGCATAGTCTCTGCCATCGCCACAGCCTTAGCCACGACGGGAGTGGAGTTTCACTCCTGCCTGGATCCATCATCTGGGATAGGAGCCTTTGCCGATACCTTTGCTCCTTATGCCCGCCGTGTCGACGCACTCGAGAAGGACTTACTCACGGCTCGGATAGCCCAAGCACTCCATCCCCTTGGAGAGAGCAAAGTCACGGTTCGCCAAGCCCCCTTCGAATCCCTCGGTGAGCTCGCTGAAGCGGACCGGTATGACCTCATCACAAGTAATATCCCCTTCGGTGACTTCATGGTCTATGATCGAGCCTACTCCAAAGGGAAGGATAGCATCAAGCGGGAAGCAACACGCACCATCCACAATTACTTTTTCATCAAGGGGCTGGAGAGCCTACGAGAGGGTGGCGTCCTGGCGTTCATCACGTCGCAGGGATTGCTTGACTCCCCCTACAACGAGATCTTCCGACGCTATCTGATGGAGCAGAGCCGGCTCATCTCGGCCATTCGCCTACCCTCGGGTATGTTCTCAGAGCACGCGGGGACCGAGGTCGGTAGCGACCTCATCGTCCTGCAAAAGCAAACGGGCAAGGGGATAACACCAGGCGAAGAAGAGCGCTTCGTACGCACCGCAGCCGTGCCCAGTGGCGATGGCTTCTCCATAGCCTTTACCCACAACTCGCTTTTTGAGGGCCCATGGGACGAGGTCCGCTCGCATACGATTGCCACCGAGCGAACCATGGGAACCAATCCCTACGGGAAAGCAGCCTGGGTATACCAATTCGATGGAGGTATGGACGAGATGGCTGACAGCCTGCGGATACAGCTTACTCAAAATGTAGCACATCACTTTGACCGAAAGCTCTACAACACAGGAGTCGCAACGACAGAAGAAGAACGCCAAGCTGAAGCCGAGAAGAAGCTCCTTGCTCTCGGAGTGACCGTAGGGTCATCCCAGAAGGAGGCTCAGAAGAAAGACAAAGAGAGAAACGATGCCTTTAAGCTAATGCCTAAATCTATCGAGAAGAGCCTCCCCCGGCTCTACACGACAGAGAAAGAACTCCTCGGTGATCGCACCGCCTATGCTCGCTACTTTTTCCCCGCTGGAGCTTACACCGCCTACCTCCTGGAGTACGACCCCAAGGAGCGTATCGGCTTTGGGGCTGTCACCATGGGCTATGGATGGGAGCTCGGGAACATCTCGCTCGATGAGATGGAAGAGGTCAGGGTAAGAGGGCTACGTATCGAGCGAGATCTCCACTTCTCTCCCACTAAGCTCCACCAGATAGAAGAGCTGGAAGAGCTCGTACAAGGGCACTTCACTAAGGAAGCTCTACAGGCTGAAGAGCGCCCGACAGAGGAGCGAGACAAGGGACAAAGGGCGCTCCCTGACGAAGAAGTTGCTCCTGAGGGAGTCCCTGCACTCACCCTGTTTCGTCAGTATGAAGCGCCTGAGCGACGACCCGACATGGAAGCTCCCCGAGAGATGAATGGGCAGACCGTGTACTTTGATGACGATCATCACCCCATCATGCAGGCAAGCCACGAGCAGGAGGAGCTACTCTTTGCCCCAGAAGAATACACCCTCTGGACTCTGGAAGTAGAGCGGGTGAGTGCCGAACTCAAGACCAACACCCCCAAGCATGAAACCTCCTCTCTGAAGGCTCATACGGAAACTAAGACCCAAGCAACTCGCAGGCGTAAGCAGCCTGCTCGCGATACGCTCCAAGGAGCTTCTCTCTTCGACTTCACTGATGAAGCCGGACAAGGCCAAGTGGTCCCCACAACCGAACATCGGGAGGTCTTTGACACATCTCCTCGCCCCTTCCTCTCCGCTCCCGATAGCCACCTTCGTGATGGCTCGATCGTCGTACAGAAAGGACAGGTAGGCTACCTCTCTGACCTCAAGAGGCGACCAACCTTCCACCCCATGGATCTCCCCATCGCTCAGCTTACTCGCCTAAGAGCCTACATAGAGATCCGCGAGAGCTACCACCGGCTCTATGACTATGAGGCCACCAACCATGCCGAGGATAAAGAGGAACGGGAGAAGCTCAACCGCCTCTACGATGCCTACGTCGCTCGCTGGGGGGAGCTGAACAAGAAAGCCAATACGGACGTCATTAAGATGGATGCCATGGGGATGGAGATGCTCTTTCTTGAGCGCTCTATCGATGGACACTTCATCAAAGCAGATATCTTCGATCATCCCACAGCCTTCTCCTCCGACGAACTCTCAATCGCTTCCGATCCGATCGAGGCTCTAGGAGCCTCGCTCAACAAGTACGGAAGTGTAGAGCTCTCCTACATGGCTTCGCTACTTCCCGAGATGGAGGAGAGTGACATCATCTCTGCCCTGGAGGGACGTATCTACTACGATCCTGAGGCAGGAGGCTATGAGGTAGTCGATAAGTTCATCTCGGGCAACGTGATCGAGAAAGCTGACAGGCTGGCCTCTTGGCTCCTTGACCATCCCGACCACGAGGAAGGGAAACAGAGCTTGGCGGCTCTTATGGCAGCACGCCCAAGGCCTATCCCCTTTGCCGATCTGGACTTCAACCTCGGGGAGCGCTGGATACCAGCAGCTGTGTACGGTGAGTTTGCTTCCGACTTCTTCGGCACAGAGATCCGTGTGGCGTATCACGCCAACATGGATGAGTATACCATCACTTGTGATCGGAAGAATGGTAACATCTGGCATAAATACGCCGTACAAGGGGAATTCCGTCGATACGACGGCTTGCACCTACTGAAGCATGCCCTACACAACACCATTCCCGACATCAACAAGAGCAAGGAGGTCATCGATCCTTCCTCGGGAGAAACGAAGTCCATCAAGGTGCGTGATGGCGAGAAAATCCAGCAAGCCAACAGCAAGATCGAGGAGATTAGACAAGCCTTTGTCGATTGGCTCACAAGACGTCCCGAGACCTTCAAAGAGCAGCTCACCGATCGCTACAACGAACTCTTCAATTGCTTCGTGCGCCCGAGCTTCGACGGAGCACATCAGAGCTTCCCCGACCTAGACCTCAAGCGTCTCGGCATCCCTGACCTATACAAGAGTCAGAAAGATGCCGTATGGATGCTGAAAACCAATGGTGGGGGGATATGCGACCATGAAGTGGGGGCAGGAAAGACGCTCATCATGTGTACCGCGGCCTATGAGATGAAGCGACTCGAACTGGCAAACAAGCCCATGATCATAGGACTCAAGGCTAACGTCTTTGATATCGCTGACACCTTCCGCAAGGCCTATCCTAATGCACGGATACTCTACCCCGGCAAGGATGATTTCACCAAGCAAAACCGCCAGCGCATCTTTGCCGACATCAAGAACAACGACTGGGATTGCATCATCCTGACGCACGAGCAGTTCGGGATGATCCCTCAGGCCCTCGAGATACAACAAGCCATCCTACAAAAGGAGATGGACTCCGTGGAAGAGAACCTTGATGTCCTCCGAAGAGAAGGCAAAGACATCTCCCGCGGGATGCTCAAAGGACTTGAGAAGCGCAAGCAAACACTTGAGGCCAAGCTCCACGACATCCAGGACAGCATCTCCGAGCGCAAGGACGACGCCGTGGACTTCAAGATGATGGGTATAGATCACCTCTTCGTCGATGAGTCACACCAATTCAAGAACCTCATGTTCAACACCCGCCACGACCGCGTATCGGGTCTAGGGAACCCTGATGGCTCACAACGAGCGCTCAACTTGCTCTTTGCCATTCGCACCATACAAGAGCGTTCGGGCAAAGACCTAGGAGCAACCTTCCTCAGCGGAACGACGATCTCCAATAGCTTGACCGAGCTCTATCTGCTCTTCAAGTATCTCCGCCCACAGGCCCTCGAGAAACAAGGCATCAATAGCTTTGATGCTTGGGCTGCCGTCTTTGCCAAGAAAAGTACAGACTACGAGTTCTCCATCACCAACGAGATCATTCAGAAGGAGCGCTTCCGCACCTTCATCAAGATCCCTGAGCTTGCTGCCTTCTATGCCGAGATTTGTGACTTCCGCACAGCAAAGGATATCGGCATTGACCGCCCCGACAAGAATGAAATCCTGCACAACATCCCACCAACGCCGGATCAGGAGGATTTTATCAAACGATTGATGGAGTTTGCCAAGACGGGCAACGCCACAGTCTTAGGGCGTGAACCGCTTAGCGAACGTGAGGAAAAGGCCAAGATGCTTATCGCAACAGACTACGCCCGCAAAATGAGTTTGGACTTGCGCATGATTAGTGAGGAACAATATAGCGACCATATTGACAACAAGGCTTCGCACTGCGCTAAGATGCTGGCGAACTACTATCACAAGTTTGACGTGCAGAAAGGGACGCAGTTTGTCTTCTCTGACCTCGGGACCTACAAGCCTGAAGAATGGAACGTGTATTCCGAAATCAAACGCAAGCTCATAGAAGACTACAAGATCCCTGCTCACGAGATACGATTCATACAGGAATGCAAGAACGAACGAGCTAAGAAAGCCATGGTAGAGGCCATGAACCGAGGAGAGATCCGCATCATCTTCGGCTCAACATCTATGCTCGGCACTGGTGTTAATGCGCAGCAACGAGCCGTAGCCATTCATCATCTCGACACTCCCTGGAGACCATCGGACCTCGAACAGCGCAATGGGAGAGCCGTACGCAAGGGTAATCAAGTAGCCAAGGAGTGCGCGAATAACACGGTCGATGTCATCATCTATGCCGTAGAACGATCGCTCGACAGCTATAAGTTCAACCTCCTACACAACAAGCAGCTCTTCATCAACCAGCTCAAGAGCAATACCCTCGGTGCACGAACCATCGATGAGGGCGCTATGGACGAGGAAAGTGGAATGAACTTCTCCGAATACGTGGCTGTACTCTCAGGCAATACCGACCTCCTAGAGAAGGCAAAACTTGACAAGAAGATCACAGCCCTGGAGTCAGAACGTAAGAACTTCATGAAGGAGCGAGACGCTGCCTCAGGGAAGCTCCAAGAGCTGGAGCACTCCGTAGAGTTCCACACAAGTCGTATGGCCGAAGCTAAGGAAGATCTGGCCTTATTTGAAGCCCGCGTGCAGCGCGACACAGATGGCAATGCCATCAACAAGCTGGAGCTGACGGGGATTCCCAACGATAGTGATATGAAGGTCGTAGCATCCCGTCTACAAGAAATAGCCGAGAAAGCTCGAACCCAAGGAGAATACCACAGAATTGGATCAATCTACGGCTTCGACATCTTCGTCAAGACCGAGAGCTCAGCAAAAGATCTCTTCCAAGGCTCCGTCAATCGATTCTTCGTCAAGGGAGAGGGAAGCATCTACTACACGCACAACAATGGCAAACTCGCCAGCGATCCCAAGCTCGCCTGCCAAAACTTCCTCTCCGCCCTCGAGCGCATTCCCAAGGTGATGGCGACCCACGAGAAAGAGCTCACCAGAGCCGCGCAAGACATCGAGATCTACAAGGCGATGGCTAGCGGTCAGTGGGCCAAAGAGGACGAGCTTCGATCGCTCAAAGCCCAAGCGGCAGAGCTTGACAGAAAGATAGCCTTAACACTCGCTCCCGTGGAGAAAGCCGAGGCAGCGGGAGAAGAAATGAAGCAGAAAGAGAACGTACAGCAGCCCAAGGGAGGAGACAACACACGCCCAATATCTACGGAGCGCTTAGCTACACCAGAAGGCTCATCCTCCTTGACTCAACCCACGGCTTCCCGCCTCGATGAGAAGGAAGAAGCTGTGAGTAAAGGCGTCTTCGCTAAGCCGAAGATAAGATAGAAAGCAAGCGCCCTCCTTTATATCGATAAAGGAGGGCGCTTGCTTTCTATCGATCATGGAACCTCTTTTCCAGTAGACTTATTCGTTCCAGCAAAGCGTCAAAGGGCAAGGATGCTCCATAGATCATAGACTGCTGCATATCCGAATAATCCCGTTCCCAAACCGACCGAACCTCTTCGGGTGGACATAAAACGATACGATCTCGGATGTCAGGAGTATAGTCTACTCCCGAAAGACTAGTAAACACTTCACGATGGTGGGCAATGGTACCCCATAAATGATCGTCCTCTATGGCTTGGATAGCAAAAGGAGCATCCATCATCTTCTCCAGGTCATATAGATGACGGGACTTACGCTCGGCACTTCCCCCTCTTTGGCTCGTGAATAGCTCATGGAGAAGAAAAGCCTTTTCCAAGAAGGTTTTCTGTGGAGCTGCCGTGGCTATACTATGCGCAGAAACGAGCCCAGTATCAATCTGAGGGAATTGAGTAGTGACAAGACTCTGAATCGAGGTATTCACCGTTGGCTCAAACAAAGACCGGGCTCCGATCTCCAGCATCACTCTAGGTTGGAGATACTCATTGAGAGGGAAGAGGGTTCGATAGTATACGTCGATCTTTCTAGGCTCCGGATAGGTATGATCGCCTTCTCCATCATCCTCGGGAACAACAGAGCAGTATTCATCTAAGCCATACGATACCATTGCTGCCTTCAGAAGACTTGTCAAGTCATCACGAACGAAAAGAGAGGACTTCTTGCGTAAGCCCTTGATCTGCTTCTTTGTTAAATCGCCATGAAGGTCAAAAAAACTCCGATCAACGACAAGATCAATATCTTCCGAAAACCGCTCGATCAGCCCAAAAGACTTGCTTAGAGAGGTTCCTCCCTTAAACACAAGCTTATCAGAAAAAGGGAGTGTGAAAACAAGTTGTAAGATGATGGATACCCACAAATCCTTTTCTACCGCTTGCTCAGGAAGACCTAGGCGAACGGCCGTCTGTATGATAAGAGTACGTTGCTGTGAAGGGCTAAGAGAAAAGTAACTATTCATAGGAGCCTTTGACGAGTGTCCTTATCCAAGCTGGCATCAGTGGATAATCTCCCGAGATTTGCTCTTCTCTAAGAGGGGAGAGTATCTTCTTCAGATGTTGCTTATGAGCGTCGGTTATATGGTCTTGACCAATCTCTTGAAGAGCAACAGTAATCAACTGGGCTATCTTATTCTGGAAGGATAGTTTCTTCGGAACAGTCTGCTTGAATGTGATTCTATGACCATTAAAGAGTTGTACGCTCCGAGGACTCCCATCGGTTAAGAACACGAGGTTCATGGGAACCTGTGTTGTGAAGCCAAGCACGTTCATAGCATATGCTCCTGCTGGAGCAATACGAGCCTTGTCTCTTTGAGCAATACTCTGGGCAATCTCTTCATAGGAAGGATAAACAACCCCAAGACCTAAGACCTTGTCCTCCTTTGGGTAACAATAGATCCCTCGAGCAAGACGAATGAGCGTGCCTTTGCTGGCCAAACGCTCCAAGGCTTTTAAGACACTGGTGCTTTCCCCGAGGGAGACAAAGTTCGCAGGAAAGACGATTGTACCCCTTCCGCGCTTTGACACACTCTTAATGATCTTGTCATCAATACTCTCCATGCATATATAAGCTTTATTCTGTCGCAAAACTACACGTTTTTTACGACAAAACAGCCCTCGCAGGAGATTCCAGCTCACCGAACACCTCATCGCTACCACTCCTCGCGTCGCCTCAGCATCTCATCGACCTCTGCTCTCAAAAAGAGCAAACGACCATTAGCCTTGAGGTGGGGGATCTTCCCTAAGGAGACCCAGTTATAGATGGTCTTCTGCTCCACCTTGAGGAGCTTAGACACGTCAATAATGTCGAGGTACTCTGCCCGAAGGGGAGGATGAACCCTAAGCTCTTGCTCTTGCCTTTGCAGGCAGAGTAGTTCATCAAGCTTAGCTTCCATCAGCATAAGCTTCTTAAAAAGGCTCTGGAAGCGAGCCTCACTCTGAGGTGATTCTAGATGGGGCATGACTTATTCTCTTGATAGTTTCCTTGGGCATCCTGCCTAAGGATGCCTTGCTCTTTCATGTAGGCAATATACTTCTTTGCGGTACGATCTTTGATCTCGAGCTCACGCATCAAGATCTCGCAGAGCTCTTGGTAGGAGAGGAGATTCGTCGTACGGAAAAGCTCTCGAACTACAGCAAGTAGCTCGCTACTCTTACGCCGGTCTTTGTCCTCCTTAGACTTCTCCCCTCGGTAGACGTGCATATCAAGAGCCTTATCCCAACCGAAGAGCATCATCGGCACATCCAAAGGACTACCATCTCTGACTTTTAAGGCCTTGACGACCGAGTATTCAGGATGATCATCTTTCTCAATAGAGAGGATACCTGCCGCCTTACGCTGTAGCTCAGAGCCAATATGCCCTCTGAGCTTTATCCCACTAGGTACAAAGTGAAGGACGCAAATAAGGCAGGTGTTATAGATACCGGCTAAGCGGTAGAGCTCATCGACGATAGCAATGCTCTCCGTCTCATCATTAGCTGAGCGAATGAGGTCGGCAATACCATCAATAACCACGAGGTGAATACCCCCATGCTTATGATGAAAGATGTCCATACTCTCTTGGATAAGCTTCAAGCGATCCTTACGCGAGAGCGAAGCTAGATAGAGCGAATGGTAGAAGTCAGGGACAGCCGTGAGTGATGCCCGGCGGAGCGTCTTACCCAGGTTCTTGTGTAGCTGAGCCTCTGACTGCTCCGTATCGTAGTGTAGAACCGCCAGCCCCCTTGGATTCGGCGTAACTTCAAGCCCTAGGGTCAGCTCGGCATCCAGGCGTTGCTGGGCAAGGGCTCCAGCAAGAATCGCTGAAACATAGTTACTCTTACCCGTACCCTCACCTCCCGTGATGCAGAAGAGGTTGTCCTGCGTGCCAAGAGGTACCCCGTTGACTGCCACGAGCGATTTAGAGGCATCAGGAGGATTATCATAGTCGATTTCACACGAGCGTAGAAGCATCATCGTTTGCGTGTACATCTGAGAGAAGAGCGTATTCAGTAGCCCTCGGAAGTCGGCTTCCTCATTCCCCAGAGCAAAGTAGTCTGAAATATCCTTCTCAGCCTTCGTCCCTTTGAGTGGAAGCTGAAGCTGCTTCACATGATAAGCCGACAAGCGACCTACCTGCCGCTGAGCCTCACGAA
>ERZ1674203.45-NODE-45-length-34998-cov-5.207424_pt1 | contig 34998 bp, 24 predicted proteins | sample MGYA00581297_ERZ1674203 | MGnify/ENA primary metagenome ERZ1674203 (study PRJEB41354, sample SAMEA4873349) | human saliva metagenome | biome: human-associated habitat [ENVO:00009003]; feature: mouth environment [ENVO:08000002]; material: saliva material... | reverse complement strand
CTTGTCCATATCTGCGTGTCTGTCGTTCTGAACCCACCGAAAGTCCGGATCTTCCCGTCCGGAGAGCGCTCCGTGGCCAGCTTCCACTGCCCATGCGGGGCGGGAGACACGAAACACCGGAGCTTTATGCTGTTAAAAATGGGAGGAAAAGAAAACTACCAAAATTAGGCCTGTCCATTGGCGTGATCCATGGGCGCATGTTCCGCACGGATCCATGCGTGCATGAGCATCAGTCGTGCAGGGCAGGACTGGGGCCCAGCGGGGCGCGACACGCCGTCGGCCGCGCTACTGGAAAAGCCCCAGCAACACGGCGCGAACCACCGCGGCGGTCTTGTTGGGAACATCCAGCTTGCTGATGGAATTCCGGATATGGAAATCCACCGTGTTCTTGGACAGCAGCAGTATCTCGGCAATGTCCTGCGCCGATTTGCCGTCGGCCGTCCAGCGCAGCACCTCCAGCTCGCGTTCCGTCAGCGACGGTGCATTGCTGGCGATCCGGGCGCGAATGAGCTTTGAAAATGCCTTGTGGGCCAGCAGCGCCAGCCATTGCATGTGCTGCAGGCGGGTCTGCAGGTCCTGTTCGGTAATGGGCGTGCTGCGACACAGCGACAGCATGCCGATGCCGCCGGGTTCATGCAGCGTCGATTGTGACCAGCCATGCTGGATGCCGCGTGCCTGCAGGTCGGCCCACAGCTCCGGCACCTCGGAGAACAGTGCCTCGTTCCAGATGAACGGCTCGGAAGATTGCCGCGCCCGGATGATGCGCGGATCCACGGCCGGATAACCCGCATCCATATAATGCGTCTGCCAGTCGCCCGGGTAATCGTTCAGCCAGGTGAACTTGGGGCGGCTGAGGGGCAGGGGGGCCTGAAAACCATACGAGACATGCTGAAAGCCCAGGGCACGGCTGGCGCGCTGAATGCACTCGAACACCTCCCGCTCGCTGGCGCTGTCGCCCGAAACGGCGCCGATCAGGTCATCCTGCCAGCGGTCCATGGCGGGGTCCGGCCGCCAGTGGTTTCTGGGATCGGTCGGAGAAGCCGGGGATACTGTCGAGGGCTGACCGGGCCATGGATGTCCGGGACCCTTCTTCGAGGACGCATCTTCGTGCACGATCAGAATCTCATGGGTTTTCAATCATTCCAGTATATCGATCGCGTGCCGCGACTGTCGGATGATTTTCCATAAGTCCTGAACTTGGTGTAACAAAGCGTTTTTGAAGTGTATTTTTGCGGATCGGGTGATCCTGCTTCAGTCCTCACCGCGTTTGCCAGATCCTGTGCCGGAACGTTTTCCGGCCCGGCGTCAGACGCAGGAACGCCATCGATCCCCGTCCTTCACCGCAAAGCCTTTTACGTCCTGACCGCCAGCCTGCGAGGAACTGTGTCACTCGGGATGGCCGTCTGTCGCCCCCCGCTGCAAGTTCGCCTGCCCGATGTCGGGGCAGGGTGCCTTTGCCCCTAGTATGGCCGCTGGAAAGCCACGGGTTTGCCGTGGACACAATGCAGGCCAGGGATCGGCCGGCAGGGGCGCACCATGCAGGTCGCGCACCCTGCGGGGGCTGCCGCGCCATCCTGGCCCTTCGGGATTCTGGGCATGGACATCACAGAGCTGTTGGCGTTTTCGGTCAAGAACAAGGCGTCGGACCTGCACCTGTCGGCGGGGCTGCCGCCGATGATCCGGGTGCATGGCGACGTTCGGCGGATCAACCTGCCGGCGATGGATCATGAAGAGGTGCACAACCTCATCTACGACATCATGAACGACTCGCAGCGCAAGGAATACGAAGAGCGCCTGGAGTGCGACTTCTCGTTCTCGATTCCCGGCCTGGCGCGTTTCCGTGTGAACGCCTTCGTGCAGGAGCGGGGCGCCGGCGCGGTGATGCGTACGATTCCGTCCAAGATCCTCACGCTGGAGCAGCTCAACTGCCCCAAATCCTTCACCGACATCGCCATGCAGCCGCGCGGCATCGTGCTGGTGACCGGTCCGACCGGCTCCGGTAAGTCGACCACGCTGGCGGCGATGATCAACCACATCAACGAGAACGTCTACGGTCACATCCTCACCGTCGAGGACCCGATCGAATTCGTGCACGAGTCCAAGCGCTGCCTGATCAACCAGCGCGAAGTGGGGCCGCACACCCAGTCGTTCAACAACGCGCTCAAGAGTGCGCTGCGTGAAGACCCGGACATCATCCTGGTGGGTGAGCTTCGTGATCTGGAAACCATCCGCCTGGCGCTGACGGCGGCCGAGACCGGCCACCTGGTGTTCGGCACGCTGCACACCTCGTCGGCAGCCAAGACCATCGACCGTATCGTGGACGTGTTCCCGGCGGCCGAGAAGGACATGGTGCGCGCCATGCTGTCCGAATCGCTGAAGGCCGTCATCTCGCAGACGCTGCTGAAGACCAAGGACGGCAACGGCCGTGTGGCGGCGCACGAGATCATGATCGGCACGCCCGCCATCCGGAACCTGATCCGCGAGGCGAAGGTGTCGCAGATGAACGCTGCCATCCAGACCGGCGGTTCGCAGGGCATGCAGACGCTGGATCAGTGTCTGACCGACCTGGTCCGCAAGAACGTCATCTCGATGGCCGAGGCACGCGCCGCGGCTGCCGTGAAAGAGAACTTCCCGCTGTAAGCCTGATGCCGGCATGACGATCCGTTTGCGCATGCCGGCCGTTTTCGAGACATTGACATGAGCTCTGCCGCCCAATCTGCCGCCGCACGTCCTGCTGCCGGCCCCCAGAAGACTGCCCTGATGGAACGCGAGCAGGCGTCGGCCTTCCTGTACGACCTGCTGCGGCTGATGATCGCCAAGGACGGTTCGGACCTGTTCCTGACCGTGGACTTCCCGCCGGCCTTCAAGATCAGCGGCAAGATGGTGCCGGTCTCGGACAAGCCGCTGACCACCCAGCACACCATCGAGCTGGCGCGGGCGCTGATGAACGACCGCCAGGCGGCCGAGTTCGAGGCCAACAAGGAACTGAACTTTGCCATCAGCCCGGGCGGCATCGGCCGCTTCCGGGTCAATGCCTTCACGCAGATGGGGCGCACGGGCCTGGTGCTGCGGGTGATCAAGAGCGAGATTCCCGATCTGGCCACCCTGAACCTGCCGCCGGTGATGCGCGAGCTGTCGATGACGCAGCGCGGCCTGATCCTGATGGTGGGCGCGACCGGCTCGGGCAAGTCCACCACGCTGGCCGCCATGATCGGCCACCGCAATGAGCACAGCCACGGCCACATCATCACCATCGAGGACCCGGTGGAATTCGTGCACGTGCACAAGAACTGCATCGTCACGCACCGCGAGGTGGGTGTCGACACGCTGGACTGGCACGTCGCACTGAAGAACACGCTGCGTCAGGCGCCCGACGTGATCATGCTGGGCGAGATCCGTGACCGCGAGACGATGGAACATGCGGTGGCCTTTGCCGAGACCGGCCACCTGTGCATGGGTACGCTGCACGCCAACAGCGCCAACCAGGCGCTGGACCGCATCATCAACTTCTTCCCCGACGAGCGCCGCCAGCAGCTGCTGATGGATCTGTCGCTGAACCTGAAGGCGGTGATCTCGCAGCGCCTGGTGCCGGCCGAAGGGCGCAAGGGGCGCGTGGCGGCGGTGGAGATCATGATCAACTCGCCGCTGATCTCGGACCTGATCTTCAAGGGCAGCGTCAGCGAGATCAAGGAGATCATGAAGAAGTCGCGCGAGCTGGGCATGCAGACCTTCGACCAGCACCTCTTCGACCTGTTCGAGGCCGGGCAGATCAGCTACGAGAACGCACTGCGCAACGCAGACTCGGTCAACGACCTGCGCCTGAACATCAAGCTCAACAGCAAGCGCCGGAGCGAGGATCCCACCGCGGCCAGCAGCAAGCTGGGCATCGTCTGAGCCCGGGCGGCGCCGCGGCATTGGCAGCGAAACCACGGCGCCGCACGTTCTTCGGGCATGCCCTCGGCAGGGCGGGGGGAACCGTGTACAGTGGTGTGAAACCCATCAGGAGGCACTCATGGCTTTCACGCGCCTGTCGATCTCCCTGCTGCTGTCCGGCCTGATCCTGTCTGCGGGCATGCCCGCACAGGCTGCCTCTGATACCGCCACGGTTTCGGATGTCACCGCCATGGCCCTGGAGGGCAAATGGCCGGCCGACTGGTCCTACCAGGGCGAGAATGGCCCGGCCCACTGGGGCGAGCTGCATCCGTCCTACAGCAAGTGCGCCCGGGGCCGGGTCCAGTCACCGGTGGATCTGGGCAAGGCCACCACGCGCTCGCGTCGCAGCACCGTGCGCGTGGCCTTTCACCCCATCCGCTACGAGATCTTCAACGACGGGCGCGGCATCCGCGCCGTGCCGCTCGAGACCCAGCACCCGATCCGGATCGACTGGCATGACTACACGCTGAAGCACATCGTCTTCCGTGCCCCCAGCGAGCATACCTTCCAGGGGCGGCACTACCCGCTGGAAGCGCAGCTGGTGTACGAAGCCGACGACGGCGCCCTGGCCGTGCTGGCCACGGTGTTCACGCCAGGGCATTCCAATCCGTCGCTGGCTGCGCTCACGCGCCAGCCCCTGGCCGAAGGGCAGCGGCGCGTGCTGGACAAGCCCCTGGGCACCCGGGTGCTGCTGCCGCGCCGGCTGCCGCACCTGCGGCTCAACGGCTCGCTCACCACGCCCCCCTGCACCGAGGGGGTCAACTGGGTTGTCTTCACCCAGCCCGTGCAGGCCACCCGGGCGCAGATCGACGCGATGACCCGCCTGATCGGCCAGCCCAACAACCGCCCGGTGCAGCCTGCCCATCGGCGCCTGATGGTCGAAGAGATGCGCTGAGCCGGCAGCCGTTGCCCTGCGCTGTCCATCCTGTTTCCGTCTTCCCATGAGCCACGTGCCGGCAACGGCCGTGGTCGCTGGTGCCCTGGTTTCCGGGCAGGGCACCTGGTTCGCACAGGGGCGGAACCTCGTCTGTCAGGGCTGTAACTGCCCGGGTCGCGAACAACGCGACGAAACATTCGTCAACATTAGTTGTATCGTGTAAAGTGCTGATTGCCCGAACGGAATCTGCCCGGAACCGAATGGCATGAATCCGGTGGCAAATGATTCACATCCCCAATTTGAGGAAGGCAATCATGCACGTCAAGCAACTGTTGGTACCCCTGCTGCTGTCGGGACTGTTCCTGTCTTCTGCCGCCATGGCAGAGACGGCTCAGCCCGCGGCGGATGCGGCTGGAGCATCACCGGGACAGGTTCCGGCCGCATCGTCCGATTCGAAACCGGCTGAAAAGCCGGCACACTGGTCCTATGGCGGCAGCGAAGGCCCGGCCTACTGGGGCGAGCTGAGCACCGACTATTCCCAATGTTCGATCGGGCGCAACCAGTCGCCCGTGGACCTGAATCAGGATGACGCCATCCGGTCGAACAAGGACTCGGTGCAGGTCGACTATCAGCCCATGGGCTATGAGCTGGTCAACAACGGCCACACCCTCCAGGCAACGCCTCAGGGCAGCCAGCCGCCCCTGCAGATCGGCAGCCGCACGTTCACGCTGAAGCAGTTCCATTTCCACGATCCCAGCGAGCACACCTTCAAGGGACGGCATTTCCCGCTGGAGCTGCACCTGGTGCATGGCGCTGAAGATGGAGCGCTGGCCGTGCTGGCCGTGGTCTTCCAGGAAGGGGAAGAGAACCCGGCACTGGCGCCGCTGGTCGCCGAGTCGCTGTCCAGGGGCCAGACCCGCAAGCTGGCCGAGCCGCTGGACATCCGTCCCTTGCTGCCGAAGAAGCTGTCGTACTTCCGGCTCAACGGATCGCTCACCACGCCCCCGTGCAGCGAAGGCGTGACCTGGGTGGTGTTCTCCAGTCCGGTCAAGGCCAGCAAGGCCCAGATCGAGGCGCTGGGCCAGATCATGGGTGGCCCGAACAACCGGCCGGTGCAGCCGCTCAATGCCCGGATTCTGGTTGACGAGGACCGCTGAAGCCGGGGGCTTCATGGGCCGGCCTTCGTGCCGGCCTTTTTCGAGGCCGTTCTGGGGTTTGGACGGCCTCAAAAATCGGGTTTCGATAAAATGCTTCTGTTTTTCATCCGGGAGCAAACAGTCATGAATTCACGCGTTCTTCGGCCACGGGTCGTGGCGATTTCGGTAGCCTCCATGCTGGCGCTGGCCGGTTGTGCCAGCAGCAGCGGCTATCAGATGGACGACCAGGCCGCACGTACCGGTGCCGGCCAGACCCAGGCCATGGCGTCGGGGGCTTCGGCTGCCGGCCAGACGGCGGCTGAATCGGCGCAGGGTGCTGTCGAGGACGGCTCAGCCCAGGCAGGCGTGGCCGTGGCCAGCGCCGGTGCGCTGACCGGTGCTGCAGGCGCTTCGGCAACCGCCGGGCGCTATCCGACGCTCAACGGGCAGAAGCCGCTGGTGCTGGGGCACCGCGGTGCGGCCGGTTACCTGCCGGACCACACGCTGGCGGGCTATCAGCGGGCCATCGACAGCGGGGCCGACTTCATCGAGCCGGACCTGGTCTCCACCAAGGATGGCGTGCTGGTGGTGCGGCATGAGCCCAACATCACGGCCACCACCAACGTGAAGGACCATCCCGAGTTCGCTCGCCGCAAGCGCAAGCGCACGGTCGATGGCGTCGAGGAAGAGGGCTGGTTCGTCAGCGACTTCACGCTGGCCGAGCTGCGCACGCTGCGTGCCGTGCAGCCCCTGGAAGAACGCGATCAGAGCCACAACGGCAAGTACAAGGTGCCCACCTTCGAGGAAGTGCTGAAGCTGGCCCGCGACCAGAGCCGTCGCACCGGGCGCACCATCAGCATCTATCCCGAGATCAAGCACAGCACCTACCATCGCTCGCTGGGCCTGCCCATCGAGGACAAGCTGCTGGCTGCGCTTGCCCGCTACGGTTACACCAAAAAGGATTCCCCGGTCATCATCCAGTCCTTCGAGGTGGGCAACCTGAAGGCACTGCGCCCGCGCACCCAGGTGCGTCTCGTGCAGCTCATCGACGGCTCCGGCCAGAACCCGGACGGTTCGGTGGACCAGTCGCTGCCGCTGGGCCAGCCCTATGACTTCACCCTGGCCAAGGACAGCCGGACCTATCAGGACCTGCTCACGCCGCAGGGCCTGGCCGAGATCCGTACCTATGCCGACGGCATCGGTCCGTGGAAGGCCTACATCATTCCGTCGCGGCTCACGATCGGGCCCGATGGCAAGCCGGTGGACCTGAACCGTGATGGGCTGATCGACGAACGCGACCGGGTGGCGCTGCCGGCCACCCAGGTGGTGAAGGATGCCCACGCGGCCGGTCTCTTCGTGCATCCGTACACCTTCCGCAGCGAGCCGCGCCGGCTGCTGTCCGATTATCAGGGTGATCCGAAGGCCGAATATCGGCGCTTCTATCAGCTGGGGGTCGACGGCCTGTTCAGCGACTTCCCGGACGTGGCACGTCAGGTGCGCGACGAGTGAGCCTTCATGCGGGGGAATCCGGCCCGAGCGGGTCGTGCCCCTGGCAGAAGGGGCGGCGCCTGAAGGCGCTGTCAGATGGCATGACGGCCCTGTTGCGGGCCGTTTTCGACGAACGGACCCTGATGGGTCCGTTTGCATTTCCCGGGGTGATGGGTGCCGTTTTCCGGGGTAATGAGTGCTCAATATCCCACGTCATGAAACCGATAGGCATCGTGTGCAATCGCACAAGTGCTATGCTGCCCATATAACAAGAATTCAAAGATCGGTTCAAAGATCACGGAAACAGGAGTTCGATATGCTGGCCCCCAAAAATGCACACCCCGAAGCCTGGGCCGATTTCAAGGCCGGTCCCTGGGAAGAGACGATCGACGTTCGTGACTTCATCCAGCGCAACTACACCCCCTATACCGGGGACGGCAGTTTCCTGGCGCCTGCCACCGAGGCCACCACACAGCTGTGGGGCGAGGTGATGGAGGGCATCAAGGTCGAGAACAAGACCCACGCCCCCTACAAGATCGACGCCCAGACGGTCTCCGGCATCACCAGCCACGCCCCCGGCTACATTGACCGGTCGCTGGAAAAGGTGGTGGGCCTGCAGACGGACGAACCCCTCAAGCGCGCCATCATGCCCTTCGGCGGCCTGAAGATGGTGCAGGACTCCTGCCGCATCTATGAGACCCCGCTGTCCGAGACGGTGGTCGAGACCTTTACCAAGTACCGCAAGACCCACAACCAGGGCGTCTTCGACGTGTACACGCCCGACATCCGTCGCTGCCGCAAGTCCGGCGTGCTGACCGGCCTGCCTGACGCCTATGGCCGGGGCCGCATCATCGGCGACTATCGTCGCGTGGCACTCTACGGCATCGACCGCCTGATGGAAGACAAGGTCGAGCAGTTCAACTCGCTGCAGGCCGATCTGGAAGCTGGCCGCAACCTGGAAGAGACCATCCGCCGCCGTGAGGAAATCAACGAGCAGCACAAGGCGCTGGGCCAGATGAAGGAAATGGCCGCCAGCTACGGTTTCGACATTTCCGGCCCGGCCCGCAATGCCCGCGAGGCCGTGCAGTGGACCTATTTCGCCTACCTGGCTGCTGTGAAGTCGCAGAACGGAGCGGCCATGTCGTTCGGCCGGGTGGCCACCTTCCTGGACATCTACATCGAGCGTGACCTGCACAACGGCACGCTGACCGAAGTGGAAGCGCAGGAACTCATCGACCACCTGGTCATGAAACTGCGGATGGTGCGCTTCCTGCGCACGCCGGAATACGACCAGCTCTTTTCGGGCGACCCGATCTGGGCCACCGAATCGATTGGCGGCATGGGTCTGGACGGCCGCACGCTGGTCACGAAGAACTGCTTCCGCTTCCTGCACACGCTCTACAACATGGGCCCGTCGCCGGAGCCCAACATCACGGTGCTGTGGTCCGAGCAGCTGCCCGAGGCATTCAAGCACTTCTGCGCCAAGGTCTCCATCGACACCTCGTCCATCCAGTACGAGAACGACGACCTGATGCGCCCGGACTTCGGCAGCGACGACTATGCCATCGCCTGCTGCGTCAGCCCGATGGTCATCGGCAAGCAGATGCAGTTCTTCGGTGCCCGCGCCAACCTGGCCAAGACGCTGCTGTACGCCATCAACGGCGGCGTGGACGAGACCAGTGGCATGCAGGTCGGTCCCAAGACCGAGCCGATTGCCGGCGAGGTGCTGGACTACGACACTGTCATGGCACGGATGGACAGCTTCATGGACTGGCTGGCCACCCAGTACGTCACGGCGCTCAACATCATCCACTACATGCACGACAAGTACTCGTACGAGGCCGCGCTCATGGCGCTGCATGATCGTGACGTGAAGCGGACGATGGCCTGCGGCGTGGCGGGCCTGTCGGTGGCAGCGGATTCGCTGTCGGCCATCAAGTACGCCAAGGTCCGTCCCATCCGCAACGAGCAGGGCATTGCCGTCGACTTCCAGATCGAGGGCGAATACCCGCAGTTCGGCAACAACGACGACCGTGTCGACGACATCGCCTGCGACCTGGTGCGCCGCTTCATGACCAAGGTGGCCTCGCACCCGATGTACCGCGACGCCATGCCCACCCAGTCGGTGCTCACCATCACCTCCAACGTGGTCTACGGCAAGAAGACCGGCAACACGCCGGATGGCCGCCGCGCCGGTGCGCCGTTCGGTCCGGGTGCCAACCCCATGCACGGCCGTGATGTCTGCGGCGCCGTGGCCTCGCTGTGCTCGGTGGCCAAGCTGCCCTTTGCCTTCGCCAAGGACGGCATCTCCTACACCTTCTCCATCGTGCCGGGCGCGCTGGGCAAGGATGAGGGCTCGCGTGAGCGCAACCTGTCGGGCATGATGGATGGCTACTTCCATCACGAGGACGGCGTGGAGGGCGGTCAGCACCTGAACGTCAACGTGCTCAACCGCGAGACGCTGCTGGACGCCATGGAGCATCCCGAGAAATACCCGCAGCTCACCATCCGTGTCTCGGGCTATGCGGTGCGCTTCAACTCGCTGACCCGCGAGCAGCAGCAGGACGTGGTCACGCGCACCTTCACGGCCTCGATGTGAGGACCGCGTGACGATACCGGCAGACGTGCCTTCGGGCACGGCCGCCCCCTCCGGGCGGGCGGCGCCCCCGCCTGTGGTACCCCTGGTGCCGCAGGCGGATCTCGAAGCGGCTGCCCACGCGCCGAAGCATCCGCATCTGCACCGGGGCTACCACGGAACCGGGCTCGTCCATTCCATCGAGTCCTGCGGTACCGTCGATGGCCCCGGGCTTCGTTATGTCCTGTTCCTGCAGGGCTGCCTGATGCGCTGCCTGTACTGTCACAACCGTGACACCTGGGACCTGCAGAGCGACAAGGCCCGCGAGATGACGGTGCCCGAGGTGATGAAGCAGGTGATGTCCTACCGTCATTACCTGAAGGCCACGGGAGGCGGCGTGACGGCCACCGGCGGTGAGCCGCTGCTGCAGTACGAGTTCGTGCGGGACTGGTTCGTGGCCTGTCACCAGAACGGCATCCATACCTGTCTGGACACCAACGGCTACGCACTGCACTACGACGAAGTGCTGGAGACGCTGCTGGACCACACCGACCTGGTGATGCTCGATCTCAAGCAGATCGATCCGGACATCCACCGTGTGCTGGTGGGCATTCCCAACACGCGCACGCTGGCCTTTGCACAGCACCTGGCCAAGCGCAAGCAGAAGACGCGTGTGCGCTATGTGGTTGTGCCGGGCTATACCGACGACGATCGTTCCGCCCATCTGCTGGGCCGCTTCATCGCCCCCATGGACAACGTGGACACGGTCGAGATCCTGCCCTACCACGAGCTGGGCGCCCACAAGTGGGCCCTGTGCGGTGACGACTACAAGCTCAAGGGCGTGCATCCCCCGCCCAAGGAAACCGTGCAGCGCGTCCGCAGCATCCTGGAAGGCTACGGCAAGGCCGTAATCGTCTAGGGACCCCGAGGGATCCCTGGATAGCCCTGTTAGCCCCGCTGGCGCATCGAGAACTCGAACAGCCGGCATTCGATGGCGCCGTTGAAGAGCGGCGTCTTGCGATCCTCGCGCAGGCCCAGCTGGCCGGGCAGGCCCCGGTCGCTGGTCAGCAGAAAGACCTTCCAGCCCCCGAAGCGCTCGCGCAGCGTGGCGCCGATGGCGCGCCAGTGTTCCACCGGAATGCTGACCCGCTCGTTGTAGGGCGGGTTGGCCAGCAGTACGCCCGGCGTGTCGCCGCCCGGCTGGGCATCCACGGCATCCAGCGTCTGCATCGCCACCAGGTCATCGGGTAGGCCCAGCGTCTGCAGGTTCTCGGCCGTCAGGCGCATGGCGTGCGGGTCCAGGTCGCTGGCGCGGATCAGGCCGCGCGGTGCCTTCTCGATGCCCTGGCGGGCACGCTCGCGCAGTGCCGTCACCAGCCCGTCGTACAGCGTGGCGTCGTGGAGGCGCAGCTGTTCGATGCCGAAGTGGCGATTGAGTCCCGGTGCGTGATCGCAGAGGATCTGGGCCGCCTCGATGACCAGCGTGCCCGAGCCGCAGAACGGATCCAGTAGCGGCTGGCGGGCGTCCCAGCCCGACAGCGCCAGCAGGCCGGCCGCCAGGTTTTCCTTCAGGGGAGCTGCCACGCGGTTCTCGGCACTGTGGCGCCAGCCGCGCTTGAAGAGCGGCTCGCCCGACAGGTCCAGGTACAGCTGCAGGCGGTCTGCCGTCAGGAAGGCGCTGATGCGCACGTCCGGATGATGGGTGTCCACCGAGGGGCGCTCACCGCCCTGGTCGCGGAAGCGGTCGACAATGGCGTCCTTGATGCGCAGCGTGGCAAAGTTCAGGCTTCGCAGCGGCGAGCGCTGCGCCACCACGTCCACGCGGATCGTCTGCCGGGCATCGAACCAGTCTTCCCAGGCCAGGGCGTTGCACAGCCGGTAGAGCGTGTGCTCGTTGCGGCAGGCCGCGTCCAGCAGGCGCAGCAGCACGCGGCTGGGCAGTCGCGCTTCCAGGTTGATGCGGTAGGCCAGCTTCAGGTCGCCCCGGCAGCCGACGCCGCCCGGCCGGGTGTCGATGTCGTGTGCACCCAGGGCGCGCAGCTCGTCGGCCAGCGCCGACTCCAGCCCGCGCGGGCACGGACAGAAGTAATGGAACGTGCCGGCCGAAGGCGAGGTGGGGGCCTCGTCGCGCGCAGGGGCCTCTCGTCGTGGGGTGTCTCGTCGGTCAGCCTTGTTGCGGGCGGGTTCGGCCGCATGGCGGTTGGCAGGGCGAAGGGCGATCATGAAAGGAGGGGTCTGGGAGGATTCCGGGCCGACAGCGCAGGAGGAGGGCAGCAGAGGATCAGAACGGCTTGATGATCACCATCGCCACCACGATCAGCAGCAGGATGACCGGGCCTTCGTTGAAGACGCGGAACCAGCGTTCGGAGTGCGAACGCTGTCCGTCCGCGAACTTCCGCAGCAGGCGGCCGCAGCCGTGGTGGTAGCCGATCAGCAGCAGCACGCAGGTCAGCTTGACGTGCATCCAGCCCGCCCCCATGCCGATGCCGAAGCCCACGTACAGCACCAGGCCGGTGAGCACGGCCAGCGTGGCCAGCGGCAGCATGAAGCGGTAGAGTCGCTGTGACATGCCCACCAGCCGCTGGTATTCGGCCGTCGATCCTTGCGGATCAACCTGCGCCAGGTTCACATAGATGCGTGGCAGGTAGAAGAGCCCGGCAAACCAGCTCGTCACCATCACGATGTGCAGGACCTTGGTCCAGAGATAGAGGTTCGTGTCCACGGTCAGGTCCGGATCTCGCCGTGGCCGAACACGACGTATTTCTGGGAGGTGAGACCCTCCAGACCCACGGGACCCCGGGCGTGCAGTTTGTCGGTGGAGATGCCGATCTCGGCACCCAGCCCGTACTCGAAGCCATCGGCAAAGCGGGTGGAGGCATTGATCATCACCGAGGCGGAATCCACTTCCCGCAGGAAGCGCATGCCGTGTGCATGGTTCTGCGTGATGATCGAATCGGTGTGGTGCGAGCCGTACTCGTTGATGTGCGCAATGGCCTCGTCCAGGCTCTTCACCACGCGGATGGCAAGGATCGGCGCCAGGTATTCGGTGCGCCAGTCGTCCTCGGTGGCGGGTACCGAATCGATCTGCGCTTCCTGCAGCAGCCGGGCGCCGTGTTCGTCGGCGCGCAGCTCCACCTGTTTCATCCGGTAGATGCTGCCCAGGCGCGGCAGCACCTCGGGGGCGATGGCTTCATGCACCAGCAGCGTCTCCAGCGTGTTGCAGGGAGCGTAGCGCTGCGTCTTGGCGTTGTCGGCCACGCGCACGGCCATGTCCACGTCGGCCGAATCATCGATGTAGACGTGACAGATGCCGTCCAGATGCTTGATGACGGGCACGCGCGCCTCGGTGCTGATGTGCTCGATCAGCGAGCGTCCGCCGCGCGGGATGATCACGTCGACGGACTGCTGGTCACGGATCAGGTAGTCGACGGCCGCACGGTCGGTCATGCTCACCAGCTGCACGGCCGAGGGCGGCAGCCCTGTGCGGGCCAGGCTCTCGCTCATCAGCGCGGCCAGCGTGCGATTGGAATGGATGGCTTCCGAGCCACCGCGCAGGATGGCGGCATTGCCGGCCTTCAGGCACAGCGCGGCGGCATCGACGGTGACGTTGGGGCGCGACTCGTAGATGATGCCGATCACGCCCAGCGGCACGCGCATCCGGCCCACCTGGATGCCGCTGGGGCGCTGGCGCAGCTCGCTGATCTCGCCCACCGGGTCGGGCAGGGAGATGATCTGCGCCAGCCCGGCCACCATGGCGTCGATGCGTTCGGGGGTGAGCGTCAGCCGGTCGATGAAGGCACTGTCAAGGCCGGCGCTGTGCGCGCTGGCCAGGTCCTGGCCGTTGGCCGTCAGCACCAGGCTGCGGTTGCGGTCGATCTCATGGGCCAGCTGCTGCAGCGCACGGTTCTTGGTGGCCGTGCTGGCCCGGGCCATGTCATGGCTGGCGTGCCGGGCGGCGCGGCCCAGGTTGGCCATGTAGGTGGCCATGTCGGGGGTGTTCATGGATCGGAAAGCTCCAGAAGCCAGAGGGAAGGTCCATGCGCCGAAGCAGCCGCATGCGACCCTTGGGGCAGATGTGCCGGGCGCTGCAGGACGAAAGGCCGTGGCCGGGACGTGATGGCCGGCATCCGGGGTGTTTCAGTCATCGGCCAGCGCCGCGGACAGTTCGACCGGGCCGGGCAGGTGCCCCCCGGCCAGCGCGACCAGCAGGGTCTCGGCGTGGAACCAGGGATCGGCGGCCGGACCGGTGCCGCCCACACCCTTGGTCATTCTATCGAGCCGGGCCACTTGCTGCAGCAGGTGTCCGAGTGTCCGGATATCCAGGCGACGAAGGGCCTGGCGCATGATGGCCTCGCGCTTGCCGAACACGCCGGCGGCACGCATGGCCTGGGCGGGCGCGACGCGCTCGATCTGCAGGGCCTGCTGGATGCGCAGCAGCTTGCGGATCGCGTCGGCCAGTGCCCAGCAGAGCAGGGGCATGGCGGCATCCTCGGCAGCCAGCGAGCGGGCCATGCGCACCGCACGGGCCGGGTCGCCGGCCAGCGCCGCATCCACCAGGCCGAACAGCTCGAAGCGGGCACTGTCCAGCACGATCTCGGCCACCGCCTCGAGCGGCAGTTCGCCGGGGGGCAGCAGCAGGCCCAGCCGCTGGATGGCCTGGTGGGCGGCCAGCAGGTTGCCTTCGGTGCGTTCGGTGATCAGTGCCAGCACGGCAGGTGTTGCCTGCTGCTTCTGTGCGGCCAGGCGCTCGGTCACCCACTTGCCCATGGCGCCCGCGTCGATGCGCGGCGTCTCCACCCACAGCATCTGTTTGGCCAGGGCCTCGAACCAGGCTGTGCTGGTCGTGGCGCGCTCCAGATGGGCGCTGGAGACCAGCACGCGGGTGCCCTCGTCCAGGCGGGGCAGCAGCTCGCGCAGCGCATCACCCAGTTCACGGGTGGGCTTGGTGTTCAGGCGAAGATCGATGAGTCGCTGGCTGGCAAAGAGCGACGTGGACTGGGTGGCTTCGACGAGCCGGCTGCGGTCGAAGCGTGCATCGACGTCCAGCACCTCGCGCTCCTCGAAGCCCAGCTTGCGGGCCCTGGCACGTACCAGGTCGGCCGCCTCGATGACCAGCAGCAGCTCGTCGCCGCTGACCCAGGTGAGCGGGGGCAGGCCCTGGCTGATCGCCTGGCGCAGCTGCGCAGGCGTGCTGATGCGTTGGCCCATGGGACGGGCGCTTACTCTGCCGGCCGGATGGCCGCCAGCCGCCACAGCAGCTGATGGGCCATGTCGTTGCTCATGTCCCGAAAGAGCATGGCTTCCTCGTCGGCGCGGGCCGTGAGCTGGTTGTCCGCGTTGGAGATCTCGCGGCGCAGCGTGATCTCGCTCTCGGGGATCAGGTCGTTGCCCTTGGCATCCTCGACACGGAAGCGCAGCCGCAGCCGCAGCTCGTATTCGCGGGCGCGCCCCTCCGACGAGTAGGCGACGACCTCGCGCTCGGGCACTTCCTGCAGGATCATCAGCCGGGCCTCGGCCTTCTTCGGGTCGGTCACCAGCTCGGTGCCCTCGCTGTGCGACAGCTCGCGACGCAGTGCCAGGCCGATGCTGCCGTTGGGGGCCAGGTTGGTGTAGAGCGTGCTGAATGGCAGCTGCGTGGCGCGGCGCATGTGAAAGCCGCAGGCCGCCAGCGGCCCGGCCAGGCCGACCAGCAGCGCGCTGCGGGAAAGCCCCCGCAGCCATCCGCGCCGGGAGGAGCCGGCCAGGGGGCGAGTCTCGGGAAGGCGGGACATGCGGCTTTCTCCTTGAGGGCTTTACAGCACCACGTTCACCAGACGGCCCGGCACCACGATGATGCGCTTGGGTGTCTTGCCTTCACCGATGCGGGCCACCTCGGGCGAGGCGGCTGCCACCTGCTCGATGGCCGCCTTGTCGGCGTCGGCCGGCACGCGGATGGAACCACGCAGCTTGCCGTTGACCTGCAGCATCAGCTCCAGCTCGCTCTTGACCAGCGCCGCCTCGTCCACCGCCGGCAGCGGGGCGTCGATGATCTCGCGGCCGTCGAAGCCACGTCCCAGCTCCAGCGCCTGCCACAGGGCATGGCCGATGTGCGGCACGATCGGGTAGAGGCTGCGCACCAGGATCGACAGCCCCTCGCGCAGCGCGGCGGCATCGGCGGGGGTCGTGGGGGCCTGCTTCTGTGCGGCGGCTTCCAGGGCGTTCAGCAGCTTCATGGCGCCCGAGACGATGGTGTTGTACTGCTGGCGCTCGTAGTCGTACTGGATCTGCTTCAGCACCGTGTGGACCTCGTAGCGCAGGTCACGCCACGCTTCGGACAGGCCGGCAGCGTCCACGGTGTCGGCTGCGCTGCGCACCACGTCGCGCTGCGCATGGCCGAAGGCCCAGAAACGGCGCAGGAAGCGGCTGGCACCTTCCACACCACTGTCGGACCACTCCAGCGTCTGCTCGGGCGGGCTGGCGAACATCACGAACAGGCGCGCCGTGTCGGCCCCGAAGCGCTCGATCAGCGAGGTGGGATCCACCCCGTTGTTCTTGCTCTTGGACATCGTGCCGATGCCGGCATAGTCGATCTCGGAGCCGTCGCTCTTGAGGCGTGCGCCCACGACCCGGCCCTGGGCGTCGGTGACGTTCTCCACGTCCTTCGGCCAGAAGTACTCGATGCCGCCCTTGGCCGTGCGCCGCTGGTAGATGTGGTTGAGCACCATGCCCTGCGTGAGCAGCCGCTTGAAGGGCTCGTCGAACTTCACCAGCCCCATGTCGCGCATCACCTTGGTCCAGAAGCGCGCATACAGCAGGTGCAGCACGGCGTGCTCGATGCCGCCGATGTACTGGTCCATCGGCATCCAGTAGTCGTTGCGGGCATCGACCATCGCCTCGTTGTTGTCATGCGAGCAATAGCGCATGTAGTACCACGACGAATCGATGAAGGTGTCCATCGTGTCGGTCTCGCGCCGGGCCGGCTTGCCGCAGCACGGGCAGTCCACCTTCAGGAAGGCTTCCGACTTGTTCAGCGGGTTGCCGCTGCCATCGGGCACCAGATCCTCGGGCAGCACCACCGGCAGGTCCTTGTCGGGCACCGGCACCTCGCCGCAGCTCTCGCAGTGGATGATGGGAATGGGGGTGCCCCAGTAGCGCTGGCGCGAGATGCCCCAGTCACGCAGACGGTACTGGACGTGCTTGCCGCCCAGGCCCTTGTCGGCCAGCTGGGCTGCCACCGCGTCCACCGCGTCCTGGTAGCCCTTGCCATCCAGCAGCGGACCGGAATTCACGCAGACGCCGTTCTGCTTGTCGGCATACCACTCCTGCCACTGGTTCGTGTCGTAGGGCTGGTTGTCCACGCTGACGACCTGACGGATGGGCAGGCCGTACTTGTGGGCAAAGACGAAATCGCGGTCGTCGTGCGCCGGCACACCCATCACCGCACCGTCGCCGTAGCTCATCAGCACGTAGTTGCCCACCCACACCGGCACGTCGGCGCCGGTGAGCGGATGGCGGACCACCAGGCCCGTGTCCACGCCCTGTTTCTCCATCGTGGCCAGGTCGGCTTCCATCGCCGAGCCGGTGCGCGCCTCTTCCACGAAGGCAGCCACCGCGGGACGGGAGGCTGCGGCCACGCGGGCGATCGGGTGCTCGGGGGCCACGGCCACGAAGGTGACACCCATGATCGTGTCGGCGCGCGTGGTGAACACGTACAGCTGGCCCTCGTCGATGGGCTGACCCTGCTCGTCACGGATGTCGTGCTCGAAGGCAAAGCGCACGCCTTCCGAGCGGCCGATCCAGTTGGCCTGCATCATCCGCACCCGCTCGGGCCATCCCTCCAGGTGCTCGGTCACTTCTTTCAGCAGCTCGCCGGCGTAGTCGGTGATGCGCAGGTAGTACATCGGGATGTCGCGCTTTTCCACTGGCGCGCCCGAGCGCCAGCCCCTGCCGTCGACCACCTGCTCGTTGGCCAGCACGGTCTGGTCGACCGGGTCCCAGTTGACGGTGCCGTGCTTGCGATAGGCAATGCCCTTCTCGCGCATGCGCAGGAACAGCCACTGGTTCCACTTGTAGTAGTCGGGGCTGCAGGTGGCCACTTCGCGCGACCAGTCGATGGCCAGGCCCAGCGGCTGCATCTGCTGCTTCATGTACGCGATGTTGTCCCACGTCCACTTGGCCGGGGCCACGCCGTTCTTGAGTGCCGCGTTCTCGGCCGGCAGACCGAAGGCGTCCCAGCCCATGGGCATCAGCACGTTGTAGCCGCTCATGCGCAGGTGGCGGTACATCACGTCGTTGATGGTGTAGTTGCGCACATGCCCCATGTGCAGGATGCCCGAGGGGTAGGGCAGCATCGAGCAGGCGTAGAACTTGCCCTTGGGAAAGCGCGGGTCGTGCTCGACGGCGCGGTAGGCGTTGGTCTGCTGCCAGTGGGCGCGGGCCTCGGATTCGATGCTTCGTGGGTCGTAACGCTCGTCCATGGGGGGCGTGGCTCTCGGGCCAGGAGAAGAAGGTGGGTACGGTAAACCTCCCATTCTATCGCGTCCCTGGCGCACAGCCGGCATGTGCGGCGGATGCGGCACCGGCATCGACGCTACACCCCGGGCTGCGGCAGGCCGGTTTTTCCCGGATTTTCCGCATTCCGATACCCGGGGTTCAGTATCATCCGCCCCATGCTGGATTTCCTTCATCTGCCCCCCTGGCTGCTGACGCAGCTCACCCGCTGGCTGGACTGGTTGCGCATGCCCCTGCACACCGGGCCGCTCGACGAAGTCAACCCAGTCGATTTCTGGCACGGCGTGCTGATGGGCACGGCCGGTGTCGTGCTGCTGCCGGTGGCCGTGCTGGCGGCACGCTACTGGAAGATTGTGCCCGGCCAGGACTGGCCTCGGGTCATCAACCATCGTGGCTGGCAGCGCGTGCATGGCTTGTGCGGCGTGACTGCCGTGCTGTGCCTGGTGGTGGGTGTGGCCATGGCCTTTCAGGGCATGTCGCTGGCCAGCCACCTGACGCATCCCCATGCTTGGATGGGCTGGGGCGCGATGGTCGTGCTGCTCCTGCTGGTGATCAACACCGTGCTGCGGGGCAGCATCGGCGGCCCCGGGTGGCGCCAGCCACGCACTCTCGTGCATCTGCACGACGTACCGGGCGATCACTATGACATGACGCTGCGCCGGCGCATCTTCGAGCATGGCCACCGCTGGCTGGGCTACGGGCTGATGCTGGCACTGGCCTGCAACGTGATGACCGGCTACTGGCACGTGAACGTGCCTCGGGGCCTGGCTGTAGCCACCCTGGCCTGGTGGGCGTGCCTGGCGCTGATGGCCTGGCGCTGGGAGCGCCAGGGCCGGGCTGTCGATGGCTATCAGGCGCGCTGGGGGCCCAGCATGGCGCATCCGGGCAACCGCATTCCCCGCCTGGGTGGAGGCCTGCATCGCTACACCGAAGAGGAATACCGCCGGCTAGCCTGGGGCGGCCAGGTCATGCGCCGCAGACAGAAACGCACCACCCGCCGGCGACGTGCCGAGCGGTTGGCGGCGCGACGGGAACACCAAGTGCTGAACAGGCAGGGAACGTCCACTGAAACTTGGACATCTGCTTCAGCACCGACACATGCAATCGATCCGGGGGCGTCCGGGGATGCGTCTGGACACGACCCGGCTGCTGCAGAGACCCGGCCAGGGCAGGACATGGCCCGTTAGAATGGCGGCATGGCCGATCTACTTGCCCATCTCAACCCACAGCAACGGGCTGCTGTTACCGTCCCCAGTGGACACGCACTGATCCTGGCGGGCGCCGGCAGCGGCAAGACCCGCGTGCTCACCACCCGCATCGCCTGGCTGGTAGGCACCGGCCAGTGCTCACCGGCCGAAATCATGGCCGTCACCTTCACCAACAAGGCCGCACGCGAGATGATGGCGCGCCTGAGCACCATGCTGGTGGGGGCCAATCCGCGCGCCATGTGGGTGGGCACCTTCCACGGGCTGTGCAACCGGCTGCTGCGCGCACACCATCGTGACGCCGGCCTGCCGGCCAGCTTCCAGATCATGGACAGCGCCGACCAGCTGGGTGCCATCAAGCGGCTGCTGCGCGGGCTCAACGTCGATGACCAGCAGTTCCAGCCCAAGGCGGTGCAGCACTTCATCAACGGCAGCAAGGAGGCCGGCCTGCGCGCCGCCGACGTGTCCGGCCATGACAGCCACAGCCGCCGGCTGGCGGAGCTGTACGGTGCCTACGACGAGCAGTGCCAGCGCGAGGGCGTGGTGGACTTTGCTGAGCTGCTGCTGCGTGCCTACGAGCTGCTGCAGCGCAACCAGCCGCTGCGCCAGCACTACCAGCAGCGCTTCCGGCACATCCTCATCGACGAGTTCCAGGACACCAACGACCTGCAGTACCGCTGGCTGACGCTGCTGGCCGGTGGAGGGGCCTCGCTGTTCGCGGTGGGTGACGACGACCAGTCCATCTATGCCTTCCGTGGCGCCAACGTGGGCAATATGGCCGCCTTCGAGCGCGACTATGCCGGCCCGCAGCTGATCCGGCTGGAGCAGAACTACCGCTCGCATGCCCACATCCTGGATTCGGCCAACCATCTCATCCGCCAGAACGCGCACCGTCTGGGCAAGGACCTGTGGACCGACGCGGGCGAGGGCGAGCCGGTGCGCATCTTCGCGGCGTTCTCCGACCGCGACGAGGCCCAGTGGCTGCTGGAGGAGATCCGCGCGCTGGTGGCCGATGGCATGTCGCGTTCTGAGATCTCCATCCTGTACCGCTCCAACGCCCAGTCGCGTATCCTGGAACACACGCTGTTCTCGGCCGGGGTGCCCTACAAGGTTTACGGCGGGCTGCGCTTCTTCGAGCGGGCCGAGATCAAGCACGCCCTGGCCTACCTGCGGCTGATCGAGAACCCCGACGACGACGGCGCCTTCCTGCGGGTCGTGAACTTCCCGGCGCGCGGCATCGGCGCCCGCACGCTCGAGAGCCTGCAGGACACGGCGCGCACGCATGGTATCAGCCTGTACCGTGCCGTGCCGATGACGAGCGGCGCGGGCGGCACGCGGCTTTTGCAGTTCGTCAGGCTCATCGAGCTGATGCGCCAGAACAGCGCCCGCCTATCGCTGTCGGAGAGCATTGACGACGTGATCGGCCGCAGCGGCCTCATGGCTCACTACGAGCAGGAGCGCGAGGGCCAGGAGCGCATCGAGAACCTGAAGGAATTGGTCAACGCGGCACTGGCCTTCCAGGCCGAAGGCGGCATCGACGCCGCCACGCCGGCCAGCGCGGGCCTGGCGGGCACGACGCTGCCCGCTTCGGACGGAGCCGTGCTGCCTGCCGATGCGCCGCCCGTGGTGCAGGTCTCGCCGCTGGCGGCCTTCCTGGCCCATGCCTCGCTGGAATCCGGCGACGGCCAGGCCGAGGAGGGCGTGGATGCTGTGCAGCTGATGACCGTGCACGCGGCCAAGGGCCTGGAATTCGAAACGGTGTTCGTCACCGGACTGGAGGAAGGGCTCTTCCCGCACGAGAACTCGGCTTCCGATTTCGGAGGGCTGGAGGAGGAGCGCCGGCTGATGTACGTGGCCATGACCCGTGCACGTCGGCGTCTGTACCTGTCACTGGCCCAGACCCGGATGCTGCACGGCCAGACCCGCTACAACATACCGTCGCGCTTCCTGTCCGAGCTGCCTGAGCGTTCGCTGAAATGGCTGAGTGAAATGCCCTCGGCCAGCGCCCAGGGCAGTCTGGGCCTGGGGGCGGAACGCGGCAGCCGAGGCTATTACGGGGGCGGTCGGGGTGGCATGGAAGGCGCCAGCTATGGTCGCGGTAGCCATGCCGGTGGATACGGAGGTGGCGGTTACGGCAGTGGCGCTGGCAACAGCGGCGGCAGCTGGCGCCCGCGTTTGGACAGTGCCGTGCACGAGCGCAACCGCCAGTCCGGCTGGGTGCGCCCGGCCGATCCGGGCATCCCGGCCAGTGGTGACGCCAGCGGCAAGGCCCGGGCCGGGCGCGACAGCCGCTACCACATCGGTCAGTCGCTGCGGCATGCGCGCTTTGGTGAAGGCGTGGTCACGGGCATCGAAGGCAATGGCGACGATGCCCGCATCCAGATCCGCTTCAAGGCGCCGCACGGCGTGAAATGGCTCGCGCTGGCCGTGGCCAAGCTGGAGCCGGTCTGACAGCGCACGCGGCCTGTGGCGTTCAGAGCAGGCTGACGGTGCTCGGGTACTGTTCCAGCAGGCTGTCCAGCAGGGTGGTGCTGTTCGTGGAAAGGGGCATCATGCCCGGGGGCTGCGCCTGAGCCCCCGGCAGCGTCACGCCGTCCGTGGCCGGGTGTGCCACACCCACAAGCTCGGGCGACGCGTCCGTTGTCTCCCGCTCGTGGTGAGGGAGGGGCAGCGATTTCTTGTCCGGGGTTTTCCAAGAAGGTTCCAGTTCCATCGAGTACGGTCCCGGATCGACCATCCGGTCGTTGGCGTTGTAGGGGGTGAGAAAGATTTCCCCACCCTCGTTCGACGCATGGTTCCAGTACACCTTGTCGAAGTCCTCGGCCCTGATGATGTCGCCCACTTTCAGCTGGGTGCCGCCATCTTCACCCAGGACCAGGGCATCAAGAATGCCATTGGTGTCATTGCTTTCGGTGATGTTGGTCACCTTGACGTAGGCAGGGTGCTCTTCCACCGGGTCGAAGTATCCGGCAGCGATGTGGAACAGCGGCTTGGCCTCGTTAATGCTGACAGTCTGTTCGACAGCGCCCGGCAGGGCAGTACCCTGGGCATCCTGCACCGGGATGAACTTGAACGAGCCGCCTTCGTTCTTCGAGGCGTCCCAGACCACCTTGTCGAAGTCGGCGCGGGAGATGATCTGATGGGGGACGATCGCGTTGCCGCCCTGCAGGCTCATCGTGCCGGCGGTGGCGTCGCCCTCCTTGCCCTGGATGGACGTGATGCGCACGAAGGCCGGTGCCGTCTCTTCGTTGGAGCCGCTGAAGATGGCTGCACCCAGAACCTTGCTCTCGCTGTGTGCGTAAGAGACCGATGTGTTCCCGGCATAGGTGGGCAGAGGCTTGGCCTGCGGCGGCGTGTCGTCGTGACCCCCCTCGGCGGGTTTAGGGGTGTCCGCGCCGGACGTGACAGGTTTGGCAGGTTCAGTGGGTGCAGCAGGCGCAGCGGATGTGCCTGCCGTGCCATCGTTCGTCGGCTGGGAAGGAGCCGCCGGCGTGATTCCGGTCGCCAGCAAAGCTGCGTTCGCGGATGGAGTGGTCGTCGTCCCGAGTTGGGGAGCGTCCGTTCCGGCCGTGTTGCTGTCCTTGTTTCCATCTTCCCGGTTGCCATCGTCGCGTCCGGTGGACAGGCGGTTGCGCGCCGAGAGGTTGTACATCCGGTCGCCATCGTTCAGGTTGGCGCCGGCAGCCAGAGCGAAGGCGCCGAGAATGCCTGGGCCGAGCAGCGCGGAACCGGCTGCGGCCGTCATGCCGACAGCGCCGGCCGTGGCTGCAGCCACGCCAGCCGTGCCTGCAGTCGCGCTGGCCGTACCTGCGGCTGTGCTGGCCGTACCTGCAGCGGTACTGGCTGTGCCCGCAGCAGCACTGGCTGTGCCCGCAGCAGCACTGGCCTCGGCTGAGGCGCCGACAGAGGCTGCTGCGCCGTGGGTGGCCGACGATGCAGCGCCAGCCGCCTGTGCAGCGCCGTCTGCGGTGGCTGCGGCATCGGCGCCGGACGGCAGCCAGAAAGCCGCCTTGTCCTGGTCATCGTCCTCCTGGGCTTCGGGTGTCGATGCGGCCGCAAGCTTCAGGTTTCCCTGGGCCTCACCAGAAGGAACACGTGCCATGGCGTGACGATAAGCGGCACGGGCATGCTTCAGGACATTGTGCCGCAGGATGTCGTGAGGGGAGAGGGTATTGCCAGGCTGGCTGCCGGTTCGTGTCATCATCGATCGATCTTAGGAGAAAGCGCAAAGAGCGGCCGAGCGCAGGAGATGCGTCAAGTCGTATTCTTCGTTGATCTCGATACTGACGATTTATTGTCGAATTAGAAGCGGATGATGCACGACTGGAAACCGTGACGGGACGGATGGCGCCTGTTGTGCAGGGTTGGTGAATTTCAGAGGGCTCAATACGACAATGGTGCCGGGGACGTATCCCTCGGCACCATCGTCATCTCTCACGGCAGGGTGTCGTCCTGCGTCAGATCAAGCCGTGGTTCATCTGCTGGTCAAGCAGATTGTCCAGCGTGCTCTGACCGTTCACCGAGAAGTGAGAGGAACCGTGGAAGGCTGACGCTGCATCCGTGAAGGACTCGGGGTGCAGGGTGGCCGAGTGACCTTCGATGTCATCGCCGTCTTCGTCGTCGGTCTCTTCACCACCGGGCTCGTCGGGAGGCAATCTTCCGGTTCGGGTCTTGGCAACCTCCTCCAGGACCAGGTTTTGATTTTTCTCATCGGTTAGATCTTTTCCTGAAGCATCCACTCCGACAAGCGTGAATCGTCCGCCGTTGTTGGACGAATAGTCCCAGTACAGCTTGTCGAAATCCTCGGGCCGGATCATGTCACCCAACTTGAGCGTCGTACGCTCGCCGCCATCCAGCTTGAACATGCCGTCCAGTGTGCCGTTGGTGTCCTGGTGTTCCGTGAGACTGTAGATCCTGTAGTACGAGAATCTATCTTCACCCTCGTACCCCTCCCGGAAAGGCTCACTCTGGAAGTGGTGCACGTAGTTGAATCCGATGGAGACGGTCTGTTCGGTGGCCCCTGGCATCTCCGTGCCCTCGCTGTCCATCACCGGAATGAACTTGAAAGAGCCGCCCGGCGCTTTCAGTGCATCCAGGAACACGCTCTCGAACTGCTCCTTGCTGATCACCTGATCGGTGGTGATGGCCTCGCCCTCTTTGCCCAGCGTCATGGCATCGGGCACTTCTTCACCATCCTTGTCCAGCACCGCCGTGATCTTCACGAAGGAAGGTGCGTGCGCCGGGTTGGTGCCGTTGAAGATGCTCGCGCCGACAGGCTTGTTGTTGGCGTGGATGGCTTGCTGGACCGACTGGTTCGGGGCGTAGTCCGGCGGAGTGGGGGGCGGCGTAGTAGCCGGCGGATTGCTCGGAGATACCGTATCCTCGCCGTTCTTGCCCTGCTCGCCGTCTTCGCCCTTGGCGCCGTCAGGTTGGGTGCCACCCGTTTGCGCGGTGTCACCCGTACCCGGGTTGCCCGTCGCGGGGTTGCCCGTGTCCGAGCCGCCGCCCGAGTTCTGGGGAGGTGTCTGGCTGGCGTCACCTTGGCCACTGGCATTCTGAGCAGGCGTCTGCTCACCGCTCGGGCTGCCCTGAGTCGGGGCGGTCGTCTGCTCGCTGCCGCCCTGGCCGCTCGGAGTCTGAGCGGGTGGCTGGCTTTCGCTACCCTGGCCACCTGCATTCTGAGAAGGCGCCTGGCCGTTGCTGGCCTGGCTACTCTGTCCTTCGCTGGGGGTGGAACCACCTTTATCGGAGCCGCTCCCGTTATTGAGGTCCGAACCTGAGGTCGAGCCGGAGCCCGAAGCAGAACCCGAGGTCGAGTCAGCACCCGAGCCCGTGCTGGGCTTGTTTTCCGAGCCTGAACCCTCTGCACCCGGTTTGCCGCCTGCGGGCGTGGTGCCATCACCGCTACTGGCGCCTTGGTTGGATGTTTCACCCGTACCGGAAGGCGAACCCGTGTTCTGGGCGGAACTGTCACCCTGGTTGTTTCCGGACTGCTGGCCGGTCGTATTGTTCGGGTCCGTACCGTTATTGGCCGTGCCGGTGCCTGCGTTGGCGCCCGTGTTTGCCCCGGTGCCCGTGCTGGAACCCGTACCAGACCCAGTGCTGGAGCCCGCACCAGAGCCAGAGGCTGCACCCGTCTGGGAACCTGCCTCATGGCCCGTGTTTCCGCCTTCACCGGAAGAGGTGCCCGGGTTGCTGCTGGGGGCAGGGGTTTCGGGAGTCTTGATGACGACAGTCTGCTCGACAGTATTCGGTGCAACGGTGCCCTTGGCATCCTGCACGGGAACGAAGCTGAAGGAGCCGTCGCTCTTGGAGGCATTCCAGAAGATCCGCTCGAAATCGGCGCGGGAGATGACCTGGCCGACGGTGATATCCTCACCGTTCTCCAGGGTCATCAGACCGTTGGTGCCATTCTTGCCGCGGATGGCGGTGATGCGGATGAACTCCGGAGTTTCATTGGCGTTGTTGCCATTGAAGACGTTAGCGCCGACGGCCTTGTTCTCGTTGGCGCCATAGTTCAGAGAGCGGGTATTGGCCGGATCGGCAGCGCCAGCGCCCCCCACATTGCCGGAACCACCCGCACCACCTGCATTGCCGGAGCCACCAGCGCCACCGGTAACACCAGTTGCACCAGAGCCGCCCGCATTGCCAGAACCCACGGCACCACTGGCGGTATCGGAGCCACCCGCAGCACCAGGACCGCCCGCAGCACCAGCACCGCCCGAGGCACCGGAGCCACCTGCAGCACCAGTACCGTCAGTACCGCCAGCAGCGCCCGTACCGCCCGTACCGCCAGCACTTCCAGCAGCGTCAGCGCCGCCAGCTGCATTGGAACCGCCCGCATTGCCGGAGCCTCTCACACCCCCAACACCACCAGCCGCGCCAGAGTCGTCCGTTGCACCGGAACCACCAGCATTATCGGAACTAGCGGTACCACCCGCAGCACCAGCACCGCCCGCAGCACCGGAACCGCCCACGGCACCGGCATGACCGCCAGTGCCAACGCCGCCTGTGCCTGCACCCGAGCCCGAAGCAGAGCCCGCGCTGGAGCCTGCACCGGCGTCGGCGCCCGAACCTGAGCCTGCAGCGCTGCCCGTGTGTTCGCTGCCACGGTTTCCTTGTGCGTTTCCGTCAGCAGCCGATCCTTGCTGCCGCCCGATGCCGGAGGCGAGGGGGGCCGATCCGGACGAACCCGAAGAGCTGTCCTTACTACCGCCGCCACTGAGTGCGGCAGCCAGGGCCACGCTACCCAGGACGGCACCTGCCGTCAGCAGGGTGCCCGAGGCCATGCCGGCAAAGCCCGCGCCCGCGGCAGCAGCTCCTGCGCCTGCGGCAGCAGCTCCCGCACCAGCGGCCCCCACGCCCGCGGCACCTGCACCCGCAGCGCCCACACCAGCAGCCCCTACACCTGCAGCCCCTACACCTGCAGCGCCCACGCCCGCGGCGCCTGCGCCAACTGCCCCAACTCCAGCAGCCCCTGCGCCGGCAGCGCCCACGCCCGCAGCACCAGCACCCGCAGCACCAGCACCGGCAAAACCAGTGCCAGCAACGCCTGCACCGGCCGCGCTTGCACCGGCGGTCCCTGCGCCAGCAGCGGTGACAGACGATGCGCCTGCTGCTGCTTCGGCTGCAGCGCCCGTCATGGAAGATCCGCTGGTGACGGAAGCCGTACCGCCCAGGGCATCGGTGGCTGCAGCCGCTTCATCGCCGGTGGGCAGCCACGCCGCACCGTCGTCGTCGTCTTCGTTGCGCTCATGGCGCCGGGCAATCTCGGCCACACCGGCGGCAGCCAGCTGCTTGCTGTCGGCAGCCTCGTCGCCCGTCAGTGCCAGCATGCTGTGGGCATGGTGCTTGGCCGCTGTCGGGTGTGCCTGTGCCGACGCGGTGCGCGTCGGCACGGGTTGGGTCATGTCGGTCGATTGCTTGGTCATCGGGGCGGTCTTTCAGGAAGGGAAGTCCGTTGACCGGCGCGATGGCGACATCAGGCATCGTGCCGGAGTTATCTGCACGCTGCATGATGTGTGTCTTCAAGAATCGGCGGTAGAGGCTATCGGCCGATTGGTCGAGGGGGCAGGATGGGTGGCTGCGCGCCCGGGCAGGCTGTCTGAATAGGCAGCACAGGACGCCTGTGGTCAGCCCGGCAGGACGCCGCTGGTCGTTCTGCAGGCGGTGTGAGGGCGAGGGAATGGGGGGCGTTCAGCCCTGGTCGGAATCGTCCTGAAGCCGTGGGGGAAGGCTGTTTTGCCCGGCCACTTCCACGGTGTCCAGGTAGCAGGCCCACAGGGCACAGGCAATGACGGAAAACACCACCGGCAGGACCAGCAGGAAGATGGGCGAGGCAAAGGGCAGGGCTGGGGCACCGCTCAGTACCTGCGTCACCAGGGCCACGCTGATCAGGAAGACCAGCAGGCAGAGCGCGTGGCAGACGAAGGCCAGGGCGTTGCGCCCCACGGCCACGGCCGAGAACACCACCGACTTGAGCAGCGGAAGCCCGTGCAGGCCGGCAAAGATGGGCGCATACCACAGCAGCAGGTAGCAGGGCACGGTGATGACGGCCATCGTCATCATCGACTGGAACACCGGCATGATGAGGTTGCTCATGGTCTCGGCGTCGGGAACCTTGTTGGCCGGCATCTGGCTCAGCGTCTCGAACATGGCCGCCACGGCATCCTGGTAGCCCGACAGCCAGGCAGCGCCCGTGTCGATGGCCAGGCTGAGCAGGCCCAGCTGGGCCACGGTCAGCAGCGCCCGGCGGTTGCCCTGCGCCCAGCCGAAGAAGACGCGGGCGTTGAAGATCTGCGTGAAGGGACGTGTGCCGGGTTCTGGCATGGCGGCGCTCTGCGCGGCCAAGGGCGTGTCGCTGCCGGGCGGTGCCAGCTCCCGCAGGGTGGCCAGGTAGCCCACCAGCAGCACCGGCACCACCAGCTTGGCCAGCACCAGGCCGAGAATGCCCAGGATTCCGAACAGGTTGCTGGCCGTGATCAGCATCAGCATGAGCAGCAGCAGGGGCAGGGGGGCCCGCCCCAGCAGGCCGAAGCCGCGCTTGAGCCAGTACCAGCCATGGCTGGCGGGCACGCGGTGGACCTGGATGCCGCTGGATGTCGTCTGTCCTGCCATGTCAGTGCAGTTCTCCCGAAAGCGTGCGGCGATCGGTCAGAATCCGTTCGAAGTGGGTGGGATCCTTGGGCTGCAGCATGGCGGCCTCGCGGGGCAGCAGCAGGTCGTAGAGGCGCGACAGCCAGAAACGCAGGGCTGCGGCCCGCAGGGCCATGGTCCAGCCCCGGCGCTCGATGTCCTGCAGGGGGCGCACGCTGCGGTAGCCGGCCAGCAGGGCCTCGGTGCGCGCCGGGTCCAGATGGGCGTCGTCGGGCGACAGGCACCAGTCGTTGCAGACCACGGCCAGGTCGAACAGCCAGGTGCCGTGGCAGGCGAAGTAGAAGTCGATGACGCCGGGGGTGGACGGCGTGGTGAACAGCACGTTGTCGCGGAAGCAGTCGGCATGGACGGCCGAGGTGGGCAGATCCTGCCATTCGGACGTGGCTATCCAGGCCTGCTGGGCAGCCAGTTCGTCTTCGGCCAGCGCCAGCTGGGCGGGCGCAAGCTTCGGACGCAGTTCCTCGATGGCCTGGGGCCACCAGCCCGGGCCGCGCACGTTGGCCGGGGCCGGTCCGAAGTCGGCGGCCGCCAGGTGCATGCGGGCCAGCAGCGCGCCCATGGCCTGACAGTGTTCCGGTGTGGTGTCCACCACCGACTTGCCGGTCAGCCGCGTGACCAGCGTGGCGGGCTTGCCGTTGAGCATGCTGAACAGCCGCCCTTGGCGGTCGGCCAGCGGGGCCGGGCAGGGAATGCCACGGCGGGCCAGATGCTGCATCAGTTCCAGGTGGAAGGGCAGCTGCTCGACAGGCAGCCGCTCGACCAGGGTGAGGACCCAGCGGCCCTTGGCCGTGTCGACGAAGTAGTTGGTATTCTCGATGCCCGAGGCGATGGGTTCGATGGCCAGCAGCTCGCCGGCATCGTACTGGGCCAGCCAGTCCTTGAGCTGCTGATCGGAGACGACGGTGAAGACGGCCATGGGGCGGATCCGGGGGGGTGGGGATGCGCCGATTCTAACCGTGTGACGGAATGCCCCGCCGGTTCGTTCGGGCGATGTCGGTCAGCTTCGACGGGTCAGAGCTGCAGGTTCAGCTGCCGTTCCTCGCTGGTGGCATAGAAGCCGCGCTGCTGGTAGAAGTCGAAGATGGCGTTGACCACCTCGTCCGGGTCGTCGATGACGCGGATCAGCTCCATGTCGGCCGCCGAGACGGTGCCATGGGCCACCAGCGTGTCATTCATCCAGTCCAGCAGGCCCTTCCAGAAGGTCGAGCCCACCAGAATGACCGGAATGCGCCGTCCCACCCGGGTCTGGATCAGCGTGAGCACCTCCATCAGTTCGTCCAGCGTGCCCCAGCCGCCGGGCGCGGCCACGAAGGCGGCCGCATACTTGGCAAAGGCCACCTTGCGCGGGAAGAAGTGCCGGAAGTGCAGGGACACGTCCTGATAGGGGTTGTCGTGCTGTTCGTTGGGCAGCTCCATGTTGAGGCCCACCGAAGCCGAGGCGCCGGCAAAGGCTCCCTTGTTGGCGGCCTCCATCAGGCCCGGGCCGCCGCCCGAGATGACGGCAAAGCCCGCGTCGGAGAGCTTGCGCGCCAGCGTCTCGGTCTCCTTGTACCAGCGGTGCTCGGGCTTGATGCGGGCACTGCCGAAGATCGAGACGGCCGGGCGGATGTCCGCGAGCGCCTCGGTGGCCTCGACGAACTCTGCGATAATGCCCAGCACGTGCCAGGACTCTCTTGCCTTGATGGCGGTCGATCGCTCGCTGGGCATCATGTTGCTCAGCTTGGGTGTATTGGGGATAGCTTTCAGGATGTTCTTGACCATGGGTCCCGGGTTCTTTTTGCTGCTTTTCTCTCCGTACCGGGCGGTTCCGGAGGCAGGTGTGGCTGTCTTTGCTGGTTCCGAGCGTATCAGACTCCGGCCGAGCGGCCGGCTTTGACCCCCGGGCGCGGCCCTGTTTCCGTCAGACCGACGTTTCCCGATGACCGACACCCAGACCCTGCTGCTGGTCGATGGCTCCAGCTACCTGTTTCGCGCCTATCATGCCCTGCCGGACCTGCGCAACAAGGCGGGCGAGCCGACCGGTGCCATCCATGGGATGGTCGGCATGCTGCGTCGGCTGCGCGACGACACCCGGCTGCATGGCGGGGCCACGCTGGGCGCAGTGATCTTCGACGCGCCGGGGCGCACCTTCCGCGACGACCTGTACGAGCACTACAAGGCGAACCGCAGCCAGACGCCGGAGGCGCTGGTGGCGCAGATCGCGCCCATCCATGAACTGACCCAGGCGCTGGGCTGGCCGCTGCTGGTGGTGCCGGGCATCGAGGCTGATGACGTGATCGGCACGCTGGCCACCCGCGCGCGTGCTGCCGGCATGCGCACCGTCATCTCCACCGGCGACAAGGACCTGGCGCAGCTGGTGGATGACGAGACGCTGCTGGTCAACACGATGACCCGCGACGGCGTGCCGCCCACCGTGATGGACGCTGCCGGCGTGCGCGACAAGTTTGGCGTTGATCCGGGACAGATCATCGATTTCCTGACGCTGACCGGCGATGCGGTGGACAACGTGCCGGGCGTGGACAAGGTGGGCCCCAAGACGGCCGCCAAGTGGCTGAACGAATACGGCTCGCTGGATGCCATCCTGCAGCACGCCGACGAGATCAAGGGCAAGGTGGGCGAGAACCTGCGCGCAGCGCGCGACTGGCTGCCGCGCGGCCGCGAGCTGGTGACGGTGCTGCGTGACGCCGACCTGAGCGCCTGGGTGGGCGGCGTGGAGACGCTCAAGCTGCGTCCCGAGGACGAGGAGGCGCTGCTGGGACTGTTCGATCGCTGGGAGCTGCGTACCTTCGCGCGCCGGCTGGTGGCCGATCGGCAGCGACGCGAGGCGGGCACGGGCCACGTCGCGGGTACGGCGGGCACTGCTGCGGGTGAGGGGGCTTCGGCCGGGCAGGGCACGTCGGGACATGTATCGGCCGGCGCGGCAGGCGGCCGGGCAGGACGTGGTGCGGCCGGTGATGGTACTGCGGGGCCGGAAGCGCTGCCCGGTGGCATTGGCCACTTCACGCGTGACGGCATCGTGCTGGAAGCGCCGCCGGCAGGTGAGCTGCAGGCCGAGATGGTGACCACGCGCACGGCGCTGGATGCGTGGCTGGCGCGCGTGCAGGCGGCCGACCGGGTGGCCATCGACACCGAGACCACGTCGAAGGATCCGCATGCGGCGCGGCTGGTGGGCATCTCACTGGCCGTGACGCCCTGGCAGGGTTGCTACATCCCGGTGGGGCACAACTATGCGGGCGTGCCCGAACAGCTGCCGCTGGACGAGGTGCTGGCGGTGCTGAAGCCCTGGCTGGAAAGCGATGCGCCGCAGAAGGTGGGCCAGAACATCAAGTACGACATGCACGTGCTGGCCAACCACGGCATCACGCTGCGCGGCGTGGTCGATGACACGATGCTGGAGTCCTACGTGCTGGAGGCGCACCGCACCCACGGCATGGATGCGCTGGCCGGACGCCATCTGAATCGCACCACCATCACCTATGAGGAAGTGGCGGGCAAGGGCGCCAAGGCCATCGGCTTCGACCAGGTGGCACTGGACGTGGCCACCCCCTATGCGGCCGAGGACGCCGACGTGACGCTGCAGCTGCATCGCACGCTGTGGCCGGCCATCGAGGCCAGTGAACGGCTGCGCCACATCTACCGCAACATCGAGATGCCCACGCTGCAGGTGCTCTATGACATGGAGCGCCACGGTGTGCTGCTGGACCGCGACCGGCTGCGGGCCCAGTCGCAGCAGCTGGCCGAACAGCTGCAGGAGCTGGAAAAGCAGGCGCACGAACTGGCAGGCCAGCCCTTCAACCTGGGTTCCACCAAGCAGCTGGGCGAGATCCTTTTCGAGCGGCTGGGGCTGCCGGTGGTGAAGAAGACCCCGGCCGGCAAGCCGTCCACCGACGAGAGCGTGCTGGAGAAGCTGGCGCTGGACTACCCGCTGCCCAAGGTGCTGCTGCAGTGGCGGGGCCTGGCCAAGCTGAAGTCCACCTACACCGACAAGCTGCCGGAGATGGCCGACCCGCAGACCGGGCGTGTGCACACCACCTATTCACAGGCCGTGGCCATCACCGGCCGGCTGGCCTCCAGCGACCCGAACCTGCAGAACATCCCGGTGCGCACCCCGGAAGGGCGACGCATCCGCGAAGCCTTCATTGCGCCGCCGGGTCACCAGATGATGTCAGCCGACTACTCGCAGATCGAGCTGCGCATCATGGCGCACATCTCGCAGGATGCCGGGCTGCTGAAGGCCTTCGCCGACGGCGAGGACGTGCACCGCGCCACGGCATCCGAAGTCTTCGGCGTGCCGATTGCGGAAGTCAACAGCGAGCAGCGCCGCTATGCCAAGGTGATCAACTTCGGCCTCATCTACGGCATGAGCGCCTTCGGCCTGGCCGCCAACCTGGGCATCGAGCGCGGTGCGGCACAGGCCTACATCGACCGTTACTTCGCCCGATACCCCGGCGTGGCCGCCTACATGGAGCGCACCCGCGCCCAGGCTCGTGAACAGGGCTACGTCGAGACCGTGTTCGGCCGCCGGCTGTGGCTGCCCGAGATCGGATCATCCAACATGGGCCGTCGCCAGATGGCCGAGCGCGCCGCCATCAACGCCCCCATGCAGGGCACGGCCGCCGACCTCATCAAGCTGGCGATGATCGACGTGCACGCCTGGCTGCGACGCGAGAACCTGGGCGCCCGCCTGGTGATGCAGGTGCACGACGAACTGGTGCTGGAAGTGCCCGACGCCGAGGTGGAACGCCTGAAGACCGACCTGCCAGCCCGCATGGCCGGCGTGGCCCAGCTTTCGGTGCCCCTGCTGGCCGAAGTGGGGGCGGGCGAGAACTGGGAGCAGGCGCATTGAGCGTAGACGTTCGATGACAGCGATGTACGTGTCATGCGTGCTATCTGGATGTGTCGGCAAAGCCTGTGGAAGACGGGAGGGGTGAAATGCGTTCTGCTATCGAACATCTGCTGACACAGCCGGAAGGCAAGACGCTGGAATTCAAGCGTGACCTGTCATCGCCCCGGAACCTGCTGAAGACATTGGTGGCCTTTGCCAACTCGGCTGGAGGAATCGTGCTGATCGGTGTGGCAGATGACCGGGCAGTGATTGGTCTGGAGCAACCGCTGGATGACGAGGAGCGGCTGGACAATCTGATCGGCGATGCCATTGCACCCCGTCTGGTGCCTAATGTGGAAATACTGAGCTGGCAGGACAGGAGCATCTTGGCCGTGGAGGTCTTTCCGGGCAGCAATCGGCCTTACTACTTCAAGGCGGAAGGGCTGCCGGGCGGCGTTTATGTTCGCCTAGGGTCCAGCAATCGACAGGCGGGATCAGCACTGACAGCCGAGTTGCGGCGTACCTCCGAAGGCATCGTGTTCGACGAAATGCCGATGCCGGACCTGGGGCCGGATGATCTGGACATCCAGACAGCACAGCGTCTGTTCAGTGATCGGCGAAAGCTGGATGAGCAGGCGTTGCTGAGTCTGCGGGTCCTGGTGCGTGACCAAGGCAGGTTGGTACCCAGCAAGGGCGGCATGCTGCTGTTCGGGAAGGATCGAGGCGCCTATTTCCCAGATGCCTGGGTGCAGTGTGGCCGGTTCATCGGTGTCGACAAGGCTCATATATTCGATCATGCCGAGATCCATGCAAGCCTGCCTGATTGTGTCGAGCAGGCCATGCTGTTTCTGAAAAAGCATGCGATACGGGGTGCGGATTTCTCGAAAGTTCGGCGTCAGGATGTCTGGAGCATCCCGTTGCTTATACTGCGTGAAGCTGTCACCAACGCCTTGGTTCATGCCGATTATTCGCACCCTGGTGCACCGATACGGGTGGCCTTCTTCGATGATCGGATCGAAGTTGAGAGTCCGGGCATCCTGGTGCCGGGTATGACCATCGAGGAAATGCGCCAGGGGGTTTCCAACCTGCGCAATCGCGTCATTGCCCGGGTATTTCGTGAGCTGGGCCTCATCGAACAATGGGGCAGTGGCGTGCGTCGGATGTTCCGGGAGGCCAGCGAGCTTGGCTTGCCCGAGCCGGTGATCGAAGAGATCGGCATGCACTTGCGGATCACCGTGTTCATTGGCCAGAATCGACTGATGAAGACCCCGGCGAAGTCAGGGGTAGAGTCAGGGGTAGAGTCAGGGGTAGAG
>ERZ1674203.40-NODE-40-length-36447-cov-7.768521_pt1 | contig 36447 bp, 46 predicted proteins | sample MGYA00581297_ERZ1674203 | MGnify/ENA primary metagenome ERZ1674203 (study PRJEB41354, sample SAMEA4873349) | human saliva metagenome | biome: human-associated habitat [ENVO:00009003]; feature: mouth environment [ENVO:08000002]; material: saliva material... | reverse complement strand
GAGTGACTGGAGTTCAGACGTGTGCTCTTCCGATCTCAACTTCTTTTACCCTTAAACAAGGGTCGTATCCATGCATAGCGTGGTCTCCCGACATCGTTTGATATTCTACAGATGGGTCTAATATTATAGTCCGATCTTCAGTAAGTTCTAAACACTGGCATTTACACCCTTTATAATTTCAAAAATAACTTTTTCTATAAGCGGAATAATTATAATTATCTCCGTAAGGTAGATACAAACCCAAATAATCATCCTCTTCTTTGTGAAACCCAAGATCTAAAAACTTGGTGTTTTTAGTGTAGATATGCCAGCATAGATCGTCAAACATGTAGCTGACATTTATATTTATCCACTCATCGGCAATACATATATATGAGCCACTTTTAAAGAAATCACGCTTTCCCCTATCCATATACTGTTATTTTATTATTACGAATTTACGACTTCTATACATGGCTCTGAGTACTTCAGTACCATCATTAAATATAGTTCATCCGACATTTGGAGTGATGCGGCTCTAAAAAGAAGAAAACCGCTGAATAAATTGTATATTTGAATTAGCACCAACAAATATGCAGCTATGAACAGCAGTTTTCTATATCATGCTTGGGGATTGTATCACCACAAGTGTCTACGAGAGGAATACAAAAGTAATACAATCATCTTACATATCGAAAGTAAACGAGCCCCGAAATACTGTCCCAAGTGGGTCATGCCGATTTGGTGAAGAATGGTTTTCGCACTCGCTACTTTATCAGCCTTCCGATCGGAGGCAAAAAGGTGATTCTGCGGATGAAAGTCCGCCGTTACAAGTGCAAGTGTGTGGATTGTGACTATGATTGTCAGGAGCGGATATCCTTTGCCCCGGGCAGTCACAGCTACACTCGTCGCTTTGCAAGATATGTGGTCGATCTATTGAAGGGGATGACCCTCAAAGACACAGCCCATCTTTTGGGTGTGTCGTGGGACACGATCAAAGAGATTCACACGCATCATCTTGAGTGTCACTATGCTCCACCCTCTCTTGAGGGAGTGGACAGCATCGGCATAGACGAGTTTGCCGTCCGAAAAGGGCATGTGTACAAGACCATTGTCGTTGACCTCAAGAGCGGTCGGATTCTCCATGTGGGTCAGGGCAAGGCGGCCGATGCTTTGGCCGGATTTTGGAAAAGGGGCTGACGAAAGAAGCTCGACATCAAGTATATCACCACTGATCTCTCTGCCGCTTTCATCTCCTCCGTACTTGAAAACTGCCCGAACGCCGTGCATGTCTTCGACCATTTTCATGTGGTCAAACTAATGAATGAGAAGTTGGACGAGATACGCAGGGTGCAATATAACATCGAAAAGGACATCAACAAGCGCAAAGTCTTGAATGGGACGCGCTACCTGCTGCTGCGCAATGGAGCGGATATCTTCGATAAGGAGTACAAAAAAACTTAATAACGCCTTAGACATGAACAAACCGCTCTCACAGGCCTACTACCTCAAAGAGCAACTCAGAGAGATATGGATGCAGTCCAATAAACAAGAAGCCGAAAAGGTCATGCTCGATTGGGTTAAACAGGCACAGGAGAGCAAAGTGCCGCAGCTGATGAAAAAGGCTGTCACGATCATGGCTTATAGAACCGGTATTCTTGCGTGGTACGACTGCCCCATATCGACAGGAAAAGTTGAGGGGATCAACAATAAGATAAAGGTGATGAAGAGAGTGGCCTATGGTTTTAGGGATGAAAGGTATTTTCAGCTAAGGCTATATGCGCTGCACGATTGCCGTATCACTACAAATGTCGGATGAACCCAAAATTGTTGGTCAGTAAGGTCACAGATTTGCGAGAGTTGTTGCTCCAAAGCTCTACGCATCGGGCTTCGTGCCTCACCTTCTCTTTTTGAAAATATTGCTGTCCGGTAAACTTCAAATGTCGGATGAACCAAAATTATTGCGGAGAAAAGCACAACGATGAACGGACTTCGTTCGAAGTCGTGTATGCGATTTTTGCTTATGACAACAACGCGAATGACGCAGTCTAAGTAGCCTTTAGTCCTTCACCACGTTGACCGTGAAGCGGCGCACTTCGACAGCACGGCCTTGTCCGTCGGGGAAAGCGATGGTGAAAACGACCGGTTTGCGCTTCGCATTGTTGCGCGCCATGACGGCGGCACGGTAGCGGAAGCCCTGACCGGGAAGAATCTCGCTGATGATCGCCGGCTGCGAGACATAGACACGATCGTAATCGGCAGTGACGAGCGGGGCCACATTGCGCACCGGACTGTTGCCGCGATTGTAGATATCGAAAGTGATTTCTGCTTGCTCGCCGGGCTGCAACACGCGGTCGGCGGTGGCATCGGCAAAGACAATGTTGCTCACTTCCAAATTGCCCGGGGCAACGGACGTGGGTCGGGTGGATTCGAAGCGTCCGTAACTGATGCCACTCTCTGCCGCTTCGTCCACCGAGGGTCGACCGGCGGGATAGGGGTATTCACGTGCTTCGCGTTCGTGGCGATATGCCTCTCGCTCCTTACGGGCCGACTCAGCACTGGCCGCACCGATGACTGCACCGGTGGCTCCCCCGACCACCGTACCGAAATCAGAACCACGCTGTCCGCCGAGAATGCCGCCAATGGCGGATCCGAACATGGCGCCAAGTGAGAAACCGGTGGTGGTGCGACTAAAACTATCGTAGCTGGTGCACCCGGAGAGCGTGAGTGAGCCCACCAAGGTGAGGGTGATCAGGGAGGTGAAGACACCACGCTTTCCTTTGCGAAGCGCGGCAACTGGTTGCTGAAGTAATTTCATAACTATCAAGTGGGTTCAGTGTATTGGTGCCGAAGGCACTTAACTTTTCTCGGTGCCGACTCATCAAGAAGCGGGCACCGAGAACGTAGTTTATGGGAAAAGAGCGTAGCGTTTATTTCACGACAATCACCAGGTATTTGCTCACGCTCCAGAAGCGCGTGGGATCGGTGATGCGCAGGGTGTACTGCCCCTGTCCGTCACGATCGAGCGAGTAGGTACCCTCGGGGTGAGTGGTCATGAGTTTGGCGCTCTTGGAATAAAGATGGATCACGCGATCGACGCGGATGTCGATCTTCGTGAAGTAGTCTTTGTTGTAGTTGCCGTTGCGCAGCACTTCGCCGCCTTGCAGAATGTTCTGCTCTTTAAGTTCGCGCTTAGTGCCGAAGACATAGAAGGCGGTGTTGAGTTCGCGGTCTTGCGCCGAAACGGTACGCGCTTTGGTTTCGTTCTGCACAGAGAGTTCATTGACATTGCCTTTAAGGTTGTCGATTTGCTGACCTTGTTCGGCGATCTTGATGTCTTTTTGTGCCAACTGCGCACGCAAGTCCTCGGCCTGCTTGTTGAGGTCGGTGAGTTGTGCATTGAGCGACGAGATCGTAGCCTCCATCGTGGCGCGCAACTTGGAGTTGTTGGACTTCGACGACTTGACCTGCTGACGAAGGTTGGCGATCAACTCATTGTTGAGTTTGAGGGTGCGACGAATGAGTTGCATGTCCTCAACGATCGCCTCACGATTATTTTGTTCGCCTTTGCGACGTTCCACGCTGATGCGGCCTTGCGCCTCGTTGATCTGACGGAATCCTTCTTGGATTTCGTTGAGCGTGGTGACCATGTCGTTGAGCTCTGTATCTTTCTGGTTGATGATTTGCTTGAGCGAGTCGGCCGTGGTGAAGGCGGCGGCTTCTTGCTGCTTTTTAGTTTCACACGCGGTGAAAAGGCTTACCCCGATGAGGGCAACCAGCAGGATCGCAAATTTCTTCATGGTGCTGTTGTTTAGTAATAATTCAACTTTGAATGATTTCCGCTGTTTAGTCGTGGTGTTTTGATCGGCGTCGGGTGGGCGCTTCCTCAACTTCAAGCGGTTGGCCCGTGATGGGATCGACGGGAGCATTGCGGCGCGCACGGCGCTCGGCTTTGCGCACGGCGGCTTCGTCGGTGGCGGGGGCTCCCTCGACGACGAGAACAAATTCTCCACGAGGTTCTTCTCGCTCGAAGTGGGCCAAAACTTCAGCGAGGGTGCCACGGACGCTTTGTTCGTGGACTTTCGAGATTTCGCGGCAGGCGCTGCACCGACGTTCGGCGCCGAAGACGTCGATGAATTGGGCGAGGGTGCGCACCACGCGATGGGGACTCTCATAGAAAATCAGCGTCCGCGTTTCGTTGACGAGACTTTCGAGTTTGGAGTTCCGCCCTTTCTTTTGTGGCAAGAATCCTTCGAAGCAAAAACGATCGCAGGGCAATCCACTGGCGACGAGTGCCGGCACAAAGGCCGTGGCTCCGGGGAGACATTGCACTTCCACTCCGCGAGCGATGGCGGCGCGCACCAAGAGGAAACCGGGGTCGCTGATGGCGGGTGTGCCGGCGTCGCTGATGAGCGCCATTTGTTCGCCGGCTTCGAGACGAGCGGCAAAGGTTTCGGCGGTTTGGTGCTCGTTGAACTTATGATGGCTGACGAGCGGCACGCTGATGTCGTAGTGTTTGAGCAAAACGCCACTGGTGCGGGTGTCTTCGGCGAGCACGAGATCCACCGACTTGAGCACGCGGAGCGCGCGGAGGGTGATGTCTTCGAGATTGCCGACGGGAGTGGGTACGAGATAGAGCATGACGGTGAATCTGTGGGGGCCGAAGCGGGCTTCGACGCGGAAAAACACCGCATCGTTATTTGCAAAAATAGTCGTTTCTCCGTTCTGTCACAAATAAAACGCGAAAAACTTCGAGCAAGCTGTGGAAAAGATAGTACCTTTGCAAACGGAATTCACCCAGAGAGTTCTCTAATGCTATGAATATCAGAGATCCCCGATAAAATAACGCAGTGAGTGCATTACCGAAGAGGCCGAATAAGTGTAACACAATGTACAAAACAGCCCGCGGAGCACTATTTTTTTGCAAGCCCTTTGCAAATTCTCCTTTTACCCCTTATGGCAAACACAAACTTAAAAGCAGATTTCCGTCGTGCGACAAAGGACGGAACGTATCCCGTGAAAATTAGTGTCGGCTACGGCACGGGCATGTATCTTTCTACCGGCATTCACGTTTTACCCGAAGAGTGGGACGAGCACGCCACGATGTGCATCGGTAAACAAGCCCGCCAAAAGAACGCCGCCTTGCAAGCGATTATCGCGCGAGTGCGCACGCGGCTGTTTGAGCTTTTGGAGCGTGGGATGCTGTACCGGCTCAACAACTCGCAACTCCGAGAAATGTTAGAAAACTTAGAGCTCGAGAGTCCGTCAAATAAGTCGGTCGGTTTTGTGGAACTCTTCGAACGCGTAGCTGAGTCCAAGAAGAAAAAGAACACGACTTCCACCTTTGAAAGTTATATGCAAGCTCTCAGCAGTCTGCATCGCTTTAGGGATTTGAAGCACCTGCAATTTGAAGACGTTACGACGAATTGGTTGCGCGAGTACGTCTTATTTTTGCAATCTGATGGCGTGTGTGCCAATACGCAACGAACTTACTTGTGCAAGCTTCGCCACGTGATTAATATCGCCTACGACGAAGAACTAATAAAAACCGACCCCTTCCGGCGGTTTAGATTTCCCAGAGCTGAAGAAACAAGAAAACGAGCGCTCCCGATTGAGTCTTTTAAGCGATTGTTTGCGGCCGACGGAAGAAAAACCGACAAAACAGCGCGCGACCTGTTCTTACTTTCTTTTTGCCTCATCGGGATAAACCCACGCGACCTCTACAATATCAAACCGGCCGACATCGTCGGGGGGCGGCTTCAATATAAACGAGCAAAGACGGGACGCCTCTACAGCATTCGAGTAGAACCAGAGGCCGCGGATCTCCTCCCTGTTCTCTTTGAACTGCAAAAAAAGAGAAGTTTTCGCACTATGGTGCAGCATGGTGAATATCTGAAACGGCTTCAAGATACGGCGGGAATAATCGAACCGGACTTGACTTGGTACTGGGCGCGGCACTCGTGGGCAACGTACGCCGCAGAGCTCGACATCCCCGAGGACACCATCAGCCGCGCACTCGGCCACTCCCGCGGGACGGGGGCGGCGGTTACTGCTACCTACATTAAAGCAAACAACGCCAAAGTGGACGAAGCCAACCGGCGTGTAATTGATTTTGCCTTCTACGGCCGCCGCTAAACAATGCGCCCCGCTACTCAAAGCACGAGTGGCGGGGCGTTTTGTTCTGATGCTATTACACCATTTCGAGGATGTCCTCGGAATGGGGCAAGGAAGTGTATTACAAAATTCATCGTTTCAGCGCGTAGCCTATCAGGCCGAACACGGCAAGAAAGACGATCAGCGACAACGGCGGCCAGAGGAAACCGCTGTGCGTCGTCTGCTTCTCGTTGCGCGTGTCGGCGTGGTGCGAAGCTGCGCGAACCGTGTCCACGCGCGAACGCCAGACCGTGTCGCGGCGAACGTGCCAGCGGTCGCGGGTGCGCTCCTTCACAAGCGTAGCGCCCTCAAAATAGACGCTGTCGTGGAGAAAAACACTATCGCGCACGGTGCGCAGTTCGCGGAGCGTGTCGCGGTGCACAATGTGGAGCGTGTCGCGGTGAACGGTTACGCGTTCGACGGTGCGCGTTGTCGTGCAACCCGTGAGCATACTCAGCACGACGGCAAAGCACAGCGCGCCGACTGCCGCCAGGACGTACAACGCCCAGGGGTCGGGAGGAGGTTTTCGGTGGTTGTAATTCATCGAGAAGGTGGAATTTGAAGAGGTGAACATAGAACGCCCCGCGGGCAATTCTTTCCAATTTGGAAACGGTTGGAATGGATTGGAGCGTTTTCGGCACGATTTGCGGGGATTTTCCCCGTTTTGGCGTCCGATTCTTTCCAATCGTCGCGAAATTGGAAAGAATCGCCCGCGGTGCGTTGAACTGCCGAGCTTTTCTCGTTAGTTGGAAGAGGCGCCGGCGCGGGTGATGGTGAGCTCTATTTCTTCGCCATCGGCCTGCGCCGCGCGGAGAAAGACGAGCAGACGTTCCAACGTGGCGCGGCTGTTGAGCACTTTGCCCCGTTCGCGGTTTTCGCCCACCAAGATACAGCCCTCGGTGTCGTCGGCCGTGTTGCCGCTGTGGATCAACACACCGATGTAGCCTTTCACGCGGAGAAGACGAGGGAGGACACGGTCGAAGCGCGGGGAGCGTGTCTGCATGTCGATGCGATACGTGCCGGTGGGAATCGCCGTTGCGCCCTTCACTTTGAGGGCGGCGATTTCGTCTTCTGTCATGCTTTCGCGCAAACCGCGGTCGGTGTCTTCGAGCGTGTCGCAAAAATATCGGCCGTTGATTTCCATTCGTCCGATGGTGTAGCCCGCCTTCAGGGCGTGGCGTTGTAGGAGGATTCTCATTTCTGTGTGATTTAGAGAGTTTGTTTGTAAGGAAAATCAAGGAGCGCGGAAGCCCAGCACCACTCGTGCCGTCGTTTTCAATTCGAGGAACGAGTCCATCGCGCCCGCTTCGGCGTCTTTGATAAACTCATTCAGATACCAGACGGCCTTTTGCGCGTCTTCTACGGCTTTGCTCCGCGCTCCTTCGAGCGTGCCGTCGTGTTTGTGTCCGCAGCGCCAAACGTATTTCAGCGCGTTGCCCAGGCAAAAGGGCATTCCGCGCGCCACGTCGATACATTCCGCGCCGCCGTGGTTGTAGTGCGCCGGGTGGTCGACGGCCGTGCTTGCGGATTTGGCAACCGACGGCTCCCGATCTGTTGTTTTTTGTTCTCCCGTGTCCACGTTTTCGGGCTTTTGGGTGTGTGATACGTCGCTCATGGTCATTGTTTTGCGTTTTCGGGTTCTTGATTCTCGTCCGCCGATGCTTTCTCCGCGGGGACGATGTCGCGGTTTTTGGCCTCATCGAAGACGGCGGCGGCAAATTTCTGCGCCATCTTCGAAAGGTCGTGCTCCGAAATGGTGGCTTGCACGATGTCGTGGAGCTTTTCGATTTCGGCCTTCTCCCAGGCCTTCTCTCGAATGCTCCAAAACTCGCACAGCACGCACCAGGCCGCCCAGCCCATCGAGAAGTAAGGCGCGGCGCAGAGCGGGGAGCCGATGATGTCGATAAGCGAAAGCACGAGAAACGGGACAAGGTATTTCACCGCCTTTCGGCTTGTCATCTTCAGCCCCCGCGATGTCGTGGGTTGCCCGCGTTCGTGGGCTTTGCGAATGCCGAAGAAGAGGTCGAGCGCCATGGCGATCAGTATTGCCGCGGTGCAGAAAATGATGAGCACGATGTGAAGATACAAATGCTGTTCGGCAAAATGAATGAGGGTCTCTTGCATTGAAGTTTGGTTTTTGTGTGTGGTTATATAAATCGAGTGGAGTGCGAACCGCGGGTGTTCGGGTTTTCACCAGCTCCCCACGAGTTCGCCTTTCCACCAAAGCGTGGGGTTCTCTCTGTTACGGCCTAACATGGTGAAGACGGCGGTGCCTTTTTGGAAGATCTTCACGCCGCCGATGAAGAGCGACGTCGGGGTGTCGTTGAAGACCATAAACTGTGCGCCGTAGTAGCGCATTAGGTGGCTGTTATCCTCCGTGTGTTCTGCGCGGCCTTCGCCCAAGGGGGCATTACTCGTGTCGATGGTAGGCCTCAGCGCGCCGAAATTGCCGCGGAAGATGACGTATGTGCCGACGGAAAACGGGTTTAGGTAGAAAACGTCCCCATTTCTTCCGATTTCTCCCCCGTATTCTTTCCAATTCTCGGGGGTTATCACCACCGGGCGGCGACGAATGAAGCCCGCAAAGGTTGCCGTGCCCCCGATGTAGGCCGCTCCCGTCTCGGCGTCGAGTTCAAAGGTCGCGTTTCCCCGTTTATCGCGGCCGACAACGTTCTCCACCTGCAAATTTTTGATGAGCGAACGCCGCGCCAGCAGCAAGTCCGTAGCCACGAAGCCCTGATATGTGCCGAGCTCCCACCATTCCGAGTCGGCCGCGGGGGCTTTGTCCGCCGACTTCGCGTGGGGTTGTTTGCATTGGTAGAACTGCACTTGCTCGCCTTGGCGCACTTGCACCACGTCCAGGTAGGTCTCGCCCGCGTGTCCGCTCTCAAAGGTAGTGCCGTCGGGCAATCGGTCGTAGTCGCCGAGCGGCCGCACGACCGCACCCCGCACCCCGGGCGACCCGGCGGCGCCGCGTTGGTCTCTGAACGAGGGGCACCACTGCGTCGCTCTGTCTCCTTCTTCCAACTTCGGGGCGCACCACACCACGCTCTTTGCGTAGCCCGTGTGGGGCGTCGTTTCGCGGTGCCAGGCGCGGAGCAGAAGCAGCACGCCGTCGGGGTCTTGCACCGCGGGGGCACGGAAGGTGAGCGACACGCGCGTCCAGCCGTCTTGTTTCACCGTGTTGGGGTGGAAGTGCTCCGCGGGCGTGGGATAGACAATCAGCCACGCCACGTCCGCCCCGCGCACATAGGCCGAAAATGTGTAGGTGCGTCCGGGAATGAGTTGCCCCACGTTTTGGAAGAGCTGCGCATATTCGCCATCCTTCGTCCCGGGGTTGATGGCACACAACGCGGGCACACAACCATCGACGGCCGAAGAGAATATGCTGATGTTGGCGCGTCCCGCAACGGGTTCTTCGCCGTGTGTGCCAATCTTCCAGGCGCTCTCTTTGCGCCCCAAGTTTTTGAAGTCCGTATCGTCGAGCAAGTTCGCATTCGGTGTGAGTCCATCTTTGCCGTCTACACCGCGCAGACGCGTCCACACGTAGTCGTGGTAATCTTGGCTCGCGCCCTCGTCGAAGTCTGCGTAAATGCCGAAGAACGAGAACTCAATTTCACCGCCGCGCCCGAGGTCTTCTTCCAAGGTGAAGTCTTTCTTGCCGTCGGCGCTGTTGGCATAGGCCATGTGTATGTAGCTTGTGCTCCCGCTCAAACGGCCGTAGGTGATTTTGCCGTTCGCCGCGGTAAGCCGATACCAAAGCACCTCGCCGTCGCGGAGGGTCGGGGGCGCGTCTTGCCACGTTCCCCGAATAGTCGGGGCGGTCGTACCCGATGCGGTGGCAAGTTGTGAGGATGCGGCGAAATCATAAACGGGGCTTTTGCCGTCCGCTCCCGATTCTCCCACCACGCGCAGCGCACCGCCCCACGTTGTGCCGTTGCCCGTACGCATCCACACATCGCCCTCGGCGAAATCGTCGTGCCACGTTTGCGCGTCGGCGCTGTATTGCGCCCGAATGCTCGTGCCGTTCGTGCCGTCCTTTCCGTAATGTCCAATCAGTCGCACCGTGGTTTGGTCAGCAGTGCCATCGCTGTACTCCGAGCGTTCGTAGCTCCAAAGCCATGGGCTCTCCTTCGTGGGCTGCGGGGCGGCTTCCGTCCATCCGGACGGGTCGGGCTGCGGAGCGTTCCTCTCGGTGGTCAGCATATAGAAAGCGCGCATGCGGCTCACACCGCGGCCGCTGTCCCCTTTGTCTCCCTGCACCTTTGCCCAAACGTAGCGCGCGGGGTTTGTCGATGCATCCTTGTTCTCGTCCGTATAGGTTCCGAGATAGGCGAACTTTTCACCTTTTGGGTCGAGTGTGCACGGATTGCCGTCTGGACTGTTGGAATACGCCACGTGTGTGTAGCTGCTCTTGCCGTCTTTGCCTTTCTTGTCCATCTCCGACAAGCACCACGGCGTGGCGAACTCGCCCGTCTCCATCTTCGGGTGGCAGATGTCCAGATAGTTCCCCTCGCTTTTGAGCAGTTTGAAAAACGTCCATAGGGTCTTCGGCAAATCACCTTCCGGTGCGTCGTAGAACACGCTCAACGAATAAGTTGTCCATGTGTCGGTAAGAGGAATAGAGAGCACGAGCTGCTTCCCCCAGACTTGTAAAACCCCGTTTCGCTTAATACGTGGGAAAAAGTATTGTTGCTTTCCGTGCATTGGATAACAACCGAAAAGTGCATTGCCGCTGCCTCGACATTTGAAAGAGAACGTGTACCACGTACCGCGGGGATAAAGATCTCCGAATTTTTCCCACCATACGTGCGTATATCGCTCTTCACCGCTACCTTCAACGTGGAAATAGTTGTCGCCGTCCACTCCACCGGGCAAAATACTTGCATAGGTTTTCCCATCTAAATACCCTTTAGTGAAGTGTGGGCGCGTTACGTAATCCGTACAGTGCCAAAGATTAGGATTCGCCGCCGGTGTTGCCATTTTATCGTTTTCTGACAGACACCACGGGGTTGCCGTTTCGCCTTCCTCTAACTTCAATGCGGAAAAATACGTTTTAGCGTCGTGATCCATGCAACGCAGCATAATTCTCACCCCGTCGGGTATGGTGTCCGGGGTTGTGAACGTATAGGCATACCGCGTCCACTTCTTAGGATCGAGGTTTGCACAAAGCGTGTCGCGGTTTGTAGCATTCGAGAGAAACCAAAATATAAGTTTCCCGGGCGCGCCTTTTGAATAGACCGAAAGCGTGTAGGTCGTATTAGGGCGCAACAAACTTGCGATATACAAGATACCTTGTATCCACGTTTCGTTTTTATGTGCTCCTACGGCTTGTGCCAAAGGGTGCACCTTGTCTTCTTGCGACTGATTGAAAACAAAGCGCTCGAAGTCTTTCCAATTTCGCACGTCCTCCATATTCCGAAAGCTCGTGCCGTCGATAAGGTTTGCCCCCGTCGGCGGTGCGCTCTTACCCGCGTCGCCGTCCTTCGGTTTCGCTTGAATGAGCGTCCAATGTGTCGACTGCGCCGCAGGGGCGGTGTTGCCGTTGCCGCCGCGTGCCAATTCGTAGAGCGCGCCCTCGTGCCAAACGCGCGAAATCTCGAAAGCCCCCGTTTCGGGGTTCTGCTCCTCGTAGAAGTAGCGCGCCGAAGCCGACCACAAACCGCGGTCGACACGCTCAGCAAGAGGACGCCCCGCGGGTGTGTAGCGAAGAATGTTTTGCGTAATGATGCCGCGAGCAAACACGTAGTCCGAAGCGTCGGCCACGGCCGCACCGAAATGCTCGCGCAACCACGCGGGCAACTTGCCCACCACGAAGCCGTCGGACTGCGCGCCGTCGACAATCGGGGCGGACACTTTCACGCGGCGCACGATACGCCCCTCCGTCGCGCTCTCCACAATGTGGCTTTGTCGCTCCGGGTCGGTCGTGTTGCCCCACCGCGCCAGGCGCATCAGCGGCACGGGCGGAGCGTTGCGACCTTCGGGTGTCTGATTGTCGGCATAAAGGCTCGCGGTGAGCGTTCCCGCTTGGGTGTCCACCGTCTCGACCCGCAGCCACGAGGTGCGAATTTCGGCCGCCCCGCCCGAGGTTCCTACGCTGTTGTAAGCCCCGCGCAGGACGTCGCCCGCCCGAAAGCCCGTCACGTCGCCTTGAAAGCGCTCTTGCAGCACCACCTTCCAACGGCCGTCGGGCTGTTGCTCGGCGCTTTTCACCAATCCGTTCTCCGTGTGGAAGACATCGCCTTCGCTCAATGCGATGCGGTTGATCTGATATTCAGCCGCGCGAAAGAAGCCGCGCACCGCCATGCTCTGAAATTCCGCGTTTCCCAGCGCGTCGATGCGCGCACCCGCGCCGGTGGTCAGCCCGTCCGCGAAGTTCGGCGTGCGCAGTGTTTCGGCTTCAGTCGCATGGGTGGCACGGTCGGCCGTCGCAGCTGTGGCGGCGTGGTCTGCTGTTTGCGCACTCTGCGCGCGGGTGGCGGTGTCGGCTGCATTGGAGTGCTCGGACGTTGTCGCACTCGTCGCCGTTTCGGCATGGGTAGCGTGTGTAGCCTCATCGGCGTGCGTCGCATTCTTTGCATTGTCTGCATTGAGCGCATGGGTGGCTTCCGCAGCGTGTGCGGCTTCGTTGGCAGTTTCCGAGTGTGCTGCGCGCTGTGCATTGCCGGCGGTCGCGCTCTCCACAATTGCCGACGCTCCGCCGGTGGTGAGTCCTTCGCCTTCGCGGCGGGTTTTGCTGCGAGGACGCGCCGGCACGGTGGCGGTGGTGAGGGTGTAGGTTTTCTTTTCGTCTGCCATAGCTTATAATTTTTCGTCTGATTCCACGGCTTTGTATATATCGGGGGTCAATTCTATTGCGGTGATGTCTCCGCAGTCTGCAATTAGGTCTTGCCGCTCTTCGACAACGATAAAGCGGGCGCGCCCTTGATTCGCCTCTGTGCGTGGGGCGAGTTGTCCGTCGTAGATGTAGGCCTCCCCGCTTAATTTCGTGTGTCGTGTGGCATATTGCGAGTAAATCGAGTTAATGAGGAGCTGTTCCGGACGGGCTATCACCCCGGCGCGGGCAATGTCATTGGAACGAATGGCGGTGCGGCTGCGCGCGTCGAGATAAAGCCCGCGGCAAATCGGTTCGCCTTCTACGTCGTCGGGCAAAGTCCCGCACTTCGTTTCGATGGCGAGCTCTTCCTTTGCGTCCGGGTGTAGGGTTGCGCGGTACTCGATGTCCGGCACTTCGGGAGCGCCGCAATCGCCCCACGAGCGGACGACCTCCAAATCGGGGGCCTTCACCGCAAACCAATTCAAATGCGCCGGCGGCGGTGCTGAAGATGGGTCGGCATTGTACGGATATACCTCTAATTGGCTGTTAACCTTGATCGTCAAGAACCCGCCTTCTTCAGGGTACGGGAGCAATTCGCCGTCGGGCAAACTGTTTTCGTAATCGAAGATGTGTGTGCTACCGTTGTTGTGGAGCCCGAAACGCTTGTCGTGGGGTTGCCCGATATTGTTGCGGTTGTTTTTCCAGCCGCCGATAGCGGAGTGCTTCGAAGGATCGGATTTGTCGAAATAGGCCAACCAACAACGGGGAACGAGGTCCGCGCTTCCTTCTTTTATCCACGATTTCGTGCCCGATTGATACAATTGATATTGTGCCGTTGATACGTTCTTGTCATAGCGTCGGTGGTCGTTGTCGTAGCGCCAAATATTTTTCCCGGTGATGTCGGCGCATCGCACCTCTACTGAAAGGAACGCCCACCCGCAATCTTTGTCCATGCCGTCCCGTTTCTCTTTGTCTTTCGTTCCGTCGGCGGGGGTGGTGATGGGACACAGCGCGCGGTCGGCCAAAATCGAAACACGCAACCGCAGTTTGTAGAGCCCTGGGTTGGCGATTTTGGGAAGATAGACGCGGCGGGTTTCGTATATGCCGGCGGCTCCCCAGTTGGGCAATGTCCCATTTCCTGCGACAATGTTTTCGGTCGGGGCTTTCACACAGTAGGCCGTAGCCTCATCGCCTTCGCCCAACGGGAGAAACTTGCACAAACGAGCAAGCGGATAATACTTGTTGGGGTTGTCGGCGAGCCCTAACAAGAAAGACGGTTTTTCCTCGACAGAAGAAAATCCGACGCGGGTCCCGCCGTCGGAGAACGTCCCACCGCCAGGCTTTCCGCTCCAATACTCCTGCGCAAACAGATAAACGTCCGGGTGCGTGATCTCCACTTTTTGTGCGATGCGCGTTGAGCGTGTTCTTTCCAACACTCCCCATAACTTGTGCAGCGGCCGCGGAAATCTTAGATCGTCGCTTTCGAGTAGCTTGTTCGACGCATAGGGAGAAAACGAAATGCGGACGTTGTTTGCCACGCTGTCGACTCCCAGCGTTTGACTGTCTGAACTCCACACCACGGCGGGGGCTTGTTCCACGAAATAGAGACCTTGCAAATCGTAAAGCCACACACGACCCGCACGCTGCACCAATTTCAGCCCCAGGGGAGAGAGAAGCGCCGCAATTGCTTCGCTGAGCGTAGATGCTTTTTGGTCTTCATCGAAGAAGTTATCAGGAGAACACCCCAACCACGATGCGATTCCCGCACCGTCTCCCGGCTTTCCTGAAGTAGCCGCAACCAAACTATCATCGAACGGCAAAGACAGCCCCGCCCGTGCAACGGCCGAACGAATGAGCGTGCCGATGGTTTCGACGCCGTTAGTGAGCTGCGAAGCGCTATAACTGTATTTCAGTCGCTGCCAAATGCCGAAATCTCCGAAAGTTAGAGAAACAGTATAGTGCTCGGCGCTTTGATAGGGCTCTTCGTATTCTTCGGCATCGAGGGTGCCCGTCCAATAAAGTGCGCCGTTTCGGTAGACATCCATTCCCACCGCGCCGGGGGCGATGGTATAGAGCCCTGTATAAGTGCGGTCGCCGGGACTGTCGAGGCGGAGCGTAGCCGTCGAGGCGCAAATCGCTTCGTGCTTCGCCGTCTCTTTCCACTCGATGACAAGCGCCTCATCGGCTTCAAAGCGCAATTCTTCGGGCTGCGCAACAGCTTGAACGCCGGTGCGCCACAAGTCCACACGATGCAAGACGCCCGAATGGCTCAGAAATTCGCCGCTGTGGGTGATTGTTTTACTCATTTGTCGATTTAGTTACGTCCGTTGTGTCTTGAAACCTTACTCAACACGCCCACCAGGTCGCGCCCCTCGATGCGGAAACGCACCGAACCGCCGCTGCTGCTTTCTTGTGGGGCGATGAGCGAACGCAGGCGGTCGAGCGGTGCCACCACTTCGGGGTTGTGGCTCGCGCCGGCATATTCGCCGAAGAGTCCGAGCGTGGGGCCATAGGCGATGCCGCCTTCTGCAAACTTCGGGAGCGATGCCATGGTGGCAATCATTACGCCCGTCAGCGCGGCGGCGGCTGCGATACCCACCCACGGAATGGCTGCGTGCGCGTTGAACGTCTTTGCGGCGGCGCCGGCCACGTTGGTGGTGGCTTCGGCCTTGTTGGCTGCGGTCTTTGCCGTGGCGGCCGCGATGGTGGTTTGTGCTTCGGTTTGCACCGCCTGCGCGTTGACGATGGTGGCGGTCGTTTCTTGCTCTTTTATCGTCTTGTTGGCCGCGCTCACCAAACCGAAAATGCGCATTACTTGGTTCAGCGCCTTGAAATTCTCTTCGACTTGCAGCACCGCGTTGAGCACCGCCGAAAGCTTTTGCCACGCCGAGGCGTTGCCGCGCAGTGTGTTGCTCAAACTCTCCACCGTGTTGCCGATGCTCGACACGCCGCCCCACGCGCTGCGTACCATACTAATGGCGCTAACGGCCTTCTTTTGGAGGCTCTTGTAAGTATTTGCCAGCTCTATCAAGTCGCGGCGCTGTTCGGGAGAAACGGGGCTTGTGGTGTCGGCCAATCGCTTTTGTATGGCTTCGATACGGCTTTGGAGTTCCTCGATGCCGATGGCGCGAAGACGGATTTTCATCTCGCGTTCTCCGAGTTGACCGATTTCTTTTGCTTCTCGGAGCTTGGCTTGCCATTCCGCGCCGTCTTTCATCAGCTCCAATTTGCGCTGGTAGGCGGCTATCGTCTTCTGCGTGTTGTAGAACTCATCGCCGCTTTGCTTCTCGGAGGCGGTGTTGAGTTTCTCGATGGCGGCCGTGAGCTCTTTTACGGTGTGCAGTTCTTCGAGCCGTCCGATTTTATACTTTTCGGCGGTGGCATCGTCCTTGGCAGCGCGGCGGGCGCGGGCGTATTCTCGCAGCTTGTCGAAATAGGCAGCCTCTTCGGTCGAAAAGTTGGCGGCGGTGATGGTCGAGCGGTCGAACCGCAAACCCTTGTCGCGCTCTTTGCGGTGGGTAGCGTTCCACACGGCCTCCGCTTGGTCGCGTTTGGCTTCGAGGAGGGCGGCCGTTTGCTCGTCGATTTGGTCGAGTTCTTTTCGGAGGTCGAGCGCATTTTGTTCGCGCTCCTTTTCTGCGCCTTCTTTCTTCGCGTCGATTTCGGCTTGTTTCAAGACGGCGTAGCGTTCGCGCGCGGCTTTGATTTCGTCAGCCTCCGCTTTGTCCTGCGCCTGCGTCAATGCGTGCGCGTCGAGTGCTGCATTTTTCTGCCGATCCTCTTCTTCTTTCTTGGGGTCGACCTTGTGTGCGCCTTTGCCACCGCCGCCCTTTCCGCCACCGTGTGAACTTGCTGAAAAGAACTCCAGTTGCTTGTCGTATCCCGCAATCTGTTTGCGAAGCACCGCGGCCGCTTTGCGGTCGGCCGCTTTAGAAGTGTCGAGACGCTCCAACCTTTCCTGCGCGTCTTTCTTCCGATTTTCCCAGTAGGTTTTATTTTTCACCGGGTCGCCATTAGCTCCTGCCTTTCCGGTGCTCTTGTCAGCAGCGAGAACCGCGTTGGCATCGGCTTGAACTTTAGCGTCCCTTTGGTCTAGTTTTTTCATTCCCGCAGCGTAAATCCTCAGAGGATTATATACCTGCGTCGTTGACGGCCCGCTCGCTTGTGGTATTGTTTGCAACTCGTCGAATTGTTTTATATACCGCTCGCTCAGGTTGCCGTCACGAATAGCTTTCAGCGTCTTTTGAACCATGTGATCCAAAAACGCACCATGGAATTTTTTTGACAACACCCCACGTATATTCGAAACAAGTTCTCCCCTTTCTTCCGCAGTCTCCCCCATCTTCTTATCGACGTAGGCTTCCATGGCGCGCGCACGCGCTGCCGCAACAACCTTTTCGCGGAGGAGTTCGTAGGCGTCTGAGAGATTTTTGATTTTCCCGTGTTCGGCTTCGATTTGGCGAATGTATTCCCCATATTGTTCCATGATGGAGTTTTTCGCCCGTGCATAAGCCTCCGAGCCTTGCTTTGCCTTGTTCAGTGCGCCGAAAAGAGATTTTAATTTGTTTTCCTCCTTCGAAGCGGCGGCGGCCGCAACGCCGAAAGCCTCGTTTGTTTCCGCTTGTCGGCGTGCGGCTTCGTTGTTGGCGGAGGAGAACTTATAAAGCGCATAGGCAAGCGCCGCGACGGCCGCGATAGCCACCACCCAAACATTGGCAGCCATGAGCGCGTATAGTTTTTTGGCAGCGCTGACAGCGGCCAACTTGGCCGCTGTGAGCACGCGCATCGCGGTGCTTGTCGTACCCGCGGCACCGGCTTCGGCATAGAGTGCCAAAATGGAGGCCTTTGTCGTGGCGAGGAAATTAGCCAAAGACGCCCCCACACCGGCAACCACGGTTTTAAGTTGCCCAAAGGAAGCCGTTATGACTGACACTTGCGAAGCCGCGGCGAGATAGGGACCAAAGCCGACCAGCGCCTCACCGATTTTCGCCTTAATGCCGCCGATAGTCATTTGCAGCTGCTTCATCTGTCCGGTCGGCGTGGCGGCGAGTTTCTTGTTCATCTCGCCCACGTTGTTCGTGATGATACGAGCCAAGAGGGCAGCACGCTCGCTTTCGGTGCCGTGCTTGAGCATCTTTTCTTCGGCTGCGGAGAACGTGATGCCGACACGACGCAGCGCCGTGGCTTGTCCCTGCAGCGCCTTGCCGAAGAGATTACCTACAGCCACCGCGTCTTCCTGCGTGGCATTGACGCCCTTTTGCTGTGCGAGGAGGTTGTTCATCGCCGGCACGAGGGTGCGGAGTGTCGACGCCTGCGTGGCGAACGTTCCGATTTGCTGCGCGCCCGCCACCTGCACCGAACCACTCACAACGCCGAGTTCCTTCTGCGCCGAAATCACGTCTTTCACGCCCTTCACATCTTCGGCAGTCGCATTCATGCGCTGCTCCATGATGGTTTTTAGTTTTGCGTTGGCCACGGCGGCCGCCTCGAAAGCCTGCGTATAACTCGAAAAGACGCCTTGCAGCGAGCCGACGGCGCTCTTGAGTGTTTGGAAGAGCGAAGCCGTGGCGGCGGCATTTACGAGCGAGGGTTTGAGTTTCGTCGATTCCTCGAGCGCCTTCTTCATGGCTTCCTGCAAACCTTCGGTGCTCTTGATGATCGCGTCAATCGGTTTGCCGTCTGCTTGGAGTACAATTTGTATATCAGCCTTGGCCATCTGTTTGGGAGTTTTTACGGTTGATTTTTCGAACGAGTTCACGCGCATATTTTTTGCGCGCTTCTAATTCTTCGGGCGTTTCGCGGTGCGGTTGGGTTTCGCGGTGCTCGTCCCATGGCAGCGCAAAGAGTTTTTCGGGAGTCAGGGTCTTGCTGACGTGTGGTTGTATGAGTAGCGTGGTTTGTAGCCTCATCCTTTCCCACTCATCGCGCGAACGGCCTTCTTTTGCCTCTGTGTGCGCCTTCATACACGCCATAAATTCGTCGGGCGTGAGGCGCACGAAATCGTCTAACTTCATGCCCATCACGCCCAACGCGTAGCCCATTAGCTCCGAAAAGGCTAATGCTTTTTTTTTGCAGCGCCGGCGTTGTCTGTTTCGTCGTCACTGTTCGTGCTTTCGATGGCTTCCGACCACGCTTGCACGTCTTCTGCGTCGAGATGGTCGGCGAATGTCAGCAAGTCCATGCCGAACTCGATGCCGTCGGCGCTGCAGGCCGAAACGACGCAACACCACAAATAGGTGATTTGGTCGGTGAACGTGAGCGCCTCCGACAACTCTTTGCCGGTTTCGCGCGTGAAGCGCAGCATCGCTCCCATCGACGCGCGAGTGGGATAGGCTTTGCCGTCGATGGTAATCTTCGGGAATTTCTTTGTTTCCATAATCAATTAGGGGTGTTTTGTGTCGTCGAGTGTGGTCGGTGCGCCGTTGTTGATGAACGACACGGACGACTTCACGTCTTGGTCGGCCTCGGTGGTTTCGCTCATCGACTCAATAATGAACGACCCCGCCAAAAGAATATCCTCGGAGCCGCGCGCCATTATTTTCAAATCGGCTGCCCCTCCCGTCTTCCAAACCGCCAAAAAATCCTTGTGGGAGGCTTCAGTTTCTCCGATATAGATAAAATGCTCGGTCTTGATGGAAATGGATTGTCCTGTTACGGTTGTTTCTTTGAACTTGCCAGAGCCCGGAGGAGCCGACGCAATGGGTTTCACGGCGCGGTTCTTCGTTTCGCTCTTGTAGTCGACAGAATACGAGGCGCAGTGCCCTACGGCCTTGCCTCCGACAAAGAGGAGGAGGTCGTTACCGTTGAGATAGCCTTGAGGTAGTGCCATGTGTGTGTAGTTTAGATAGGTGTGTGTTGTGTGTTGGTTAACGGGGGCGAACGGTGAACGTGAGGAGCTGCACATGGGCATCCGCGTCCCACATTTCCTCCGCTGAAGTCATGCGACAAGAACGCAGCAGGTTGTCGCTCGTTCCGTCGAGTGTTGCGCGAACTGCCTCGGCCAATTCCACCGCGCCGGCGTAGGACGCCGCGTAGCAGGCGACCTCAAACGTCAACGTGTCGGCCGAGCCGTGCGAGTTGGGAGCCGGTTCTAAATCTGAGCGGCGATACACGACGTAGGGGAGCTGCGCTGAGTCGGAAACAACGGGAAACACGAGCCGCGTGATGGCTTGCACGTCTTCGTTCTCCGAAAGGAGTTTGCGAACCACGAGCCCCGCACTGAGAGAAGTCTGTTTTGCCATTGATCAAAAATTATTTGTAGTGACGAGCCGCGATGCGCGCCGTCCACTCGAAGACTTTCGCGCTGAAAATCTCTTGTGCTTCGGGAATGCTCGTGCGTGCGTTGGCAATGAAGTCGTATCGCCTCAGCGCGCCGGTGGAGTGCGGCTTGCGTTTTCCGGTTCCGCCGCGTCCGGTTTGGCGTTTCTCTGTTCCGCTGTTGAACCAATAGGCCAACGGTTTGAGTTCTCCGCGGCGATTGGTGTGCATGAAACGTCGAAATCTTGGGTTTGCGCTCACGCAGACCTTGAACCCGACGCGCTCTTTGAAAACATTGCAGCGAACATTCGTGCGCAGTCTGTCGGCTTTGTCGACTTTCGTCTTCATAATCTCCCGCCGCGCGGCGCGAAGCACTACGGCGCCGGTGGCACGCGCTGCGCCGATGAGCGCCTTTTTGCGTTCTCGTTCGGAAAGCATGTGCCAAAGGGCGCGCAGGCCGTCGGTGTTCATTGTCGCTTCCATGTCGTTATTCGTTTACTCGTTCACAAATCAGTGTGACAAAACCGCGCGCCTTGTTGGGAATGATCGCCGTAACGGTGTAGAGCAAGCCATGCAGTTCGCGCACTCGCCAATTTTCGCCCACCTCGTGCCCATCTCGCACGTTGTATTCGGTGGAATGGTCGGGGAAATGCTCGCCCACCTCGTTGTGTAGGCGTGCGGTGTGGCGCACTTGCTCGGCATAGGCCACGCGGGTCGGCTCGTAGTGTACACTCTCTGCGCCGAAACCGTCGACGGTGCGCACCGGTCGCAGGAGTTCGAGCCGCGTTCTCATTCTTCCGGCTTGCATAGGCGTTTAAAAGGTTTGACACAAGCTTCGAACGTCTCCGGCACGCTGTGCATTTGCACGGCGGCCACCCCTTCTCGTTGATTGTACCAATGCGCGCCCAACGAATAAACAGCGATTCGCAGCATGTGCGGGAACTTACCGCCGCCCATTTCGACAAGCTCCGCCGCGCTGCGGTTCGTCGCCTTGACGACGGCCTCCTCCGCCGCCTCGAGAAGAAAGCGCAGGAGCTCCGTCTCGTCGTCGAAATCATCGGCGCGACAGTGTTTGCGAAATAGGTCGAAATCGGTAAGCATGGGAAACAGAAAAGAAAAGATTATGCGTTCTTGACTTTGACGAGCTTGAACGCTTCTTCGCGGAGGGTCACGGTGGCAGCGTGGGCGTTGATGACGAAATTCACTTGATTCTTTTTAGAATCGGTGTAGGGATCCATGATAATAGTCATGTCGTCGAAGAAGCCCAGCGGCTGATAGCCCCAATCGCCAAGGCCGATATAATTCGGCTCGATGACTTCCGTGCAGAACACAGGTACGCCAGCAATCATATCATTCTCGCAAATCATACTTTGCGAGTTGGGAGCTTTCGGCGTGCCTTCCAGGATGGCCTTCATCGCGTGGGTCATAACCCATGCCATGTGCTTTCCTTCGACACCGGAAGCGAGCACGTCGGCTTTCACCAAATTGAACGAAGTGAAATCAAGAGTGGGGCCGATTTCTTTTGCCTTCGCTTTCAAACCGACAAACGGGCCGACCAGCTTTTGCGAGTTCGCAACTTTCGTCGTGCTGAACATGATTTTATTTACCAAATCAGCAACGGCAGCCGGCAACTCCTCATAAATGACAGACTCGACGGCGTTTTCAGATTGCGAAATAGCCTCACGCGTTGCCGATGTGGACACCCCGATGCGCTCGGGGCTTGCGGAGAGCTTGCTGAAATCGATTTTTTGCGTAGCGAGTTCCACAGATTCGGCGGCGATGTGCGCCTCGAGCTTTCCGTGAATCGGCCAAATGAACTCACCATGCAAACCGGTTTTGATGTCGATGCCCACCTTGTCGAAAATAAGGGCTTCACGTAGCGGCTTCACGATGTCCTGCACCATAAGAGGAACCAGACCGCCACTGGCGGCATCGGTCGACATCGTGGCGTCGCGTTGCAACACGAATTTAGTTGTAACGAGATGCTCCACATTTTCGCGGGCGATCTCCGTCAATTTCACGGCGCGTTCTTGTTTGGTCGGCTCGTAAGCTTGTGCCAAAGCACGCGACTCCATATCCACCAGCTGCAATTCGCGCACGAGTTCATTGTACTCGGTTTCTTCTGCTTCGTTGCGAGCGCGTTTTTCTTCGCGGAGTTTGTTTGCCATCTCCTCAATCTTCGAGGAGAGTTCACGGCGCCGCTCGCGCAACTCAATGCCGCGGGCGGTGATAGTACTTCTTTTTGCCATCGTATTTTGTGTTTAGTATTTGTGCTTTTTCAGTACTTGTGCCATCTCTTCGAGCTGTCGTTCTCGTTCCTGCTCCGCGGTGTCGTCCACGGGCGGGGCGGGTGCCGGTTCAAACTGCTCGCGCAGTGATACGCTCGTATCGGGATAGGCGGGGTCGGCGGCGAGGGTCATGTCGTAGACTCCCACAATTTGGCGAACGGTGTAGGTGATCAACTGTTTTCCCGTCGCTTCGGTTTCCACGTTGCGGGTGACGTAGTCACTCTTCCAGTAGTAGGTAGAGAAAGCGAAACTACATCCGGCCAAATCACCGCGGCGCACGAGTTCGACCGCCTTGTCGCCGTCGGCCGTGTGGGGGGCTTCAAAAGAGAACTTCACGCCGCGCTCGTCGATGTCGTAGGACAACGTCCCCCGCCCCTCCTTGGAACGCGCCAAAATGAGTTGCCGGTCGTGGAACAACGTGAACTTAATGTCCGATGCGTCGAGCAGTTTGCGGGTTACGGCTTCGGGGGCGATGATTTCGCGCGCCTCGATTTTCCCGTCGTCTTCGCTCCACAGCACCGCGGAGGGCGTATTGAACAAAATGGCGTAGCCTTCAATCGTTCGGCTCTCTTGCCCTTCGGGAGCTTCCCGGAGGTGCACCCCTTCGCGCACCACGCATTCACGTCGCAGCGTTTCGGGGTTCTTTTTGGGTGTGGGTGTCTTTTCCATCGTTCAGCATTTCGGGGGTTGTCGAAAGGTCTCGGAGGTTAGCCGAAACCAAAGGAGTGTCGCCGCCTTCGACGGGTGGCTTGTTTTCGGCGGCGCGCCATTCGTTGACGGTGTAGAGCCCGGCGGCGATGGTCGCCGTTTGATAACGGACGCGGCTCTCGAGGTCGCAAGCGTAAATTTCGCGGCGGTCGAAGATGATGCGGCGGCGCTCGGCCATCTCGGGATAGAGTTTGCGCAGCAGCTCGCACTCCAACTTGTGCAAAATCGGGTTGAGCGTGAGGTTCATCAAATCGGTGTAGGCGTTCTCTGCGCTCTTGTAGTTGTTGCTCGTGTCGCTGTAGACAAAAGAGGGCGGCACACCGAAGAATCGACAGACCTCGAAAACCGTAAATTTGCGCGTTTCGAGAAACTGCATATCGGCCGACGTCATGGTGACTTGTCGAAAATCGACTTGCCCGGGCAACTCCACAATTTTCTCGCCGTTCGAAAAGCGTTCATCTATCGACTTCGCGGCGTTTTTAAGTTCGTCGCTATCATATTCGCCCAAAGCGAACGGGCGGCCTGCTGTGCCGTTGGCCAAAAAGCCGCGGACGTTTCCGCCGTCGGCAAAGCGTGTGAGCGTTTCCGCCGCGGCGCTGTCGGCAATGTCGAGCGTGTTTCTCGCATAGGAAATCACCGAAAGACCTCTTTTGCCGTCGAGTGTGAGGTGCTTGAAGTGCAAAATCTCACTTTCCTCATAGGTGCCCGAAAGGCCGTTTGCCATATCGTTCACCATGTAGACGTTGCGGAGCGTGTCGTGGCTCACCGTGCCGCGGTTGCAAAGCACCAACGATTCGACCTCATAGCTCAATGAGTTGTATACGGGTACCACGTAGGCGTTGCCCTCCAGGAGCAGCAGACGAATGATCGCGCCCCAAAAGTCGGCGGCCGACATTGAGGGGCACGGTTGCACGTTGAGCAGATAGAACAAGCGGTCGCCCGGTGTGGAGACAAACAAGCCATCGCGCACACTCTCCACCCGCAGGGGGAGCGAAGACACGATGCCCGCTATCACTTCGACGCAGCGGTGCGCCGTGGGAATAGACATCGGCGAAGTGTTCACACCGAGGACGTAACGACGTACGCCCCCGGTGCCCGCCGAACGGCTCGCCGATGTTTTGGCCGGCGGAGCGCTTCGGAACAGGTTGCGGACACTTGCGAAAAAACTCATAAAATAGAGTGAGTGAATAGGTGGGATTTCATGAAAACAACAGAGCGAAATTAGTCCGATTCGCGCGCGCAGACAATAGGGTTTTGCGAACGCGTTAAACGCTCCCAAAACCCTACTGTAACAAAGTGTAACAATGTGTGCCGCCGTGCGCCGTAATGCTCCGCCGTGCGCCAAAGTTTATATTTTATTTTGTGCGCCTTTCGCGTCGAAATCGGTAGCCGGCTATTGTTCCGCGTCGAGAAATAGGCGCATCGTCATGAGCATCGTGATCACGCCGTCGATTTTGCGCGTTTGTTTGCGCTTGACCGGCTTGCAGTTTTCCAAGTTGTCGAAAGCCAGCACGGCATTACCGAAGCAAAAGGCGTTGATCGGGTTCGAGTTGATAGTAATGCGCCCTTCTTTCGCCCAGTGTTCGAAGCTCTCCACCGGAGCGGTGAAATTACCGAACGTCTGCGCCACCGGTTTGAGCGCATCGGCGCCGCCGACAGCTCCGAGCATGTTGATCACCTCCTGCGACTTCCACGCGTCGTATCCTATTTTTAGGACGTTGAAGCGCTTGCCCAGCCCTACGATGTGAGCCACGATGGCGCGGTAGTCGATGACTTCGCCGTCCGTTAGGTGCAAATGCCCATCGGCCGCCCACTTGCGGTACATCTCCTCGTTGGGGTGTCCCGGCAGAGCGCCGCGGGGAAAAAAATAATCCGTGTGAAAGTGCATCGTGCGGTCGGCCGCGTTGTGAATGCAAGTCGTCACGGCCGAAAAGTCGTCACTCTCCGACAAGTCGATGGCCACCATCGCCGTCGGTCGCTGTGTGAACACGCTCAAGTCGAGCGGGCGCATCATCTTGCGGGCGAGCGTGGCGCTAATCCACGGACGCGTCTCGTCTTCGGCGTAGATGTTGAGCTGCTTGGTGCGAAAGGTCAGCAGCGCCTCCGCGCCGTTGCGCAAAGCCTTCCCCCACTCGTCGCGGTAGAAGTCCATCGAAACCGTTACGCCCATGTGGGGGTGCACCTTTCGCCACGTGTCCTCGCTGCCTTCGTCGTCGTCGACATCAGGCATAAAAATGTGGGCAAAGGTGCTGTCGTCTTCGTAGTCGCCCAACAGCATACGGCAACAACCTTGCACCATCTCGTAGCACGGCGCATCGACAAGGGGCGAGGCGGTCGTGATAATCACGGTGAGCGGGTTGTGCCGTGCCCCCATCGACGAGGTGAGGGTGTAGAAAAGTTCGGCATCGCGCGCTTGAGAGAACTCGTCGACGATGATGGTCGACGCGTTGAGTCCGTCTTTCGTGTTGGCGTTGGCCGTCAAGCACTGCGCAAAGGCCGGGCGGTTGGGGCGGCGGCTCTTGATTTCGGTTTCGTTGGCCAAATAGTAGCGCGACTTCGGGTCGAGTTTGAGGAAGCATTGGCGCACCACCTTGAAACACTTCTTTGCTTGGTCGGCACTGTTGGCGCAGATGTAGCTCTCCGCGTTGGCATCGCCAAACAATACATCGTGGACCGATATGGCAGCGCTGCTCGTGGTCTTGCTGAATTTACGCGGAACGAAGAGCAACGCCGTGCGCACCACGCGGCGCGTGCCTTCCCAAAATCCATAAATCGAGGCGTATTGGAAAGCCTGCACCGGCGTGAGCTTGTATTTCTGCAACCCCGCGATGCCGGGGAAGTGCAATTCTTCGTAGAGCGTGAAGAATTGCAGCACCGCGACTTTGCAGAGCCCGTACTTGTCGACCATCTTCAAGAAGTGTTTCACCCCCAACTGCTCGAACACGTTGTGCCCGTCCGGGTTGTTGATCACTTCGGCGCAGTAGGCCTCAAGGCGCGCGTCGGTGTCTGCCAAATTGTAGGCCGCGAGGTCTACAGCGTCGAGAAAACGAGTCACCTCTACTTTCGCCTCGCGGAGTCTGTCTTTGTATTCTTCCGTCATAATGGCAAAGTAGGTTCATAATTTGCGGCATCGGCGCGCGCTTGTGCCATGGCGGCGGCACGGGGGTCGGTGTCGAAACCGATGAAGCGGCGGCCGCTAACCTTGGCGGCTTCGCACTCTGTGCCGCTGCCGGCAAAGGGGACAACCACCAACGCGCTGGGGCGGCTGCAGGTTTCGATGAGTTGCCGTGTCAGCGTGGGCGGCTTCTTCGTCGGAAAATCGTAGAGCTTTGTAATGTGGGTTTCTTGGGATGCCGTGATGATGTCGCGGAAGTTGTAGAGCTCGCCGAAAAAGGGACGGAGTTTTGCTTCAAACTCCTCGCGTTTTCGCTCAAACTCCGCAGCTTTATCCTTCCTCTGCAACGGTGGATACAGTTGTAGCAACTGTCGCACTCTTCGAGAAGGCGGAAATGTCCATTGACTGCGGCACGTCCAATGGCAAACGGCGCGGACGCCGATGTGCAGCGCTGCCGCAACACACTGCGCCCCACCGAGCGAGTCGATTTCACGACACAGCCACAAACGGAGTGACTCAAATGGCTCGTAGTAGTCTACTGCATTGTGAGCTCTAGTGCGCGCTGTTGGAGCCCACTTGCTTTCATAGTGTAGAAAACGCTCGCTGCTGTTTTTAAATGTGGGCACGTTTCCATGTGCACGACGGTTGTGCATCCCGTCTGTCTTGTACCACGCACAATTGGCGAGAAGTCGGAAATGCCGATCCAAAATAATTTGCGAATAGGCGATGCGTTGAGCCGACCCCCACCAAATCAAATTGCCGGTGGGAGCGAGTAGGCGCGCGCATTCGGCCGCCCATCGTTCCACATCGGACAAATAGGCGTCGAACGTCGGCCACTGAAAATCGAAATCGCCTTTGACTTCAAAATACGGCGGGTCGGCCACGATGAGGTCGGCACACCCATCGGGCAAATCGTTGTTCAGAAAATTGGCGCATCGCACGGTGTCGAGCGCACCGAGTTGAGCGTCTTTCATAGTTTAGCGGCTTTTTGTGTGGCTTTGAGCACCTTTTCCGTCAGGTTCTCGAGGGGGCTGCCTTCATCGGCGGCGGTCAGGTCTTGGGCGGTCAGTCCAAGCGCTTTCATGTGGCGGGTGACGGCGGCCAACGCGTCGCGCTGCACCCGAAACACGGGGTGCGAAACGAGCTTCTCGCCTTGTTGTGTTTTTTCGCTGACGGTGGTGGCTTTGAGATTAGCTATTTCAGCATTGGCCAGGTCGAGTGTTCGGCGCGCCGAAGCGAGGGAGTAAATTTCCATCTCGAGAGCAGCCGAGTCCGCGCCCTTCGATTTCACAGCGCGCTGTACCGTGGTGGCATGTTCCTCCACGGTTTTCTTCTTCTCGCGCATAAATCGCCCGTATTTTTTGGCGATGGCGCGCAGTTCGGCCAACTCGGAAGCGGAGATTAAAACTTGGCCTTCGTGGCTTTCATTGTCCATTTAATCGAGGTTTTGGAGTGGGTTATCTTTTTGTGTTTGATGTTGTTTTGTTAAAATCCACCTATTCCAAAAATCGTCGGACGCAGAGAAAAGAGAGTGTGTGGGGTTTAGAAGCACCCCCACCCCCTTTTGAAAACACCCCCCCGGGGGTATCGGGTTAGTCTCTGTTTGTTTTTTTAACGCGCGTTGCGGGGCGTTGGATGCGCGTGCCATCGTCTTCGCCGGTGAAGAGGCGGTCGATGGCTTTGCGTTCGGCCTCAACACGGCGAACGGTGCCCTTCTTCCCACCGCGCCCCAACTCTACATGCGTAGCCACATGGCAGGAGTGGCACAATGGCTGCAGGTTCGTCGCGTCGAACATCAGACGGCGGCGGTCTTCGGCTGTCGCGCCGTCTTCCACGGGCGAGATGTGGTGCACTTCAGTGGCAAGCGTTTCGCGTCCCTCGTGCATGCAGCGCACACACAGAGGGCGGACGCTCAACACCTGTGCGCGGAGTTCCACCCATCGGGCGGAGTTTATCATGGCGCGATAGTCCGCGCGGTGATTGGAGAACATTGTCTTACTCATGTAACCAGGTTGTAACTGAGAGAGCCCGCGAGCGCACGACTTGGCCGCATCCTCGCGGGGTCTCTATGTAACTGCGTTCCTATCGCTTGTCGCCGTCACCGACAATGACGCCGCGCGCTTGGCGGTCGGCGAGTTTGTCGAGATTGCGGCGCATAACCTCTTCGAGACTAACGCCGAGGCGCCGCGCCAACATTGCAACGAACCAAAGCACGTCGCCAAGTTCGTCCACGATGTTGTCCCTGAATTGGAAACAGTTCCCGAGGACAAAGAAAATCTCGTTGTTGTCGATTTCGATTTCGCCGCGGCGCACGGCCTTTGCGATCTTGTCCGCCACTTCACCCGCCTCAGCCATCAGGCCAAAGCCGAGGTATGGGATGTTCTCTGCCGCGTGGCCGGCAATGGTGCGGTGGGCTTGTTGTTCGTATTCTGTTGCTGTCATTATTGAAGAGCTTGGGTAATTAGGATGTATTTGTACGGACGGTCAAAGCCGTACATTTCATCTAGCAGCGAGTCCTTTATTCGGAACCCTGCTACGTCTTCGTCGAAATAAACAATGCCTTGGAAGAATTCCCTTAATTTGGATTCGAAGTATTCAATCTCGTCGCCGACGTATATCTCACGCCCATCCACTGCTTTCTGATTGGTGTATTGCGCGACCGAATCGGGGTACACTTCAATGCAGCGCGGTGATGCGTCGGCGTGGCGCGTGTCGGGTTGAACGATGTAGGACGCGGTGGCGTACTGCAACACGCCGCCGTAAACGATTGAGCCGTCTGCAATGGAGCGGCCGCGGAATTTGATTACTTGCATAGGTTTAGGAATATGATTTGTTACTGGGCAAAGAGACAGCCGGTGCAAATAGATTGAGCGCGGCGCGCTGCGTCTGTTCTGTATTCTGATAGCACGGCATCAAAACGCGCCACGAGGGGTGAAAGGAAGTCCACGCCCTCCAGTTCGGAAACCACTTGAGCGCAATCAAGACGGGAGCGCAATCCATCGACCGCCGACCTCGTGGCCGCCTGCTCCAACTCTCGAGGGTCGACTACGGGGCGCGCCTCCTCCTCTTGTGGCATGAGATTGGAAAGGCAGTAGTCGTTTGCCGCCACCTCTTCGGGGGAGATGCTGATTTCACGGCCGGTGCTTTTATCTTCGTAGGCAATGGAGGTAACGCCACGAGCTGTGCGGTCTTTGCGAAGCACGAGCAACACGGTGGGGATCTTCGTGTCGACAAAGTAACCACCGGGAATAAACACGATGCGGTCGATGACGTTTTGTTCAATCAGCCAGCGGCGAATCTTTCCCTCGGCATTGCCGCGATAGAGAATGCCGGGAGCATTGAGCACCACAGCCACACCATCGGGCGCGAGATAGTGAAGCACGTGGAGCAAGAACGCGTAATCGGCTCTTGACGGCGGGGCGAGCGCCGGGGCATCCGCAAATCGTTCGTCGCCTTTCCTTTGCTCCCACTTTGTGGAGAAGGGTGGGTTTGCCATAATGCAAGCGAACTGTCGTCCGGCAAATGCGGGGGCTTGCAGCGTATCGCCGCAAACGCCCTCAAAATTGACAAGACGAGCGCGGGCCACATCCAATTGCTCGCCGTCGAGTTCTTGTCCAAACTTTCGCACTTCATCTCCAAAGGTCGAAAGCAGCGCGCCGTCCCCACACGTCGGGTCGTACACTTCGGACGGTTCGCCTCCGATATACGACTTCATTATTTGTGCGAGTCGCTCATCGGTGTAAAATACGCCGTTCGCCTTAAACTCTTGCCGAATGCTTTTCAGATTGTGTGCCATGGCCGACGGTCAGATTTTGAAAAAAGGAAAGAACCAATCGCGGATGCGCTTCCACAATGAGGGGCGGGACGCTCGCTCTTTCGTTTCCTCCGCTTGGCTCGAAGGGGGCGTAGGGGGGGCGACGGGGGGCTCGTTTGCGAGGCTGTTAAGTGTCGGAATAATCTCCTTGTCGAGAAGTGAAAGGAATTGCAATCGGGGGCCTCTCACAAAGAAACGAAGTCGCCCAAATTCTGACAACGAAAACAAAACCAGGACACGCTCGTCGTCCTCACCATTTTGCCACTCTTGTGCCATCGCGTGTAATTCGTTCTGCGTGATCTCTTGCTTGCCTTTCTTTTTGTTGTTTCGTTTGCTCATGTTGTTTCTTGTTTTAATTGAGGTTCTGACGGAAAAGCCCTACCATAAGGCCGAGTGCGCAATCTCGTTCGCACTTTGGGAGCGCGCGCCATCCAGGGGAGGCGGCCAAAGTTCCGCTGATGGTCTTTGCGAGTTCTTTCACTTGCAAGCGAAGAGCGCGGACCTGTGCACGCATGGCGCGCTCCTGCTCTTCCTTTTCGGCTAATACTTCCCTCTTGATTTGGTAAGATCTATTCATTTACTGTCCGTGTCATTTTGCTGTTTTGTTCTTGAACTCCGTGGGGTGTGTGGCGATGTATTCCTGCGCTTTGTCCTCATCGCCCCCGAAGCGCTCGGCGGCGAACGCGGCAAGCATTCGTTTATACTCTTGATGGCTGACGGCGTGTTTGCGGCGGTGTTCCTCTTCCGCGGCGCGCTCCATTCGTTCGCGCTCCCTTTCGTATCGCTCAATTTCACGGCGGCGGTCTTCGAGGAATTGACGAATCCTTGCCGTGATGTTCTCTCCGCGCGCGTTGCTGTATCCCACAATGCCGTAAATACCGGCGGCAAGACGCGAGAAGAAGAGCATCACTTCGGCGAGGTTCAGCGAAGGGTAAGCCGAATAAATCACGAGTGCGAGGTTTTGTATGTCGGATGCGGTGAATTGGTCGGCCGTCGAAAGCGTCTTTACATACTCGTGAAGCTGTTTGCAGAGCCACGCCACGACAAACTCGTCGCCACATTCGCGGCCTACACGCGCCAATGCCGGAGCGTTCCCCATGTAGCAGCGCAATGGCTGCGCCGCACATAGCGGCTGAATGGAGGAGGGGTAACGTTTCGTGATGTATTCGCGTGCTTTAGTCGTTGCCGTAGGTAAGGCGCTCGAGTACGTCGTCGAAATATTCGCCACGTTGGCGTTGCCGTTCCCTATTATCGTCGACAGATTTTGCGGTTGTGCCATGGTGTGAGGTTGTTATGAGGTTTGTAGATTTCGGGACGGCGTTTGCTCTCGTGTCTTCTAAGACGCGCAGGAAGTTCGACGGACGAAACAACCAATCGAAATCGGCTACCCACCCACGAGCGCCGCCGCCGTTGTAGAAACTGAGCTTTGCGGCGTTCTGAACCACTTTTGCGAGTGCTTCTTTGCCGTGTTCTTTCAGCCGTGCGCGGACAAACGCTGCGCGCTTACTATTGGGCGGGATACTGCGCACTTGCGGAATCTGTGCGCCGTGCGCGGCCATCGTTTCGTTGAAATAGCGGGCAAAGGCCGCCAAATCGAAATCGCTTTTATCTTTCGAACCGCCCCCCGCGGAGGGGGCAACGCTTGCAGCCTCATCCCTCGCACCGGCATTGCGGAGCGGCTTGGCCGCGTGTGCTTCTTCGACGTAAGGAGAAGAAGTACTATTCTCTTTTACTTTACTTCCCTTTCCTTTGGTACGTTTTTCGCTACCATTTGGTGCACCATTTGGTTGCGTTTCTGCTACCATTTGGTTGCTTGTTTCGGTGGTTTTGGTCTTTTCGCGGTTTTCTTGGCGGACGGATACACCGAGGGCGGACGCTGCTTTTCGCTTCGCCGTTATTTCGTCTTTTCGCGCCATTCGCTGTCGGAGGCTTTCGGAGTAGAAACACTCACCGCGCTCGGGGTCGACGGTGAAGGCAAATAACCCAAAGTCCCTAATTATTGACTTTGCGAGAGAAGCATCGATACGAAGGTCGAAAGCTATAAGATTATAATCAACGACACTCATATATTCCGGATCTTCTCGGAGGCGCTCTACGAGCATAAAGTAAACGCCATAACCCGCGGGGCCGTGCTTCATGCGCACATTTACCAGCCGTTCATCGTTGCGGGCGTTGGAATCGTGAGGAAAGTAGGAAGAGAGGGTTTTTGTTGCTTTCTTTCTTCCCATGGTTGGTGTTACCTATTCATTTATTGTTTAGGTGTTCGCTGACAACACGCTCGAACGTGTCGAAATCTCGAACGACTTCGTAACGATAGCCGTGGTTTTCGGCGTGTTGTTGCCACTCCTTTTGTGCGGGGCTTTGCCGCCCCTTTGCAGTCTTCATCTCAATGCACAGCGCGTGGTGCTGCTGTGAGGGCACGAGAAGAAGCAAATCAGCCACGCCGGCCACCACGCCCTCAGCTTTGAGGCGCGCGCCGGTGATGTGGTCGCGTCGGCCGCCGTTGGGCACTGCGAAGAGCAGCGGGCTCAAATCGGCGTGAGCGTAGCGAAACCAACGAACGCAGGCGCATTGTAGTTGGTGTTCGGGGTCTTGCATAGGTTTGCAGATGGTTTGCGGTTGCCCCAGCATCAATAGCGCGGGGCGTTGTTCTGTTGTGCGGTGGAGTGCGTGATGAGCGAGACATTAAAACCTCGCATCGTCACGCCGTAGCGCTTTTCTCCGTTACGGTCCACGCACCAACCTTTCGGAGTTACGGTCACTTTCACCTCCGAGCCTTTCGGAAATGCTTCCAATCCCTCGGCATAGCGCCCCGTGAACGTAATGGGCACGATGTTTTCAATCGGGTCGCCGAAGCGGTTGTACGTAGAGCAGTCGAGCAGCAGCACGCGACTTGTGTACTCCACATCCTCCCCCGTGTTGTACGACTTGAAGGTGCGTGTTTCCGGGGCGAGGAGTTCTAAAATGTTGCCTTGTAATTCCATTGTCTTTGTTTTTATGTGTGAGCCTCATCGGTCGAGTTAGCGACCATGGCCTGCAGCCATTCGTGAAGGCGGCGCGTGAAATCGTGGAGCACATGCTGCGGCGAGCACTTTTGCCTTATGGCGATACGGCCGACGATGGCGTTCGTTTCTGCATAGTGGTGAAGCAGGAGGGCAAATTCGGTTTCGGTCATATCCACTGCCCCCTTACCCACAATTTTGGGGTCTCTACTGTTTCCAAAATTTCCATGGAGTATTCCGAATTCTCTAAAACGCGAGACATCAGTTCCTTTGCTTTCTCACATGCTTCGGCATCGGTCCCCGCAAAAAGTTGCAGCCTCTCTTGTCTTATTGTGGTCATGGGAGATATTTCAAGATAGGGGAACATCTCTTTGGCTTTCGCAATCGCTTCTGGGCTACTACCGACCCACTCTGTTACAGATATAAGGTATCTTCTCATGTGGCTACTTGTTGAGCGCTACACTTCGTAATGATGGCGCATTTCGTTTTCCTCGTCTGCAATCTGCTGCAACTCCATTTCACTGCGCACCCGCGCACTATGTTCTTCCGCCGCTTGTAACAGGAGGTCGCACAGCTCGTCGAGAAACCGTTCTTTGTCTTCCTCTGTCAGCACGTAGGCTTCTACGTCCTCCTCCGTTTCGTCGTCGTCTTCGAGCAGCCACAGCCCGGGGTGATTTTTCATTTCTTCTGCCGGCAGTTTGACGAGAGCCGAAATCTCGTCTTCAAGCACTAAGCAGTCATACTTGATTTCTTGTGCCGTGCCGTCGGTTTCTAATGCTCGGCGCAGAGACTCGGCGGCTTCCAATTCTATTTGCATGATGTCCGTTTTTTACTTGTAGAATTTAGTCCAAAAGCTCATGATGCTCTGACCGGTGAAAACGAAACGCCCAAAGTATTCGTTAGCCATGGGTTTGAGCATCCCCAACTTCTTGTATCGGTAGACCGACGTTCTTGAAATCTTAAGCAAGCGCGCCGTATCCGATACGTTGAAGCGAGCGGTCGGCGGGACTTCGGGGCGTGTTTTCGTCATCGGGGTGGGGTTATTTTTATCACTGTAATGCTTGAATCGTAAATGCACGTTTTGCTGTACACCGGCAACTCTTCGGCCAGTCGTACATACGTCACCGCCGCGCGGGCGCTCTGTAGTGCTTTGAGGTTCGGGAGAATGAACTTGCGCGGACGGTTCGGCTTGAGTTGCCGTACATCGTCGCGGGTCAATCTGTTGCGACGGCGTCCCGTTTTGCATTCAAATGCCGAATCGGCGGGGCGCCATTCTTTGGGTATCTTCTCATTCATATCGTTGCTAATTGAGTGGCACGGCGGGGAATCGAACCCCGCGGCGAGCAGATGGAGGGATGAATTGGCAAAGACCCTCGCCGTTTCCTTTCGTGCCGTGTCCGCGGGCCGTCTCACGACGTGGCGCGGGATCTAACCTAACAATTTAATATCTCGAGGCCGCGGGCGGAATCGAACCGCCTAAGGGAGGAGAGAAAAAGCAGAAGACTCACATTATGGCTATTTTGATCAATCAAAGCCTCTCAGCCCTTACCCGGCGAATGTGCAGATGCCTCACACATTCCGCGGCCGTGTGTGTCGCCTCATCCTTGAGAGAAGAGAGCGACACGTCTCACATGATGGAACTACAAAACCTTATTTCTTTACTTCTGCCGCTTTCGGCTTCTCGGCTTTCTCCACCGGGGGAGGCGGCAAATGGGGGAAATAGCTCGGAATGCGCAGGCGCTCGGCCACGATGCGCTCAATGTGCGAGCCGTCCGAAGCATTCGCACCGGCAATGAAATAGATCCCGTCGCACTCCGATACGAGCTTCACGTCGCGGGCAATGTAGTCCACCCATTGCGTGCCGCCCGCTTTCGATTGCAGCGCGGGGTCGGTGGGGTTTACGGGCTCGTGCCCCAAAGAGCGGAGGTAGTCCGCGGCGGAGTTAAACGCTTCGGCGAAGTTCTCGCGAGGCTTGCCGGTGGTCGGGTCGGTGATGGCGCCCGAAATGTAAATTTTCATCGTCTTACTTGTTTTGAAGATGGAACACTGTGCGCAGCATCGCAGGAGAGAACCCCAACCGCGACGGCAAAAGACCGAACGCTGCGCGCTATTGAGAGGCCGCGGGCGGAATCGAACCGCCGAGAGAGAGCGAGATTTGAACGAGTTGCCTATATACAAGCGGTGTCGCTCTCCCTTTCCGGGCGAACATGCAACGCATCGCACGTTCCGCGGCCGTGTGGCTGTTCCGACTCTCACGAGCGGGCGACAGCCGGAGGTTGATATGGACTGTGACACGGCGGGGAGTCGAACCCCGCAGCGAGGAAAAACATCGCAAAAACTCGCTACCCTTCGTGCCGTGTCCGCGTGCGTTGTCACAACGTGGCGCGGGAAAATCAATTCATACTACTCAATGAAAAAAAAATCGTGGCGAGGCGGGGAGTCGAACCCCGCGGCGTAATTAAGTGAACACCCGTAACTCGTTATCTTTGTTTTAAGTTGAAATTTTGCCCGCTTCCTTGGCTCGCCGTGTCCCTTGCAACGTCATCGCGACGTGGCGCGGGTAAACTCGTAACTTCATAAACTAATGAAAATCTTCAATCTATGCGGAGGCGCGCCGCCTGTCGTACCAAACGAACGCCTATTTGTAAAACAATCAACGAACAGTAGTGCTGCGCGTCCTAATAGGGACTATCAGCTCATTACCGATAATTTCGTATGGCTTAGGGTCTATAGTAGCGAGAGCGGCGAGCCCACTCTTTTCGTAAATCCCCGCTACATAGCAGAGGTAATCTACGACAGCCACGAAGCGTTCCGCCACGTCTCCATACGCGGAATATGATATGGCCTCAAAAGCCCATCTAACAAGCGTGGACAAATCTCCGTGCTCTACAATCACGAGATTTGTGGTGGCTTCTATTCTTTCGAACTCGCGCATTATTTCATCCACTGCCGGAAGACATTCGGAAAACTTGCTACGGGCGACATTAAAATCCCAGGTATCGGAACCCTCATTAAATCGGTATGACCGGTGGGGCTCTTTCATTGGAATCGGAAATACGGGTTGTCGATTGTCTGTGCTCATAACTTTTCAGCGTCTACGAAATCGGGGAGTTTGCCCCGGGGTTGTGATCCGAAGTATTCGCGTAAAGCTGCGGCTACGTGATAACTGTCAAACTTCTCGAGAATGTCAAGGAGGGTGCGCTCTTCTTCGAAGTAGTTCACACAACCGAGAAATTCCGTCACTCGTTCGTTTTTATCTTCGAAGTATTCGCGCAAAGCGGCATTTATATTCTTGGGGTCAAACCTCTCGAGAA
>ERZ1674203.34-NODE-34-length-39606-cov-23.269070_pt1 | contig 39606 bp, 27 predicted proteins | sample MGYA00581297_ERZ1674203 | MGnify/ENA primary metagenome ERZ1674203 (study PRJEB41354, sample SAMEA4873349) | human saliva metagenome | biome: human-associated habitat [ENVO:00009003]; feature: mouth environment [ENVO:08000002]; material: saliva material... | reverse complement strand
CGCTGGTGGGTGGTAACCCGGTTGCTTTGGTGGATCCGTGGGGCCTGTCGCCGGTATCGGTTGAGGATTTCAATAAGTTCCGCGAGGAACGTATTCGCAACCAGGGTGCAATCTTCTGGGCTCGTGCCTTGCAGATAGGTTCTATCGCGCTGACGGTTGCTGCCACCATTTTCCTTGGCCCTGTGGGGGGCATCGTTGCAGGTGCTATTGCGGGTGCTATGGACGGTGCTGCTAGTGCTTTGGAGAAGACCAAAAACGGCGAAATTGATGGATGGAACGTTGCTAAAGAGGCCGGTTGGGGTCTATTTAAAGGTGTCGTGACCGGTACGGTTGCTAAGGTCTTCACGCACGCCAAAGTATTCGCTCGACCTTTTGTGAATGGCAGGACTGAAGGCTGGATGTCGAAGATTTCTTCGAAGGTGACATCCAATGGTAAGGTGGCCTCGTGGGTGCGAAATTCTGCCGAAAAGGCATCGTCGTTTATTGGCGCTCGTAAGCAGGGTATTGCGACCGCAGTCGAGAGGGATGGGAAGAATATTTGGCAAGCTACCTGGAAGGGTAAAGATGTCGCTTGGAATAGGATGCAAAACGCGTTCGGCAAGCACGCCCCGGAAATTATAGGCGATACTTTGTCTGCGGGTGTGGGTGGTTTCATGGACTACACGAAGAATGCGGAGAATTTTAAGATGCAAGATGCTGCGGTGAGTTTTACTTCTGCAGCAACGTTTGGATTCTATAAAAGTGGTGTGACCAAGGGAATCAAGATTGGTGTGTCCGATAGAATCGCGGCAAAGACTGAGGCCTCGGTTATTGATAAAATTAAGGAAAATAACCGAATTACACCGGAAATTAAAAAAGAGATTCTGGTGAGCTCAAGGAAACAGAGCGTAGTTAATGATTTAGCGTCACGTGGGGCAAGCGCATTGTTTGATCCCATGGATAAGGCTGTCCAGCGTGAGATGTTGAATGATTCGTCAAAAACGCCAAGGGTTGTTTCCCCACAGGAGGCGCGGGATGCTTATTTGAAGGACCTAGGCGATTCCTTTATGGGTAATCCAAAGAGTAATTTGAAGTCTATGGCAGGTGCTCAGAAGTCGCGTAATGATGCTCTCGAGGCGAAAGCAGTGAAAGATGCCGCAGGTGCTAAAGAGAATGGAGGTAATTAAACAGGATGCGCATTTTCCTGATTATTATCTGGGGCATTATGGCCTTTATCTCGGTAACCGGGACGCTCTATATCATCATCAATTACGAGATTCAGCGCTGGAAGGATATGGAGCGCCGCCGCCAAGGCGCGTACATCCGGCGAGTTAATCAGGCAGAGGCTCTTCTAACAATATTTACTCCTGGATTTCCGTGCCTTTTTCTCTACCTTCATATTGTTGACGAGGGTTCTGCGGGTATCTTCTATGAATCGATTGCATTACTTGGGTCAATTGGGCTCATGATGTATGCCTGGTACGTGCATGTTGCCTATGTGAAGATCTCCCCTGAAGGTATTGAGCAGCGTATGTGGTCGGCGCGTACAACCGTTTACCCGATCAACGCTATTGACGGAATCGAATACTATAAGGCACTTGCCGTAGATAGTCAGGACCTCGTCTCTTTCTATAGCAAGTCTGGGAAGCTGATTGCTGCTTTCTCTCCGATTATTCATAAGAATTATCGTCTGATGGCGATTGTGCGGTTCAGGATTGATAATGACCGTTGGCCTGATATGAATAATCCGGGTGATATTGCTCGGGTGGATGAGCTAGATAATGGTCTTGAGACAGTCTCCTACTTTAGGGAACGGGAGAAGATTACTGGCCTTGCCGACGTTGACATGTAGCACCGTATAGAGAAAGCCCTTGGGCTGAGAGATGACCTCTCAGCTCAGGGGCTTTCTGCATGCCAGCAGCTGCTCGCCTGAGCACTACCGTTAGCGGGTGATAATCGCGAAGTCGCTACTGGACAGGTTCGTGAAATTACCAATCTGCGCGTTCAGGCGGCACTTAGAAGTCACCGACAGCGCCGTCACCACCCGCTGATCCTCAGACACCAACACATGCCCCGAACAACCATCCGAAAAACTAATCAACTGCGCATCCGGAGAAATCGCCTGAACCAGCGTCGAAAACTCACCCGTACGCGGCAAAACCATCAACGGATTCAACTCATCCGCACCACTCGGCCACACCGGAACCACCGTCACCGGCAAAACGCTCTGATTCACCACACGAGAAGGAACCCGCAACTCAATCGACCGCAAACGCTGAATCGGGTACGCCGTCGAACGCACCTCCCGGTCAGAAATAGCCTTCGACGTCTCAGAATCAATACGGTTCACCCACTCCTCAAAAGCACGCGAATCCTTAAACTCAGCAGACACATTCGCCCGAACCTGCACCACACCATTAGCCGGGATACTCACCCCAGACAGATTCCACGAACACGGAACATCCACCGCAGTCACACTCGACTGATTCTTCGACACACCAGAAGACGCCTGACCTGCATCCCACGTCACCGAAGCACACGAACCACCCTCAACACCGGGAAGCACCTGCAAAATATCGCCCCGAAGAGCCGACTTCTGCGAGGAAAACTCAAACGTCAGACGGGCACTCTTATCCCGCGGGTTATACGTACCCTCAATACGGGTACCCAAACCACTCGGCAAAGACGCCGAACTACGGCTCGAAGCAGACCACGACTCAGCCGTCTTAGACGAACCCTTACCGCCGCCCAAGCCGACAAAAGCGAGCACACCCACAAGAATCAAAGAACCCAGGATAGCGCCCCACACCAGCGGGCGGCGCAACGGCGAACGGGCAGGTTCCTCTTCCTCAACAACCTCATCAGGCACATATACCGGCTGCTCCACCACAAAAGGAGCGCGGATAACCGTCTCATTCTGCGCCTGACCCAGCGACGGCATGCCCGCACCATACAGCTCCGTAACATTCTGCCCAGGCACCGCAGAAACCGCAGGCTCAGCACCGTGAACCACCGTAGGCGTGTACCCCACAGCACCCGAAGACACCTCAACCCACCGAGGAAGCACCGTATCAGCCGAGAAACCCTCAGCCAAAAGACGCAACTTAGCGGCAGCCTCAGCCGCCCCAGGACGCTGAACCGGGTTCTCCGCCAACATCCCGTGAAGCACCTCAGCAACCTCAGCCGGAATCTGCGGCGACACCTGCACCGCACCACCACGCGCCGGAAGAGGACGCGCCGCCACCAACAACTCATGAAGAGTCACCGCGCACGCATAAACATCAACCGCCGGAGTGGCCACACCGTGTGCAGAACGCTCCGGAGCCATATACCCCGGAGTACCAGAAAACGAACGAGAAGCCCCCGAACCCGCAGAGCCGGTAAAAGAAGCAATACCGAAATCAGCCACACGAACCTGCTGATCCAGAGACTCCCCCAAAACACCGCTCAGCAGAACATTCTCCGGCTTAATATCCAGATGCATCACGCCCTGACGGTGAGCAAACTCCACCGCATTCAGAACCTGCGCCATCAGACTCAACGCCAAACGAACCGGCAACGGACCCTCAGAATCCAGCTTCTGACGCAACGAACCGCCATGCTGAAACTCCATCACCAGAGCCAGCACGCCACCCTCAACCACCATGTCCGTCAACGGCACAATATGAGGATGCGACAGCGCCAACAACACCGAACGCTCACGCACAAAAGACTCAAGAACCACAGGATTCTCCGCAAGCTCCGGACGCAAAACCTTCGCCGCATACAGAGCCCACGAGCCGCTCATCGTAGCAGCCCACACCTCACCGACCGCACCAGAACCCACCCGGCGCACCAAACGATACGAAGAGCCAAGGGGAGCACCCGCAACCAAGCCCCCCGCAGGCTGACCAGCAGCCTGCGGGGCAGGATGAGCATCACGACGCTCCGAGCCGGAGTACTGCGGCGAACCAGCAGGTACAGTCACGGGCTAACTCCTTAACATCAACTTCACAACAAGCAGGAAGACTCCCCAGACGGGGCGACCCCTACAGCAAAATAGCCGGTAAAGTTACACCATACCTCCCCACACGACAAACAAGCCCTACAGTCCGCCACGGTGCTGAGAATCCTCAGGGCTCATCAGCTGCACCAGAACCGGCGACCCGGCAAGGAACGCGTAGCCACGACCAACGCTCAGCTGAACCGGGGCGCGCCTCGGAATAGTGCCGAACATGTCCATATCCATATCAACATTCGGCTGAACCACGGCACCCGTACGGAACTTACGAATAGCCTTCGTCCAATGGCTATACAAGGGACGCAAATCAGTCGGCTTACCCGTAGCAATAATGTGAACGTCCGGGAAGTCACCCTTCACAATCGCATCAAAAACGTTCATCGGGTCATCCACACGGTCACCGTCATCAATCAGCAACAGCACCGGGCCCGCGGCATCCTGCAAAGCCGCCTGCACCTGAGCAGAAGCATTCTTGCTCTCAAACACCCGGTCAAAAACGCCCTCCGGCGCATTCACCAGACCGGAACGCTGATCGAAGACAGCCCAAACCTCCGGAACCTCAGCGGCATCCATGCGTGCGTTCTCTGCCGCGATAGCGTCACCAGATGCCAACGCAGCAGATACCGACTGCTCCGCCGCAACCCTCGCCCGAGAAACCAGACGAGCAAACGCAACCAGCAGAGAAGACTTACCCGAACGCGGATTACCCGCAACCATGGCGTGCTCACCCTCGTACAGCTCGAAAGCGCACGCCTCCAACGTAGCCTCCGCAATACCCACAGGGATACGCCACAGGCTCGGAGAAAACTCGGCAGCAGGCATGCTCTCCCACGAAACCCACGTCGGCAACTGACCAATCACGTCACGCTTAGCAGGAGCCTGCGGGAAGCGCTCACGAACCATAGAGACGGCCTCCTCCACGCCAACAGCGGGAGTAGCCACCTGCATCTGACGCAGACGCTTCGGGTCAACACAACGGCCGGGAACCGCAGCCGGAACATTCGTACCGCGAATACCGTGCGACGAATAATCGTGAATATCGCTCAGCTGGAAGAACCACGTCTGCAACGAAGCGTCAAGAATCTGTGACGGAATATTCTTCGCGCGGCTCGTCGACACCACGCAGTGAATACCAACAGCAGGGCCGTCCGCATACACGCGGTAGAAATTCGCCAACAAATCCATGCTCACAGCGTCAGAGAACTCATCACGCAGCGTCGCAAAACCATCCAAAACAATGAAAAGAGGCTTACGGCGTGACGCGTCAGCACGGCGAGCATCAAGCTCCGACTTCACAAAACGCAAGAAGCGAGCCTGACGCTCCCTAGCGCCCTGACCGGTACCCACAGCAGACACAACATGCGGCAAAGAACCCAACGGCAACAAGCCATCAGCGCCCATATCCACCAGAACAATATCGATGTCCTCCGGCGAATAATGCTGAGCCAAACCCAGCACCACAGACTGAATCGTCGTGGTCGTACCACTACCGGCAACACCCACCAGCAGCAGGTTGCTCATCTCAATATTCCAGCCCATAGGCACCTGACGCTGCAGCTCAGGCTCATCACCCAAAGTGCACATCAGAACACCGTCCTGGACACCACCCACAGTGGGAAGATCCGGATCGGGGAAGCCACGCACACCAAAATCAGCCAAATCAACATACGAACCCAACGGCTCAGGCCACACCTTACGAGGAGCAACCGCACCACGAGCCGCATGAGCCGCCACAACAGCATCAATCAGCAAATCCAGGTCATTCGCATCACTCGACGACACCTTCGGACGTGCACGCTCCGAACGAGGAGTGCCGATACTATCGGTCGCACGAACCTCCAGAGAAGTCACCACCTCAGTGCCGCTCTGACCCGTCACCAGGGCAGTCTGCACCGGTGAAATATCATTCTGGCCCAGCTTCACATAGGCGCGACCCATCTGCGAACGCGAAATCTCCGAAGCATCCGGAACACCAATCACGTTCGAAGAATCCTCACGGCTCTGCACACGCAACGCCACACGCAAGTTCGTATTCGCCAGAATATCGTCATTCACCACGCCAGCAGGACGTTGAGTCGCCAGAATCATGTGAACACCCAGGGTACGACCCACCGCACCAATACTCACCAGCGACGACAGGACATCCGGGAAGTCCTTCGCCAGCATCGCGAACTCGTCAATCACCAGCAGCAAGCGAGGCATCGGCTCCGGCGGGTTCGTCGCCAAATAATCCTTAATGTTGTCCACGCCCTCGCCAGCAGCCGCAAACAGGCGCTGACGACGGTCCATCTCCGCCTCCAACGACTCAATAGCGCGGTGCGCCAACTGAGCATCCAAGTTGCTCAAAGTACCAATCGTATGCGGCAGACGCTCACACGTCTTAAACGCCGCACCACCCTTAAAGTCAACCAGAATAAAGTTCAAACGGCTCGGATCATGGTGAGCAGCCAAACCCGCCACCAACGAACGCAAAAACTCACTCTTACCCGAACCAGTGGTACCACCCACCAGACCGTGAGGACCGTCCTTCACCAAATCCAGCGTGAACGCGCCAGAATCGCCCACACCAATCTCAGTGCTAAAACCATTAGCCTGCGACCAAAACGCCTCAATATCCTCAGCACCCGGAGGGGTCGGCAAACCAACCAGTTCAGGCAGCTTCACCAGCTGAGGCAAACCGCCGCCCAGAAGCAGACGCTCAGGGTCCTCATGATGCGCCAGAGTACGCGCCACATGAAGAGCATCCTCAGCGCTCACACCGGCGAGCACACCGTCAGTGACCGTGTAACGGCGGCGAGGCTCCGAATAGGTCATAGAAGCCTCCTCACCAATCTCCACGACCGAAGTACACGACGCAGGAAGACGGTCAACAGAAGAAGCCAACACAATACCGGCAACACGGCGAGCACCCGCAGCAGCAGTCTTATTCGCCATCAGACGCACTTCATCGCCATACGCCAAAAGGTCGCGTGCCGGCGACTCACGGCCCTCAGTGAGGGTATCCGAATCAACGACCACGCACAGGCCACGGGTCGGAAGAGACTCAATGTCGTTGTAAAGAGAGCGCAGCATCTGATCCGACTGCTCCTTACCAGAAGCAAACCAACGCATCTGCTGGTTCTGCGCCATATGCATGTGCGGAAGCCACGACGTCCACACCCAGTCCTGCGAGCGCGCCGAATCAGCACAGACCGCAATCGTCATATCAGCAGGACCCGTGTGGGTCGCCGCCTGCAGCACCAGGCTACGCGCCAAGGCAAGAGACTGCTCACGCGGACCCACAATACCGATAGCGCCGCCCTCACGCAGGTCAGCAACCAGCGGGGCATCCCACAGAGTATTGTGCTCAAGAATATGCTGAACCTCAGGCTCAGGATTGCTCGGCTTCGTCAGCTCAGGAGCCCAATGAATATGCCCAGTACCCACATGGAAAGTCAACAGGTCAGGGCTGGTGCTCCGGCGACGCCACAGCGTCATTGCAGGAAGAAGCGCCCGCAGCTGAACGGCATCCGGTGCCGGGGCAAGGTCGTGAAGACGTTCAATTTCCTCACGGTTACTCAGAGCGATACGTTCCTTGAACTTCTCCATTTCCTGCTCAAAACGCACACGCTCCTTCACCTTATCCTTAGCGTGACGACGTTTCTGCTCCACCCACATACCAATACTCAGAATGGGGCTGAGCATCGCGAAAAGGGCGTAACGAATCTCCTGCATAATGGCGACCATTGCCGCCGCCATAATAATCGGGCCCACCGCCATCGCAATATTGAACTTCGGCGGGTCAGAGACGTTCTTGCGGGTAGGTGCCTCCACCTTATCCGGGGCGCTCAACGCACCCTGACGCGGCGGACGGTTAAACGGTGCAGTACCCGACGCACTCACATTCGGGGCGCTACCGGGGCGAGGCGCAGCCTTCTCCTGAGGAGCAGGTTGCAGAGTCAGAACACAATCCCCAACATGGATAGTGGTGCTCTCAGAAACAGTCAGACCCTCCTCAGGGATTTTCTGACCGTCCACAAAACTACCGTTCGTAGAACCGGGGTCAGTGATGCGCACCTTCTGAGTGTTTGTCGACTCATCATGCACCACCTGCAGGTGCAGATGCTCCCACGACGCGCTCGCCGTGGGCAGCACAATATCGGCGTACGGGGAACGACCCGCCACCAGAGGACGCGAAGAGGGGATAGGGTGCGGTAGGGTAACCGTCGAGCCGCCGCTCAAGCAGACGCTCCAGCCCTGCACCAGGGAAGGGTAGGAGAGCGGTGCCCTAGAGATGCGCATACCTTCCATCGGCTTGACCTCCGCCAGGGTGGAGGATGCCGTCACCGGGCGGTTATCGCAATACAGCGGCTCGTCGGCGGGCAGGGAGGGGCCACCGGTCGCCTGGATGAGATCAGCGATGGTCGTCTCAGGCTGCCAGGAGTCTAGTTCATAGCTCCCGTTATGCTCTTCAAGATCAAGGAAAAAGCGCATAAGGTGTTCTCCAAAATAGATAAATCGTGAGCCCCGCTGGTGGACGGACTAGAAGTAATACCCGAAAGCCGGGGTGTGATGGGCTGGCTCTGTACGGATTAGGCTTTGCTCGGAAAAGCTAGTCGCGAGATTCTGAGGTGAACGTGCGAAGCATCCACATCGGCGGATTCACCGCATCCGTTGAGGAAGACCCGCCCTGAATCATCGAAGCTTCCGCGGTCGGGTAAAGAAGACCAACCTGCCCGCCCGCGGCGTAAGAAGATGAGAAATCCAACGGATACGCGACCGTAGAATCTTTAGCGTCCAAACGAAGGGTTCCTAGAACCCGTCGAACCGCCTCGGGAGTGTATTCACGAACCTGGCTCGTGGCATACGCAAAAGCCAAGAGCGCGTTATGGGAGGGAGCATCCGCCCACACTGCCGATTTCGAGAACGATTGTTCGCCTGACAAATCCTTAAGCGAAGAATCATTCTTCATACGCTCAACCGTCGACACAAATGCCGAAGAAGCACGACCGGCATCATCAGCACTCAACGCCGCAGCACGTGCCTGCACACGCCCCACAACACGAATATTGTCAGTTAAGGAACCACCGTTCTCCAGAAGAAGACGCATAAAAGGCTCCGTCAAAGCTTCCTCACCCGCAATCACCGGAGACGTAATACCCGCCCTCTGAAGAGAACGAAGCACCTTCGCCTGAGTCGACGCCGAACCCGTCAAAACCAGAACAGGAGAAGAGCCCGAAGACTTATCGCCCAGAAGGCGCGTCAGCTCCTTGAGAGTGTCTTTCATGCTGTCTTCATCAGCAGAAACCTGAACGCGATGGGTATAAGGAAGGTCCGGCGCAGAACCCTCGCCCGCATCCAACAGGATGGTGCGCACACCATCAAGCTGCTGCGAAGAACCCGTGCTAGATACACCGGCAAGCGAACGAATAGCAGTCGTATAGACCTGCTTCTCCTGCTCAGGGTCCAGAGCAAAACTCCACACCCCATCGCCAGCATCTACCCGGTCATACGCCTCAATCACCGCAACATTGCGTTCCTTAGCAGCAGCCGTAGCACCCCGAAGATGCTCACCCCGAGAAGCAAGCACAATACCCAAAGCACCCTCAGACGAGAGCTTCTCAACCGCCTCACGGGCACCCTGCTCCGTTCCCTTATCGTTCGCATAAAGAACCTTCACAGAAGACTTACCCAAAGCCAGACGGTACTGCGCAACACGAGCACCCTGAGCATTCAGACGCCACGCAGACCCCTCAGCATCATCACCAAAAGTAGTAACAACACCAATAACAGGCTCACGACCAGACGCAGGAAGAGAAATAGCCTGCTGAACCGTCACCGCAGACGCAGGGTTCGTACCCGTACCAAGCGGCAAAGGCTGAGGAGTCACAGCGCGCACGCCATACCAGATCCCCACCACCGCAAGGCTAAACAGCACACACAGACTGACACACCACACCACGGTGCGCTGAGTGAGCCGCCTGCCCTCGCGGCGGTGAGGACCTGAATCAGAGCCCAAATGAGGGGAAAACCCCACGGCTAATCACCAATCTGGAAGGTGTACACCGTCTTCACCTCTGCACTGCCAGCATTCGACAGGTGGAAGGTCGGCAGCGAACGCAGACGCTGCAGGGACGCCTTGAACTGCGCCTGACGCTTCTGCAGAGCAGCGATGTCCTCAGAACGGAGGTTCGTGTAACCCTGAGCATTCTGCATCGCCAAAGCAAGCTGGTAATCAGCCGCACCAGCCTTCGCGCTATTGCTCTTGAGCGCGCCCAAGAGGCCAGCGCCCTCAGCGTTGCTATCGCCCAAATCGAGCATGAGCTTCGACAGGTCGTTATTCAGCTGAACGGATGCACCAGCCAAATCTCGGGTAGCGTTCTCAGCGCGGGTGCTCAGAGCAACCAGAGAACGCTCAGTCACCGAATCCAGAGACTGACGCAGGCCCTCAATACGATCATTCATATCCTTGTGCTGAACCTCGATAGACTCACCAGCCACCTGAACCACAGTATTCGCGGTATCAGTAATGCCAGCAATCGAAGCGGAGAACGCCTCCTTAGCAGCCGAAGCGCTAGAAGAACCATCGCTCGAAACCTTACGAATCTCCTCGCTAATCATGCCCGTCAGGCTCTCGCGAGTCTCATTGGCAGACTCCTTGAACGCTTCCTTAATAGCGGTGGAGAGGTCAGCCTGCATGTTCGTCATATCCTCCAGGTTCTTACCCAAAGCATTGACAGCATCCGAAGCTGAATGGATACGATCACGCAGAGAAACCTTAGCCTCCTCAGTAGGCTCTTCCTTCTTCTCCGCGTCCTGGTTCTGCGCGTTTGCGGCATCGTTCAGGGTCTTCTCAACCTCGCCCAGGGCACCATCTACCGCGTTCACAGCATCGTTAAGGTCCTTGGCGTCGCGAGCCAGGCCCTCCTTGGGGTCATCCATCGAAGTAGCGGCAAGAACCTCATCCCACGCAGCTACCGCGGCAGCAATACGCTGCTCCATCGGAGTACGTGCTGCCGGGGTGTTCGAAGTGTAGGTACGCTCGTTCGCGTTCTCCACCGTAATGACGCGAGTATCACCTTCCGTAGCAGTAGGCTCAGCGGAAGGCGCCTCAGAAGAGGGAGCGGCGGAAGGAGCCTCAACCTTCTTCGACGGCTCCTCAGAAGGAGCCACAGAAGCAGACTCAGACGGCGCAGGGCTAGGAGCCTCAGACGGCGCCTCAGAAGACGGGGAAGCAGACGGCGAAGCCGCGCCACCACAAGAAGAAGCCGTCAGGTATCCACGCAGATGCTCCACCTGCTCAGCAGACAGAGAACCGCCACGCTCAGTAGACAGAGCACAAAGCTGCTCCGCCAGTTCCTTATTCTGAGCGCTCATAGAACCAGAACCGTCCACCAGCTCCGCACGAGCAGAAGCCGCACGAGAATGAACGTTCTTGATGCTCTCAATCAGACGGCTCGACGTTTCCTTCATCTGATTCACACTCTGACGAGCCGCACTAACCTTCTCACTCAAAGAACGCACAGCATCAGCATCAAGAGAAGACGGGTCCTTCTCCACCTGTGCAACAAGCTCATCCATCTGACGCTTCAACGCCGAATAGTTGTTGTTCGCACCCTTCAAATACTCCGGCTGCAGGTGATCCACAATCTTCTCACCGGTAGCAACCAGCGCAATCAGAGAGCTCTGCACCGTCACCGACGCACCGAACAGGGCGCAGGTCACCGAACCGTTAGAAGAACAAGTCTCAGCGGTCGGGTGTTCCGGACCGACAATCTCACGAATCGAAGCCGTAAGATCCTGCTGGCAGTCCGAACTTGCCTCCGCATACGCATTCAGAACAGCAGACAGCTGAACCAAGTTACCGTACACGCTACGGCTACTTGCACCCTCCTCACGATGCACAACACAACGACCGCCGCTATGCGAAACAGACACATTGGGGCGCGCCGTCGTATCACCCAGCATCGAGTGAAGAGCAGCAACAGTACGCTCCAACTGAGAAATCAGCTGAGAATTATTAGTACGCGAAGCCTCAGAAAGGTCCTTTTGCAGGCTCTCAATATTCGCCTGCAGACCCTGCATAGTCTTCGTCAACGATTCATTCTGAGTCTTCAGATGCTCGGCAGTGTCCTTACCCAAGGTCGCAGACGTATCATCCAGGCTCTGACGCACCTGAGCAACCTGCGAACTAGCACTAGTCAACGTCGTATTAACCTCGTTGACCGTATCAATAGTGCGCTGCAGAAGCGCCACCTGAGACGCATCCTGAGAGGTGAAACCGTTAGTAATGATTCCTGCGCCAGACAAATCAGAAGCAAAACCAGGCTGCACCGAAATGTTAAAGGTAGGCGCACTAAAATCCTTCGCCTTGACCTTCAACACAAAAGAAGAGGAACTACCAGTCATCGGAGGCGCGGAAATAGCACCCCACTGAATAACAGCCTTACCTTCATCATTGGTGCTCACCACACCATTCGTCGACGAATCAGCAGCATCAGGGGTTGTAATAACCTGAGTAGGAGAACCCGAAAGAACAGTAGAAGCAGCGATGGAGAACGGAGTACCAACCGGCGCAGGGCTAGTACGGCTAGTACCGGACGCATCATAGGTGACGTCCTGAGTCTTCACGGTCAGGTTCTCGACCGTAACCTTAATCGTGATTTCGCCGCTGTAGCCGTTCAAATCATTCAGGTTAGTGCCGCTACCGCGCTCAGTAGAATACTGCAGGCTCACACGCACAGGAAGGTCATTAACGACGTCCTTCGGCTTGAACTGCACATTGCTCGAGGAGCTCGTACGATCCTTGTCATTAACGTAAATGTTGGTCGACTCAATCGACGAAACCTCGCCGTCACGACCCATCTGAATATTCACGTTCTGCAGAACATTAGTAGCGTTCTCCACCTGGCGGGGACTCTGAGAAGTAACAGTACCCTTATCGGAAGGGGCACTGTTATTGTTCGTGCCCGTGGAGCAAGAAGAGAAAATAAGTGCCGTCGTGACACCCAAAATCAAAGGGAAGCGGAGTAGACGCTGACGCGCTGTGGTGTGGTTGGTCATGATGATCTTTTCGTTGAGTTATATACCGTGCAGACACACAACAGCGGCAAGTCTGAAACGCCACTGTATAGTGCCCACCTGAGTGGATAGGGTCAGGGGCAAAGCCGGAAAGAGAAAAAGCCCCGTACCACTTTATCAGTCCAATATGGGAAGGTTGATATTTTTTCCTCCTAGTCGGTGCCTCATCAGGATATTCAATTCAACCTTGAGGTGATAGTTAAAGGTATTTTTCATTTCGTTTCAACCTAGTGCACTTACCGAACTCTGTTTGACATAGAAAAACCCCGCGGCTGAGGTCATCTCTCAGCCCGCGGCGCTCCACAGTTTAGCTTGCTGCCGGTTCAGCCTCCGGGTCCTCCTCGTCTTCCTTCTCGGGGATAGCAACACCCACGGTCAGGTACCTCTTCGCCAGCAGGTACGAGGCGATCACCGGCACCACATACACCAGCGACAAGCCGCTACCAGACTGCACAACATCCACGGCAAGACGGGCCGCCGCCAAGCATCCACCCAAACCCACCAGGGTGACGCAGAAGCCACGCAACACGCCGTACCCGGCAGCGCCCTCCTTAAAGGTCGCCGCCCACAGCTTGAACAGGGAGCGGCGCACAAAAATCAGGAAGACCGGCACCAGGCACAGCACCACCGAAACACCCACAGGCTCATAACCGGCAGTAGCGAACGAAACCACCGGAATCAGCAGGCAGAAGAGCGCCATCAGGGCACTCACACCCAGCACCACCAGGCGTACGTACCGGTTGATGCGCTCCATGCGTCGCAGGTTAGGGATCTCCTCGTTCGGCGCCGCGGCGTTGTAGAAGAACAGCAGAAGAACCAGCGCGGACACCGCCACATACCAGGGCGCGAAATTGATGCCGCCCGCCTGCGGGGTGAGGGCAACCTGCGGGACACCCGCCAGGGAGAGAGCAGCGAGCAGAACAATCGCGGCAACGCAGAGCGTGCCCACCGTCAGCAGAAAGTAGTGGTACGCGCCGCCGTTCTTGGTGTTTTTCACGCACTGCTCACGAGTGCCGTCAATCGTCACGACGGAAAACAGCATTATCGAGATGGGGATGATGCTCCACGCGTATTCACCCGTCATGACGGGGACGAGCGTGAGAAGAACGGATATAGAGAAAAGAATCCACAGGCATACTCGCTGCAGGGTCGGTGAGGAGGCGAGGGCCTCTCCAAAAAAGCCGATGATAAAGTCGCCGATAAAGCTCACGGTGGATTCCTTTCTGCGGGGGTTACTCTTTGATCTCTTCAAAGCGGAGGACGCTGAAGTCGAATTCGTCGTTTCGGGTCAGCAGAGACTTATATGCCCTATATTTCTTGCCTGTCTTGAAGTTCTGGAGGTAGGGGTAGATACGTTCTCCATCGGGGGCGTTCGATGTTGTGATGATTCCGCACTCTTCCGTTTCGAATTCACCGGAGATTGAGTAGGGGTCCTCATGTTCAACGATTTCTACTGACGTAACAGTGCAGATAGTGGAGTCGTTGTACGGGTTGACATAAGAAATGAAATATAAGGAGGCGGGAAATGCCAGAAGGCACAACATCAGTAGGATTCTCTCGCGGTCACGCCAAATATCGTTAGCCTTTGAGCGAAGAAAATTCTTGAAAGCGACTTTCTTTGTGGGTTTCTTTGTGATAATAGATTTTTTCTTTGGGTAACCATTTTTCTTTGAACTGTTTCTTTTCTTTGAAACGTTCTTTTTCCTCGGGGAGTTCTTTTTCACTGCTCTTCACCTTCTTTCTGGGTTGCAGGCTGTTATTCTGTGATGTCTTCAAAGCGGGTCGTCTCAAAAACTGTGCTCGTAGTGTGTACGTCCTTGTGTGGTGGTGGTTGGTGAATCGTGCTCGCCCCGGTGAGGTGGCGGGCACATCCTTAGCCTATCGCACGGTATCTGACCAGAAGGTTAACTGGGTGCAAGGCTCGGGTGAAGACTGGGCGACCATTCATCAGAGAGCCGAGATCCGTGTGCGACTACCCAATTTCCTGAGCTGCTCTGGGGGTGAGCCTGCCCCTGCATCGTTGAAGGTGAAGGGTGGTGCGAAATGGTCCGCTGGTTTCATATGGAAAGCCTCGAGCAGTGCGAGCTGTAGGCTCGCGCCACCCGAGGCTTTATTTATGGCTCATGAGCCGGTTATTCTTTGATTTCTTCAAGGCGAAGAGTGTTAAAGTTTCTCTCATCATTTCTCGTGCTCCATGTTTTATACATTTTATATTTCTTTCCCGTCTGAATTTGGGAAACATACTCCGGAATATTTTTGCCATCTGGAGCGTTATACATTTCAATAACACCACATTCATCTGTCTCAAAAATACCTTTGGGAGAAGTGTCAGTCATGTTTGACACTTGACCCCCAACAATTTCAACTCTAGCTGATTTCACGGTGCATACGGCGTACCAATTTTTATCTTCGATATGCGTTGTATAGTGCATGAATGTAAACAATAACCCCATACCCAGAACAAGACTAATGAAAGTTCTGGCTTCCGGGGATGTGAGTTTCTTAATCCATGGGAACATTGTTTTCCTACTTTCTCAGTGTCTTGTATGGTTGGTTCTCAGCAGGCTCTGGAGCTGCGAACTATTATTCCTTGATTTCTTCAAGGCGAAGAGTGTTGAAATCTTTATCATCATTTCTTGTATTTAATGTTTTATACATCTTATACTTCTTCCCAGGCTGAATTTGGGAAACATACTCCGGAATATTTTTGCCATCTGGAGCGTTATACATTTCAACAACACCACATTCACTCGTCTCAAAAACACCCTTGGGAGAGAGAACGGTGGAGTTCGATACCTGACCTCCAATATCTTCAACTTTAGCTACATTTACACTACATACGGCGTACCAATTTTTATCTTCGTAGTGTCCAACGTAGTGTATAAATGTAAACAATAACCCCATACCTAGAACAAGACTAATGAAAATTCTAAACTCCGGGGTTAGGAGTTTCTTAATCCATGGGAACATTGTTTTCCTGCTTTCAGTGCCTTGTCTGGTGGCTTCTCTGTAAGTTCTGGAGCTGCGAACTGTCATTCCTTGATTTCTTCAAAGCGGGTCATATCAAAATCTCTATCTTTCCTGTTTGAACGATTTGAAACATGGAACAGGTACTTTTTTCCTGGCTGCGCCGTCTTGACATACGTAGGAATCTTCCACCCTTCAGGAGCTTCATACATCGTGAGTGTGCCGCACTCCTCCGTCTCAAAGACGCCCTTCAAGCCAATGTCAGTCATGCCACCAAGGTCTGTACCGCGACGCTCTTGCGTGTACGCCTTAGTCACGGTGCAGGTGGCGGTGAAACCGTCACTGTCATCACGCAGATTTATAGGAATAATAAAAAAGATATATCCAACGCACATCGTCAGAAAAAGCATTGTTATTCTTTCTGACCATTTGTTATGAGATTCCATCGCTCACCTCATTTCTCACGAGAATTCGGAGCTTTCTTTACCCCGCGCGCCTGCTGACGCTCCAGCCTACGCGCCTCATTACGCGCAGCCTTACGGCGGCGACGCTGACGCTCACTCTTCGTCACACCCACCACATACTTCGTCTTACACAAGTCATAAAACTGGGCATAAATATCGCGCGAAGAACCATACATCCCCACCACACTCATCACATCCAGGCCGTCTTCTTCCGCCCAGCGCCCGTGATCGTCACGGTACAGCACCTGCGCCATCAGAATCGTCGCATCGAACTGATACGGGTCAAAGCTGCAAGTACGCTTACCCATCTCAGTGCTACCAATACGCAAGAACCCGTTCTTGCCGTTGTTCTCCACATGGGCAAACGTGATGGAGGGGTAGGTGAAAGTGCGTTCCTTCCACCGCCAATTACGCCACCGCACGTGGTCCTCACGCAACTCGAGGTAGAAGGCGTAGCAGTGGTTCAGAGGAATAGCACCCAGCAGGCCTATGCCTAAGACACCAATCAGGAAAGCGGCAATGACCACCCCCGCTTGTGACTCATCCGCGAGGCCTTCGTGTGTCCCTGTCGAAAAGAGAAATATCGGCGCACCAACAAACCCAAGGATAGATACAAGCCAGAAGAAAATAAACGCCGCAATGGGTCTTTTCTGCCTTTTGTTTAGGGTGGGTTTGCCGAGCTTAATACGGATACCCGGTATCAGGGCGACGATAAGTCCTGCGAGGGCTCCGTCTTCTGCTGCGCTCATGGTGTGTACGTCCTTGTGCGGTAGTGGTTGGTGAATCACACCCGCCCCGGTGAGGTGGCGGGCACATCCTTAGCCTATCGCACCCAATCTAGACGGGAGGTTAACTCGACGCAATGCTCCGGTGAAGACTCGGCAACCACTGCGCAGATAGCCCAAATCCGTGCCTAACCACCAGATTTCCTCGGCTACTCTGAGAACGAACCCGCACCCTTCGCACCGTTGCCGGAAAGCTACGGGTCACCGATAAACAGAAAGGGTAGTTGACCACCATGATGATGAACTACACCACGATTGCCCTCTGGGGCCTAGTAAATGTTCTACAGGCGTATAAGATGTTCCGGTCCATCATTGTCTACGAAATCAACCGCCGCCGAGACAAGAAGCTGTACGCCAAAAACATTTACATTACTCGAGGCGACCGCCTTGGAATAATTGCGCTTGCCGTCGCGCTTCCTATAACCCCTGCTGTGATGTTTATGTTGCATTTGCTGAACGATATAGGATTCCATTTTCTAGATATCGGAGTTTTCCTTCTCATCTGTACTCTTCTGTACTTCTTCAATGAAGCTACTGGGTCTTACACCAAAATTTCGCCCGAAGGAGTCGAAGAGGACGACGGGCACGACAATAAAACCTTCTACCCGCTTAACGCGATTGATAAGGTCACGTATAGGGAGAGTTACGACAGTGAAAACCCAGACTCTGTCTCCTTCGAAACAAAATCGGGTAAGCATATCGCGCGTTTCGGGCCCATCTATGAGGGCTATCCTCTCCTCGCAATGACCCGATTCAAGATGGAAAACGACCGATGGCCAGACATGAATAACCCCGAAGAAGCCGCCCAGGTCAAGGCGTGGATGAACTGGAACTCCACCATCCCGCACATCAAGGACAAAGAAATCGCCGGCCTCGCCGAAGTGGACATGTAGCCCGCGATTCAGCCCATATTTAGCCCGTGCTCGGTGCTTTCTAAAAACAATATTTCCGCAATTTTTCTGCCGGAAAAACGTTGACTAGCCCGCATGATCTAACCCTCAACCAGAAGGTGCACTCTGCACATAAAAACATTAACGTTGAGGCTTACAATAAAAAAGGTTTAACGCACAGTCGCACGCCGTGCACACGCCACGTCACTTCACAGAAACACCGACCCCGAAAGGCACATCATGGCCACCAAGAAGCCCGCACGCCTCACCCGCCGCGCAGCACTCGCCGCCGCAGGCGCAGGCGCAGCAACCGCCCTCGGCGCACTGCTCACCCCCGCACAGGCAACCACCTACCGCCCCACCGTGCGCCGCACCCCCTACAACCGCTACTACTCCGACCGTTACGGCCGCCGCACCCGCATCGTCATCAGCGACTACTACGGCAGCTCCTACAGCCACTACTACTATTACGGCGGCTAAAAATACCAAGCTCAATAAACATATACTGGAAGACGGCACTACACCCCGTGTAGTGCCGTCTTCCCGTTAGATGCCCCAGGCATCACCCGCACCGCGGTGCGGAACCACACCGCAGATAGAGAGAACCCATGAAGAACGTAACCCGCCGATCCGCCCTCGGCATGGTTGTAGCCGCCGGTGGCGCAACCCTCCTCGCAGCATGTGGCGCTCAGCCCCAGGCAACCAGCGGCAACGCATCCGGTAGCGCATCTGCTTCCGCGTCGGCATCCAAGACCGCACGCACCGACTACTCCGGCGTTGCAGTCCTGGAGGGCTACACCTCCAAGCCTGCTGACTACCAGCTGGCAACCCGCACCGAGCCGTCCAAGAACGCCCCCGTGCCGACCAAGCCCGCCGTCGCCAACGAGAACAGCGTAGAAGGCCTGTACCAGTCCATCGCATTCTTCGGCGCAGCCATTGAATACTACATGCGTACCGGCAAGACCGAACCCCTGCGTGAATGCGCGGTTGACAACTCCGAGCTGAAGAACATGCTCGAACCCGAAGAAGGCACCCTGGGCGCTGGCCTGCAGCAGGGCAAGATTTGGATGCAGGACCCGTCCGTCACCATCACCATGCTTACCGCTCAGCCCGAGCGTGATGGCGACGCCTACAACTGGGATATCCGCCTGACCATGGACAGCGGTGAGTTCATCGCAAGCAAGGACCGTGTGGAGAACGCTTCCTCCGATTCGGACCGTAAGAACGATGTGGAGCGCACCCTGCACGGTGTCTACGAGAACGGTGCGTGGAAGCTGACCGGTATGCGTACTTCCTCTTCGTCCTCTTCCTCTGCATCGGCTTCTGCTTCCTAAAAGCTTCAGCCTAGAACCGTATAGCTTCTACACCTAAAAGGCGCCCGCCTCGTGGTTTTATTCCACGAGGCGGGCGCCTCTCTCATGCGGTGAAGGACTTACCCTGCTTTTACCTACGCAGAAGCAAGCTTCTCCTCAAGCTCCTTCACAATCTTCGCGTGTTCCTTCTCAGAGATAGAAACCTTGAAGAAGAAGGCGAGGAACGAGCACACAATAATGGCCAGCGGCACATAGAAAGCAACCGTGTTGAACGTCTGAATGTTCTGCGCGGTGAGGCTATTAGGATCAGCACCGTTAGTCATAGCGGCAGCACCAGCGATCTTGTCGAGCATCGGGCGGACGGACAGGGTAACTGCCTCGTTGCGCTGACCGGTCTTCAGCTGGCCGTACTCAATGGAGTCGGTCAGCGCCAAGATAGCGGTCATCTGGATGAAGGTGTTCGGGGTGTAGAACAGGACCAGTGCCACGTAGACCAGAGCCAAGTTCTGCGGGAAAAGAATGAACAGAATGTAGGCAACAATCATCACGCCTTCCGGCATCCTTAAAGGGACCAAACAAAGATGTATACGAGAGGAAGGAAGACATGTCTTCCACCGAACAAACGACTCCCGTAGTCTCCTCCCAGTCACCCTCAGCAGCGTGGCTTGATGACCCCACCGTGTACGCTGTCAACAGGGAAGCAGCGCACTCCGACCATCACTCCTCAAACCCCCAGCAGAGCCTCAATGGCACGTGGGCTGTCCGCACTGCATGGGCCTCAGAAATTGATGTCACCACCGCAGAATTCGCCGCCCCCACCCGCGACGAAAGCGACTACCAGAGCATCCCCGTCCCCGCCACCCTGGAAACTGAGGGACTCTGGCGCCCCGCCTACGTCAACATCCAGATGCCCTGGGACGGCCACGAAAACCCCGAAGCTCCTCACATCCCCGAGAAGAACCACGTAGCCCTCTACCGCAAGCACTTCACCCTGGAGGGCGACCTCAAGAAGATGCTGAGCGAATCGGGCCGCATCGCGCTCGCCTTCGAAGGCTTCGCAACCGCAATTTACGTGTGGGTTGACGGCACCTTCGTCGGTTACGCAGAAGACGGTTACACCACCACCTCCTTCGACATCACCGATATCGTCAGCAATGACGCAGAAGGCAACCACACCCTGACCGTCGCATGCTACGAATACTCGAGCGCTTCATGGCTGGAAGGCCAGGACTCATGGCGTTTCCACGGCCTCTTCCGTGCTGTGAACCTGGTAGCCCGCCCCGCAGTCAGCATCGCCTCCCTCACCGTTGAAGCAGACTACGACGCACCCACCGGCGAAGCACACCTGGACGCTCTCGTCACCCTCAACGGTGAAGAAATCAAGGCGTACACCCTGCAGGCCAGCGTCCTTGACAGCAACCATGTCATCTGGTCTGGTACCGTCGCCGCCGAAGACGCATCCGTGCGCATCTCCTCCGACGCCCTTGAAGGTATCGCTCCCTGGTCGGCTGAATCGCCCTCTCTCTACACTCTGACGGTGGATCTGCTCCACGACGGCAAGACCGTAGAATCCACCAGCCAGCGCGTTGGATTCCGTCGCTTCCGCATCGAGAACGGAATCATGACCCTCAACGGTCACCGAGTCCTCTTCAAGGGTGTCAACCGCCACGAGTTCCACCCGCGTACCGGCCGCGTCCTGACCGTTGAAGACATGACTTCAGAGATTCTCTTCTGCAAGCAGCACAACATCAACGCTATCCGCACCAGCCACTACCCCAACGATTCACGCTTCTACGCCCTGGCCGACGAATACGGTATCTACCTGGTTGACGAAGCAAACCTGGAAACTCACGGCTCCTGGTGCACCCCCGGTGACATCCCCACCCCCGAGACCACGATCCCCGGCTCCCGCATGGAATGGGAAGGCGCCTGCGTTGACCGCGTAGAATCCATGATGCGCCGCGACTACAACCACCCCTCCGTAGTAATCTGGTCGCTCGGTAACGAAGCGTACGGCGGCGAAGTATTCCGCTCCATGTACCGCCGAGTCCACGAACTGGACCCCAACCGCCCCGTACACTACGAAGGCATCACCTGGCACCGCGAATTTGATGACGTCACCGACATCGAATCCGGTATGTACACCCACGCTGACGTCGTTGAAAAGTACCTGTCGAACAACCCCCAGAAGCCCTTCATCATGTGCGAATACATGCACGCAATGGGCAACTCGGTCGGCGCTATCGACGAATACGTCGCTCTGGAACGCTACCCCCACTACCAGGGCGGTTTCATCTGGGACATGATCGACCAGGCACTCTGGCACCCCGGTGAGAGCGAAGGCGCCCCCGAATACCTCGCCTACGGTGGCGCATTCGGCGAACGCCCCTGCGACTACGAATTCTCCGGTGACGGTATCCTCTTCGCCGACCGCAAGGTAAGCCCCAAGGCTGCTGAAGTGAAGGCAGTGTACTCCAACCTGCGCATCACCCCCGACCAGAAGGGCGTGACGGTTGTCAACGACAACCTCTTCACCTCCACCGCAGACTACACCTTCAAGGCTAGCCTGCTGGTCAACGGCGTTCCTCAGTGGCAGGAAGACTACTTCTTCGACGTAGCCCCGGAATCCACCCACGAGCTGGTAATTCCCTGGCCCCTGGAAGAATACGCTGCCGACAACGCAGAAGTAACCCTGGACGTCAGCCTCGTGCTCACTGAAGACGCCGCATGGGCTCCTGCAGGACACGAAATTGTCTTCGGTCAGTACGTCATCCCCGCATCGCAGGCTGAAGCAAACACCGCTGAAGACGCAGCAGATGCGACGGTAACCGTCGGCCGCTGGAACGTCGGTCTGCGCAACAACCAGGCTGAAGTTATTCTGTCCCGCACTCAGGGCGGCATCGTCTCCTGGGTACACAACGGCACCGAGCATGTTATTCGCCCCCCGAAGCTCACCACCTTCAGGCCCCTGACCGACAACGACCGCGGCGCCGGACACGGTTTCGAACGCGCCCAGTGGACCGTTGCAGGCCGCTACGCCCGTTGCGCTAACGTTGCTGTCGAGCAGCCCAGCGATGACAGCGTGGCAGTGACCTACACCTACGAGCTGGCAACCCCCGCTCACACCGCTGTTACGGTCCGCTACGAAGCACAGAGCACCGGCAACGTGCGAATAACCATCGACTACCCCGGCGAGAAGGACGCACCGTCCCTGCCCGCATTCGGTCTGGAATGGGCACTGCCCGGCGAGTTCTCGCACCTGCGTTACTACGGCCTCGGCCCCGGCGACTCCTACCCCGACCGTTGCAGCGGCGTCCGCCTGGGCGTGTGGGAAAGCACCCCCGAGCAGGACTACGCACCGTACCTGGTACCTCAGGAAAGCGGCAACCACATGGGTGTCCGTTGGGCTGAAGTGACGAACGACAGCAACCACGGCTTCCGTGTCCGCCAGCTGCAGACTGCCGGTGAGGGCCTGCACGTATCGCTCCTGCCCTACTCCTCCTACCAGATTGAGGAAGCTTCCTACCAGTGGGAGCTGCCCGAAAACAACCGCACTTACCTGCGTATCCTGGCAGGTCAGCTCGGTGTTGGTGGAGATGACTCGTGGGGTTCGCCGGTACACAGCCAGTACCACATCGATGCAACCGAGCCGCTGCACATGGATATTGCGCTAGAAATTATCTAACGCAACGCTCGGCACAGTAGCAGTAGATGCCTACCTTCGTGTAGCGTCCACAGCTCTCTAGAAAAGAGGCGCCCGCCTCATGGAATAAACCCACGAGGCGGGCGCCTCACTTATATACGCAATAAAGCATATACCCTTATCGGACTACTACCAGATGCGCACGCGCTCCTCCGGAGCCAGGTACAGTGCATCGCCCTCAGAGACGCCAAACGCCTCGTAGAACTCATCAATATTGCGCACCACGCCGTTTACACGGAACTCATCCGGCGAATGCGGATCCACCGAAATCATCACCTCAGCATGCTGCGGGCGGGACTTCGTGCACCAGCCGCGAGCATTCGAGAAGAAGAAACGCTGAATACCGGTCATACCGTCAATCACCGGCGCGTCAGCCAGCGACTCAATGCCCTGCTTCTTCAAAGCCAGACGGTACGCCTTCAACGCAATAGACATGCCAGCCAGGTCGCCAATGTTCTCGCCCAGAGTCAGCTCACCGTTTACATGGAACTTCGGGCCCAGACCCACCGGAACGTACGCGTTGTACTGCTCCACCAGCGCTGCGGTACGCTCCTTGAACTTCGCGTAATCCTCCTCAGTCCACCAGCTCTCCAGCTTGCCGTCACCGTCATAGCGGGAACCCTGATCGTCAAAACCGTGACCAATCTCGTGGCCAATAATCATGCCGATATTGCCGTAGTTCGCCGCATCGTCAGCATCCGGGTTGAAGTACGGCGGCTGCAGAATCGCTGCCGGGAACACAATCTCATTCGCCGGCGGCATGTAGTACGCGTTCACGGTCTGCGGAGTCATCAGCCACTCCGACTTATCCACCGGCTGACCCTTGCGGGCAATCAGCCAGTCAGCATCAAATGCACCGGTACGGCGCAGGTTCTCAAACAGGTCACCGGGCACCAGCTCCAGGGCGGAGAAGTCACGCCACTTATCGGGGTAACCGATCTTGGTGACGAACTTCGACAGCTTCTCCAGCGCCTTCTGACGGGTTGCCTCAGTCATCCAGTCCAGCGACTCAATAGACTCGCGGTACGCCTCCAGGAGGTTGCCGACCAGAACCAGCATCTTCTCCTTGTGCGAAGGCGGGAAGTGTACAGCCACGTACTCCTGGCCAATCTCTTCGCCCAGAGCCTTCTCGACAGCGCCCACGCCGCGCTTCCAGCGCTCACGAATCTGCTGGGTACCGGAAAGGGTCTTGCCGTAGAAGTTGAAGCTCTCCTGAACCAGTTCGTCGTACATGAACGGTGCACGCGAACGCAGAACAGTCCACACAGCCCACAGCTTCCAGCCCATCAGCGGGATGGAGGTGAACAGCTTAGCCGCACCCTCAAAGAAGGACGGCTGAGCCACAATAACCTGACCCAGGGTCTCCGGGTCGGCACCCAGAGCCAGCAGCCACTGCGAAAACGGGAAGCCGGGGAACTTCTCATCCAGCTCGGTCGCCTGGTACGGGTTGTAAGTCGCCTCAGCGTCGCGGTTCTCCACGACGTTCCAGTGCAGGCGAGCCAGCTCAGACTCGTGAGTGAACACCAGCTGAGCCGCCTGCTCCGGAGTCAGGCCGAAGCCCTCAGCCAGACCGGTCAGCTGGAACATGCGGGTAATATGCTCAACATATGCCGCGCACGCAGCCTCGTGCTTCTCTTCACGGTAGTAGGATTCGTCCGGCAGACCCAGACCCGACTGGTACAGGAAGAACGTGTAATTCTTCGGGTCCTTCGGGTCGTTGCTGGTGTACCAGGCGAACAGCTGCGGCAGACCCGCACGCGACAGCAGTGCAAGGGTCACAGCCAGGTGGGAGGGGGTTGCCGAGTTCAGAATCGGGGCGATTTCCTTCAGCAGCGGCTCCAGGCCGTCCGCCTCAATCTTCTCAACATCCATGAAGGAGTTGTACAGCGCGCCAATACGGGACTCCGGCTGCTCCTTCGCGATCTTCTCCACCAGCTCACGCACGTGCTTCTCTGCGTTATCGCGGAGGGTGTACAGGCCGCCGTCCTTGGGGCGATCCGCCGGGATTTCGTGGGTGGCAAGCCACTTACCGTTGACGTGGCGGAAGAAATCGTCGCCCGGCTTGACGGTTTCATCCACCCATTCTTTAGTGATTCCAGAGTTAGTAGTCATGGTTCCATTCTAGGTTCTTAACGTAAGAAGCCACACGATTACCGACAAGCCACCATATGGTGACTCACCAGCAAACGTGTGGCTTCCCTACATGAAAGACCGGGCAATTATGCCTGAGCCGCCAGCTTCTCTGCACGCTCAGCCATCAGACGCTTCTCAGCACCGTTGACCAGCCAGAGGAACAGAACCGCCAGACCCGAGCACACAATCATGAAGACGAATGCGGTGCTCCAACCCCAGTGGTCAACAATAATGCCGATACCGGCAGAAGCCAGGGTCGCACCCAGCGCGTAACCGAACAGGCCGGTGAAGCCCGCAGCGGTACCAGCAACATGCGAGGGGGACAGGTCAATAGCCTGCAGACCAATCAGCATGACCGGGCCGTAAATCAGGCCACCAATCAGAGCCAACGCAACGTACGCAATCCACAGCGGCGCATCCGAAGAAGGCAGCCAGTACAGCAGAATCGCGCCAACGGTCGCAATCAGGAACAGAATACCTGCGGGGGAGCGGCGGCCCTTGAACATACGGTCAGAAACGTAACCGCACAGGACGGTGCCACCAATACCCGCAAGCTCCAGAATCGAGAAGCCCGCAATACCACCCTCAAGGGAAGCGTGGCGCACATCGTGCAGGTACTTCGGCGCCCACACCAGCACGCCATAACGCAGGGTGTACACGAACACGTTCGCCAGAGCCAAGTACACCATGGTCGAGTTGGTCAGCACGTGCTTACGGATGGTGGTCCAAGTGGACTCTGCACGATCCTCAGCGGTGGACTCAACCTTGTGCGGGTCGTTGCGGTACACGTCAACGGTGGGCAGACCCTCAGCCTCGGGGTTATCACGAATCAGCAGCCACGCCACGAACGCCAGAACGAAGCTGATAACAGCCGGGAACCAGAAGGCAACTTCCCAGGTCTTGCCGAACATGGAGAAGCCCCACGCAACCAGCAGACCGGACAGCGCACCACCAACGTTGTGAGCGGTGTTCCACCAGGAAACCTTCGTGCCGCGCTCGCTGGTGGAGAACCAGTTCACGAGCACACGACCCGAGGGAGGCCAACCCATACCCTGGAAGATGCCGTTGAAGACCATGATGGTCGCCATGATGGAGGCGATAGCGGCACCGTAGCCTGCCGCACCCGCGCCTTCACCCATATAACCGGTCATTGCCAGCAGGATGTTTGCAACACCCGAGAGCACCAGACCGATGGGCAGGAACAGACGCGCGTTCGAGCGGTCAGAAATCATTGCGGTGAAGAACTTGCTGAAGCCGTAAGCCAGCAGCAGTGCCGTGGACAGCGCACCAATTGCTGCGTTGCTGAAGCCAAGTTCCTTGGTCAGAATCGGGGTGACCAGCGGGACGTTGTTACGAATCAGGTAGAAGGTCGCGTAACCGATGAAGATACCCATGAAGACCTGTAGGCGCATGCGCGGGTACTTCGCATTAACTTCTGCTTCGCTGAGCTGGGGCTTGGGTGCCGGAATAGCGAGCCAGCGGGGTGTAGAACCCTTCTTCTTCTTTGATGAAGTGGTAGTAGTCATGCTGGAATTCTAAAAACGGTGGCTTATAAAAATGCTAATCCGCTGGAAATGTTTTCAGTAGAATGTTCACTAGGGCGAACGGATATTCGGAGCGATTATTCTATTAATACTGTTTTTACCCTGGAATTACGGGGAAGTGCTAAATCTGTGTGATGTATATCTGTCTACTGGGCAACAGTGCCACAAGTGCTGCGGTGAATATAAATACTTTCCTTGTTGAGTAAGTATGTGTTTTGGTCAGACCACACTTAAATTTAGAGTAATTTATACCCTAAGTTCAAAAAGAAAACCACTTGGACACCAATAAATCACCGCCCTAAAACAGCACAGAAAACCCGCCCGCACGGTGCAGAAGAAAAACCGTACGGGCGGGCCTGTTATCTATCCCCAAAAGCTCGGCATACAGTCGGTACGCATACCGGCACGAAGCCGAACAGCCGCCACCTGCCGCAGGTTACCGCGAGCAAACCATCATCCGGTCAACCCACGGCAGGCAGCGGAACCAATAGGCGCCTCCTAGAGGGATGCGCGAATCGCCTTGGTGGCATCCACCAAGTGACGCAGAGACTGCTTGGTCTCCTCGTAATCACGAGTCTTCAGACCGCAGTCAGGGTTCACCCACAGGTCAGCAATAGTGCCGTAACCAATCGCAGCCTTCAGCAGGGACTCAATCTCCTCCTGCGAAGGAACACGCGGGGAGTGGATGTCCCACACGCCCGGGCCCAGACCGGAAACGAAGCTCTCCGGAATATCAGCCAGCAGCTCCATGTGCGAACGAGCCGCCTCAATGCTGGTCACGTCAGCGTTCAGAGCGTTAATCGAGTCGATAATCTCGTTGAACTCCGAGTAGCACAGGTGGGTGTGAATCTGGGTGGAATCCTTCACCGCGCTGGTTGCCAGGCGGAAGGAGTTCACCGACCAGTCCAGGTACTGCGGCTGCTCATCGCGGCGCAGGGGCAGCAGCTCACGCAGAGCCGGCTCGTCCACCTGAATGATGCGGATGCCCGCCTGCTCCAGGTCAGCAATCTCATCGGCAAGAGCCAGAGCCACCTGGTTAGCGGTCTCGCGGCGCGGCTGGTCGTCACGCACGAAGGACCACGCCAGAATCGTCACCGGGCCGGTAAGCATGCCCTTGACCGGCTTGTCGCTCAGCGACTGTGCGTGGGAGCTCCACGGAACGGTGAACGCCTCACCGCGCAGACCCTCACCGTGACGCTTCACGTCACCGAACAGGATCGAGGGGCGGGTGCAACGCGAACCGTAGGACTGAACCCAGCCGTGGCGGGTGGTTGCGAAGCCGTCGAAGTTCTCAGCGAAGTACTGAACCATGTCGTTACGCTCAGCCTCACCGTGAACCAGTACGTCCAGGCCCAGCTCCTCCTGCAGTGCGATAACCGAGGCAATCTCGTCACGCAGGAAGCCGTTCAGCTCCTCAGCAGAAATCTTGCCCGCACGAGCCTCCGCACGGCGGCGGCGAATCTCAGCGGTCTGGGGGAAGGAACCGATGGTGGTGGTCGGCAGCTTCGGCAGGTTCAGGTCAGCCTGAGCCGCGCGGCGAACGTCAATGGTCGGGCGGTCGAAGTCCTCAGCGGTCACAGCTGCGGCGCGGGCACGAATCTCGTCGTTGTGCTTGCGCGGGTCGGCGGCGAAGCGAGCCAGCGCCTCGTCAGCAGCCTTCAGCTCGGGCTCGACAGCGGCTTCACCCTCGGCCAGGCCGCGAGCCAGCAGTGCAATCTCGGCGACCTTCTGGTCGGCGAAGGCCAGGCCGTCCACGGGAACCTCGGCGGGGTCTTCCAGAGCCAGGTCGTGCGGCACGTGCTGCAGGGAGGTCGAGGAGGAAACCGACACGGCACCCTCGGATGCGCCCGGCAGGGCCTCCAGGGTCTTCAGGGCGGCGCGAACGTCGGCACGCCACACGTTGCGGCCGTTCACAACACCGGCAACCAGGTGCACGCCGGCGGCAGAAACAGACTCAAGCTCAGCCTTCGAGTACACGCCGTGCACCAGGTCAAGGTGCAGCGCCTCAATGCCGGTACCCAGCAGTGCGGGCAGGTTCTCACGCAGGGAACCGTAAGGGCTGGTCACCAGAATCTGCGGGCGCTTCTCGGCGGCGGCCAGGGCGCGGTAGGTGCGCTCGGCCAGCTCGGCAACCTTCGCGTTGTCGGCACGGTCCACGGTCAGGCCCGGCTCGTCCAGCTGAACCCACTCAACACCGCGCTCAGCCAGCTGCTCCAGCACCTGAGCATATGCGGCAACGAACTCATCCAGACGGTCGACGGGTGCGAAGTCCTCGGCGGAACCCTGCTCAGCCTTAGCGCCCAGCAGCAGGGTCAGCGGGCCAACAATCTGCGGGCGAACCTTCACGCCAGCCTGCTTTGCGACCTCAAGCTGCTCGTCAATAGCCTCAAGGTTCAGCTTAATCTCGGTGCCGGCGCCAATCTCGGGCACCAGGTAGTGGTAGTTGGTGTCGAACCACTTGGTCATCTCCAGCGGAGGCAGGGTCTCGGTACCGCGCGCCAGTGCGAAGTAGCCGGGCAGATCCAGCAGGCCGCGTGCATCCTTAGCCTCGGCCAGACGCTCGGGAACCAGGGTGAACAGGCGAACAACGTCGAGCACCTGGTCGTAGTAGGAGAAGGTCGCCGGAATCGAGTAGTTGTCAGCCTTCAGGCCCGCGGCGGTCACGCGCTCAAAGTAGGTGCGCTGCACGTCAGCGGCGGTGTCCTGCAGCTCCTGTAGGGTGACCTTGCCCTTCCAGAAAGCCTCCTGAGCCTTCTTCAGCTCACGGAAGCGGCCCACGCGGGGGTAACCAACAATAGTTGCGGCGGGGAAAGCAACGTTAGACATAGTGCATATTCCTTTACTGGGGATAGAAATGGGAGAATCAGCGGGCCCTGCCGGCCCCGTCGATGGGGCCGAGATCCGCGGGACGCTCCCGGGGTACTTTGGGGGAAACTTGGGTGGCGCATCCGCGCCGGGCGGAGCGGGTCGCGTTTAGGCGAATTCCAGCTCGCTCAGGGGCTGGGAGAAACGGTTGCTGTATCGGGGCAGGTCCAGCTGATCCAGAACGTCCAGCACCGCGGCATGCTCGTTGAAGGTGAAGAAGTGCAGGCCCGGTGCGCCCGCATCCATCACGGCGCGGCACTGGTTCAGTGCGTAGTCCACGCCGATGCGGTGCAGCTCTGCGCTGCTGGTTGCCGTCTCCAGGGCGTACGCAAGATCCGCCGGAACCGACATGCCCGCCATCTGGCAGAGATTCTGCAACCGCTTCAGCGAGGTTACCGGCATGATGCCCGGAATAATCGGAATATCCACGCCTGCCAGGTGCGCCGAATCGACCAGGGCGCTGTAGCGTTCATCCTCAAAGAACACCTGAGTGATAGCGAAGTCCGCGCCGGCACGCTGCTTCGACAGCAGAATCTCAATATCCTGCAGCAGGGATGCGGACTCGGGGTGCTTCTGCGGGTATGCCGCCACACCAATCGATACCTTGCCAGCCGCCAGGTGGGCGAAATCTTCACGCTCAACGCGGCGAATGAGCTCTACCAGGTAGCGGGCGAAAGGAAGTTCAGAAACCTGACCCTCCTGAATATCACCGCGAAGAGCCAGGAAACCGCGCACACCCAGACCCAGAATCAGGCGGACTGCACGCTCCAGCTCGTGCACCGAATGGCCAGCGCAAATCAGGTGAGCTAGCGGGGTGAGGGAGGTTTCATGCACCAGGTGGTCGAGTAGTGCGAGGGTCTTCTGGCGGCGCTTCGCGTCACCGGCGTAGGTGACCGACACGTAGTCGGGGTTGGTGCCCTCAAGCTCGGCAATGGTGTGGAGTAGCGACTCACAGCTTGCGTGTGAGCGGGGTGGGAATAGCTCAAAAGAAAGAGCCGGGTGAACTGTCGTCATAACCTTTCCTTCGTGTTCACCCGATAGATACGCACCGTGAGGGTGCGCGAATTCTTCTGCAGGATGCGCTGTACCGGTTTGCGGGTACGATTCATCAAGGGGTGCCGAAGGGTATTCTTCTCTATCGGTTCTGGCGGGAGCACCTTGTCCGTACCCTGCACCGTGACGGTGGGGGATACTGGCGAGGTTGCTGCGACGTCTACGAGCCAGATCTCTCGGTCGCTCTTGATAGATAACGCTTTCACTCTACCCACCGCCTCCGAGGGCGTGCAAGGGATACGGCGGTTGATGTCCTAATATTTCTGGACATGACATTGGGGCGAAATATGAACTTAATATGACTGACTATGACGAAGGGGGGCTGGGGGCGTTACGGGTAGAGCTGTCGGCTGACCCCTGAATGCCCGGAACTATCACAGATATATCTGCTTAATATTCTTGGACACGCACGAATATATGTGTTTTGAATTTCATTGAGGGGTAAGGTAGCTAGTGAGGCACGGGTAGTGTTTCAATGTCCGCTCATCGAGGAGTTTCAGGGCTCAAAGATGAGTTCAATATGAGTTTGTGAGCGTGGTGAGAATGAAAAATCTATTTTCTTCTATACTCTGGTCTTTCCGCCTAGCCTGGAAAACCTGTCCTGGGACCCTAGTGAGCGCCGCCCTATCGCTAGCCATCATCGCCTGCATTCCCTTGAGCCAGTCCCTGCTGATCGGTAATACAGTATCAGCCTTGAGCGGTTCAAATGGTGGCGCAGCATGGATTTATATTATTGCGCTTGCTCTTGTCGTCGGAATTAATATCATTGCTCAACGCTGGGTCATAAGTAACATGCTTATCCTCAAATCAAAGATGAACTATCGGGTTCACCGCATGTTAAATACCAGGTTATCTACATTTCCGTTGTCTGATATTGGTAGCACAAAATCACAGGAAGATATACGTGCTGCTAGAGAGGCAATATCGAAACAGGAATTGCAGGTTCACACCATGTCAGTTATGACACTGGTGAGTGCCTTCGCAATGGTGTTACTTCTCTGTCTTAATATTGCGAACGTCAGCATTGTGGCAGCAATTTTTGCGGCACTGTGTTCACTACCTCTATCTATTGCAATGGTAATCCTCGCTAAACGTGATTACGCTATATACACCCTAATGTACGAGGATTATCGGGCAGAGAACTACTATCTAGACAATCTGATGGCTCAGAGACGAGCCCAAGAACTTCACCTCATGAGAGCCTCCCGATTTTTCTCGCAACGCGTAGCGTCCTGGCGACGCCGGGCAGCCGGTAGGGAATTGAGCCTTGAAAGTGTTAGAGGAATTGTCTCCATAGTTGCAGGGCTACTCTGCTCTGTCTTACTTTTTGCGTCCCTGTACTTCCTTGTGGATTCAGGAGCCGATATATCTTATGTGGCCGGATCGCTGATTGGAATCATTGCCTGTGTTAACGCGACCCAAGAGGTGGGATATTCATTTGGTCAGATTATTAATGGAGCATTATCTGTTCAGCAATTCCGAAGGGTATGCGACTCTGATACTTACGACCATGCTTCTGAGATAAAAACTTCTAACCCTAACCGTGAAAATATTTCAAAAATTATATGCAAAGATGTATCCGTTCAGTATGAGGGCGCGTCGTCTTTTGCGCTTAAAGATATTAATCTTGAGCTGATGAATAATCAAATGATTGCAGTAGTTGGTGCCTCAGGCGCGGGAAAAACAACGCTAATAAATGCAATTCTTGGAATTACACCAATTGCCCAGGGGAGCATAACGTATAAGGGTGCTTCTTCTGAGAGTAAATACAACATGTTGGCAAATGTTGGTTTGGTGAGTCAAGACTACGGCCGCTATGAACTGACTGTGCGTGAAAATCTTCTTCTGGGTTTGCCGCAGGAGGCTGTTGAGCGTCTTGGTGATGCTGATTTGTGGTCGGCTTTGGCGGTGGCTTGTGCTGATGATTTTGTGCGTGGTCTTGAGGGTGGTTTGGATGCTCAGTTGGGTGAGTCGTTTGGTGGTGTTGGTCTTTCGGGTGGTCAGTGGCAGCGTTTGGCGTTGGCGCGTGTGGTTCTTCGGGATGCGCCGGTGTGGGTGTTGGATGAGCCGACGAGTGCTGTGGATGCTGAGACTGAGGAGGAGATTTTTGCTCGGTTGAAGGTGGCTGCTGTTGGGCGTTTGGTGGTGTTGGTGTCTCATCGTGCGTGGACGTTGCGTGGTGTTGATTCTGTGGTGGTGTTGGATGGTGGGTGTGTGGTGGAGCAAGGAACCTACCGGGAGCTACTGAAGGCAGAGGGAAAGTTTATGGAAATTTTCAAAAATCAGATCTCTGAAGATTCTGCAGGGCGCAAAACTTCCGCTGAAAGGGACTATAAAGATGCGTAAGATTATGGCTAATACTGTTTGGTCCGTGGTTTATGCTTTCAAAAATCACCCCGTATGGACCGTTTCCTATCTAGTGTCTGTTGTGTGCCTATCACTATTCCCTGCTCTGCAGATGGAGGCTGTCACTAGACTTGTTGAGCATTTGGGCCAGAGCCAGGATGAAGTGCTCCCGCTAGCGCTGGGGGTTAGTTTTGTGCTGGCAGGATACATTGCCCTGGGACAAGCATCAGACTCTCTGCGTATGATTCTAAATTCTCGAATGTCAAGTACGGGTATTCAGAACGTATCTTCTCGTCTGGCGACTTGTTCTTCTCAGGAAATCGCAAGCGGTGATTATGCTCGCTCATCAAGGGCAGCTCATGAAGCTGTGACAGGGGGGAGCCTGGGGTCTCAAGTTTCCACTATGGGTGCTCTGATATTCATCATTTTTTCGACGGGAGCCCTTAGTTATTCCGTAGGAAAGATCAATGTATATGCTTCACTCTGCATGCTTGCAGGCATGATTCCTGTTGCCTTTATGTCACATCTCTATTCGAGTAAGAATGCTGAGGCAATGGAAAAAATATATTCATATAGCTACAACGCGTGGCATAGCACTAACCAGATTGCACAAATAACTACTGCTCGTGAGCTTGCAATTCTTAATGCTCGGTCGTTCTTTGCGCATCGTGCTAATCAAGAACGGAAAAAATCCGGTGAGGAGGAAATTGGCCTAGCTCGTTACATCCTCAGAATATATACAATTGTTGGTTTTATAAGCGCTGCATTGCTAGCTTTAGCCCTTATTTTTCTAGCGGCCTCGGCGCCGGCTCCCGGTGCTCTTGCTGGAGCTGTTATAGGTATTACCTCGGCTATAGTCTCGCTTGGCTCGATGGGAAGCGACCTTAGCTCGATGGCAGCGGGGTCAAACGCAATTGATATATATCGAAAGTTTATTTCTAGCGCACAGCCCGGGCAGAAAAATCCGGTTGCCGATACCTACCCCGAAATCTCCAGCGTTTCCATTAGGAATCTTGCTATCCAGTATCCAAAAGCTGATTCTTTAGCTCTTAAAAACATCAATCTCACTTTTGGTCCCGGGCAGATGATTGGTATTGTCGGGCCCAGCGGATCGGGAAAGACAACCCTAGTAAATGCACTCATGGGCATGCTTAAGCCCTCCAAAGGAGACATCCTCATTGGAGGTAAGTCGGTACAGGACATATCACCTGATGACTTGTTGGCAAATGTGGGTTTGGTGAGTCAAGACTACGGCCGTTATGAACTGACTGTGCGTGAAAATCTTCTTCTGGGTTTGCCGCAGGAGGCTGTTGAGCGTCTTGGTGATGCTGATTTGTGGTCGGCTTTGGCGGTGGCTTGTGCTGATGATTTTGTGCGTGGTCTTGAGGGTGGTTTGGATGCTCAGTTGGGTGAGTCGTTTGGTGGTGTTGGTCTTTCGGGTGGTCAGTGGCAGCGTTTGGCGTTGGCGCGTGTGGTTCTTCGGGATGCGCCGGTGTGGGTGTTGGATGAGCCGACGAGTGCTGTGGATGCTGAGACTGAGGAGGAGATTTTTGCTCGGTTGAAGGTGGCTGCTGTTGGGCGTTTGGTGGTGTTGGTGTCTCATCGTGCGTGGACGTTGCGTGGTGTTGATTCTGTGGTGGTGTTGGATGGTGGGTGTGTGGTGGAGCAAGGAACCTACCAAGACCTAACAACCGACCCTACATCACGCTTCAGAAAGCTCTTCGCCTCCCAACTGGAGGGGAAATAACCCCGCAACATACTCGCACAACGTAGAGTTAAAAGCATGGAACGCATTGAATCTCCCGTCTACCGCAGGCTCGGCAACTCCGGCCTCGTCGTACCCAGCGTCGGCATCGGCTGCAACAACCTCGGCCGCCCCGGCACCCCCACCCGAACCCAAGAAGGCACCAACGAAGTCATCGCCGCCGCAGTCGACGCCGGCATCAGTTTCTTCGACATCGCCGACCTCTACGGCGCCGAACCCGGCCTCTCCGAAACCATGTTCGGCACCGCCCTCACCCAGCTCGGCCTCGACCGCGACGAACTGACCATCGTCACCAAATTCGGTCTGCCCGTCGGCGACCTCAACGGCAACGACCGCAACGCCCGCGGATCCCGCCGCTACATTATGCGCGCCGTCGAAGGGTCCCTCCGCCGCCTCGGCACCGACTACATCGACCTGTACTTCTACCACAGCCCCGACCCCAACACCCCCATCGAAGAAACCCTCAGCGCCCTCGACCAGCTCGTACGCGACGGTAAGGTCCGCTACCTGGGCCACTCCAACTTCTCCGGCTGGCAGCTCGCCCACGCCGAACACTGCGCCCGTGAACTCGGCACCGAACGGTTCATCGTCGCTGAAAACCACTACAACCTGCTCGACCGCCGCGCAGAACTCGAAATCCTGCCCGCCGCACGGCACTTCGGCATGGGTGTGCTGCCGTACTTCCCGCTCGCTAACGGCCTGCTGACCGGCAAGTACCGCCGCGACAACATTCCCGCCGGTTCGCGCCTGTCCCACTCCAAGAAGAACGTGCTCGACGCCGCCAACTGGGACCAGCTCGAAGCCTTCCACAGCTTCTGCACCGAGCGTGGCATCACCGAGGTGCAGGCGGCGTTCTCCTGGCTCGCGCAGCAGTCGCCGGTCACCTCCGTCATCGCCGGTGCAACCAGCGCCGAGCAGGTGCGCGCCAATGCACAGGCGGCATGCCTGCGCTTCGACGCTGAGGACCTCGCCGCCCTGGACGCCATCTTCCCGGCACCCGAGAAGATCGCGCTGTTCTAAACGGTGCTCCTTCATAAAGGGGCACTCAGGCGGTCGCATATGTCGGCCGTAATATACGCTGAAAAATGTCCGTGGTGAGAAATAAATATCACCCGCCGAACGTTTTCGCTAGGATTAGGTGAGGTGTGTCTAACCTGACGCGCCTCACCTTACCTATGTACCCACCCCTGCCGCCTGGAAGCAGCCCGGCAGGACCACCCGCCACCGGCACATCAAAGGACACCATGAGCGCACAGAGCACCGCCTCCACCCTGCCCCCTCTGGGCACCGGGAAGCACAGCCGATACCTCGGCATTATTGCACTCATCGCCACCTTCGGCGGTCTGCTCTTCGGCTACGACACCGGAGTGATCAACGGCGCGCTCGAACCCATGAGCCGCGAACTCGGCATGGACTCCACCGCCCAAGGCTGGGTCACCGGATCGCTCGCCTTCGCCGCCGCTATCGGCGCACTCGGATGCGGCCGCATCTCTGACCGGTTCGGCCGCCGAACCACCATCATTGGGCTCTCCACCATCTTCTTCATTGGTGCCCTGACCTGCGTGTTTGCACCCAATGTCGCCGTACTCATCACCGGACGCACCCTGCTCGGCCTGGCGGTCGGCGGCGCCTCCGCCGTAGTGCCCGTATTCCTCGCAGAGCTCGCACCCTACGAAATTCGAGGCTCCCTCTCCGGCCGCAATGAGCTCATGGTCGTGGGCGGTCAGCTTGCCGCGTTCATCGTGAACGCCCTCATCGGCAACGTATGGGGCGAGCACGACGGCGTGTGGCGCTGGATGTTCGCCATCTGCACCCTACCCGCCATCGGCCTGTTCGTCGGTATGCTGCGAGTACCCGAGTCGCCGCGCTGGCTGCTGCGCGTCGGCAAGCGTGAGCAGGCACTGGCGGTTATGAAGCGTATTCGCTCCACCGAACGTGCAGAGGCTGAGATTGCCGACATCGAGCGCACCCTGCAGGCGGAGGCGACCACCCAGAACGATGCGGCGGGTAAGGAAAGCGTGGGCGTGCGTGGCTGGTTCGTGCGCATCCTGCTCGTCGGTATTCTCGTTGGTGCGGGCCAGCAGCTGACCGGCATCAACTCGATCATGTACTACGGCATTAAGGTGCTCAAGGAAGCCGGTTTCAGCGAATCCGCGGCGCTCATTGCGAACATTGCGCCGGGTACGATTGCGGTGCTTGGTTCCATCCTGTCGCTGCGCCTGATGGAGCGTGTGCCGCGCCGCGTCATGGTCATTACCGGCTATAGTTCGACCGCGTTTTTCCACGTGCTGATTGCGGGCGCATCCATGCTGTTGCCCGCCGATAACGCGGCGCGTCCCTGGATTCTGCTGGTGCTCATCGTCTGCTTTGTGGGCGCGATGCAGACCTGCCTGAACGTGTCCACGTGGGTGATTATGAGTGAGCTGTTCCCGCTGCGTGTGCGTGCGGCGGGTATGGGCATTTCGGCGTTTAGCGGCTGGATGATGAACGGTGTGCTGTCGCTGGCGTTCCCCGTGATTCTGGGTGCGGTCGGTCTGACCGGCTCCTTCATCGGCTTTGCCGTGGTGAACGTGATTATTGCGCTACTGATGTTCCGCAACCTGCCGGAGACTCGCGGCGTGAGCCTGGAGCAGGTGGAGCGCGGCGTGATGGACGGCAGTATCTACCCCTCCGCACGCGGGCGCTAAACCCCGGCGGTTTTTAGGCAAGAATGAGGCGGGCGGCCCCTCCCCGGTGGAGGTGCTGCCCGCCTCGCAATATGCGTTGAAAGACTAGTCTGCAGGGTTCTCTGCGAGGAACTCGTCGAGGCCGATGCGGTAGCCGTCATCTTCGGCGCGTGCCTTGCGAAGAGCCTCAATGTCGAGGAGCTCTTCGTACTCTTCCAGCAGCTTCAAATCTTCGTAGGAGATGAGCGCGGCAACAGTCTTTCCGTTGCGGCTGATGAGGGGGCGTTCGCCGGAGAACACGGCTTCATTGACTTTGGTTCCGAGGTTGTCGCGGAGTTCTTTAAGAGTCGTGACATTGGAACGAGTCCGGTGAGTGGTGACAGTCATGACTGGTTCCTTTCTGGGGTTTGTCCGTTAGCTCCGAGGATAGTTCCTGTGCAGGTTCTATTCAAGGGGCCGCAGTGCGAAGAAGGGTACAGGGCGCGAGTAGGAAATTACCGCATCCTGTACACCATTGATAACGGTGCGGTTGTTGTTGAGGTCTTCCGAGTTGGTCATCGGCGAGAAGTCTATCGTGGCCTGTAGAGTGAATGCGGCGTGATGGGTTGTAGTGCTGCCGCGACCGCACTGTTCGTTGAATGAGAAGCAAGGAACCCCTACCCTGCGCCACCAACCCATAAATGATACGGTCAAAGAAGAACTAATGGATTCACGTGCTGAAATGCACGCCCGACCCTGCCCACACGCATCGCCCGGACGCCCGCATCCAGCACGCCACAACTCTATAACGAACACGGGTGAACAATGACTGAGAACGTACACAACGACTGGGACCTCCGAAGCGAAGAGGTCCAGAAGAACCAGGTAGCTGCCTACGACGCAATGCGCCGCCGTTGCCCCGTCGCCCACGACGAATTCATGGGCTACTCTGTCTTCAAAAACGCCGACGTACAGCACGTACTCGACCACCCCGAAATCTACTCCAACGTCGTCTCCACCCGCCACATCGCCGTCCCCAACGGCATGGACGCCCCCGAACACACCACCTTCCGCGCGGTCAACGACAAGTACTTCACCCCCGAACGCCTCGAAAAGTTCGCACCCGTCATCCGCGACGCCGTGAAGACCCTCATCGCAGAACTGCCCCGCGGCGAAGAAGTAGACGTCATGCAGGGCTTCGGTCAGGCATACGCAATGCGCGTGCAGAACGCCTTCATGGGCTGGCCCGCATGCCTCGAACAGCCCCTCACCGAATGGATCGAAAAGAACCGCGTCGCCACCCTGCGCCGCGACCGCGAAGAAATCGCTAAGGTCGCCCTCGAATTCGACGGCTACATCCGTCAGCTGCTCGACGAACGCCGCGAGGACGCTGCCGCCGGCAACCCCAAGGACGTCACCGCCGAACTGCTTACCGACACCGTGCAGCTGCCCGGCGAAGAACCCCGCACCATGACCGACGAAGAAATCGTCAGCCTCATCCGCAACTGGACCGTGGGCGAGCTGTCCACCGTCTCCGCAACCGTGGGCGTATTCGTCAACTTCCTGGCACGCAACCGCGCCGAACAGGACCGCCTGCGCGCATCCCTCGCCGACGGCAATGCACTCGACGACCGCAGCGAAATCGCCCTCGCCGTCGAAGAAATCATGCGACTCGAAGACACCCTCGTCACCAACCGCCGCATCACCACCCAGGACACCGAACTCGGCGGCCGCACCCTGCCCGCCGGCTCCCGCGTGACCATCAACTGGGCAAGCGCCAACCGCGACGAGGACGCCTTCGAAGACGCCCTCACCTACAACCCGCACCGCGACCAGTCCCGCAACCTCGTGTACGGCGACGGCATCCACGTCTGCCCCGGCGCGCCCCTGGCACGCCTGGAACTGCGCATCCTGCTCGAGGAGCTGCTGCGCGGCACCGAGTCCATTGAGATCGCGGACGAGAGCGAGAAGCCCGCAACCGTGAACGCCGTGTACCCGGTCTCCGGCTACTCGGTCGTGCGCGCCATCTTCAACTAGGCACGCTCCAGCTCTAAAAAGTGCGAGGCGCCGAACCCCTGAGAATGGGGGTCGGCG
>ERZ1674203.31-NODE-31-length-43279-cov-9.083079_pt1 | contig 43279 bp, 46 predicted proteins | sample MGYA00581297_ERZ1674203 | MGnify/ENA primary metagenome ERZ1674203 (study PRJEB41354, sample SAMEA4873349) | human saliva metagenome | biome: human-associated habitat [ENVO:00009003]; feature: mouth environment [ENVO:08000002]; material: saliva material... | reverse complement strand
TTTGAAGGAGACGATATCGTCATCTCCCAGAGTGATCTCGTATTGCGGCATGCTCTTGTCATCTTCGATGGCTCGGAGGGCTCGGCGGAACTCTCGCAGCGAGGAGCGGCTACCGGTCTTTTTCTGGAGCAGTTCCAGGCCAATGCGCCAGCATGGCTGATGACCGCAGTGCTTGCGGGCGATCTCGTACAGACGGCGAGCCAGCGGCTTTCGCAAGCGAAAGTAGTCGGGGTGGATGGTGAGCACCTCGAAGGCTTGAACCGCGTTGTAGAGCCAGCGAGACAGCGTGACTTCAACGGCAATCATGCGTTCATCGACAGGGGATTTTTCGATGATGCGCCATGCGTCGATGATGCCAAACCCCTCCCGGATCCTTTCTCCTGAAGTCTTGATGTCGGTGCTGATCGAGGTACCACGCAGACGCTCGAACGTTTCATGCAAGCGTTTGTAGTCGCTGCCCCCGGTTGGCCGGTTGGTCGAAACCAGGAAGTCGTGGACGGTGAATCGCACTGTTCTGTTTTGTGCGTCTTCCCGTTCCCTGTTCAGCCCCTCGATCAACTGACTGATGACGTAGATCAGGATGTCCTTGTCATACTGGGTGGCCCTTCCCAGAACGGAGGGCGTGACCTTGACGTACTTGCTGCTGTCCTTTGAACGCCACTCCCAGATGCTCAGATCCGGCTTGGTGGCAAGCGTGAAGATTGGCGCCTCCATGGTGGCACCGTCGTCCTTGAGTGCGTAGTCGAACAGGTCGGCCAGGAAGAAGTCCCGGTTCGGATGCCTGACTGGGAGCAAGCCCCGATCCCGTTGCTGCTTCCGAAGCGCCTTGCGTTCTTGCTGACCGAGGCCAGCCTCACGCCGGCCCTCCAGAGACGCCTTCAGTCTTTCACCTTCGATTTCCTCATCAACGGCAGCACGCTCTGCCTGGAGGCTACGGCTCCGATCGCGCAGATCCTGGATACGAGGATCGTCGTGCGCTTCCCCCTCATGGCTCAACTGCTTGATCAGACGCTGGACTTCGATGATCCGATCCGACAGCACACGATGCCATTCACGAAGATCGTGCAGAGACATCTCCGGAACGGGCATGAGCTCCTGCACGGCAGCGCCAGGTTGAAGTGCCCCCCTCCCCTCATCCAGCGGCAACTCCTGTTGGATCATGTCCGGATTCTGCTGACGTTCTCGGCCCGGCTTTGCGGAAACCTTGTGTTTTCGATGGTCCATGAGATAATGGGGAATCGTTGCTTCCTGCCCTGCGGCGCAGTTTCTTGCCAACGGCAACAGCGCGATGATGGTCTCAGAATGCCCGGTCTGCTCACCGGGCATTTTTCTTTTCTGACCCCGATCCCAGGCTCTCATCCCGGGGCGCTTTCGCATGCGAAAGTGGGGGCCCCTGGTCAGGCTGCCGGTGCCTCGCAGACCGGGGGCATGCTTCTGTGCATGAGCCGTTTCCTGCTCCTTCTCGATGCCGTGATGACCGTATCGATCACTGACTCCACGGCCTGGGAATCCGGACACTGCCTCAACGCTTCGACCAGGGCATTTAGCTCCAGGACAATGGTCTCTGGCAGCTCCATTTCGACGCGGACAATGCTCACGCCAGGGACAGCAACCTGTTTGTAAGCCCGCTCGATCGCGGCTACAGCCAGATTCACGCGCTGGTTGGTCATCCCGTATTCCTTGGCAACAGCCGCCTGCATGCGCCCATCGACCAGGACGGCGCGCGCCATGCTGCGTGCCTGATCGCCCAGGCGGGTCGTGTCGGCCACACGGTCAAACACCTCGGCACTGAGACGTTTCAACTTCATACACAGCCCCCCGCCTGCTGCTGAGCATCAAATCTTCCAGCCATCAGGTATCTCATCCTTGCCGGCCCGCACAGCCTGGAGCAATTGCATCGGGCTTTGATCCTTGAGTTCGCGCAGCAGCTTCTTGAGGTATGCCGAAGCCCTTTCGCTGCCCAGACCTTCCAGCATGGGGAGGGTCGTTGCCAGGAACCCCTGCCACAGCACCCAGTCCATGTGCTGCAAATCATGGCCAAGGCTGGCCATCTGGGCTTTCATGTCGGAAAACCGAACCTCTCCGCCAGCCCCGCGTTGCGTCACCTCGTTCAGAAGCGACTCCAGTCGCTTGCCCGCGCGCTTGCTCTCATTCTCGGGGCGCTTCTTCGCCTTTGGCTGTTCCTTGGACGAGGAAGATGCCTGACGAGAAGGCTTTACCTGTTCCAGCTTGCTGCGACGCTCCTCGATTTCCTGTTGCTGCTGCTTCCAGGATTTCATGCGCGCCAGCGTATTGCGGGCATCATCTCTCGACAGGGGGATCCCCTGGAGCATGCGGGAGCGTATCCGCTCGAACTCGACGTGATCAGCCTCAATGTCATAGATCTGCTTCAGGCAATGCAAGACCTCAAAGTCCCCGCATAGGTCTTCTTCCAGCAAAGCCCGGACGGGTTCGGCATAGCGATTGACAGCAACGCGCTTGCTGATCCAGGCTTCACCGCGATTCCAGATCAGCATGGCCTCCCGGGAGCCATATCGTTCGACATCCTCGATGACCCCCATTGCCTCCTCGAATGCCGACAGGTCTTCCCGATCGTTGTTTTCCGAAACCTGCATCCGCCGAATCTGCAGCTCCGACAAGCCACGCTTGATCAGGGCGGGCACCTTGGTCAGCCCTGCCAGAGGCGCTGCTCGCAGGCGGCGCTCTCCGACAATGACTCGATAGCGTCCATCTGGCTCCTCATGCAGCAGCAAGGGTTCCAGAATGCCATTGAGGCGGAAGCTCTCTGCCAGTTCTTCCAGGTTGAGGAACCTCTTGCGTACCTGGCCGACACTGAAAATCCGCTCCAGCTCAATCTCGGCATCAATCGGTTGAGGGCGCTTGTTAACCGCGATTTTTGCCACGCTCGACAGCTTTCCCAGATCCAGACCGGGCTTCTTGGTAGATGAGGTGTTCATGTCCGTTACGCTCGCTCAGAGTCCTGCCTTCTCGAAAATTTCGCTGCACATGGCCTTCATTTCCCGCGCGGCCAGCAACTGGCTCTCACCGCTTTGCGCGCGCCATACCGGCCTGTCCTTGGCGTATTGGGTAGCCGCACGGTCATAGAGGACAGCATCCAGCATCACCTCCCCCAGCTCGTCTCTCAACTGCGCCAGGGCATTGCGGTCGAATGCACGACGGGTATTGACCCGATTGGCCAGCAGCCCCAGCGTCACCAGGTCGGGATTCCAGGCCAGCTGCTGAACCCGGGCTATATCCTCAAAGAGGTCGTTCAGGCCATCAATGGCATCCTGATCCATCGTGCAGGGGCAGACCACGAAGTCAGCGGCAATCAGGGCCGCATAGAGGGGGTTGCCCAGTGTCGGAGCCGTATCGATCAGGCACAGATCGAAGGTCGATGCCATGCTCTGCAGGGCAGCCCGTGGAGCGTGCAGCTCATCGAGCGGTCTCGCCGCCACGTCGATCAGTTCCTTGTCCGCTGCGACCAACGAAAGGTGCCCGCCACAGATCAGGGGCTCCAGTTTGACCGGGCTTCCCTCGAACAAGCGGCTGGCGGTCAGGCAAGGAAGGTTCTCACCCGTATCCCCAAGGGCCTGCTCCCGTACCGCTCGCATCGTCTTGGAAAAGTTGCGCTGAGGGTCCAGATCGACGCAAAGCACATTGAAGCCCCGTTCGATGCCAAAAAACGCCAGATTGCGCGCAATCGTTGTCTTGCCGACACCGCCCTTCTGATTGGCAATCGCGATGGTCTTCATGATGGTCTGTCCAATTGGCTGTTGGCCTCATCGTCGCGGGATTGGAAATCCCGCTGCCAGGACTGCCGACTTTCGCATGCGAAAGATGCGAAAACGGCGTGCCCCTGATGGCAGGAATCACTATGGCCGGATTCTATCCTAATTATTGACAATCAATATTAAAGTGATGTTTCAGGATCACAGAATCCATCTCCTTTCATTGGCGGTATACCATTCACCGGGCGAAACGCCCGGTGAATGTATCATCTTTCAAGTGCTTAGTCAAGAAAATTCTCTGAAGAATCATTGCCTTAGAATTGACAAGCAGTTTCGACCAGAGTACAATGAAGTCGTAACGACTTCATTGTACTCTGGCAAGAACAGATTATGACGGATCGTCTGCGCATAGCACTGCCCGATATCGTGCAGGCTTTTTCAAAAGGACCTGCAGTTCTGACGGAAGCGGCCTTGCGCGAAATATTGCGCGAAAACCGCAAGTATTGGCGCTTGAGCAATCGGGAAACGCAGCGCGTCTTCATCTCGTTCATGCTTGAGAAGACAAAGCTGCGGCAGTTTCTCATTGATTTGCCGAGGCGCCCGATCCACGGCTACACCTGGGGCGAAGTCCCGCTGATGGAGAGCATGCTCCAGCTTGTTCCTGGCAGCTACTTCAGCCATTACACGGCCGTGCGGCTTCATGGCCTGACGGAACAGGTACCCAAGACCCTGTACTTGAGCCGAGAGAAGCAACGCGGCCAGGATCCCGACAAAGCCGCCTTGCGCAGCTACTCGCAGGCAGACATCGACACAAGTTTTGCCAAACCTGACAGGGAGTCGGTCAATCAGGCCGATGTGCTGGAGGAGGGGGTTCGTGTCGTGTTACTGGATGCCGTTGCGCACGAAGGCGCTGGCATCATGGCGGGCAAGGTCAACCTTGGGGGGGAGCGGGCGCTCAACCTGCGCTACACGAACCTGGAGCGCACCCTGATCGATATTGCGATCCGCCCCATCTATGCGGGGGGAATCTTTGAGGTGGCCAAGGCATTCGAGCATGCTCAGGGCAAGCTCTCGGTCAACGCCATGAATGCGCTCTACAGAAAGCTGAGGCCCTACTACCCACATCACCAGAGGATCGGCTACTACCTGGAGCGAGCGGGCTACAAGCCAAGCCTGATCGAGCTTTTCCGGCGCTACCCGATGGAGCATGACTTCTATCTCACCCACAACATGGACAAGACCGTCTACAACAAGCGCTGGCGGCTACACCTTCCAGAGGGCTTCTAGGGCGCCACACGCCTTCACCACGGCATCAAAGTACGCATCGAAGGGTTTCACCGGTATGCCGGGCTTCATGGCCGCCTTGACCTCCGGATAGCCCTGCGCATGGAACGCCCGGGTCTCAGGGATCTTGGCGAGCAGCGCGAGCGGCACCCGCTTGACCTCAAACACCTGCCGCAGCATGTCCTGAACCCGTGGCTCGGCCAAGTCTACCTTGAAGCTCTTCTCGGTCAGCAGCACATCGATGTCGATGAAGTCGCGTGCCCGCTGATGACCTGGTTTCGTGCGTTGTATCACCGGGCCATACTCGGGCATTTGCTGACAGATCGCACGCAGCTTCTCACAAACGATCATCTCTGGCGGATAGGCATAGATCGTCATTCCCTCGATCTCATAGGGCTGCTTGGCCTGCGTGTACTCGTACCGGCTGATGTCGATCGTGAACTTGGTGTTCTGGCCCCCCAGCCGGATGGCCTCACGTCGCATCATCTCCAGATCCTCATTGACCTGCTCGGCCCGCTGCAGGGATATCAGCTTGAATGCAATCTCATAACCCCCCCAGAACTCGCTCAACGCTTCGGGCATCTTGCCAGGCCTTGGACATAACTGGATATCGAACGCCCGATAGCCTTTATCAGCGAATCGTTCGCGCAGAACCCTCTCGATGCGGGGTCCGACATCATCGACATCCAGGTCATCCTCCAGGGAGAAATCGAGGTCCACGGAAGCGCGTGCATGCGTCTGGTGGATGAGATCCATGGCGTTGCCGCCTTTCAGAACCAGCAGATCGAACAACTCATCGTCACTGAACATGGCCATCAAGGCCGTCTGCTTGATGACTTGCAGCGCATCCTCTTTCGCCGTCGCGGCCTTCATGCCTCTGGACATGCTTCCTCCGTTGCAACCGATCCGGCTTTCGCGTGCGAAAGTCACTCTGCCTTCGTCTTGGGGATGGCTCACTGAATCGGCGCTGAACCAGCACTTTCACATGCGAAAGTCGATCCAATCGTAGCAGCAGAACCGCCCTCAAGCCACCGGCCTGAAGACCGAAGTTTGCCGTGCATCGGGTCACGACAGAACAGAATTTCGCATGCGAAAGTGAGATTTCATTCACCGCTTACTACCAGAGAGTCAGCGAGTTACAACCTCATGTCGGTGGAAATGCCGTGTAGATGCCATCACCTGATGCGACGGGACGGCATCAGGATGTCGATCTCAACCCGACGGTTAGCTCGGCGCCCCTGCTCGGTATCGTTTTCTGAAACGTGGCAACGCGTGCAATAGAACACCTTGAGCTTACGGGCATCAACCCCATGCGCAATCAAGGCTCTGCGCACACGCGATGCGCGCGCCAGCGCCAGACTCCGGTTTTCCGCTGCACGCCCGGTCGCATCTGTTCGCCCCTTGATGCGAATGGATGCGGCCTGATGCGCCAAGGGCAACAACGCCTCGATCTCACGGATCGATTCATCATCAAGACGAATGGATGACGAGTCGAAGAATACCGTGTAAGAGATGGTTGTAGCCGCTTTCGCGGCCTTGCCGGTCGGTTCACTCTCATCCTGGGCGCGGGGCAACACGGCAGGGGCAGAATCCGGCTGCACTTGCCTGGCCAAGCTCGAATCACTGCTCCGCATGGGTTGGATCTGCGGGGGATTTTCACGCCCATACCCATCGGCCTGCGCTGGCATGGGAGCAATCGGCGTCTTCGGAGTCGGCACCATGCAGGGGTTGCATGGCATGAAGTATTCAGCGCCTGTTACCGGATCCCGGACTTGTTCGAGCCCACTGATCATCGGCTCACCCATCAGCAACGCGCTTGGCTGATACTGTGCCATCGGCATTGGCGCACACCCCATGACGCCGGCCGCCAGCACGGATGATCCGAATGCCCAGCCCAGACGCCTCTGTCGTGGGCTCCAGCCGGGTCTGAGAACCTTGGCGCCTCGCCTGGAAAGCGACAACCGGAGAGAGCCGTTTTCGGGGATGGAGCGGACATACCCGGCCCCGATCAGATCGCGGACTACGGCGGCATGGCGAGCCAGCGTCTCGACATCCTGCCCTTGCCTCAAGCAACGTCCGGCTGCCTGCTCAGACAGTTGCCTGAGTCCTCTGATCTCCCCGTGGTACAGGACACGTAGAAGCGCCAACGCATCTGCATCCAGTCCGCCCCGCTTGCGCATCGTGTTCCCCTTCTGCCATGCCATGAAAGAAGCCGGCCGGCGCCTCTTGAGGGGATCATGGCTTGGACACCATGAGCTCCCGGTGGACTTTCGCATGCGAAAGTCCAGGCAATCAGCCGTCTGCAGGCACTGTAGAAGCAGATCACGACGGGGAAGCACACCAGGAGCCGGAAGGCTGGAATCGGGCTGTATCCGGTCTTCCTGCGTCGTTTTCGCACATCAACTTTCGCATGCGAAAGTGGCCCCACCCGTCAACGCTCACGCCCCTGATCCCGTCCGGGCTCCCGGGCTATGGCCTGCTCCTGGGCCATCACCCGGTGCTGTTGTTGCCCTGGCTCGATGCTCACCCGCTCTCCCACCTGAACCTCCCGGTCAAGTCGGTCCCGCCCGTACACCAGCCCCACCTGATCCGAGACCCTGACCAGCACGTGATGACTTGAACCAGCCACCACTTCTCCCTTGATTCCCCGGTCGAAGCTGTCGCCATCACGAACGATCAGACCCCGGTGCGCTGCCGCCATTGCCACTACCTGCCGGGACTCGTCCCGTGTCACCGCACCCTGTGGCAGCTCTCCCCGGTGCAGCTGCTCCGACAGCTTTGCCTGAAGTGCAGTCCGATCAGCACCTTCCCGGCCAGCAAGCTGCTTGTACGCCCCATCCAGCTCCGGGTACCGGGCCAGTGCCGCTTCGGCACTGCGCCCGTCAAATGCCTGTGCCCGCTGGTACACCACTCCCTGCTCGAACTGCCGCATCGCCTGCTGTGCCCGCTCAAGCCTGGCCTCCAGCACCGGTAGATCGCCCACCACAATGCGCCCGGCACTCTCGCGCTGCCGGGCATGTCCGACGACCTCCCCCATCAGGGCCACATATCCCCGGTGCTCGGCATGCGTCCAGGGCCGTTCCCGCTCCTGGGCCAGTGCCCTGTCTGCCGCAGGCTCTCTCTGCCACCGGCCATTGACCTGCTCATTGGCATAGATCTCGCGCTGGCTGCCATCGTAGACACGGATCGCATCAACCAGCTTACCCTGCTCGAGCGCCCGTACCGACTGCACCAGACCTGCATAGGCCTCATCGTGCTGAGACTGCTCTACAAACCGGCCTGAGCCACGTTGCGCCAGTCGCTCTTCAAACCTCAACCGCGCCCGGGCCATGGAACGCTCGGCATCAAGGGCAACGACCCGGGCCTCAACCGTATAGCCCTCTGATCTCAGACGGCCGATCAGCTCTTGCAGCTTTGTCGGGCTACGCATCGTACCGTCGAGTACGAAGTTGCGCTTGCCCTCGATGACTGCATCTTGGAGACGGTTTTTCAGTCCTCGGGCATCTTCATGCGTCAGCCTCGCTGCATGTACCGGATCCGTCCTGGACAGGACACGATACTGGGGACTCAGTTCACGCAATCGATCCACGTCGATCGTAGCGATACCTCCCCTCTCGACATATTCCGATACGATGCTGCTCAGCAAGGTCGACTTGCCAGAGCCAGGCTGACCTCCCAAAAGAACAGCATGAGGGTGCCTTTGCAGTTCCGTGGACAAAAGAGCATCAGACACATGACGCTGGTACCCAAGGCTATGGGGCTGTTGTCCGCCATCCCCTTGGCCATGTTTCATGATGCGGCTCTATTACTGTGCCATTGGTCCCAAAGTTTCTGTGCCACTGGCACATACTCATCGATGACCTCTTCGACCTTGGTCTCATCCGCAGGGTCAAGGCTGTCATACATGTGCCTCATGCGTTCATAGGCCGTTTCCCATCTCTTGACGAGATCCTTATCAGGTGCTGCTTTTTCCTGCTCTTCGGCCAGAACGATCGAGTAGTAGGAGACAATATCCCAAATCGTGTCCATGGCAACCTCATACCGAACACCAGCCCGCAAAGGGTTGTCCTTGCTGATCATCACAGTTTCCTGTTCACTGTTACCCAGACTTTCGCATGCGAAAGTGCCCCCGCTCATCAGCGCTCAGGCCCCCTGTCCATCTCTCGACCAAGATCCCGGCCCGCCTCCTTCGCCGGCTCCCGGACCTGCTCATGCACCCGGTGCTGATCGCGCCCGTGCTCGATGCTCACGCGCTCACCCACCTGCACCGAACGCTCCAGCTTCTCCTTTTCATAGCCCAGCGCCATCATGTCCGAAATCTTCACCAGCACGTGATGCGAGGACTCGGCCACCACCTCTCCCTTCACGTCCCGGCCAAAGCCGTCACCATCGCGCATCATCAGCCGCCGGTGCGTAGACGCCATCTCCAGCACCTGCCGGGACTCCGCCAGCGTCACCGGCCCCTGGGGTATCTGGCCTCGATGCAGCTGTTCCGAGAGCTGCGCCCGTGCCTGCGCATGAGAGCGCCCCCCTTCATCAGCCAACAACGTGCCAGAGGAATCCTCCCGCAGCCCCTGCAACTGCTTGTACGCCCCATCAAGCTCCGGATACCGACCCAGCGCCTCGGATGGCCTCAGCGTGTCAAAGGCATGCGCTCGCTGATAAACCGTACCCCGCTCCATCTGCTGCAATGCTTGCTGGGCCTTTTCCAGACGCGCGGCCAGGATGGCACCGTCTCCTATCAGGATCGGCCCACGCCGGTTCGGATCCGGGCGCAGCAGTGCTGCATAGGCCCGCTTCAGCGCCTCATCCTCACCGACGATGGACTTGCTGTAGAGACGCTCGCTGTCCTTTCCCGTGTAAGCCGTCTGCGCCACTCGCAGTGTGACATCTTGACCGCTGGGCATCCGCTCGGTGCGAAACAGCACAGGCTGATCCTCTGCGCGGGCACTCAGAAAAGCCTGAGCTGCCTCATGGACATTGTCATATACCTTGCCATTACGCTGCGACACCGATTCCAGCGTATAGAACACCTGATCCCGATAGCCCTCGCGCTGCCCGGCCAAACGAGTAATGTCCGTCAGCATCGCCACCTGATTGCGATGCTCGGCATGCGTCAAGGTGCGCACTCGCTCCTCGGTCAACGCCTGCTGGGCACCCGGCTCCTTCTGCCAGGAACCACGAACCAGCTGATTGGCATAAATCTCCCGCTGGCTCGCGTCATACACCCGGATGGCATCCACCGCACGCGCCGACTCCAGCGCACTAACCGAATCCGCCAATCCCTTGTACGCCACATCGTGCTGAGCCTGATTGACGAAACGCCCCACCCCACGGGCAGCCACCTGCTCCTCGAAGCGCAGCCGAGCCCGGGTAATGGAGACCTCCGGGCTGACCGCAATGACACGTGCCTCGACCGTGTAGCCATGCTCACGCAGCTTCGCGGCAAGCGTCAGGATGCCTTTGGGATCCCGCATCGTCCCGTCGATGACCAGGTTGCGCCGCCCCTTCACCGCAGCCGTTGTCAGGCGCCGCGCCCACTCGGCTGCCTCCTTGTGGGTCAGGTCTGCGGCGTTCTGCGGATCCGTTCTGGACAGTTTCTTGTACGCAGGATTCATCTCCCGTAGCTGATCCGCATCGATGACGACTGCGCCACCCCGTGCGTTGAGCTCCTGCGCTGCCATCGACGCGATCTCGGACTTTCCTGAGCCTGGCTGTCCACCTAGCAGGATGGCACGAGGCTTCTCCTGTGGCGTGGTATTTCGTAAAGCCAGTCGTTCCAGATCGATGTATGGCGATTCAAGCGCCGAGGAAGATAGCTGACGATCCATCGCTGTATCCATTACACGTCCCAGAGTTCACGGGCGATCGGACCGTACTCCTTGATGATCCTCTCAATCTCAGGCTCGTCATCATGTCGAAGCCTATAGCGCATCTCATACATCTCCTCCTGAGCTTTCAGGGATTTCTGGATGATGGTTTTATCGGGATTGGCTTTAGAGCGCTCCTCCCCCAGCACTTCGGCATGGTGGGCAATGATCGCTCCAAGCACGTCCTGTGCCACCTCAAAACGCACCCCAACCCGACTGAAAATATTGCTCATCACTACCTCCTGACTCTCGACCATAGCCCGACTTTCGCATGCGAAAGTCGCCCTTGATACTGCATTCCTGACCCTCCTGCCACGACGCAACCCACAGGCCACGCGCCCAGAAAGCCCTCATCCCAGCGCGCTCCCCAGCGACTTTCGCAAGGGTGACATGGTGGCCGTGGTATCGCTGATGATCTCGTTGATCTCGGCCAGATAGCCATCGACCCGGTTCTTCATGGCGACCCAATCGTTCTTGATCTGGATCATCGCGTGCCGGGTGGTCTCATCGAACTCGCCCTGCTGGATGCAGCGCTGGATCATGGCCAGCCTCACCTTCATGTTGGTCAGGGCATATTCACAGCGGTTGATCTGCTGGGCGTCGATGGGCACATGGCAGTAACGCACGTTCTCCACGTCCCGGACAAAGCCATCAAAGTCCTTCTGATGATCGACAAGCAGCCCGACAAAGGAGGCCATCAACCTCTGTTCCCGATCAGACGCACTCATGAGCGTTCTCCTGTTCGTGGATCAATTTCGGCACCCATCACAGACCAGCACCGGCTCCAGGGATCGATACGGCGTCTGATCCGTGCCCGTGCGCCAGTCATTGGCCATGCTGAGCGGCTCGTCCCTGGGTTGAGTCGCACACCCACCCAGCGCGGCAGCAGCCAGCAGTGTCAGCAAAAAACGTTTCATCATCATGGCTCACACCTGATTTTTTGCTTTCACTTTGAAAGCAATTATACCATAGGTGACCGGCATCAATCACCCCCCTTCTTCGCGCCAAAGCCAGGCGCGACGCTACGTTTCATGTTATCGGTCAACTTTTCCCCGTTACCGATTCCGTCACCTCCGAGAATCATGTCCCAGGTCTTGGCCGCGTAGTCCTTCACATCCTGTTCAATCATCTCCCCTGCCACGGTACCGGGGTTGGCGCGCCCTTGCGCGACAGAGCGATCCGGTGATGACCACGCATGCACGTTCTCGTCAAAGGCGGAGGTTCTGGCGGGGATGCTGTTCGCATTGCCAGGATCCCGATGAGCCGCCATTTCCTGTCTTTCAACCGCCAACGATTCCCTGATAGCCCTGGATGCGGGCCGGTGCTCCAGCGCCTCGGGGTTCCGATGGCCCGTCTGACCGACATTGGTTGCATGGACCTGACTCAGATCAGCCCCCATCCCGGCCTGTCGCTGCCCAGTCATCCGTTCCAGATCCCCCGACCCGGATGGCAAGCGCTCGCCCGAGAAGCCCTGGGTGGGCATCGACCTCGCGCGACGCATGTGCTCCGTGTCTGCCAGATAAGCCTCGGTCAACGCAAAACGCTCCTCGATGGGCTTCAAAGCAAACCGGGTCGGAGAGAGCTTGTAATGTCGCGCAACCGCTGATGCAAGGTGCGGGTCTGCCATGAAGTCATACGTCCTCGTATACGAATAACGCTGGCTTTGGCTGGCGGTCGTGCCGATACCTTGGGCATTCTGCAAACCGGCCTCATTCGACCTGATCAGGCCCTCTGACTTTCTGTTGGCCGCTTCCATGCGATGCTGATCCGTCTGACTGGACTGGCGCCCAGCACCATTGGTCAAGGTTTCACTCATGCCGCTTCGTATCGCATGCTCATCCTGAGCATGTTCATTGGAGCCGTGCGTCCTGTTGACACTTCTGTCCTGCACCTGGCTGGCATCATAGGTCTTCGCCAGGTTGCCTCCCACACTCGGGATGAAGGATTTCACGGCGCCAGCGATACCCGAACCACCGCCGGAACCACCGCCCGAGCCGCCACCCGATCCCCCTCCCAAGCCAGCGCTGAGATGTGCCGATGCGCCGGATCGCTGCGCAAACCCCGAGTTGGCAGCATGCGTCTGACTCAGGTGCTCCGCATTCATGTGCTGCGTGCTCCTGACGGACTCATCCGTCATGCTGTACTGGCTGCCACGGTTCTGAACCATGCCGGCAGATTGGTCATGACTTCTGGAATCCGAGAGCGACGAGTCCTCAGCCATCTGCCGGTTCAGGGAACTATTCTGCGTAGCCTGCTGGTTGGAATAGGCTTGAGAGCCAAGCTGCGACTCCCGGTTGGCAGCCTCGGACCCGGATTCAACAAGCTGCTGTCTAAATACGTTGTTTGCAACGTCTCCACTAGGGGAAGAAACCGCCTGATTCCCGTTTGCCAGGCCAATCATCGAGCCTCCTCCCTGCAGGCCAAGCATGGCGTCATGCCGGTGCATCGAGGTCATGTTGACCGAGGCGGTGTCCATGCCGACCTGGCCCATATGTGCATTGCCCAGCGCCATGCTCGCCCCAGCCGCAGCCCCGGCTGACGAGAAGGAGGTCATGACCCGGTCGGCAATGGCCGTGAAGCCGCCCTGTCCCATGCGGATGATCAGACTGGCAATGAAAGGCACCAGGATCACCATGTACCCGATGGCCGCCTGCTCATCGACGATGGTGGCGTCAAAGGCATCGGAATACTGGAAAGGCACGCCCTTGTCGGCCAGGTTGAAAGCGGCCAGCTTGCGGCTGAGGTGCATCATCGACAGGTGGTTGATGACCGCAAAGAGCAGCGGCCACAGCCCGATCCAGGCGAGCGACATCAGATAGCCCACAAAGATCTTCTTCGCGCCCTCCGTGGAGCTGACCACCATCAGCACGACAACGACCGGGAAGAGCGCGTAGATGATCGCCTCGATCCAGTTTCTGACATGGGGCAAGGTTTCCTGGGCCAGCAGGCTGAGGGAGCTTTGAGAGCCGGCCGCCTGACGCGCCGCCTGGGCAGAGCCCATCAACGCGCTGACCTCGGACACCCTGGCCGGGTCATTCAGCAGCGCAGGCAGCTCGGAACCCGCGTCACGCCAGAGGTTGTTGAACATCGCCTGCCGCATGGCGTCCGAGGCATTGGCGGAGTTCTTGAGGATCCAGTCATAGGACGATCCAACCGCGTTCACGAACAGGGTTGAGGCCACCTGATCGTCCTTGGTTCTCGTGAAAACCATTCTGCCTGCGGAAGCCTGATCGGCCGTGGCTGCAGTGCCCACTCGCTGGCTCAGCACCAGGGCCACCTCGGTGCAGGGCTGCGTCTTGGGTGCGCTCAGGGAGTCATAGGTCACGAACCGTGCCGGGCTGGTATTCGTGAAGATCGTGTTCCAGGTATCCACGCCGGAAACGATGTCCCGATGCGAGATTGCTCCATCCCTGACATCATAGAGCGTGCATTCCTTGATGAATTGCATCAGATCGGCGCGCAGCTCCGGGTCCCGGATTGTGGTCTTGTTGACCTGTCGAAGGATGCGATGGCCAAAGCCGACATCCCCCTGCCGAAGCCCAAGCGCATCCGGCACACCAAAAGCCGTCTCATAGGCGCTGGTCATGGACCCAAACACCAGGTTGGTTGCCTGTGCGACTGCAGCCAGGGCAAACGGCACGTTATCCACCTCACGAGGCGGCTCCAGGCCAGACTTGTCGGTCAGGATGACATTGGCAATCGGCAGGTTCAGGATCGCAACAAAGATGAAGGCATGGATGAACCACTTGAACATCTCCAGCTGACGGCCGATGTACCCGAAGATGGCCAGCGCCAGTCCGAAGACAAAAACGAACCGGAGCAGCCCATCAAAGCTCTGAGTCCGCATCACGGCTGCGATGGCGTTGAAAACGTTGAACAGCGTTTCGACGTTCCAGTAGGTCTGAATCTCGATGTCCATGGCCTTTCAGTCCTCCGATGCGGATCAACGCATGCTCTTGCCGAAGGTCAGCGATGAGCGCAGGGACTGCGACAGGTTCGCATTGAATGCGCGCTCGATGTGCTGAACTTCCAGCGTGAGGTTGTAGGTGCTGGTCGTCTGGGCGTAGGCCGTGGTCAGAACCTGCTTGGCCGTCATGGAAATCCTGTCCAGAACGGGCTTGAGCTTTTCGAGTTCCGCGCTCTGTGTGGCATCGGCCGTTGCCTGCTGATGGCGGATCGCTGCCCGTAGATCGGTTGCGGCCCGCTCGATATAGACCTGGGCATACTTGGCCGCGATCAGGTCTTCGTATCGTGCCGTCAGCAGGTCAGCCATGGCGGGGTTGTTCAATGAGGTCGAGACGGCCAGCATCTTGTAGATCGGCAGGTCTGTCGAGTTCAGGAATGCCACGATCGCATCGACGTTCTCGTGGGGCCGGCGCATGGCGATGTTGTCGGTGATTGCCCCCATCTTCTCCCGAACCATCGCCCGAAAGCTCTTGGTCGAGATCGTTCCCATCTGAGGACGAAGGCACTCATCCGCCCCGTTCCTGTCACAGCGCCAGATGGGCACCTGGATCCGGTCGGCACCGTCCCGGATGCCCACCAACATCTCGACATCGATTCCCGTACCTTCGAGCGGAATCGGCGCCTCCCGTTCCTGTGTGGCATCGAAAGCGGGGAAGATCACGGTTCCCACCAGCGACATGAGCACCATGCGCTGCTCATCATCGAGGGCATCGAGCTTCTTCAATGCCTTCCAGACGACGTTGCCGGTCGGCAAATGATCTTTTGTCGTGGGATCCTGCTCAGCCTGCTTGTCCAGCACCGCATTGGCCTGTTTCTCATCCTTCATGACATTGAGCCAGGCATCTGTCACGTCCTCGAAGGTATTGGTACTGACCCCGAAGCTGCGCGCGGCATTCTGCTTGCCGCGCGTCCAGGAGTCCGGCAAGGCCGCATTCACGATCCCCTTGGCTGCTTCACAGGAGTCGATGTTCAAACGGTTGGCAGCCTGGGCGGTGGCCTGCAGTGCCTGCATCACGTTGTCGCAGGTCGGGCACAGGTTCTGGATGGCCAGCTTGAAGCTGTAGCCCAGCGCGTTGGATCCAATGTTGCGCAACATCTGCACGAACTGGTCCTTGCTGATATAGGACAGTCCGCCGAGGTACAGATCAATCCCGCCGCAGCCCGCTCCCCAGCTGGGCGCAGACACCGTAGCCAGCTGATAGGTGCGCTTGGGAGCCCGCATGAACAGGCTCCCGCCGCTGTAAATGTTCATGGTCTGCCCTTGCAGGACCGATGGGTCAGTGACATTGCTCATGGCATTGACCTCATCGAAGAGCTCCTGCATGGTCATGGCAGCGCTTGGCGCCGAAAACGCCAGCGCGGCTGCCAATGTGACTCGCTTCATCCACTTCATGATCGACTCAACCCGCCTCAGAAGTTCTCACCAGGCTTCGTGCCCGTCAGCACGAAGAGCCGGTTGGCAATCTCGGTAAACGACATCACCCCAAAGCCGACAGGGGCGCGCTCTCCGGTCTTCCTGGAGCCAATGAAGAGGGCCGGCACGCGCTCGACCCCCCATGCAGCCGCATGCGCCCGCCCATCCCTCGGCGACGGGAAGTCCGGCAGCCCGACCCCATCAATAGAAACCCCCAGCACCTCAATACCGTACTTCTGGGCCAGCATCCGAACGGTCGGTGCCATCGCATGGCAGTACGGGCAGTCGGAGCGGAAGAAGAAGATCAGGCCATGATCCTTGGCCAGTGCCGCCAGCTGCGCATCCACCCCTGCTTCCCGCCCCTCCTGATGGATCCGGGCAGCCGTGTTGTTGCTTGGGTGGCGTTGCGCGTAGTCCAGCTCAGGGTTCTGCCAGACGACGCGCCGCCAGACATCGGAGAACAAGGATCCCTTTTCCTGAGTCAGCTGCCACAACGCCAGGTAATCCTTGACGTTTGCCTCCGAGGGGTTCATCACCGCAATGTCTTCGCGACGCTTGAGTTCCTGGCGAAGCTGCTCTGCGGTCCTGATGTCCTTGATCTCGATCCGCCTAGGTTCGGCGTCCTTTCTGGCCGCAGGAGGCAGGACCGGGGTGGGCTCCATGTGCTCATCTTCCCGGTCGCAGTACCAGTTGGGCTTGTAGGCATCGCACTCCCATATCGAGGGGTAGTCCAATGACTGGGCCTGGACGTGCCAACAGCTCATCAGCGCTGACCAGAACAGGATTCGCTTGATCATGAAAGCCCCCTCGATTCAGCCATGAGATTTCAGACGGTCATCACCGGGAGGGGGGCTTCGGGAGGCGCCCCTTCTCGATCAGATAAGCCTCGGTCAACGCAAAACGCTCCTCGATGGGCTTCAAAGCAAACCGGGTCGGAGAGAGCTTGTAATGTCGCGCAACCGCTGATGCAAGGTGCGGGTCTGCCATGAAGTCATACGTCCTCGTATACGAATAACGCTGGCTTTGGCTGTGCACGACGGAAATGCCCTGCTCGGAAACGATCTGCTCGGTTGGCGTCGCAATGTTTCTCTTACGGGAGGCGGACGCCGCCTTCGCCGGAGCTTGCCCGACGCTCACACAGTGATCGATGGCATGCTTGAACGTGGCATCACTCCTGCCGGTAGGCATCCAGGCACCCGGTTTCAGGTACGTGACCTCGATGCGCTTGCAGCCCTTTTCGGGCAGTGACTTGAGCACCCTGGCCTTGACCGTGATCGACCCGTTCGTGTCAAAGATCCGATTGAATTCATTCACGAAGTTGCCACTGATCAGGCCTTCGGCTTTCCCCTTTCTGACAGCAGTGTCCAGAAGCTCAAGGCGCCAATCCACGGCAGGCGCCTGCTGCATGGGCGGCTGCGGGCTATGGGTTTGCGCGACCGCCGACCCCGCGCCAAATGCCAGCAACAGCATGGCTATCCATTGCTTTTCCATCATGGTTTCTCCTTGACACCCATCTCGGCGGGCGTGGGAGGCAGGCCGTCGAGACAGTAGTTGAGCTGAATGCTCAGATTCACATCGGTACGCCCTTGCGGGGTATCCACATCCTTCTGGGTGTAGACCGTTTCCAGTCGTTTGCAGTCCTTGCGGGGAAAGGACTTGATGACGCGGGAACTGACCAGCACCAATCCATTGGAACGGAACTGGCGCTGCAGCAGATCAGCCACATCACCGCGCATGACACCATCGGCCCGGCCTTCACGGATGGCCTTGGCCAGCACGTCATGCTGGCGGGTATAGACCTCCTGGCTGGTCGCACTTTCGCGTGCGAAAGTCGAGGCGCAAGCCCCTCCCAGAGCCATCACCAGCAAGGCAACAGATAGCGTTTTCATTGGTCGTAGTAGCTCTTGGGACCCTGTGTTCGTGGGGTCATCCGGGTTCGGATCGTTTCAGTCATGCGGTTGACCAGCTCTGAAGGCGGCACATCACGAGGCACCACATCCGCGATGAACTCCGAGAAATCCACCCTGGAGAAGTCGATCGCCTGAATCTGATCCGAAGACAAGCCCGCGCAGGTGTTCAAGGGCATCCCGAGCTGTTCACGTCCCTGTCGGTTGATGATCTTGGAGAGCTTGGAGTTGAAGCAGCAATGCCGCTCCTTCATTTCGACACAGACGCCAACCCCATCCTTGGCACAGTACGAGTCGACGTAAACACAGAGGTTCTGTCCGCGTTTCATCCCCATCATGTTCTCTTCCTGATCGCAGCTCAGCCACTCCTGGATCAGCATGATCATGATCTGGGCCATCGCCGAGTATGGGTCGAATGCCGTTATCTGGATCCCGCCAGCAGCCGACACCTGGAAACTCGCCCCGAAGAAGGAGAATGTCGGGTTGAAGGCGCCATCAGCGACAACAGCCCCTGCGGCTGCTGTCGCTGTCTGCTCTGCTGCTCGTCTTGCCACCTCACCGTACAACGCGTCATAGACATACCGCGAGCCGGCAGCCACCAGCTCTCTGCTCGCTTCGCGCGTGACGCCCACCACCACCTCACGGCCAGCTTGCGCATAGATGTTGGATCCCGTCATCCGGTAGTTGGTGAATGCCTCTCCCCCGCCCAGCGCCCGACAGCAGCTCTTGATGTTGCTGCCCCCAAGAACCTTGACGCTGCACTCGTTCATGAACCCTTTGAAGAGTTCCACCTTGCCATCTTCCAGCCCGTATCTTCCGGCCTCCCGGGAGACCTCCATCATGGCCGCAGCCCTGCCAAGATCCTGATCCGGCGGCGCGCTTGTATCGAAGCAGCCTGCGCCGCCATCCTGACAAAAGGTCTCGGCCTCACATACGGTCTGCTCGACGACACCTTGTGGCTTGTCCGGGCAGTCGTAATGCTGCTCGTACATCACGCAGTTCTTGTTCTTGTCGTACTGCGCGCAGGAGGAAGCACGCTGCGTACACCCCCTGGCCCGCAGGGGAGCACAGTCGCTGACGGCATTTTCGTTGCGGCACTCATAGGTATCCTGGTACTCCCAGCACTCACGAAACACCTGCACACCGTTGATGGTTCTGGTCTGGTTGACCGCAGTACATACGCTGCCCACCTTGCGGCAGGACTCTTGTGCATGGGCCACCTGGCCGAGCATCAGGGTCAGGGCGACGAGCAACATCCGGAGCATCATGGCTGAGCCCTCTGCTGCAATGGCAGACACATGCTGTCGTCCCAGGTGTCCCGGCAAGTCGGCGGACACAACTGTCTGGTGGTGATCTGGATGGCCCCTTCTCCACCACGCGCCACGATCGTTCGCATGAAGATCCTGTTGACGCCATTGCGCAGATAGGGCTTGAGATCAACATTCAGGTTGAAGTTCCAGCTCGTCGAGAGCTCCGGACCACTGAAACACGTCTCACAATAGCGGACCATGCCGGTACGGCTATCCACTGGCGTGCACTGCCAGCCATCCGGTGCGGCAGTACAGGAAGCATAGCGGGTAACATTCACAGCCCCATCATCACGGGCTCCGGGCTTTGGCCTGTCCTGGCAGGACCAGGAACCGCCCCAGCCCTGGCAGGTTCGCGAAGCGCCAGCCTCCAGCACAGGAGTCGGTGCATGAATCTCCAGACGATCACCCCCTCGCGGTCCGACGTAAACCAGGTGGTCGTTGACCTTGACCATGAGCCAGTCGTCAAAGGCTGCCCTGGTCAGTGCAAACCGGGTGATCAGGTCCACATCCTTGATCTCGAACTTCAGGTTCCGGTCGAACACGGCCCCCCAACCACGCCAGTAGTCATCGGCGATAGTTCCGAACTGCAGGATGAAGTTGCCTGACCCATCCGGGGAAAAGCTGGTCGCCATGTCCCCTTCCCAAGTATTGGGAACAATCCCGCCCTGGTCGCAACCATCGCGCGTCGTGTCACAGGCCACTCTGAGAACACGCCTGCAGCTCATGTTCTCCGTCGTGTGGACATCCCTGCATATCTCAGTGATGAAGGTTGCCCGTGTTGGGGTCCGTACAACGCGGCATTGCTGGGTAGACGTACCTGGCACAGGGCCAGGGTTGTTGATCAGCGTCCGTGAGTTACGGATCAGAGGGTCATTTTCCGCATCGATCGTGTACAGCGGGCGCTCGGCGCGATTGCGGCTGAGAAAGTTGATGGCTTCACACTCCTGAAGGTCGTATGCCTTGCCATCTCTTGATTGTTGACAGGCCACCTGCTTGTCCAGGCCCACGCCGCTCAGCGCATTCTGCCCCCCCTGAAAATGCCCGGACTCTGGCACTGAAGACCGATAGCCGGGAACTTCCGAGAGCGCCGACTCTTCGGAAATCCTGCTGCCAGCCTGCTGTTTGCCCTCATTGCCAAAGGCCCGGCCAGCCTCAAAGGCTTCCGCAGGGCTGCGAACTGGTTGCCCCTGGGCATGCACGGCGCCCATCAGCATCAGACAGGCCAGCAGCACCCTGAATGGACGTTTCATGGCCGCCTCTCCCTGAACTGGTTCAGATAGCGCTCAGCCAGCGAAGAAAAGTCTTTCGACTGACGCGAGACCACATCGAGCGCATGGTCCAGAGACACGTCACCCGCCACAGACACATAGGTATCTGGCAAGGCACACCCTTGTTCATCCACTGCATCGGCAGCTGTTGCCCGAGTCAGAACAAAGGTCGGAACCGCCTCGATCTTGTACTTGGTGAACGCATTGGGGTTGACCAGAACGTTGCCGCCCTGCTCTTTCAGCGCATGGATGGCGCGCGTCGTTTCCCTGATCGAATTGTTCTTGAAGCCCCGCAGGACGACCGAAGCGCCGACCCTGTTTGCCTGGTTGACCAGGCGTTTGAGCGAGGCTTCGGGCATCGTGAAGCTGGCAAAGATCATGAGCTCTTCCGAGCGCCGATCCATGGCCTTCTGTTCATACTGCCTGGCCAGTTGCTCGATATCGATGCCGGAGGGCGCTGGGGTAGCAATGTTGGGGAACACATGGGGCAGAGCTTGCCCCGCCCTCCCGTCCAGACCAGAAAAGACATTCTTCCGATCCGACTCCAGGCGCGTCATCTCGCGCTCGATGGCGGACTGACTGGGAAACGCTGCCGCTCCCGCTGCTTGTCCCGCACCGGGCACACTGCCAGAGGCCGCGACGGGCCCGGAATGGACGGGCTGGGAGAAACTTTCGCGTGCGAAAGCCGCCATCAGCAGGCAGGCAATGACCCAGGCCCTGCTCATTGGAGACCCATCCCCGAACAGCAGTTCTTCTTGCGAAAGATCATGTAGGCAAAATCCTCGCCCTTGTAGGGATAGCTCTTGCCCGCGCCCCAGATGGCCGTCGTGCGCCCAAAGGGTTGGCAGCAGCGGCCATTGATCTTTTCCGTTTGGGGAATCGGGTAGATCATCTGGTACTTGTAGTTGGTCTTGTCCATGACGGGCTCCATGTAGTTCCCGCAAAGCCCCCTCTCGCCGGAGCTGCCTTCCATCAGGAACTGACGGTGCAGCTTTGCAGTCATCCGCTGCACGATCAGGGAGCTCGCCTGGACATGGGAAACGTGAGCCTGTACATGCCCGTTCATGGGATAGAGCGACCCTTGGCACCCGGCGCACCAGAACAGCTCATTACTGCCAAAACCGGTCGATGAGAGCACGCAATCGCCGGCACACGCGGCCTGTGCGACCGGATTGCTGAACAGGAAGGTTTCGGGTTCGAGCAACATGGTCAGTTCATCGTCCTGCCAGCTCGGGTCGACCTCAGTGATGTAGCCGATGTCGAAGGTGCCACTATCCACACAGGGGTCGTCCAGCATCAGCTCCAGGTAATAGAGCGCCGGATCCACATACCAGTGAACCTGGTAGCTGGAGGACTTTGTGTTGTCCGACTTGAGCCGAACCTCTCCCTCGGGAGCGTGAATCCCCGTATCAATCGTCATGCCGCCAAGCGAGACAAAGCAATACGGCGTCCGGGTGACATCGACGCGACGCACAGGCTCCCAGAATGCTGTCTTGACGCCGATCGTCGGCTCCGTCATGCAACTGCACAGAAAGCCCTCCGGGTTGGGGGTGTCTTCCTGCTCCTCGCCCATGGTCTGCCGGCCTCCCAGTGTCATGGGGAACATGCAGGACCAGCAGATGTCCGTCACGGGATTGGCGAACTTGCCCTGACAAACACCCGCAAGACTTTCGCGTGCGAAAGTCGCCGTGAAGAGGATGGCAAGGATGGCCAGAAAGCGCTTCATCGCAGATCTTTCGCAGGGATTTCGTCAAGCTGCAGCATGCGTCCCTGCTGGCGAATGACGGACGGAACGGCGGTCACACCGAAACGGCGGCTGAGCGTTCCATGCTGATCAAAGAAAACCTGGGTTTTCCACGCCTTGGTCAGATCCAGCCACGATCCTGCCACCAGGATCGGCTTGACGGTGAGCTGGCCCTTGGAGGCAAGCAGACGGCCCACCGCATCACGCTGAGCGGGATCCCTGCCATCGAAGAAGACCAGAACCTTGCTGAGGCTGATGAGATCAAGGGGGTTGACCCTGCTGCCAGCAGGAACCACGATCCGGCCGTCGTCTGCCTTCACGGCCTGGGCATAGGTCACGGTGGGGTCAATCAGGCGCTGTGCCGCCTTCTGCACGGTCGTAATCCCGTCCACCGGCTTCATGTTCTTGATCCCGTGCAACGACCGTCTGACGGCTTCCTCCTGCATGAGTTTGAGTTCGCCACTGCGCTCCTTGTCGCGCAGCCTTCGCATGATCATCTCAAGGGCGCTCTCCTCACCAATCGGATAGGTCGGCCCGACACTGCCCAGACTGGCCCCGTTGGCAAGCGGCGTGGCCATCAAGATGAGCCCTGTCGCCAGCAGCCTAGAAAACTTCATACGCCCTCCCGATGACTTCGGATTGGCGCACGTTGCCTGTCAGCGCGTAACGCGAGTCAAGGCTGTCGGGATTTGGCGTCGCCACAAAATACTCGCCGGCCGGTATCACCCCCTCGGCAGCAGGCTTCAGGGGCAGCCCAGCCCTTGAATGCGTCTTGGCCACACCGACATAGGTGTCATTGACCCAGAACGCACGTCCGTCTCGCCTGACGCGATCCCCCGCAACACCCACCGTCTTCTTGATGAAAACGGAACCGGCAGGGTAGGAAGCGCCACCATGCCAGCGGTAGGCGATCAGATCCCCCTTGGCGACCGCTTCCCCCTTGCGAATGACATACAGGGTTCCCGGCAGGCTGGTGGTGAAGTTGACGCTGTACTCAACCCAGCGTGTGGACAAGACGGCAGCGGCTGCCAGGCTGCAGACGCTCAGGCATGCCAGCCACTGCATGCGCCTGCTGTGCCTCATCGCAACCTCTCCCGCAGTTGATCCGTGTAATCGACTGCATCGCCCCCCAACAGAGCCGCCTTGTTGACAATGACGCACCGGCAGTCTTCAGCCAGCAGACGAACGCCATCTGAAAGGCGCCTGGCAAAGTCCACCGCCAGTTTCTCTGCCACCTGACGCTGAGCGTCCGACACCTCACTCCCGCCTGCGATGACCTTCATGACACGATCCTGGTTTTCCTCGACCAGCATCTGAAGATCAACTGTCGCAATGTGCGGCGGCAGGTTCCGATGCACCACGTAGGCAACGGGCGAAAGGACAATAAGTGTAAAAAATGTCGACAAAACAACCAGCATGCCGATTCTGATGAGATCGGAAGACTCCCGTCCCCCAAGAGTCTCCGGGCGATGGTTTGTCACAATCTCAGACATCGTCCTTTCTCCGGCGAGGCATCTCGGGAGGGGTGCGACGAGCGACCATGATCTCGATGGCTTCCATCGTGCTGTAGCCTTGCTCAACCAGCGCGTTGCACTCGTTGAAGTCATGGGCGTTCGTCGATGCCATCATCAACGAGAACGGATCCGGGATATGTCGAACCACGGCATCGCCGTTCGGGGAGGAGATCAGCATCTCGGAGAAACGGCCGCGCTCCGTCCGAAGAGACAGGAGCATGCGCTTGACGGCGGGCGGGAAGTTCACCACGCCATCCTCGATCAGCTTTTCCAGGTTCTTCCTGTCCTGACGAAGGAGGATCTTCCAGTCCGCGTTGTTGTATGCAGCACGGGCCGCATCATTCTTGTAGGCGTCTTCGATGCCCTGCGTTCCAACACAAAAGATCCCGTTGTACTTCCGGGCTCGCCGATAGCCCTCCTCGATGAACTCTGCGGTCTCCTTGTCATCGCCCAGAAGCTGCCATGCCTCATCAACCAGACAGAGCTTCTTGCGGTCCCGCGTCAGGTACATGTCGTGCGCAATGCGCGATGTCAGCACGAAGAGCACAACCCGGCGAAGATCCGGTGCATTCTTGAGCTCTTCAAGCTCAAGACCAACCATGTCGGCATCCATGCGGATGTTGGCCCTGCCGTTGAAGAATCTGCCGTAGATGCCTTCCTTCGTGAAAGGCTGCAGCTGCTTTGCGAGCTCATAGGCGACTCGCTCGGCTGCCCCCGTCTCGTTCTTGATGTTGCTCAGCAGATAATCCCGGATCAGCGTCGGGTTCGTATCCTGTCCATAATCAGCCCAGACCCCTGTAATCGCCTCACCGATCAAGGCATACTGAAATTCGCTCAAGGGAGCGTTGGGGGATGCCATCCTGCCGATCATGGGCTTGAGCAGCCGCATTTCGGCATTGAAGTCCAGCTCATCATCCTGACCAACCCAGGAGAACGGGTTGATGCACATGTCAGTTTTCGGGGTGAACTCCAGGAAAGCCCCTTTCTGAAGCCGAATCAGGTTCTGGTAGCTTCGGCCAACGTCGATCACCCAGACCTGAGCCCCAATGCCCCGATAGGCAGAAATGATCTCGTTCATGGTCACGGACTTGCCCGATCCGGACACACCCGCTACGAAAACGTTGTAGTTGCCTTGCTGGTTACTGTAGAAGTCCAGGAATGTCGGGGTGCCTCGCCGTCCGAAGAACATCATCACGGGGTCGCCACTACCCTTCCACTCGGCAATCACGGGAGCCATGTCCACGGCGTTGACCGTGGTCTTGTTCGTGATCAGACGTAGTTTCTGAAGATCATCCCTCACCGCTTCCGTCAACGTCATCGGCAAGCTGGCATACAGGGTGGAGAGATGCAGCATCTGCAGGGGAGCGATCAGGAACCCCTCACTGCGCCAGATATTGATGGCCGTCTGGCTCGCACGATTGATCGCCCTCTTCGGCGCAAACAGGAGCAACGTGTGATACAGCTCACACATGGTGCCGCCGTTATTCAGCTGATGGGTCACGATCTCCCAGTCATGTGCCTGAGCCACCAACTGGGGCTGGAACTCGGCCATCTTGGACTTGGCGTTCTGCTTGGATCTGACCCCCTTCAGCTGTGCCTTGTTGTTGACCACATTCGGATCCAGCGTGAACACGCCCCCGGACACGAGGAAAGGACAGGGATACTGCAACACATCATCGAAGAAAGATCCGATGATGTTGGACATCTGCCACAGCTCCTTCTTCTTCGGATACTGCAGCACGCCAAACCCGCGCACAGCGATTCTCTGATCGGGCTCTTCCTCATTCTCGGGGGGCACTCCGAACAGAATTTCATCGGCCTTGACACGAGCATGCTGGCCGAACGCCGTGACCTGGTTCTTGATGGGCTTGCCATCGTCATAGCTCAGTTCAGGCACGCCCGCCTTGCTGAACATGGTCTCCGGGTTCAGGATGGGCCACAGGAAGTTGATGAGCCCTTCGGCATCCATCGTGAAGGCGGGCAGACTCGCTGCGCGAAGCGATGCCTTGAGGGTTTCCCTCAGCTCGTACATGCTCTCAACGAGTGCCGAATCGTTGACGGATCCCGACTTGGTGACGGAAAACACCAGTCTGATGTTCTTGACTACGTAGTTTTCACTAGGCCATAGCGACTTCCCCCGTGTCTTGTTGATGAAATCGACACGGCGCCTGGCAAGATCCTGAAAGAATGGGGTCGTCAGCTCCCGCTCGACAGCGATATCTCGCAACGACTGGTATGCATCGAACTGCGAAGCCAGATTGGTGCCACCAAACATGCACCACTGAATGCCATACCCGGGAGGAACCGGGGTAAAGATCGTATTCAGACGGGCGGCCATCTGCTCATCAGCGCCGGTCTGTGCAATCACCTCGAAGCAGAACCCGACCGAGGTGTCGTTATAGAACATCTCCTTATCAGGGTCATACTGGTCATACCGAAGGATGCTATGCAACCCATACAGGCGAGCCACATCATCGGCGCCTTCGACAGGCGCAGGCTTGCTTCCGATGTCAGAGGTGTTGCCCAGCACGGTTTCATTCCAGAACCGTGACGCAGCCCCCCTGAGCCGATCCATCGCTGTTTCCTGCATTTGTGAGCCCTGTTCCCTGTTGGTCTGATCCGTCTGACGCGGTTATTCGTTTTCCTGAACCGCACCACCAGGCCGCACGATCCCGCTCATGAGCTGAGCCGCCTGCTCCGGGCTCATTCGTTCCTGATGAACACCTTCCGGTATCGACGAATGTTCACCCATTGCCTCTCCGCGCGATGCAGGCTCTTGCAGGGTTCTGTCCGTCCCAGCACGCCCCTGCCCCGCTTGTGAGGAGCCCGTCTGAGGCTTGTTCCAGTTGGCAGGAGGTCTGACCGGTTGGTACGTATCCCTGATGCGGCGCTGGTTGTGCTCGATCAGCCAGCGTCCCCCATCGATGGGCAGGTAAACGTAGCTCTGGTCATGAAGGTCCCCATCGGTGTCCTCCCAGGGAGCGAACCAGACCCGCAACACACGGGGCGCACTACGTATGGGCGTCCCCGAGTAGATAGGCGTCGTCATCACCGACTGATGAGATTTGACAGAGGCCACTGTGCTCACGGGCTTGGTCGCCCCTCGGCCCCTTTGGCCCGGTAGGTTATGGGCCTCTGCATTGGCATAGATCCCACTCATCGACTCGCACAGCACCCCGTCCGGTGCCTTGCAGGCAAACTCCGACTTGGCATCGTAGCCAGACATGCTGACACAGCCTGATAGCGCCATCACCGCGACAATGGCAACAGCCGCTTTCTTGTTCTGCTTCATGGGGCTACTCCTTTCTTGGCGCTGTCACTCACGGCAGGCTTGGTGGCGTTCAGCCACTTATCAATGCGCTCAGCAGGCGCTGAGCCAGGCATGATGCGGCCGTCGGACGCGATCAGGGTCGGTGTTCCCGAGACGCCAAGACGCGAGCCAAGCAGCAGGTTGTCGTTGATCGGGTTCTCGCATGCCAACAGTTTCGGATTCATCCCGGACAACATCTGGTCATGCCATGCCTTCTCCCGATCCGTCGCACACCAGATGCTGATCGCCCTGGTCTTGGCCTCTGGATGAATGGTTTCGAGCGGAAAGAGGAAGGTGTAGATCGTCACGTTGTCCAGACGTGCAAGCTCCCGTTCCAGAGAACGGCAATACGGGCAGTCAGGGTCACTGAACACCGCCAGCACCCGGCTTCCATCGCCTTTGACCGTCTTGATGGCGTTGTCCAGGTACTTGGAAGGAAACTCCGTCTTTCTGCCGGCACGCTTGCTTTGGGCTGTCAGATCTACCTGCTGCTGCATGTCAAAGAGATGGCCGAAGATGAAATAGCGGCCACTTTCATCAGCATAGGCAACGTTTTCCCCCATCCGAAGCTCATAGATGCCAGGGATCTTGCTCTTGCGAATCCCCCGGAAGTTCGTGTTGGGGTACATCGTCTTGAACTTCTGCAAGGTCGCCTCGGAAACCTCGTCATCACGCTCCTGCGCCAGTGCTGGCCCAGCCGTTACGGTGATCAGAATCGCGGCCAGAAACGTCTTAATCATTCAGAGACCTCCGGGCATTGACTCCGGAGCGCTTCAGCAGGCCCCGATAATCGTCCTTGACAAGTGCGCTGCCACTGTAAACAGCACCTTTTGTGATAAGAATTTCGACAGTCCGCCCCCCATCGGTTTCGATAACCGGGTAGAGCTTGTCTGCGGCTTTCAGGTAATACTGAGCGAGCTGCTGGCTCGCACTGCTTACCCCGCCGCCAATGGCCGCTTGCCCGACCCGGTCTGGATCAAGAACCTGAGTAATGCCTCCAGCCCCCGTACTGGTCGAGATGGAAGAGGACTGCACAGCCCTGCCGATGCCACTCAGGGCACCCGCAAACAGCGCATTGGCAAGCAACTGACCCTGCTTCGTGACCAGGCGACCACGTACACCGGCCTTGCCATCCTCACCGATCACCTGCCCCTTGATAGCCATTTCGACGGACTCGCCATTGATGATGCAGGCGAGGGTTTCGGTACGCCCCATCATTCGCTCCGAGGACAGGTCTCCCCAGGTCGAGGCGATGATCCGGCAGTCACGGATATCCAGGCGGTGCTTGTTGGCGAGGTTGGCGGTGTCAAGCACATGGAAGGCCACTGGCAATGGGTTTGACTGCGCCTGCCCACCCGTGGGCGCATCCACACCGTTGAGCATCGCCACCCTCACGAACGAGCCGGCAGGCAGGAACTCGATGCGCTCCCGCTGTCCGGATCGATCTCCCGAAGCTGCAAGTTTCCTGGATTTCTCGTCAGCAGAGCCGGCAGCCTTAGAAGCAGATCCTGCCGAGCCGAAAGTGATGATCTCGACCTCACGCTTTGGCAAGGTCACAGGCTCCAGAGGTTGATTGAGCGTCCCTGCCCTGCCCCGGCCGGTGGGCGGTTCAAGGATCTGCTTTCCGCCAAGTCCGTTACCGATGGGAAGCGGCTTTTCCAGCACAGAGCCAGAGGTTGGCATCACAAGGGATGAGGCTTCGCTTCTGGGCTTTGGTGGCGTAGTGACAGATTCTTTCGGCGGCGGAGGCGGCGCAGAAACGGATGGATCAGGGGCAGCAGCAGCGCTTCGACTGATGGCCTTCAGCGCATCGAGCTCCCTTCTCAGCTTCTGGCTTTGTTCTTCCTGAGCCCTGAGAAGGGCCTTGACCTCATTGATCTGGATCTCGTTGTTTTTCTCCTGCGCAGCCTGATGCGCCCGCCAGGCGTCTCGGTCGTCGAGAGTTCCTGGCGCAGCGATATTGACGCTCGTCGTTCTCTCGCGGCGCTGATTTGGCTGGCTGTCAAACAGGAACATGCCAACGAGGGCGATCAGAGCAACGCCTCCGACACCGACCGTCAGGATGAGGAGCTGTCGCTGCTTGGTTTTGCTGTTTGGATCACTCATCGCCCCGGCGCTCCCGAACGATGAAGATGTCTGTGCTATCGCCTTGTGCGAGGGTATGGCGGTCGATTGCAACCGCACGAACACCGCGTCGGTACAGCTCCTGCTCAACCAGGAGCATGTTGGCTTGGGAAACGTTGGTCAACCGGTACTTCTCTCCAACCAGCTCCCCCTCCGGGTACTTCGACAGCAGGACCAAACGCCCCTCCTTCCAGAGAGGAACCTCCTTGTTGACCACCACGGGCTGGATGCTGTTCGCCAGGCTCTCGTCTGCCATGATCAGCATCAGATCCTTGATCCGGCGCTGATAGGACAGGGCGCGTCCCGTCTCATCGGTCCTGGCGACCGGGGCCTGCCGCTCCTTCTCCTCTGGGGGACGGATGATGATTTCCTCGCCTGCGATCGGACGAGGAACCAGCAACAGCTTGTAGGTCACGCCTTTCTCATCTGACACGAAGAGCGTGACCGTTCCATGGCTGTGCGAATCATTGGCCAGCGTGAAGTAGAAAGCTCCCAGGGCCTCGTCCTTCTGCCCTGAAAGCGCCCCTTTTACGCTGGGAACGACGCTTGCGATCCGCCTTCCCTCGATGGCCAGACGATTGGTTTCCCTGGCCGAGATGGGAACCTGGACATGTGCCTGATCAGCACGCTCCACAACCTGCGTCGCATATGCCTCAGAAACTGCCAGACTTACCAGGATCAGGCTTAACGATTTCTTGAACCTTGGCAACATATAGACGCCCCGAAATAGTGCTGATGAATTGGACGAGAAATACTTTTTCACGCTCTGAGGTCAACTTGTCTGCAATGTAGGTCTTGAGATTCCCTGTAACCTTTACCTGCATGGACCTTTCGCTGACCTCTTCCTTTCTCGGAACCCAGATGGTGGTGACACGCTCCTTCTTCATACGGATGGCAGCCGCATCAAGCGCTGTTTTCAGATCCCCATACCCAGAGGGATCTGCCATCTTGAGGATCACCTTGTTGTTGTGATCCACGTTGTCCGGCGTCACCGTCATGATCGTGCCCAGCACATAACCAGCCATATCCAACAGGTAATCCTTGTTGGCATGGTTGGCGCCAATCTCATAAGGTCTCCTGACTTCAGGAGGAACGATCTTGACGTTGTCCTTGAGCAGAACGAACCCCAGTATCCCCAGCGTGATGAGCTCCAGCAGCAGAAGCCCAAGGTTCATCACGCGATGGAAGCTGAGCTGTAACCGCAGGGAGTCTCGCTCGTTATTGGCCTTGTCCGGAACCATCTTCAGAACCTCAACCGTTGAGTTCGCGGATATGGCTACCAGGCAGCTCCTTGGGTTCAGGGAGTCCGGTAAACCAGTACAGCAAATGGGTAGCCATGCCTGGATGTTTCCCAGCTTTCAGCTTGTTATAGGCAGCTCCTGCTGCCACGCCAAGGATCAGCCCAAGCAGTGGATAGTCGGCTCCAACCCCGATCACCATGCCGATCAGGGCAACAGCAGCCACATCCATATCCCAAAACAGAAACTTGGCACTGTCGTCCAGATGACGAGGGATGTAATGCGACAGATCGACTTGCTCAGACATGACTACCCCTTGAGCTCAGAGAACGGCGGTAAAGCTCGCGTTGATGATCCCCAGGATGATCCCGACACCCATGGAGATGATCACTGCGCTCAGAAACGCGCCCCAGTCCTTCTTGATGGCGGCATAGATGATCCCGAGCGCAAGCGCAATCAATGCACCGAGCTTGCCCAGATTTCCCTTGACCCACCCGTCCCATTTGGTCACGGCTTCTTCAAACTCGGTGCCATCATTGGCATACGCCCCGGATACCATCAACATGAGGGCGACCGTAAGGACCACCATCAGAAGCACCCTGGACCACACATCCACATCCTGCCGAGCCCCAACTACCTGGATCTCTGTACTCATTGAAAAAGCTCCTGTTGAATAAATCCCCTGAATTGATTCCCCTGAAAGGGGATTTGCGCCAGGGCGAAGCGCGAAACTCTCAAACTCCATCTTCACGTCATGTTCACGGGCTGATTCTTTCACCAACCACGGCCTGCTTTCTTCCCGGTCGCGTTGCAGACGGCTGATTCACGATATCCGATGGCGCCGCAGCAGGATCTTTCGCATGCGAAAGCTCAGCATCGGAGCCGATTCGTCTCATGGGACGCCCCCCAGGCTGACGGAGCTGCCCATATCGGGGTGGATCTGTATGGAAGTTCTTGACCGTGCGCTCAGGGCAATCTCTGTCGTCACAGAACACGAACTTGGCATCCGCAGGCAAGCCAAACTGGACAACATTGCTGATCCTGTCGACAGGGTTAGGCTCTCCCAAGGTTTGAGCCTGAACTCCCATGCTGGATGCCCACAGAAATCCAAGAACAATCGACCTGGCGCTTTGCTTCATTTCAGTCACCCTTGCGACGATTTGCCTCACCGAGCTCACGCTGACGGGCCTGCTGCTTGTAGCCTTCGTAGTGCTTGCGCACACTGGTGGCATACTGTTCCTGCGCAGCGAAGTTCTTCGACCCTGGCCCAGCGTAGTAGCAGCCCACGGATCGCCATGTGGATCCGAAACGACGTATGCAGTCGGCCAGAACCCATGCGCCAACCTTCTGGCTGACGCAGGCATCGAAAAGGTGTTCACGATGGATTCCGTGCCTGGCCAGCTCGGGCAGATGGATGGTGTTGATCTGCATGAGCCCCAGCGCACGATTCCCGTCAGGCAGCTTTGGCCCAACAGCCCCGGTCCACCCCCTGGACTCCTGCCAGGCGATGGCTTTCAACAACAGGGGATCAACGCCATAGCTCGCGCCCGCCTCCTCCCAGCAACTTGCAGATGCCACAACGGGGCTCACCGCGATGCCCAAGGCAACGCAGGCTCGAACGCATCGACTCATGGCAAGGTGGCTCTCATCGCTGACTCTTAGGAACTGCGGGCATGACGCTCCTTCTTTCCGAACAAGAAGACGCCTACAGCAGCCCCTCCTGCGGGCGCACCTTTCCCCATCAGCCGTGAACCCCTAGGGCACAGGGGGAGCCTCAGTCACCTGGAAGCCATGAAGCGTTTCGGATCAAAAGATAAGCGCGGCACTTAAAGCAGTGCATGAGCCGGCAGACCAGCGGATAAGAGTCCAGCTCAGATGGTGGCTGAGTGTCGCTAATTTTCAGCAGGCACGTCCCCGCTGTAGCCTCGATGCGTGCATAGGTCTCCCCCCATCAGCCAAGGAAGCCGCTCAGAGGGTCTTCTAGAGAACCCGCACGTAGGTAGAGCCGGCACGACTCCGGCGTCGGGCAATCTCGTCAAGTCGATCTCGAACCTCCGAGGGGGACTGAGGCAACTCCTGCATCGAGCCATTGCGCCCCGAAGCCAGCGCCCCCCAACGTCTGGTCAACAGCCAGGTTCCGAACAGGTCTTTGCTGAACTCAACTTCATACCAGCGCGTCTTGCTTTCCCAGCGGGCTCTAAAGGACTCAAAGCCAGAAGACACATCTGCCCCACTCCCCCAATCCATTGGCTGCCTCCCCTATCGTATGCCCCGTTTTTTCAGGTCTGCCTTGATCAGGTCCGAGATATAGGTGTTAAACGGGATTTGCAGGTCATCACAGAGCCTTGTCATGCGCTGATGCACCTCGTCAGGGAGCCGCAGGGAGACCGTCTTCCGCTTCGCAAAGATCCTCGTTCTGCCCCTCGTCGAGATCTTTCCAACAGACAAGGGCTTGGCATCCAGAAGATCTTGATCTTTCTTCTCCATTTCTCGCTGTCAATGATGCTCACCACAAGCTCTCAGTGTACGGCATATCGGCTGATACCACGAAACCGCTTACCCCAGACTTTCGCACGCGAAACCTCGGCAAGACGCTGGCAATCCTCCAGGCACGCCCCTCCTCTTTTGCCTCGACCTCCCAACCTAATGGCGTGTCACATCTCGGCCTGGCGCCCCAGGGTTAAGCGCAGGGTCACGGCCCACCTCTCCCCTTTCGGGGATAGTTTGGCGCATGGTTTCGACCGCACTGCTCTTATCCTGTCTGCCAGACACGATGCTCGCCGCCATCGCCTTGTCATTGGTATAGACCCGCAGCTCATGGGAGGCCCTGGTCGTCCCTACGTAGAAACTCCGGTTACCAAAGATCTTGGCCATAGCCTCAACAGCGTTCTCATTCGAGACTCCTCGCCCCCGCTCTGGCGCACGAATGTGAAAAACTGCCAATCGCTGCGTTACCCCTTGGGCCGCATGGATGGTTGAGGCATAGGCATGATCCCAATGCCGATTGCGAGAGAGGTCCAACTCCCACACCACGACCTCACGCCCTTGCCTAGATTCAAGCACGAGCGTATCTCCCATTTTTTCCCGAACCCGCGCGACCTCCCCATTCTTGAGATCTCCATCGCTGCGCGTGATACGTAGACGATCCCCTACAGACAGGGCTCGCTGATCCACATAGTAGACCTCAACCTTGTTGTGCTTGGCAGGCTGCCATTCAACGCTCGACCCGTCCTCTTTCTGCAAGACCACCACACCGACCGATGCCCGAACCTCGACGACACGCATGTACTCATCCTTGCTGGCATTGATCTGTCGATAGCTCCTGCCAAAGCGAACAACATCGCCAGATCCGTAATACTGCGCCTCCTTCTGCATAGCCTTGGTCCAGCCTTTGGAGACCAAGATCTCATGGTGAGTCTCGTCCCTGCTCAGTTCCCCTGCCATCTGAAGACCATGCCTTATCCGATTGTTGATGCCAATCCTGTCCGCATTGAAAGGCGTGATGACTACGGTGTTCTCTCGCTCAGCCTGCCCCAGGGACAAAACGTCTTTTGCGACTGCATCCAGCACCTTTTCCTTGTCCGGTATCTCGTACACCAACCCGGCCTTATCCAGATACGCAAAGGCACGAGCGTTATTGTTGAGTTCGACTGTCGTCAACCGCTGTCCTTCCTTCAGGCTATCCCGACCAACGATGATGTCAACAGCCTTCTTCAGCTGCTCTGTCTTCTGACGGCTGATCTCTGTCATATAAGCAGTATCCATCCCATCACGCTGGGCAAGCTCGAACGGCTTTCCAGCCTCAACGGCCTGAAGTTGCAGCACGTCTCCCAGATAGACAACCTTGGCTCCCGCTTTCTCCGCCATGTTGTCCAGTCTGGACTTCTGCAGCTGCGGCAGGAAGGAGGACTCATCAACGATCCAGATCTCCGCCTGCCGCTCGAATCGCCCACCTCTCTGGCCCGTCGCCTCGATCTCCTTCTGAAGTTGCCGTTCTCGGATCATGAACATCGAAACAGTATCACTGGCCATGCCAGTATCCCGGCTCAATACCTTGGCTGCTGCACCCGTGGGCGCCATGCCTCGAACCACATACCCCTGCTCCACAGCGATATCCTTGAGAGCCCGCAGCATGGTTGTCTTCCCTGTACCGGCCAACCCCTGCACCCCTACATAGCGATCATGGCTTGTCAGAACCTTGCTGATCGCTTCCCTCTGTCCCTCGCTGAACGTGAACCCCTGGGCCGCCTCAGCCTTGGCGATCCTGGCATAGACCATCGTCTGGGGCATCACACCTGGGGTTTTTCCCTTCTGAGCACGGACCTGCTCAAGAGCCCAACGCTCGTTGGCCAGCATCTTCCTGGTCGTGTAGTTGCCGTCAGGCAGTGCGATAAGGTCGCCTTTCCGTTCGAGATGCCGGAAGGCCATGAGCACCTCTTTTGGGGAGACCCGGCCCGAACCATGCTCTATCGCCGTCGTCAGCAGATCCTTTCGTGACAGCACAACCTCGCGCTCGCTCAAGTGAGCAGCCGCGAACTCCATTGCCTTCATGCCACTCAGGCTATCGCTACGCACCACACTGCCCTGCTCGCGTCGCGTTTCAGCCTGAATCAGGACCTTCTCGACACCAATCCCGACTTCATGCGCTCGCCGCCTCCAGTCCTGGAGCAGGACTTCATGATCCACATCACGCTTCCTCGCCCGCGTTCTGAGCGTCGCCTGCTCCTTCTGCCTCGCGCTGGCGTCCTCGATGCTGATTCCACGCTGCTGTAGCGATGCGACGATCTCCGTTCGACGCTGACTGAAATGCTGAAGCTGATCCGGGGAAAAGTCTGCGATCTCGAAGTTCCCATGCTCGTCGGTTCTCCTCAGCTCATAGCCGAGTTTTTGCAGCTGCTGGGCAAGCTCCGCCGTATACACCGCTCCTATAACCTTTTGATTTTTATATATTTCTTCATTGGACAAGGACCGCCACTGACCGTCGTCACGCCGCGTGGCGTTCATGATGATCGCGTGTGTATGGGTCTGTGGATCGAGATCCCGGCTGGTATTGTGACGAAACATCGCCACGACCAGATTGCCTGTGCTGACCGCCTCCGTTCTTCCGTTTCGGGTTTGTCTCGTCCGAACCAGTTGCTCTTCAACATAGGCCAGCGTTGCTCTGACAGCCGCCTCATGGGCTTCACGCACCTCATGCCTGCCATAGACCTCGGCCATGATGGATACGCTCTTGGGCGCCGAAAATGTCAGATCGATTCCAGGTCTATGGGTGGAGACCTTCTGCCCCGTCTTCCCATCGACCTCCCACCGACCGATCCTGGATCCCTCTACCTTGCCCTCCAGGAGCTCGAAGAACTTTGCACGATCAACCTGTCCCGACAAGCCAAGGCGCTCGGCGCCTTTACCAAACCATCCCGAACGCTCCAACCCCTGGTCGTCCGTGTAGTAATTGTCCTGGGAAAAATACTGCAACGCTCCAGAGGAGCCCTGGACATTATGCAAGCTGATCATGCAGTTTTGCTCCCCTAGATCGGGGGAACGTTGAAAGCCTTTTCCATGGACGGAAAGCAGATCCCAAGATCAACCGCGCATCCCTGCATGGAAACGATCAGCCTTGCCCCCACATTGGCACCTGACAAGCGAACCCGCGCGGTGAAGCGCTCCGCGTAAAGCCAGACCCGTTCTCCCAAGGCCGGATCAAACTTCTCCAGAGGTTCGGGCAGATCAATGCCCATGACGGTCACATCGGGATGATCCATCTGGAAGCTCAAACGATCTCGGTACAGTTGATATCCAGGAGCAACCATGAACACGACTTCTATCGTCTTCGATCCAATCCTGGTTGCCGACACACGAAAGGCATCCTCCGGGTCCAGCTCTTCCACCTCTGCCCTGACAGATACTGCCATAGACCCCAACGATATGACAGCTATCGCCATCCGCAAGAGAGCCCGCCTATCCATCATCACACCTTGCTCTCCGGTATATCCAAAGCATTCGCAAGCCGCGATTCCGTGTCTTGGGGTGAGGATGAACTCACCCCCGCTTTCGCATGCGAAACCGCCATCCCTTTCATGGGCATCCCCCACTGATCGTCGCCAAACAGAGCCCCACGAGGGCCAGCCGATCCTCCCGGTGAGCTTGGCTCAAAGTTGATCGAGAAGCCCGATCGTTCAATGAAGCCATCAGCGATCTTGTTGACCGGCTGGTACCCGTACTGGATTTTGGCGATCGGATAGTCCCCCGGAATCACCAGATACCCTGTCATATCCGGAAGGGTCAGGATTTCCGATGTGAGCACCAGATCCCGCATTGAACGACGGGCAAACACACTCACGCCATCACGCTGAGCGCTCAACCCATAACTGAGCGTCTCTTCCTTCTCATCGATCTCAGCCTGCCCCATCAGGTCAGAGAGCAGTTTGGCGGCGGCGCCATCCGTAACCCGCAAGAGCAGCTTTGTCTGACATCCGGAGATGATCGTCTTGGCCTGGTCGTGCCCATAGATCTCATAGAGCTGAGAGAAGTCCTGCACGCCGAGAACCATGCACAACCCATACTTCCGGGTATTCGTCAGCGCCAGTTTCAGGATGTCCAGCTTCTGCAACGTCGGCAGCTCGTCAATGCAGAACCACAGACGCTCACGATGAATCGGTTCAAGATCGAGAACCGCCTTGATCGCCGTCTCGATCCAAAGCGACAGAATGGGCTTCATCGCCTCCCTCATCGACTCCCGAGCGGTGATGAACATCCAGGAGTCGCCCTCATCATGGATCCACTGACGGATCGAGAATGGCTGCCCTTCGTCGTGGAGAAAGCGGAACGATTCCAACTGGTTCTGGACAGTCATTTTCAATGACATGCCCGTTCTTTCCGTTGTGGGATCCACGTAGGTTTCCCCCGGCGTTCCCTTCAACAGGGCGTACATGGCCTGCAGGTTGCTCTTGGCGATGGCGTTGTAGAGATCCCTGTTGGTACGACGGTTCTCACGGCCCAAAACAGCAATCACATCCTTCAGGACCATGCGCCCGGCTTGGGACCAGAAAGGATCTTCTTTCACAGGGGCGGGGATCAGGCTACTGGCAATGTTGTCGAAGTGGTACTCCCGACCAATTTCATGCCAGACGTTCCAGTTCGGGCTCCTCGCATCGAGGGGATTCATCAAGACATCCTTCCCCTCACGGTAGAAAGCCTGTGTGAACTCTCCCGTTGGATCGTAGACGATCATGCGCTTTCCACGAGCCCTCACCTGCTCCATGATCCGGAAAAACTGCTGTGACTTCCCCGTCCCCTGAGCCCCGGCAAACAGCGTATGCAGGGTTTCCGAGTTTGCTCGCATGGGCACACCAGCGATCTCGTAAGGGCTGGCATCGTCTCGCTTTCTCACGAGGCGAGCGAGGGCATCCCCTTCAACCAGACGCGCCCCCCGGAGCAGGTCGTCTTTCATCTTGGTTCGCCCATAAGCCCACCAGTACAGGGAGACCAAAAAGACCAGAGTTGCCCCGCCCAGAGCACCAAGCACGGCACCATTTTTCAGAGTTCTCCATCCTTCCTGCGCCCCCTCCTCCGTCAACGCGATCACTTCTGAGACATCGAACTTGCGGAGCTGTCCATCGACATGAAGATCCATTTTCGCGGCGGTCATGGAGAGTTCGCTGCGCAGCTTTGCCACGACATTTCGCTCAAGCACATAGCGCTGATCAGCAGAGCTGGAAGCCCAGAAATACCCCCCCCCAATCAACAGGGCAACGACAGCGGATGCAAGGAAAACCGTCCGGAGCGCAACGACGAGAAGTCGGAACTGGTGCATCCATAGCTCTGAACCCCGCGCGAAGCTACTTGTACTCGTCTTCTCCTGACGCTGCACCATATCCCATAGCCTTCAAGCGATTGAGTTTGGCCTTGGCATGGTCCTGTGCCTTGTAGAGTCGCTGCACGTCTTGAGCCTCGGCAATCTCGCTGAGGATAGACTCCGCAGTGAAGATCGACAACAGCACTCCATCGGGAAGTAGCGTCCGGCTGGCGACCCGTTCCTGACGCCCACCTGCTTCAATCACGCGAAGAAGCCTCTGTTCGATTTCATGCACGTTCTCAGCAATGACGCCCTGAATCAGGGTTTGTCGGAGGTACTCGGAAATGCTGACGCCGTGCTCATTGGCCTTGGCCCGATAGAATCGGGCGGTCTCGGGGTCCAGGCGAATGTTGATACGTTCGCTCTCCCCTTTACCTGTTCCTTTAAGTCTTGGCATGTCATTGATTTAAATGAACAAATAACAATTATACCATTTCGCTGTCGCCGTTTAAATTTTTCGGTGTCGCCGCCTGAAAACGCGCTTTTCAAGCGCGTTTTCATCTACCAACGGTAGTTGCGTGGTGTGTGACGCCTTGCTCGGGGTGCGGGGGCAACCCCGCGGACTTCTCTCTGGGCAGAGTATCGGAAACTTGCGGGAGTGCTCGTTACGCCTGAAACACCGGCAGGCTCCATCTGGCATGGCCGCAGGCAAAAACAGGGAAAGCACGAAATAGTCGGGATGGCAGGCATATGACAGAAACAGGCAGCCGGCTCCCTGGCGTTATCCGTCGGCCAACGCCGTCGATCACTCAATCTTCAGGATTCAGGAATCATGAAAAGCATCACAGCATCGGCTGGAAAGACACCATAGACTCCTCGTGTCAGAGCTACTACCCTTCATCATGAACACTACAAAGAGCAGCACGATCCGAGGAAGAAAGCCACGGTCCCTCCATGCGGAAATTGCCGCAGCAGCCGAAAAACTCCGCAAGCTTCAGGATCGCCAGGAAGAGATCGACCGTAAAGCCCTGGCGCGTAATCAGAAAGCCGTCATGGATCTGATCAAGGCCAAGCACCTCGACTCCATATCCATCACTCAATGGCGTGATCGAATCACAGATATCAAGAGAATCCTGACAGAGCAGAAAAGCACCTAAGCCGAGTAACTCGCAAGGGGTTCAGTTCGATGTTTTTGGAAAATGGCGTGCAAGAAACTTTCTCATCGTTTTGTCTGTGACGCCAAAGTGCTTTGCCAGACGCGGCGGCGTCAATCCTAGCGCATAGAGATCCCCTACACTGTCGCGTTGCGGATCAAGCTTCAAACGACCGATGCTGCCTTTACGCCGCCCACCAACACGCCCCTCCATCCGCGCCCTTTGCAAACCCTCCCGAGTGCGAGCCCGGGTAAATTCGACTTCAATCATCGAAGCCATCGCGAAAGCTGCAGCCTGAATCTGTGCATTCAAGCTTCCATCCATGACCGTGCCGTTCTTCGTGATGATGATGGTGATTCCCCGCTCGGCGGCTGTTTCAAGAATGGAAAACACCTGCCCAGGCGATCCGCCCAGCCGTGTGAACTCGGCGGTCAGAATCAAATCACCACGCTCAGCCTGTTGTGTAAGTAGAGACCCAATTTGCCGCTCACGCCACGGCACCGAACGACTCGCGGTCTCCTCGACCATCAGCACCGGTGAGTAGCCGCGCATGTTGGCAAAGTCCAGCAATCCCAGCCGCTGGTTTGCAACATCCTGCGAATCGCGCGAAACCCTCAAGTAAGCAAAGACACGAGGCATGACAGGAGCCCTCTTCTCTTCCAAAAAGCAAAATCCGTCTCAGGCAGCACCAGCGTTAAGGGCACGAGGAATGATGTCTACACGAGTTGTAAAAACACAACATCCATAGGAATTTAGGCACGCTCACCTGGAAAAGTCGACCTCACAGAAACGCCGTCACGCCACTTTCTGAAGCATCCCAACCCAATTCCCTTACACCAAGCAAAAAAACGGCTTGTAGGCCCTCTCCTCGCGTTGGCAGATCGAGCGATTCCGTCTATGGCTACTTTTCGGTAGCTATTCCCTAGTTGTAGGCATATTGTACTATGTTACACGGTACTTTAAACGATGGTTCTTCTACCTCTTTTAACGGTAGAAAAAACGGTCGTTAAAAGTAACTTTTTCAGAGGATCTGGGCGCTTCCTCGGCTTTTTGAAAGACCACGGCCAGGTCTGGCGGCGTAAACGTTCCCAGGGGAAGCCCCCTCCTCCGTTTCCCCCGGGAATCGGGCATGGTCTGCCAGGATGGCAGACCATGCCGATCAGGCAGCCTTCAGGCGCTGCATCTCCTCGGCGAGAATCCACAACGCGCGATTGAGCTTGATGTTCTGATCTATGCTGTTAAGCGGTCGTGTCGTGGAAACCCTGCCGTTGGCGCTTCTGGCGCGCAATCCTCCCTTGGTCAAATTTTCCTGCGCACGATTGAAAACAGACCAGAGGTCATCCCGGCGATCTTCAAAGCGGCGAGGCATCAGCACCTGGGCTTCACTGATGGGAAACAGCCCCGGTTCGATGTCCTCATATTTGAGGGCCAGGGCGGCCCGTGCAAACGCTGCCTGCTCACCACGGTTGACCGTCATAAGCTGCATCTTCTCCCGCTGCTCCTCGGCTGCGGTAAAGCCATCGAGAACGGTAAAAGCGCCCTCGATGACATCTCCCACCACATCCCCGTTATGCCGGATGCGGATATCGTGCATGGTGTGGCCGCAGACCAGGCCGTTACTGCAGACGAAGCGGAACATGCCCGCCAACATCTGATAGCTGGACGTGCCGTCATGGCTGTTCAGCAGGATGATTTCGTGTGCCTCTGCGCCGTCGATCTGGGCTGCATGGCGCAGGCGGATCATGTGTTTCGTGTGCTCCCGCTTGGATTCATTGCGCACGCGGGTCTGGCAAGCCATAAATGGCTTGAATCCTTCTTTGCGCAGGGCTCCCAGCACTTCAATGGTGGGAATGTAGGTGTAGCGTGCCGAACGGCTTTCATGTGCCCCCTCAGCAAAGATCGACGGGGCTACCGCCCGGATCTGCTCATCGGAAAGCGGTACATGAGTACGGATACTGCAGACATTCCCAAAACGGCTGGCAAGTTGCATTTGGATTGCTCCCATGAAGGATGACGGTCTGTGAGAAACGGACAAAGCGACGGAACCAGGTCTGCTCACCAAGCCCCTTCGCATGACACATGCTCATCGCTGCATCATGAGGAACATTATACATCAAACTATTGATTATCAATAGTTTGATTAGTCGAATTACTATTGTTCGTCAATAGAAAATCACGATCAAAAGATGCAATCGCGTGTCTAAAAACGGATCGTTGCAGGCCCCCTGCGCAAACGACTTTCGCATGCGAAAGTCAGGCCAGCCAGTTGCCACAACACGCCGCCGGCAAGCCCGAACCGCAGATAAAGCCGAGTGTGCAATTTGCACGCGCGGCCATGCCTTCATGCTTGCATGGGATCACCTTGAAAGTTATATTTTTATATAACTTTCTACAGGAGAACTCCCATGCAGTTAAGCAATCTTCGCCAAGTCGGTGGCTCGGTCATGTTGGCCGTGCCGCCGGCAATCCTCGACCTGTTGCACTTGCAGGCAGGCGCCACGGTCAGCGTTACCGTAGTCGATGGGCGCCTGGTGGTAGAGCCCAAGCCTCGCCCGCGCTACACCATGGCCGAGTTGCTGGCCGAAGCCAAAGCCTCTGGTGAATATCCGTTGCAAACACAAGAGCGCGAATGGATCGATGCCCCTGCCGTCGGAAAAGAGCTGATCTGATGAAGCGCGGCGATATCTACCTGGTGGATCTCGAACCAACAGCCGGCCATGAACAACGCGGCCATCGGCCGGTGCTGATCGTTTCGCCAGAAGCCTTCAACCGGCTGACGCAATGCCCTGTGATCCTGCCCATTACCAACGGTGGAGGCTTTGCCCGTCGCGTCGGTTTCGCCGTGCCGATCAGCGGGATCAAGACAAGCGGCGTTGTTCGCTGCGATCAGCCCCGCACCCTCGATCTGTCCGCACGCAACGCTCGCAAGGTGGACACGTTGCCGCCAGCAATCATGGATGAAGTGCTTGCTGTTGCTGCAACGTTATTCCAGTAGTTTCAATGCGTGCTCCTTGGCCATCCTTCCCCGCCCTGAACGACTGGGCTTGCCGCGCCCCGGGTCAGTCGGGCCGAATCGGGAGATCTTGGACGGCCCTATTCAGGTATAGGCTGGCGGAAACGCCCGAAATCAACCCGACAAGCTGATTTTTCATCAGCGCCAAGGGGATCCCCTTTACCCAGAATAAAAACGCCGCTACAAGGCCAACCCCCTTCCTGCTAAGCATGCTTTAGGGAGGGGGAGCCACGCCGTTAGGCGTGGGGGAACCCTAGGGTTCCCCGGGGGGTCGAAGGGGCGGACGAAGTCCGGACAGGGGGGCGGCAGCCCCCGCCCCTTGGAGCCTTGGCATGGGTAGGTGCGTGTTTGGTGGAGGGTGTGGAGGTGTGGAGGTGTGTTGTTCTGCCCCGAAGGGGCCTGGATTTGGGGATGCCGGGTGGGTAAGCGCCGTAGGCGCGGGCGGAGCGCGGAGCGCGTAGGAGCCGGCGGGGCAAAGCCCCAAGAGGCGGTGTTGGGTTTCTCCAAGCTGTGGATATCTTTGGTAGAGCAATGACGTTAAAGATTTATATAGTTAAAAACCGCGCGCGCGCGTTACAGGTGTGAATTCTTCTGGAAACTCTTTTGTATTCAAGTGGTTGCGAAGATGGGGTGTGGGTGA
>ERZ1674203.30-NODE-30-length-43840-cov-23.263218_pt1 | contig 43840 bp, 38 predicted proteins | sample MGYA00581297_ERZ1674203 | MGnify/ENA primary metagenome ERZ1674203 (study PRJEB41354, sample SAMEA4873349) | human saliva metagenome | biome: human-associated habitat [ENVO:00009003]; feature: mouth environment [ENVO:08000002]; material: saliva material... | reverse complement strand
CGTTGTTTGTGGTGGGGTTGTGTGATGTTATCTGGATTTTTTGTCTTGTAAATGTAGTAAATAATATTTAAATATATCTAAATCGGGTAAATCACATATTATCACATAAGTGATTTAGGTCACTAAATAAATAGTCTAGGTGTGCTAGTGTTAATTCAAGTCACAGGGAATATGAGAATCGCACTCTCAAATTCGGTTTGGGACATGCGATGGATTTCCTGACTTCGGCTCGCTAATGATTGCGGGTTGTGGATATGAATGACCACGGCGTCATTCTTTTGAAAGGAGATTCTGATGAGGATCTTTAATAAGTCTCTTGCTGTTGCGGCCTGTGTGGCTGCGGTGACTTTCGGTGCGGTAGCACCTCCGGCACATGCGGGTGTTACTTTCTATTCGGATGCCAATTTCCTTGGGTCCCGTATGTACACCTGGGATAACCCTCATCTGGGTTGGATGAATGACCGTGCATCTTCATTGCATTCTGATGGGTGCCGGTGGCGCTATTACGAAGACAGCCACTATAGGGGTCGCAGGTTTGATTCTTCTTCCGACCTCAACTATCTGCGGGGTCTAAGCCATGAGGGTCTCCATTGGGGCGAGACTTGGGATGACCGGATTAGCTCAGTTAGGTATGTGTATTGCTAGGTGAATGGTGGTAGAGGGACAGGATGCTTTCCTGCTTTAAGTTTTTCTTCCACTCTGAAAGGAGGGTGTGCTCTTGCATAAAAGTAGTGCATTCACAATCACTGCCCTAGCAGGCGCGCTTTTGCTGTCTTCATGCGCTCAGGGAGGTGCCTCAAATTCTGAGTATAAAGCCAAGCTCGATTACGCGAATAATTTGATTACTCTTCCCCTGGATGAGTATGACTATGACGATGCGTCAAGGGCTGTAATTAATGAGGCGGTCGCCCGTATCATGCAAGTATGTTATGTAGCTAAGGGATACTCTGATGCTGTCCCTGTGTTCTCTGATGATCAGCACAGTAATATATATGGTGCCTGGAATGTTGAATATGCCAAGAAGTATGGATATTTCAATGAAGAAAAGTCTCGAGAGCGCACGCAGGCGGCAGAGAAAATACCGGCAGAGATTAGGAAGGAATGTCGCAAGGAAAGTGCCAATCAGTTGAAAGAAATTGAATACGAGAATGACAATGACTCTTTCGCTTACCGGCTTAGACAGGAAGCCTATGCGAGTGCGAAAAGTGATCCGGAATGGAATAAAGTTCGCTCTGAATGGTGGAGCTGCCTAGAGAGCAATGGGTTAACACCACGCAAGGATGACCAGGCGTGGGGTAGTCAAGAGACGTCCAATATTGACGTAAGTTCTAAGAGTGAGGAGGAAAAAACTCAAGAAGTGATTCGCCTCGCAACTATCGAAGCGGAATGTAATCAGAAGGTTGGTATGGCTCAGCGTCTGGGTGATATTGAGGCATCCTACCAGGGGCCTCTCATTGAGAAGAACCAGGCGAAGCTTAACCAGTTGAAAGAAGAGAAAGAAAAGCATGTGGCGAGGGCGCGTGAAATTATCGCCACTAGTCAATAACACATTCTGTTTGAACTGAATAGTACAACTAATAATTGTGATGGAGGAGCCCAGTGTTTGTGGGCTCCTCCTGACTTTCCTGGTTGAAAGGAGTCGGTAACAATGAAGGAATTTGCTGCTCTGTTCGCCTGCTTTGCTCTTAAAGAGTGCTACGCGAAAAAAGGATGCGATTTTGAAATCCTAGAAAATGGCTGGGTTTCTGGTGATGCCTCCGGTATGGCTCCTGGAATGTGAAGCATGTGTGCGCGTCGGAACCTTTTTTATTGGGGTTTTTATTGGGGTATTGGGTGATTCTTTGTTTGGGTGGGGTGTTGAGTTTTTCACATGAATGTGGGTACCCACGGGGTTTGGTTCGTTGTTTGTGGTGGGGTTGTGTGATGTTATCTGGATTTTTTGTCTTGTAAATGTAGTAAATAATATTTAAATATATCTAAATCGGGTAAATCACATATTATCACATAAGTGATTTAGGTCACTAAATAAATAGTCTAGGTGTGCTAGTGTTAATTCAAGTCACAGGGAATATGAGAATCGCACTCTCAAATTCGGTTTGGGACATGCGATGGATTTCCTGACTTCGGCTCGCTAATGATTGCGGGTTGTGGATATGAATGACCACGGCGTCATTCTTTTGAAAGGAGATTCTGATGAGGATCTTTAATAAGTCTCTTGCTGTTGCGGCCTGTGTGGCTGCGGTGACTTTCGGTGCGGTAGCACCTCCGGCACATGCGGGTGTTACTTTCTATTCGGATGCCAATTTCCTTGGGCCCCGTATGGAAACTGAGGGGACGACCCATTTGGATTGGATGAGTGACCGTGCATCTTCATTGCATTCTGGTGGGTGTCGGTGGCACTATTACGAAGACATTAATCACAGGGGTCGAAATTTTGAATCTTCTTCCGACCTCAACTATCTTCGCGGTCTAAGCCATGCGGGTCTCCATTGGGGCGAGACTTGGGATGATCGTATTAGTTCTGTTTACAAGGTAAACTGCCGCTGGTAATTGTGATGGAGGAGCCCAATGTTTGTGGGCTCCTCCTGACTTTCTTGATTGAAAGGAGTTGGTAACAATGAAGAAATCTTCTGCCCTACTCGCCTGCTTTGCTTTAGCTTTAAGTTCCTGTGCCGCTGCGCCTAAGGATACTAGCCTCAAAGCCCAGCTGGATTTTGAAAATAACTATATTACTCTTCCCCTCGACGAATACGATATGAGTGACCAGGCCGAAGATATAACATATAGGGCGTATTTGTTGATTCTTAAAGAGTGCTATGCGAAAAAAGGATACGATTTTGAAATTCTAGAAAACGGCTTGGTTTCTGGCAACGCCTCCCAGTACGGCTCCTGGAACGTGAAGCATGCGGCGAATCATTTTACGTCCATCCAAGTCAGAGATGAGCAGGAAAGGATTTATAAGAGCATCCCTGAAGACGTCAGGGCCAGCTGCCGCGAAGAGCATCGGGAAGAACTGGATATGCTCTATTTTGATGAGGATGATGAGAAAAAGTACCGCCCCGTCGAGCGTATCCGTAGTGAAGCGTACATGCGTGCGCAGGCTGACCCTGAATGGAAGAAAGCCCGCTCAGATTGGTGGGACTGTCAGCGTCAGGAAGGGTTGACGCCTCGCACCGGGGACGGTGAATGGACGAGCAAAGAAACGGCCAGTCTGAATGCTGATGATCCCAAAGTGTTGGAGGAGGTTATCCGCCTGGCAACCATTGAAGCTCAATGTAGCGAGAAGGTGAGGTTGGCCCAGCGTCTGGGTGATCTTGAGGCGTCTTATCAGGGGCCTTTGATTGAGAAGAATCAGGCGCTGCTGAATGAATTGAAGGCTGAACGTGATGCGAAGATAGCGAAGGCGCGCGAAATTATTGCCACCCACCAGTAGATATCAGCAACAAGCAGATAGCATCCCTTGGGATAATTGGGGTAACTCCGTTTGAATGCTACAACGAGGTATGGAGGAGGAAAGCCTATGCGTAAGGCTCTCTCTGCGGTAACAGTATTCTGCCTGCTGGGGGCGTGCGTATCCTGCTCCAACAGTGCCGAGCGGGACACCTCACGAAAAGCTGTTCTCGATTATTCAAAGAACTACATACACCTTCCACTGGACGAGTATGCCTTCGATGAACTAACAATCCGTACGGTGAGCACGGCGTGGCACACGCTCATGTCCGAATGCTACGCGCACCACGGGCAGTCCTACGCTGTGCCCTCAATAGACACCCCGCAACCCGGGGGGCTATACGGCAACTGGAACGTCGAGTACGCCAAAAAGTACGGGTACTCCCAGAAGGAATCCCGAGGCCCAGACGATTCAGCATCAGACGACATCAACGCCCGGTGCCAAGAAGAGGTGAAAACCGCATTCTCTGACGTCGAACTGGACGAAAAAGAATACCGGTTTGTAGGAGAGCTAAACTCACAGGCATACACCTACGCCTCCCAAACCGATGAGTGGAAAAATATTCGCTCAGAATGGTGGACCTGCCTGCGTGAACGCAGACTAACCCCCAGGGAAGGAGAGAGCGACTGGATGTCCGAAGAAAGCGCACATCTCATGACCTCCTCCCAAGGCAACGAAGAAGCTAAGCCGGAGGAAATCCGCCTCGCAACCATCGAAGCGGAATGTAACCAGAAGGTGGGTATGGCTCAGCGTCTGGGTGATATTGAAGCGTCCTATCAGGGGCCTTTGATTGAGAAGAACCAGGCGAAGCTCAACCAGCTGAAAGAGGAGAAAGAAAAGCGTGTAGCGAAGGCGCGCGAAATTATTGCCACCCACCAGTAGCCACACCCACTGAAGGGTAGAACGGGTGAACCAGGCGCAGAATGCTCACAAGTTGCCCATAAGAAAATCCGCGCACAAGAATCCGTGCATACGAAAATTTCACAAGAAGGAGCCGGGGAGTGTCACCACTCCCCGGCCCTCACTTTATTCACTCTCAACCTCGCAGCCCATGCCAGCGCACCTACAGGCCCGCCAGCTCAAGGCCACTCAGCGTCAGGCTGCTTAGCTCTTTAGCCCACCGGAACGTTAACGTTCACCAGCGAGTACAGATCCTTCGGATCATCCGGGCTAGCAACCAGGTCAATGAACTGCTGCAGGTCGGTGTCCTGCGTAGCCGCACGGGCATAACGCAGACCCGAGAAGTCAGCAATCGCGAAGCCCACCGAATCAAACAGGGTAATCTGCTCATCCGACACGCGGCCCGGCTCCTCACCGGTCAGAACCTTCCAGAACTCCACCACCGGGAAGTCCGGGTCCTTCTGCTGAATCTCGCCCTCAATGCGGGTCTGCGGCGGGAACTCAACGAACACGGTGGAGCGGTCCAGAATTTCGCTTTCCAACTCAGTCTTGCCGGGGCAGTCGCCACCAATAGCGTTCAGGTGCACGCCGGGCTTCACCTGGCGGTCCAGCAGAACCTTCGCCTGCTGCTTATCGGCGGTGCAGGTGGTAATAATGTCGGCACCCTCAACAGCCTCGTCCACGTCCTTAGCCAGGTGGATGCGGAAGCCCAGCGGCTCCAGGTTACGGCGGAACTTCTCCATCGCGTGCGGGTCAACGTCGTAGACGGACAGGTCCTCAATGCCGAGCACCGCGCGCATACCCAGCGCCTGGAACTCAGACTGCGAGCCGGTACCGATCATCGCCATCTTCTTCGAATCCTTGCGTGCCAGGTGCTTAGCAACCATGGCGGACACGCCAGCGGTACGCAGCGCGGTCAGCAGGGTCATTTCAGCCAGGAACACGGGGTAGCCGTTGTCAACGTCAGCGAGCAGACCGAACGCGGTCACAGTCTGGAAGCCGCGTGCCGGGTTCGACGGGTGGCCGTTCACGTACTTGAAGGAGTAGGTGATGTTGTCGGAGGTGGGCATCAGCTCAATCACACCGAAGGGGGTGTGGGAGGCGACGCGCGGGATCTTGTCGAAGCTCTGCCACTTCTTGAAGTCTTCTTCGAGGAAGTCGACCATGCCGGCAATGATGTTGCCTACGCCGTCCTTCTGAATCCACTTCGCCATCGAGGCGACGTCAACAAATTCCACCGCGTGTGCGCTAGGACGTTCAGTCATGATTTTCTCCTTTGAATATCTGCACAAAACTTCTTTGTGCATCTGGTGGTCACTGCGGATATCTATTATCTCAAAATATATTGCAGGACACACCGTATTAGAAATGCTGTAGATATGTACTTTGCTTTATGTATTACACGGATGTAATACGGAACGAACACGAAAAGACGTACAGGGAGGGGGTTCTAGAACTCCTGGAACCTACGGGCTAGGGTCTAAAACCCCCTCATCGCCTTCACCGGGATTTCACTGGGATATCACGGGATCGGAGGCTGCCGTCGGGTTAGTTGCCCATCGGCTTGTCCTCGTCCTCAGCGTCCAGTTCACCCAGGTCAATGTGGGTGCGAGGCTCCGAAACGAGTTTCTTCACCACGGGGCGGGCAGCAATCACAGGCACGGAACCGGTGTAGCCTTCACGGACGCGAGCAATCTCGTTGACGCGGTCACGAACCGTGTACCAGCCGATAATCAGCAGCGGGATAACCAGCAGTAGCGATGCCAGGGTGTAGGTGCCGACCGGGTAATCCAGTGCCATCAGCACCAGCACAACAGCGAGGAAGACCATCACAGCCCAGTCGCTGAAGCGACCGCCGGGTGCGCGGTAGTTGGGGCGCTTGTACTTGCCCTCGCCGACCAGCTTCAGGTACTTCTGGTGCGACATTGCGATAGCCGCCCAGCTAGCCATGGTGCCCACGGATGCGATGTTCAGCACGACCTCGAACGCCTGCTCGGGAACGAAGAAGTTCAGCACAACACCGAAGAGGCCAATCACACCGGTCAGCAGAATACCTGCCACCGGAACGCCGGAGCGGGATACCTTGGTGGTGAACTTCGGTGCCGAACCTGCAACACCCATCGAGTGGAGGATACGGCCGGTGGAGTACAGGCCAGCGTTCAGCGAGGAAGCAGCCGCGGTAATAACGACCAGCTGCATAATCGGTGCGGTACCGTCAATGCCGATAGCGTCGAAGAAGGTCACGAACGGCGACTCTGCATCCTTGTATGCGGTGTAGGGCATGAGCAGGCAGAGCAGAACCACGGAACCAACGTAGAAGATCGCAATACGCCAAATCACGGTGTTGATAGCGCGGGGGATAACCTTCTCAACGTTCTTGGTTTCACCACTGGTGGTGCCGACCAGCTCAATACCGGCGTAGGCGAACACAACGCCCTGAACCACGATAAGAGCGGGAAGAATACCGTTGGGGAAGAAGCCGTCATTGGCTGCAATAAGGCTCAGGCCGGGGGTGACGCCGTTGATGGGTTCACCGAAGACCAGGTACCAGATACCTACCGCCATGAAGGACAGCAGGGCAAGAATCTTAATGAGCGCGAACCAGAATTCCAGCTCACCGAAGAGCTTCACGGAGATGAGGTTCAGAGCCACAGTGACGATAACGACGATGAATGCGCTGAGCCACTGGGGAATATCTGCGAAGAACTGGTTGTATCGACCGAACCAGCTGATGTAGATAGCGATAGCGGTGGCGTCTGCAACGGCGGTCATTGCCCAGTTCAGCCAGTACAGCCATCCGGATACGAATGCGGCCTTTTCGCCGTAGAATTCGCGGGTGTAGGAGACGAAGGAGCCCGAGGAAGGGCGGTGAAGGATCAGCTCGCCGAGGGCTCGAAGGATCAGGTAGCCGAAGAAGCCGATGACGGCGTAGATGACGGCGAGCATGGGGCCTGCGTCCTGCAGGCGGCTACCGGTGCCCAGGAACAGGCCGGTACCAATAGCAGAACCGATGGCGATCATCTGGAGCTGACGTGCGCCAAGCCCCTTGTGGAAGCCTTCCTGTTCGTGTGCGAACGGGTCGTCTGTGGGGGGCTTAGTGTACTGATCCGCTGCAGAAGTCTGCGGGTTCTTGTTCGGTGAGGTGCTCACGCTATACCTCCTTGGATAGTTACGTCTGAAGCACGTGTTACACGAAATGTGGTTGGGAACACGTCTGCGGGTTGTAATGACTATAGCACGGTAATTTAGGTAATATAACTCGCATCACGTAACAATTTATATACATATAATGCATATCTTATAAATATATTTGGTTCATGTTGTATTGTGTGGTTTTCATTGTTTTGTGAAATAGATTAATTGAACCCTGAGTCCAAAAAATCAATTATCCCACCACCGCACAGCACAAGAGCACCCACAACGGGGTGCTCTCACAACCTATTCAAAACGGGGACTTAGCCCTCCATCAGGCGGTCAATCTTCGCCCGCAACGCGCGCTCACGACGATTCAACCACCACCAGCTCGGCCAACGCATCAACGACTTACGGCCCACCTGCACGACCGAGGGGAGCTTCGCCTCCGCAAGCGCCACATCAATCTCGTGGTCACTCGCACCCTCATCACGCATTTTCTCCATCAACTCAAGGGATTTCGCCATATCGCCATGCCCCAAAACATGCCGACTCTTACGCTCCAGAATCTCATCCAACTGGGCGCGCACCGGGGCAATAGCCGCCGCATTCGGATGCTCACGCTCAGCACGACGCTGCGCCTGGCGGGCACGCTTCTCACGTTTCGCGTCGAGCTGTTTTGGATTATTTTTAGCGCTCGCCTTGCTCATGGGAGGTTCCTTTCGTCGCGTCCGGGTGATGTGTGCGCTGGCCTGCACGCGCAGAAGACATCAAGTCATTAACACCTCTACTTTACCGCGGTATTTCGCGGAAATTTCGCTGTAGTAAACCCAAAAAAACCCACAAAAAATTAACGATAAATAAGTCGTATCTTGGTAAAATAGTGCGAGTAGGAGGCGTCTCGCGCGCCAACAAAAAATGGTGAACCGGCCCAACATCGGTAACCGGTCGCATCTATCCAAGGAGTCAGCATATGGCTATTGCAACCCCCGAAGTTTACGCAGAAATGCTGCAGACCGCGAAGGAAAAGGGCTTCGCGTACCCCGCAGTGAACGTGACCTCCTCCCAGACCCTGAACGCTGCAATCCGCGGCTTCGCAGAGGCTGGCTCGGACGGCATCATCCAGGCATCCACCGGTGGTGCAGCATACTGGTCCGGCGCTTCCAAGAAGGACATGGTCGTTGGCTCCTTGGCCTTCGCAGCATACGCACGCGAAGTTGCTAAGCAGTACGACGTGAACATTGCACTGCACACCGACCACTGCCCCAAGGACAAGCTGGACGGCTTCGTTCTGCCCCTGCTGGCAGAGTCCGAGAAGGCTGTTGCTCGCGGTGAAGACCCCATCTTCAACTCCCACATGTGGGACGGCTCCGCAATCGACCTGGACGAGAACCTGAAGATTGCTGCTGAGCTGATCGAGCGTACCTCCAAGGCAAACATCGTGCTTGAGGTTGAGATCGGTGCCGTTGGTGGCGAGGAAGACGGCGTTGAAGGCGCTATCGACGACTCCCTGTACACCACCGTTGCAGACGCAATCAAGACCGTTGAGGCAATCGGCCTGGGCGAGAAGGGCACCTACATGGCTGCTCTGACCTTCGGTAACGTTCACGGCGTGTACAAGCCCGGTAACGTTCACCTGCGCCCCGAGCTGCTCAAGGAAATCCAGACCGAGGTCGGCGCTAAGTACGGCAAGGGCGACAAGCCCTTCTACCTGGTCTTCCACGGTGGCTCCGGCTCCACCGAGCAGGAGATTGCAGACGCAGTGTCCTACGGTGTTATCAAGATGAACATCGACACCGACACCCAGTACGCATTCACCCGCCCCGTTGCTGGCCACATGTTCAGCAACTACGACGGTGTGCTGAAGGTTGACGGCGAGGTCGGCAACAAGAAGACCTACGACCCCCGCGTTTGGGGTGCAGCTGCAGAGGCAGGCATGGCCGCACGCGTGGTCGAGGCTTGCCAGCAGCTCGGTTCCGTCGGTACCTCCATCAAGTAAGGTGCTGTTCGCCCGCCGCAGCTCCCGTAGGTGCTGCCGGGTGTGAACCTAAGCTTCGTTAAGCGAAAGCGGTGCCCGCTTCCTCATCACGAGGAGACGGGCACCGCTCTTTGCTTATGTAGTTTAGAACCGGACGAGTTAGAACCGGGTGAGCCAGGCGCTCATTGCTGGCAGGGGCGGGTTTACTTGCCGCCGCAGCCGCAACCGCCGCATCCGCAGCCGCCGGACTTCACAGCCACCGAACCGGAGGTGGGGATACCGTCGCCGGTGTCGCCACCCATGAGGTTCACGCGGTTACCGATCTCGGGGCCGCCGACCGGCTGGGGCGCCTTACCCGCCAGGGTCGCCGCGAAACCGGCGGGCTCCGCCAGAGGGCTCAGGTTCGGGATCATCGACGCCGCCGGGGAGCCGGAGGGGCCGCACGCAGCCGCTGCCGCGTTCGCCTTCGGCTGGGCGACCAGGTGGGCGCGCGCAAAACGCTTAATCTGCTCGGCGGTCGGGTACGCGAAGGACACCTTCACCTCACCGTTGACGAGCATGAGCGGCAGAACCTCGCGGCCGTTCATCTCAATCTGCTCGGCGACCGGTGCGCACTCTTCAAATGCGGAAGGGTAGGAGTCGGTGGAGTACACCTCAATGTCCACGCCCGAATCCAGCGCCTCCTGCGCGGCGCCCAGGAACTCAGAGCGCTCCATATCCTGCGGATCCTCCGGGTTCTCGCCGGGGCCCGGAATAAATACTTCAAGAACGGTCTCAGCCGCTTCAGTCATCAGTTTCAGCCTTTTCTCTCTTATGGGCACCGGCTCGGGGGAGGGGTGCCAGTCCTTCACTAAGTGTACTCGGGACCTCAAGAGTGCAGAAGTGTGAGTTGAAGTTCCAGATTTGCGGAATATTTGCAGAATTCGAGTCGAATGACCCTCAGCTCGTGAGCTACGGGTTTAGGTGTTGTATTCTGAGTGCATATGCACCGGAGTGTGCGAACCCTGCAATTCAGGCAGGTGCCGCCCGGTGTGAAACCAAGAAGGCAACGACGCCCGCATCCGACGCGGACGCATCAGCGCTACAAATACACGCTATTCATAGCGCCACACGACCAGAAGGAGCATATATGTTCGGTTTCGGCAAGAAGAAGAAGGAAGCTGCCGCACAGGAAGCATCGTCCGCAGACGTCTACGTCGCACCTGCTACCGGCGAGTACCTGCCGCTGAGCGAAGTCTCCGACCCCGTTTTCTCTCAGGGCGTTATGGGTGACGGCTACGCAGTGAACCCCACCGCAGGCACCATCGTCGCACCCGTTGCAGGCACCATCGCACTGATCCAGGACACCCTGCACGCATTCATGCTCCGCACCGAAAACGGCGGCGAGGTACTGGTCCACATCGGTATCGACACCGTTGAGCTCGGCGGCGACGGCTTCACCAAGCTCGCTAACGTAGGTGACAAGGTTGAGGCAGGCGCACCCATTATCGAGGTCGACTGGGCAGCTATCGAGGGTCGTATCCCCTCCAAGGAAACCATGGTGATGATCACCAACACCGCAAAGTTCAACATCTCCAAGGACTCTGAGGCACGCCGCCCCGTCGCAGCCGGTGACCGCGTCGCTCAGGCATCCAAGAAGTAAGCTGAACCAGCGAAAATAGCTCAGCTTCAACAGCGGTGAAAAACCTGCGAAAAATGTTTTAACGCAAAAGGTCGCGTCCTGTAGGCTCAATCGGGCTGTAGGCGCGGCCTTTTTCGTTACACGAGAAATTTTTTAACGCCGCATGAAATGCCGCTATTAAAAGCGGCGGAAAAGGAGGAACACATTCACCCGCATTACACCGCGGGTAAGAATGAGGCGCACATAATACCCTATTTTCCTGTAAACGCAGTGAATCACCGATAAAAAATCGTTATCCTACTTAGAGTTGTAGTTTGAGTTGAGAGAATCCGGACCCTCAGCTATAAACCAAAAACTTCAATGAACAACCACACACATTACGCTCAACTCATAAAAGAAAAAGGACTACTACGGTGACTGCATTCCCGAAGACCTCTAAGAATCTGAGCCGCCGCGGCTTCATCGGCGCCTCCGCGCTGGCACCCGCCGCCCTCATGCTCCAGGCAGGCGAAGCCCACGCCGCAGCCAACACCCGCGCACAGCTCGCGGCAGTACACAGCGGCTCCCCCGCACATCAGTTGCTCTACAAGACCGATGAATTCTTCATCGCCCACCGCGGTGCCGGCAACATCAGCCCCGAGCATACCGCCTACGCCTACGCAGAGTCCGTACGCCGCGGCGCCCTCGCCGTCGAAATTTCCGTACGCACCACCAGCGACGGCCAGTTCGTCTGCATGCACGACACCAACATCAAGCGCACCACCGGTGCGTCCATGGACGTTCGCGGCCACACCCTCGCCGAACTGCGCCAGCACAAGGTTGACATGCGCCAAAACTTGGGCGAGAAGACCGGCCTGTACGACATCCCCACCCTCGAAGAAGCCATCGCCGCAGTTGACGCCGTACCCGCAGGCGGCGAATACGCCTCCGTCGGCGGCAAGAAGGTCGTACTGTTCCTCGAAGCGAAGGACGGCCCCGCACAGGCAGGCCTCGTCAAGTTCATCACCGAACGCGGCCTGCAGCGCCGCACCGTCATCAAGATGTACCGCGACGGCAGCGGCGGCTTCAAACCCACCTCCCGCTACCTGAAGCTTGCCAACTCCGCAGGCTGCGCCACCTGGTGCTACTTCGACGGTGGCGACCCCATCGACAAGATTTCCGCAATGGCACGCCACGAAAACGTAGACGCCATCGGCGTACCCTACTACGAGAAGCCGACCGGCGCTTCCCAGGGCTCCATGAGCGAAGAGAACGTACGCGCTCTCACCGGCCTCGGCAAGGCAGTCATTGTCTGGGAAATCCACCGCCGCTCCGCCTACGAAAAGTACAAGGCACTGGGCGTGAAGGGCTTCATGTGCCCCGACCCCTACTGGGTAATCGGTGACCCCTTCGACTCCAGCGTCAAGATTAAGACCGGCAAGCGCCCCCACGGTATGCTGCCCGCCGACCCCTCCGTCGCAGCGGACATGCCCGACCTGACCGGCACCGCCATCGTGCACAACCAGCGCTACGACGAATCCGTACTGCTCGGCCCGCTAGCGAACTACACCACCCGTGAAAAGTACACCCTCGACTTCTCCATGAAGTGGACCGGTGCACTGCCGAAGCAGGATGGTCACTACGGCTACATTGCGTTCGGTCGCGAACACGACGGCCCCTTCGGCATCGGCAAGAAGTTCGCCGCAAACCAGGAAGACGGCACCTACGTGCTCGCCATCCGCCCCAACTACCGCGGCAGCTCCGTAGCGCAGATCCTCTGCTTCGAACCCAAGCAGACCAGCCCGCGCGTACTGCACACCATGAAGCTGCGCCAGAAGGTCACCACCGGCCAGGCACTGAACTGCAAGATCGTGCTGAACAAGAACAGCTTCTACTACACGGTCAACGGCCAGTACTCCAGCCCCATCAACCACAGCGCCTACCGCGGCCCGTACGTACACTTCGGCCGCTTCCACGGCACCAACGATGGCGGTCCTCTGGAACTGACCCGAATCGAAGCACGCCAGTCCTGGATCTGAGAGAACAGGTGGGCCTAGTCCACCAGGTCCGACTCGCCGCCCGCTAAGCGGCGAGAGCACGGGTACCGGGCAGAGCGGATGCAACACCGAGCATCCCTTCCGGGCAACGCCTTCCATAATCCTCAGCTAGGACTCGCGCGCACCGAGCGGGAATCTACCGAAGGGGGTCGTATCCACAGCGGATGCGGCCCCCTTCGGCGTGCCCGCGGTCTTTTGGGTGGGGAGAGGGCGAGCGGGGACGTGTAGGCGCGTAAGGGTGTATAGGGCGAGCGGGGGAGGGGAGAGAGCCGCCGGGTCGGTTCGAGGGGTAGGGGAACGTGCAGGACTAGAATTAAAAGCGTCAGAGTCGACCGCACCGGCCGCCCCAACCCGAAAGGCACGCCATGACCACCTCACCCGAAAGCTCCGCCGAGAATCCCGCCGCAAAGCCCACCGCGAAATCCGCCCAGCTGCGAGGCCGCACCGAACCGCACATGCAAAGCATCAACATGCCGCAGCGCGAACCCATCGACCCCTACGAACGACCCTCCTACCCCTTCTTCTACGTGCCCACCGACCTGCTCATCGGCGGCACCTGGGTCACCGGCGACAACGGCTCCTTCCCCGTGCACAACCCCTCCTGCGGCCAAATCCTCGCGCACGTCGCCGACGCCAGCGTCGAACAGGGCATCGAAGCACTCGACGCCGCCTGCGACGCCCGCACCTCATGGGCGGCAACCAGCGCCCGCGAACGCGCCGACATCCTCAACCGCGCCTACACGCTCATGACGCAGCGCACCGAAGTCATCGCCCGGCTCATGACCCTCGAAATGGGCAAGCCCCTCGACCAGTCCCGCGGCGAAGTCGCCTACGCGGCAAACTACCTGCGCTGGTACGCCGAAGAAGCCGCCCGCAACTTCGGCCGCACCGCCGTTGCCCCCGAATCCGGGCTACAGATCACCACCGTGCGCCGCCCCGTCGGCCCCTGCCTACTGATTACCCCCTGGAACTTCCCGCTCGCCATGGCGGCACGCAAGGTCGCCCCGGCGCTCGCGGCGGGCTGCACCGCGGTGCTCAAGCCCGCCTCCCTGACTCCGCTCAGCTCCCTGTACTTCGCGGACCTGATGCGTGAGGCGGGCCTGCCGGACGGCGTGCTGAACGTGGTGACCACCTCCCGTACCGGCGAGGTTGTCTCCGCGCTGATGGCTGATGAGCGCCTGCGGAAGGTCTCGTTCACCGGCTCCACCGCCGTGGGCCGCACCCTGCTCGCGCAGGCCTCGCAGAACGTTCTGCGCACCTCCATGGAGCTGGGCGGCAACGCCCCGTTCATCGTCTTTGAGGACGCGGACATCCCCGCCGCCGTGGAGGGCGCCTACGCGGCGAAGATGAGGAACATGGGCGAGGCGTGCACCGCCGCCAACCGATTCATCGTGCACGAGGACATTGCCGAAGAGTTCACCCGCGCCTTCGTGGAGCGCATGGAGGCGACCGTCGTGGGTGACGGAACCGCCGACGGAACCGACTGTGGACCGCTAATTCAACCTTCAGCGGTTGAATCCATGCTTTTTATGGTCGAAGACGCCCTGGGCAAGGGCGCGCTCCTTGCCTGCGGCGGGTACGTTCCCGAGCTTGAGGAGAACGTTCCGAGCGATACCGGCGGCATGCCCAAGAACCTGAACAAGGGCAACTTCGTGACCCCCACCGTGCTGACCGGCGTGACCGATTCGATGCGGGTGTGGCGTGAAGAAATTTTCGGGCCCGTCGCCCCGATTGCCACGTTCGGCGGCTACGGTGAGGAGGGCGAACGCACCGCCCTGAAGCTCGCCAACGACACCGAGTACGGCCTGGCCGCGTACGTGTACACAAGCAACCACCCGCGCTTTACGCGCATGGCGGCTGGTCTGGAGTTTGGCCTGATCGGTTACAACTCCGGCGTCATCTCGAACGCGGCGGCTCCCTTCGGTGGTGTGAAGCAGTCCGGTATGGGTCGCGAGGGTGGCCCCGAGGGTCTGGAGGAGTACACCGAGCTGCAGTACGTCGGCGCGCCGAACCCGTTCGCCGGATAAGTCTGAATACAGTGAAGCCCCGGCGGGTACCCGAGAAGGTGCCCGCTGGGGCTTCGTGCTGTCTACACATGCGTGGGCGCTAGAGCTGGCGCAGTGCGAGCAGCTCGCGGCTGAAAGCATCTGCGGGACCCTTGCCGCACGAGTTGGGGCGCGGCTCAAGGGCGACCCGCTCGAAGAAGGTGACCCAGGTGCGTCCGTCGGTGTGGGAGGTGAGTGCCGCCTCCACGGTGGGGTGTTCGGAGAAATCTTTAGGCGAGAACGCCGCAAAAAATTCAGGGGAGAACTCAGTGCTTGTCTCGACGTTCACATCGATGCCCGCCTCGCGGAGCGCAACGAATGCCTCCCGCCCCGATGTTTCACGTGAAACCAAACCTCCAGAGGATACTTCTTCGCCCTTTTTCTCCAGTTCGAGGCGTACCGCAACCTCCGCCGCCTGCTCCACCGGGGTATCCGTGCTGCGGCCTCGCAGGCCGTGCAGCGACGGAATGGAGCGACCCGCCAGTGACAGGTACGCCGCCAGTGCCGAAGGCTCCGACAGGCGACCGTAGGTGTAGCCGGTGGGCAGCATAATGCCGACCGGGGCGAAGCGGTGACCGCCCGTATGCGAGCACTCCCAGACCACATTACCCGGCAGAATATCCGCCAGGTGCGCCGCAATGGGGCGACCGCGCAGGGCACAGCAGCGGTCACGCTTGGAGTGGGCGCACACGAGAATGGCGGGGGAATCAATGAGCTCCGCGCCGGTCACCTGAATCAACTCCTCCGGGTTGTTCAGGGGTAGGTCGAGGAGCTGTTCGGGGGTGCTCACGCTGAACGAGTAGAGCTTCTCTTCACCCGGGGTGCAGAGCGCGTAGAGCACCCGGTGGGTCGGGTTGCCGGATGCATCCGGCGCACCGTGCAGCACGCGCCCCGCCCTGCCCGTCTGGCGGATCAGCAGGAACTTCAGCCCCGCCTGTGAGACTGCCTCGCCCAACGCCTCCGAAAGCTCCTTGCCGAGGGCGGAGCCGTCCAGCACGTCGCGGCCCCACTGGCCCACGTGCTCGAGCGCCAGCCATGCGGTGGCGCGTCCGGCGGTGCCACCGAGAGCCTCGTCGTCGTAGAGGGAGCAGGAATCCGCCGGGATGCTCGTGGCGCGGGTGCGTGAGGATAGCTCATCGGCGTGTGCGGCACGCAGGTTGTTCAGCTCGGCGGGGTTGGTGGCGCGCGGCTCGGGGGTTGCGGGGGTGCAGGATTCAGTCATGGTTCCTTGATTCTACGCCTGCAGGATGTGAATGACCTATGTTGCCCCTGCACGGTCTAAATGCTGAAAGACAACCGATTAAGGGTGATTTTTAGGGGCTATCGGGGGGGGGTAACTACTCAGGAAGAAGTGCTGAGGCGACGCGGTAGAGGCGGTCCTTTTCCTTGGGGGTGCCGAAGAAGGAGCGGAGCATGTACCCCTGGAAGACCATCATGAAGGCGTCTGCAGTGTCGCGGGCGTAGTCGGCGATGAGCGCCTCCTGTTCGGGGGTGCGCTGCGCTGAATTGGGGTTGATTTCGTGTAGAACGCTGAGCTGTTCGGCTGCCCAGGGGGTGAGGGTCTTTACGATGATGCCCTGCAATAGAGGCATGGTGTCTGCGGTTGCCCTGGCGATTTCGGGTGCGTGGAGCGATCCGGCGCGGATGCGCAGCATGGCGGAGAAATTGTCGTTTACCAGCTGGTTCGTGTGGATGGTTTCGAGAATATCCTGGGGGCCTGCGCCTTCGGGGAGTGTTTCGTAGAGCTCCTTGACGTTGTTGAGGCGCTCGTTGATGGCGGTGATGAGGATGTCTTCTTTGCCGGAGAAGTGCGAGTAGATGGACCCGGAGGACAGTCCGGAGGCTTTGATGATGTCGCTCATGGAGGTGTTGGTGTAGCCCTTTTCGAGGAAGCAGCTAATGGCGGCTTCGATGATTTGGGCTCGGCGTGCGGCTTTGGTGGCGTCTGTTAGTCGGGGCATGGTTCCAGTCTAGGGGGTGGGGCTAAAGAACGCGTAAACACAACACTGATTCTTTTTGTGACTTTACAAACAAAATAGCTATTTTGTTTGCACTCGGTAAAAATCGAGAGTAGAGTTCTGACTCGTAAACGAAATAAGCATTTTGTTTGGAGATTGTCATGAACAACGAAACCGCCACCGCAGTCACCGCAGAAGCAGTGACCGCCGCAGCCCCCGAGCGCTCCTCCTGGATTAAGGTCATCAGCACCTCCGTGCTAGCATCCTTGGTGGTAGCATTCATCGTCCTAGCTTTCACCTGGCCCACCAAGACCATGGAAGCAAAGAACCTGCCCGTCTCTATCGCAGGCCCCGAGGTGACCGTCAGTCAGTTTGAACAGTCCCTCAAAGACCAAGGTATTGAAACCTTCGACTTGAAGCAGGCATCCTCCCGCAAAGAGGCTGAACAGCAAATCAAGCAGCGCGAAACCTACGGCGCAATCATCTTCACCGAAGGCGCCGCCCCCGAAGTGCTGACCGCACCAGCCGCCAACACCGCAGCAACCCAGATGCTCAACGGTGTTGCCACCCAGCTGAACGCGCAGATTCAGCAGAAGGCACTCGCCGCTAAGACGGAAGCCCTCACCCAGGCGGTGCAGACGGGCGGTGAACAGGGTGCGCAGGCCGCCGCCCAGCTGGAGCAGATGAAGGTGCAGGCCGAGCAGGCATCCGCAATGGCGGTGAAGACCACCGTCGTGGTACCCCTGAGTGAGAATGACTCCTCCGGTTCCGGTATCGCTATCTCCGCATTTCCGCTGGTCATTGGCGGTATTCTCGGCGGTTCCTTCTCCGTACTGCGCGTGAACGGCACCTGGCGCCGCTTCGCCACCGCAACCCTGTACTCCGTCATCGGTGGTGCACTGACCGCCCTGATTCTGAACGTCTGGTTCGGCATCATCCCCGGCGACTTCGCAACCCTGTGGGCTGCGTTCGGCGCTACCTACCTGGCGACCGCCTTCTTCATTGTGGGTGTGGGTGCACTGTCTTCGCCGCTGATTGGTCTCGCAGTAGGCGCGGTCATCACCATGTTCATTGGTAACCCGATTTCGGGCGCAAGTATGCCGAGCGTGTTCCTGCCCGGTGTGTGGGGGCAGATTGGTCAGATGTTGGTGCCGGGTGCCTCCTCGACTCTGCTGCGTTCGATTGCGTACTTCCCGGAGGTTGCAACGAGTGACCAGTGGCTGGTGCTTGGTTCCTGGATTGCGTTCGGTCTGCTGACCGGCGTGATTGGCTGGGCTCTCAAGGAGCGCCGCACCGCAACGGTGGAGGCATAACCACCGCGGGTTGGATAACCGGCGCAACGTAGCCGGCACAATATGGCCGGTACAAGGTAAGAAGGGTGTGCGCCGTGTTCACTGAACACGGCACACACCCTTTTCTGTCGGACTACCGACTGCTATTCGCTGTTACTGGTTGTCGAGGACGTACTGTTTGAACTTCTCGTCCCGGCGCTTGAATTCTTTGAGCTCATTCTCCAGGGCTGCCTGGTTCTTGGCGACGAGCGGCTTCTGGTACTGCGCCTCCAGGTCGTAGAGCTTCTGCGAACGGCCTACATCCTGATTGCATTGCGCCTGGATGACGGCGATTCGAATTTCCTCTTCTGAGGGGGTGGTGCTATGAGGAATGTTCTTTTCTTCCTTGACGGTCATCTCACTATCGGGGGTGAGGCCCTTGTCCTTGACGCATCGCTTCCATTCGTCGTCGAGGGATTTTTTGAGCTGTTGATCCCCAGCGGCGTTTCGAGCATCGGTCTCCACACGCCTATACGTGGCGGAGCCGAATGGTGACTCTCCAATTTGCTTCATCTCATTGTGGGCGCGCTGATAGCATTCGGTGCTGACATCCTTCCCGGGGTCGGAGGAGGGTGCAGGGGCGGAGAGGTCCAGCGTATTCGATTCATTGGGCTCGTGGAGGCCGTATTTTTGGGCGCGCTCAACATTCCAGATTCCGTAGGTCCTACCGAAGTTCCTTCCGGATCCCTCGGCGCGGACAAACATCTCGTAGTGCTGCCCGTGTTCGGCAAAACACTTTTTGCGTGCCAGCTCAAGGGCCTTGGTATAGTATTCGTCCTTGCCGGTGGTGTCGTATGCGTCCAAGGGTAGAATCACCCGATCATTTTCTACGTCGAAAATCGCGCGGGCGCTTTCATCTTTCTCCAACGTGGGACCGAAGGAGCAAGAGGACAGCATGGTGCTGATGAGGGCAGCCGCCAGAAGCTTTTTCAAAGCTGACATGGTGTATATCCAATCTGTTACGGGGAACCCGTGGCGTCGCGGCCACACCCCCGTAGACCACGCGAACTAGGTGGCCTTGAGAACACTTCTTGAGAAGGTGACTTAACAATACCCCTAGTAGATGCGGGTTTGCGCTCAATAGGCTGGTGCGTGCAATAGAAAATTTTCTGCCGCGTGGCGGGTTTGGTGCCGGTCGCGGAGCGGTTCGGTAAAACCAGGGTGGAACCCCGCCGAAACCCCTGCAAAAATACGGTGGAATCACTGCGAAAACTGTGGAGAGACAGGACGCGCAGGCGGGCGCACCTGATTTGGTGCCCCGCCCGCCTCGCGCCACAATGAACACATGACCGCAGAAGACACCAACACACTAACCAGCGCCAGGCTCGACCTCTGGCTCTGGTCAGTGCGCATCTTTAAAACCCGCTCCCTCGCCGCCGACGAATGTAAAGGTGGCCATGTGCGCGTCAACGACGCCCCCGCCAAACCCTCCCAAAAACTCAAAAAAGGCGACGTGGTGCGCGTGCGCTACCCCGGCTGGGAACGCGTCTTCAAAGTCGAAAAACTCCTCGTCAAACGCGTAGGCGCCCCCATCGCCGTCACCTGCTACGGAGACCTTTCCGGCCCGCGCCCCGCCTACCTCTCCATGCCCCCGGTCGCCAAACGCGAACGAGGCAGCGGCCGCCCCACCAAGAAGGAACGCCGCGCCCTCGACGAACTGCGCGGCCGAGGCGCCTAACCGCGCATCTCGCGCGCCTATCTCGCAGAGTGCACCCCGCCCCGCGCGCAGGCACCCGCCGCCGCGGCGGGGAGTAGCCTAGAAGGATGAGCACACAGAAGCACCCTATTGCTGAACCCAGCGGCACCGAACCCGGCGCGCCCGCTAAAAATGCCGCGAATACCGCCGCGAGCCCCAGCACCAATGCCGGTACCAACACCGCCGAGCCTTCGCTGAACCGACGCATCCTCGCGCTCGCCGTACCCGCCTTCGGTGCGCTCATCGCCGAACCCATCTTCGTGCTCACCGACTCCGCCCTTATCGGCCAGCTCGGCAAAGCGGAGCTCGCGGGCATGAGCATCGCCGCCACGCTCGTCACCACGGTCGTGGGCCTCATGAACTTCCTCGCTTACTCCGTCACGCCCGCCGTGGCGCGCGCCTTCGGCGAGAAGAACCTGCGCCGCGCCTGGCAGATTGGCGTGGACGGCGTGTGGGTCGCCTTCGGCCTCGGCATGCTCCTCATGATCGCCGGATACGCCTTCGCAGACCCGCTGCTGCGCGGCCTCGGCGCGACCGACGAAACCATGAGCTACGCCCTCGACTACCTGCACCACTCGCTGTGGGGTATTCCGCCGATGATGATTATCCTCGCGCAGGTCGGCACGCTCCGCGGACTGCAAGACACCGTCACCCCGCTCAAAGTCGCCACGGTCGGCACGCTCGTCAACATTGTGCTGAACTGGTTGCTCATCTACCCGGTCGGCTGGGGTGTCGCCGGTTCGGCGACCGGCACCTCCCTCACCCAGTGGGGCATGGCTGCCGCGCTCGGTGTGGTCATGATGCGCGGCACCCGCGTGCACGCCGTCCGCTGGGCACCCGACGTCGCCGGCATGCGTTCGGTGCTCTCGCTCGGCTCCTGGCTCATGCTGCGCACCCTGTCCATGCGCATCGCCTCCCTGCTGACCGTGTTCGTCGTGGCACGATTCGGCACCGAACACACCGCCGCCTACCAGCTCGGTATGGGCGTATTTAACCTCTTCCTCTACGCCCTGGACTCCCTCGCCATCGCCGCCCAGGCGCTACTCGGCAAGGAACTCGGCGAACGCGACCTCAACGTAGAATCCGAACGTGCAAAGGTGCGCCAGCTGAAAAACCGGCTGCTCCGCATGAGCCTCATCTACGGCGTCATCACCGGCCTGATCTGCCCGCTCATCGGCTTCTTCGGCTCCTGGATTTTCACGCAGGACGCGCAGGTGGCGTTCCTCTTCACCATCGCCACCGTCATCATTGCCCTCGGCCAGCCCATCGCCGCGTACGTGTTCGCCCTGGACGGCATCCTCATGGGCGCGCAGGACGTGAAATACCTGGCAATCGGCTGCTTCATCATGCTGGTCATGTACGTGCCCGTCATGCTCGGACTGCACTGGGCGGTCGGCGCCGGTGCCATGGATGCGCTCGCCGGGTATTGCGGCCTGTGGGCGGCGTATATTCTGTACTTCCAGGGAATCCGCGCGGTCATTTTCGGTCGCCGTGCCGCCTCGGATGTGTGGATGAAAGCCGGTGCCTAAACCCCTCGAGCCTGGTTGCTTCGAACCTGACTGCTTCGAACATACGTGCTTTGGGCGTAATGGCTCACAATTAGACCGCCCGTACCCTCCGCAGGTGTAGCATGACAGGGTATTGAAACCCTCATGCAAAGGATGAAACCGTGACCGTAACCCGCGAAGAAGCCCTCGAAATTTTCGCCCGCCGCCGCGCAACCCGCGCCTACGACCCCGACCGCCGCATCAGCGACGAAGACTTCGCCGCAATCCTCGAATTTGCGCGCCTGTCGCCCAGCTCCGTTGGCACCGAGCCATGGAAGTTCCTGGTCATCCAGGACCCCGAACTGCGCGAAAAGCTTAAGCCGATCGCCTGGGGCATGGCTGGCGCCCTTGACGATGCAAGCCACCTGGTCGTACTGCTGGCGAAGAAGGGTCTGCGCTACGACACCCCGTGGATGCGCCGCACTCTCGAAAGCCGCAACCTCACCGAAGAGCAGATGGAGGCCGCACTCGAGCGCTACGGCAACTTCCAGAAGAACGACATGAAGGTCCTGGAAAGCGACCGCGCGCTCTTCGACTGGGCCTCCAAGCAGACCTACATCGCCCTGGGCAACATGATGACCGGCGCCGCAATGCTCGGCATCGACTCCTGCCCCGTTGAGGGTATGAACTACGAAGCAGTGAACGAGCTGCTCGCCTCCGCTGGCCTGTTCGACCCGGAGGAGTACGGCGTGTCCGTGGCTGTGACCTTCGGTTACCGTGCCCGTGAGATTGCGCCGAAGAGCCGCCGCTCCATTGAGGACCTGGTCACCTGGGCGTAAGGGTTCTTGCCGGGCTCTCGGCTAGGTTTTCTTGCCGGGTTTTTAGGCTCGGGCTTTCGGGCGGGGCGTTTGAGCTAGATGCTCGCGCCAGGTGTTTGAGCTAGGCGTTCAAGCCGCCGCCCGTGAAAACTAAATATAAAGAAATGCACCGCCTTTACACGGGCGGTGCATTTCTTTATATCTTTTACCGCGTGAAATGCGCGGTGAGATGCGCTTTTGAAATTTTCGTTTGAAATCGCGCGGGGCGATTCGACCCGTATAACGGCGCCGGCCTGTGTGACCGGCCCGTATAGCGGCGGAACGCTACTTCCTAAACGCCGTCAGACGCATAGAATTCAGCACCACGAACACCGAACTAAACGCCATTGCCGCACCCGCAATCATCGGGTTCAGCAGGCCCGCCACGGCGACCGGAACAGCCACCGAATTGTAGGCGAACGCCCAGAACAGGTTCGACTTGATGGTGCGCAGCGTAGCCCGGGAGAGGCGCAACGCCGTGACCACCGAGGCAACATCCGAGCGGGTCAGCACGATATCGGCGGCCTCCGCGGCAACGTCCGTACCCGAACCCATCGCGATGCCCAGCTCGGCAAGAGCCAGCGCCGGGGCGTCGTTCACGCCGTCGCCGACCATTGCCACGCGGTGACCGGCCTCCTGCAACTGGCGCACCACCTGCGACTTGCCCTCCGGGGTCACGCCGGCGTACACGTTATCTGCCGAAATGCCGACCTGCGAGGCGACCGCCTGCGCAACCTGCGGGGCGTCACCGGTGAGCAGGATGGGCTCCAGGCCGAGCTCGCGCAGCTGCGCCATGGCCTCGGCGGCCTCCGGCTTGGGGGTGTCGGCAACCGAAATCATGCCGACCGGCTGCGGGGCGGGAGCGTTTTCTGCGGCCTCGTTATTCGGGGCCTCGCCGCGGGCGACAACCACCGTCGTCAGACCCGCCCGGCGAGCCTGATCCAGCAGGGCCAACTGGGCCTCGCTCAGCTGCGCGCCGGCTGCCTGCAGGTACTCGGGAGTACCCACCACAACCAGCTGGGGGGTGCCACTCTCAGCACCTTCACCCGAGCCGCTCAGCACGCCGCGCACGCCTCCGGGAACACCCTCGAAGTCGCTCACGTTCGGCGCCGAAGCGCCCTCCGCCAGCACGCCCTGTTCGCGGGCGAAACCGGCAATCGCGCGGGCAATCGGGTGCTCGCTCAGCGCCTCCACGGCGGCGGCATCACGCAGAACAGACAGGGAACGCTCGTTCTTGGAATCGGAAGATTCCGGCGAAATACCGGACAAGTCACCCGCCGACTCGTAGTCACCGAAGGTGCCGTAGAACGCCACGGACATCTCACCAGTCGTCACCGTACCGGTCTTATCCAGCACCACGCGATCAACCGTGCTCGTCGCCTCCAACACCTGAGCATTACGAATCAAAATGCCCAGCTGCCAGCCGCGGCCCGTGCCCGCCAGCAGAGCCGTCGGGGTCGCCAAACCCAGGGCGCACGGGCAGGCCACCACCAGCACCGACACCGCCGCATTAAACGCCGCCGCACCGTCACCGGAAATCAGCCACCAACCGACCAGGGTCAGCGCCGCAATCGTCAAAATCACCGGCACAAACACGGCAGAAACACGATCCGCCAGGCGAGCAATAGGAGCCTTCGTCTCCTGGGCGCTGGCCACCAGCTCACCCATCTTCGCCAGGGTCGTCTCGGTGCCCACACGGGTGGCGCGCACCGTCAACGAACCCGAAGTGTTCACTGTGGCACCCGTAACCGTATCACCCGGATGCACCTCCACTGGCACGGACTCGCCGGTCAGCAGGGACGCATCCACCGCGGAGGTACCCTCGACCACCACGCCGTCCGTGGCGATCTTCTCGCCCGGGCGCACCAGGAACAGGTCGTCCGGCATGAGATCCTCCACCGGAACCTGCACCTGCTTGGTCACGCCCTGCTTGTCGGTGCGCAGCAGAGTCGCCTCTTTCGCGCCCATGCTCAGCAGGGTGCGCAGCGCCTCCGAGGAGCGGTGACGGGTGCGGTGCTCAATTGCGCGGCCAATCAGCAGGAACAGCGTCACCATGGACGCCGAATCGAAGTACAGCGGCGCGTGGTGGCCGGTAAACATCGACCAGAAACTGCCGCCCGCATGGTGCACGTGCGCCGTCAGTGCCGGGTTCATGAGCAGCTGCGCCAACGAGTAGAAGTACGCCACGACCACGCCGAGGGACACGAGCGTATCCATCGTGGAGGAGCCGTGACGGGCATTGATGAGCGCGGCGCGGTGGAACGGCGCGGCGCACCAGAACGCGACCGGCGCGGTCAGAATCGCCACGACCCAGCCCCAGTTCGGGAACTGGAACGACGGGAACATCGAAATCAAGAAAATCGGCACACCCAAAATCGCTGCATAAATAATGCGGTCAGTGAAGCCGCCAGTCATGCTCGGAGTGCTGTGATGGTTGCCCCCGCCGGATGCGCTCGCGTTCGTTCCAGCGCCCGTGCGCGGCCCGTTCTTGAGGTGCGCCGTGTAGCCGGCATTGTTGATGGTCTCAACAATCTGCTCGTCGCTCACACCATCGGGCACGATGACGCGCGCCGACTCCAGCGGCAGGTTCACCGCCGGGTCAACGCCGGGGATTTTGCGGAGCTTACGCTCCACACGACCCACGCAGGATGCGCAGGTCATACCCTGAATATCCACGTGGATGATTCGGGTTGACTCCGTTGATTTTACGGTCGTTCCGGCGGAATTAAAAAGAGAGCGCTCACTCTGTGATGAGGGCTCGCGGGTGGTTGGTGAAGGCTGTGTAGAAGACACAATACTTCCTCAAAACTCAAAAACGGGAGGGTAGAAAAAGCACGCACCAAGCCGGGGGAGGGACCCCGAAGGACCCCGCCCCGGACGGTGTATGGTGCAGTATCAGGACGCGGCGTCGAGCGCGCGCGGGCGAAAGCTGCGGGTAAAACTGCGAGGCTGTAAACGCGGCGGCGAGAGTAAAGCTGCGGCGGCTCAGTGGTCGCCGGGCAGCCCATCCGGCCTGCTCGTATGCGGACGAATACCGGTCACCTTCGCGCCACGATCAGACACACCGTAGGCACGCTTCACGGCAGCCCGCGGGAACGGCGAAGCGTTCGCCTTCTCACGCGCCTTCACGCCCTGCTCGTGCTCGGCGGAACGCTTATTCGCGCTCGTGCCGCTACGTCGCGCCGCACCGGGTGCATCCTCACGCGCCGTATATTCGGGGCTCTGCTTCACCCACGAATCGACCAGCGCCGCATCCAGATTCATCTGCCTGGCCACGCGCGCAATCGCGTCGCGCAGGTGCATGTTTTCGGCGCCGACAAGGGTGCGGACCGCGCCAACAACCATCGCAATGTACTGCGGAGGGTAAGCCATGATGACTCCTAATCGAGCCGGCTACCGCGCTAGACGGCGGGGGTGAAGCCAGCCTCCACGATAGCATCTGCAACAGCCTGAGTGTTGAGGGTGCCCTCGTGTTCAATGGTCACGGTGGAGATGCCGTCCTTGACGACGTCCACGGTTACGCCGGTCACGCCGGGAACTTCGCGGACCTCTTCGCTGACGCTCATAGCGCAGTGGTTGCAGGTCAGGCCGGTTGCCTTAACGGTGGTGGTGCTCATGATGATTTCCTTTCGGTAATGGGTTGAAAACTTGGGGCCGCTAAGTGTTTTGCGGCGCGTTTAGCTGCGCATGAGGCGGGAGATCGCGGCGGTTGCCTCTTTGACCTTGGCCTCTGCGATGGTCGGGTCGCCGGTGCGTTCGGATTCGATGGCGGCGCCGGTCACGCAGTGGCCGATGTGCTCTTCGAGCAGGTTCAGGGAGACGGCGTGGAGCGCCTTGGAGACCGCAGCAACCTGGGTGAGGATGTCGATGCAGTATTTATCTTCGTCGACCATGCGGGCGATGCCGCGGACCTGCCCTTCGATGCGGCGCAGGCGCTTGAGGTGCGCCTCTTTGTTGGAGGCGTAACCGTGTTGGGTTTCGGGTGCCTCGCCGCTGCAGCATGCGCCGGTGTGCGCCTCGGTGGGCTCCTCAGTGGGGGCGCCGGATGCGGTGCTGACCTGGGTGGATGTGCTGTGGCAGCACTGGTTGCTAGTGGTTTCCATGACTCCAGTATATACCCTAGGGGGGTATACCGCAAGGGGGTGTTACGGGTTATTACGCGGTGAGGGTGCAGGGGCTTGTCGATAGGGGGATTCTTCGATAGGTTACGGCCCTTTCGATAGGTTAGTGACTTTAATGTGGGTTAAAGACCCACGGCGAAGACACTAACCTATCGAAAGTTCCCCCGGTCCTCCCTTATGAACGGCGAAAAGCCACATGTGTTTCGAGAAGCCACCAAAGAAGTGGCTTTTCGAAACACATGTGGCTTCTCAGCATAAGACCCACGGGGCTGATTTACATGTCGGGCCAGTCACGGTGCAACGAATACTCCGTGTCCCCGTCACCGTTATCGTTCAGGTGCCAGCGCTGACCGGTACGAATATCGGCCTTGCGCAGACGCGGGTTCGGATTATCCTTCTTGCCCATCGTGGGGGCTGCCCCGCACCAAGCGGCTGACGCCGCGGTGCTCTGCGCTCGGGACCGCGCGGGCCGATTTCAGAGACTGCCGCCTTGTTGCCCCTGATCTGTAGAAGAGTCATTTTTCTGTTAAACAAAAAAGGCCTGCCGTATGGCAGGTTATTGCGTTGGTGTAGAAAGCTAGGCGTGGAAGTTACCCGAACGCTTGTAGGCGTAGCTGGTATCCGTCTGACGCGGACGCTCACGAGGGTAGGTGGTGACCGGTTTGCTCGCAGTGTAGTTGGTATCTGTATCTCCGTTGCCGTACTCGATGACATAGGAGGAGGGCATGAGCTCAATTTCGACGTGTCCGGCGAGCATGTCTGCTTCCAGACGGTAGGGGCCTCCATCATCGACGTAGAAGTTGATCTGGTCGCCCTTGTAGACGTTGGGGTCCCCTTCTGCTCGGCCGGTTCCTGCGGGGTTGTTGTAGGACTGGTGCAGGGTCGGCTTGCCCGGCTCTAGCGACTCTGCAGCGTGGCGGATTTCCTCCATAACTTCTTCGTAGGTCGGGCCGGCGGGACCCGGGCTGTCGGCACTGGTCAGGGTGCGGGTATCGTTGGGAATGCAGCTAGCAGAAGAAGGACTATGTCTGCTTCCACCACGGTCGATAGGAATTCCGTTTTCGTCTACGGTCATGTTTGTATATCCAACATGCCCTACTCGTCCGTCTAGCGTGGTGCAGAAGAAATTGTTGGGGTTGTCTTTATAAGATGTAACATAAAATCCCTCGCGCCGTTTTGTCGTATCTGTTTCGGGGGCAGGCGTTACTGGCTGGTTTGTAACGGAATCAATATCTGAAGCGCTTCCTGTTCTTTCCGTATTTTCATTTCCAACCATTTCTTTAGGAGGAATTTTCTCTTGGCATATGCTAGCAGTATTATTTGATGAACATTCACTCGTTTTTACATCTGCAAATGAGGGGAGAATACTAAGTTGAAATATTTGTATGCTTACAAAAGGGAGGAAGAGAATTTTATGCCACTGCTTCATTTTAATCTTCAACCTTTACATACCCAATAAGCTCCCATTTTTGACCGTTGTGCTTTAGCTCAATTTTATAAGTGTCGTTAGTTTTATCTTCATTGGTCCAAGAGCGCCAACTACCATCAGCCGCGACATAAATCTCCTTTTCCCAGACATGGTAAGCCTTCCAAAAATAAGTCTCCCCGTCCTCAGACCACGGCGCGCCATCAGCAGTCAAGCTTTCAATACCATCAATCACCCAACCACCATGCTGGTAAAGCCTCTCGACACCCTCATAAGCCTCCAACTCGCTCTTAAAAGTCGGCGACACAAACTGACGAGCCATCGAATAATCACCAGTCTGCACGCCATAATTACCCCATTTGACCCAGGCATCCAAAGTCTTACGCATACCTTCAACAGACTTCTCACGGTACCCGTCTTCAGGCTCAGTAGGCTTCGGCACATTCTGTGCCGGACCGTACTTATCCGCCGGGCGGTACTCCCCGTTGGGCGCCTTCGAGCCGCCCGAGTAGCCTCGAACAGTAGACGGGGTTGCGCTCGCCGAAGGTGACTCAGATGCCGCCGCAGAAGCCGACGCCGACTCGCTCGGCGCAGCAGATGCGGTGGCTGCCGCCTCGTTATTTGCCTGCTGGCCACACGCCGCAAGCAGGGCACCAAGGCCCACAAGTGCGCCGCTGCCCAGTAGGGTACGGCGGTTGAAAATGGTCGAATCCATAGAAGATGCGCTCCTATCGTCGGTGATGGTGTGTTGTTTAGTTACTGGTCAGGCCGTTATTCACAGGTCAAACTGACTGCCGGAAGGAAAACAGCCCCGTAGTGCGCCAAACAAGCGTATCAGTGCGCTATTGAGTACTACTGTTACCACCCTACCGTATGTTTGCGGTCGTTTGCGTTCTTTTGAGGGTGGTGGCGGTGGTTGGCCATTATTTGGGATTCTCAATGCTTTATGCATCAAATATCTCTGCGCGTGCGGAGGCACTGCCCCTGCGGAATTTGTGCCATGGTTTAGCGTCTTCTGCCATGGTTTTTAACTACGACTAAAGACACTAACCTATGGTCGAAATTTTGGGCACATAAAAACAGGCGGCCCCGGATGCACACGCATCCGGGGCCGCCTGCTGCGGTTATTTATATTCGGTTATTAGTCCCATTCACCGCGCAAAATCTGCTGAACGAATTTCTTGGGCAGCCAGAAGGAGTGCTTTGTGATGCGGCGACCGTCGGGGAGTTCGTCAGTGTCCTTGAGTTTGCCTTTTCCGACAAACTTGCCAGGCTCAATCTCGTAATAGCTATCACGGGCGTGTACCTTGGTATAAATGATTTTATTCTTCCTGCTCTGAGGGAAATTAGTCGAAACCCTGACTCCATTCTTGCCGTTTGGTCGGGGTGTAAGCTCAACACCTCGGTTGATAATATCCCTTGTCTCCTGCCATACCCTCATTAATTCAGACTCGAGGGATTCGGGGAATCCCCAGAACTTGACCTGATCCAGACAGAAATCACCGGATTCATTTTCGCGGAAAATTACGAACAGAATTTCCTTTGAAAAAATTTCGGTATATACGTGAGAATCTTCCCATTCCTCATTATCTTCACTTGCAAGTTCAATGAATGAATATGATTTAAAGGAAATATCTTCTTTGATGCTATTATTTCGCTTAACTCGAATAGCTCGAATCATCATATTTGCCTTTTTGAACTCGATGGTATTTTCAATTTCCTGAGGGAGGTCAAGAAGTTGCATCATTTTTGTTACAATGGAGTTATTGCGACCCTTGGATTTAAATTTAACATCAAACTCCTTGCAGAGTTCCTTCTCGCTTTTACCTCGATATTGCAGAATTTTTTCTTCAAGAATCTGAGTAAAAGGCTTCGAGGTATCCTTGGTGGCTCGAGCAATACTCTCTAGTTCCTCGGAAGTAAAGATAGTCTCCTGGTAGAGACGTGTTATGTAGCTCTGCTTGAAAGACCAGGCTCTTTTGTTTGCTGGTGCGTCACTAAAAGGCTGAGAGGTAAGGTCTCTTCCTTTGCCGGCACCTTTGCGTGAGGTGGACAGATACATGCCGTCCCTTTCGGAGAGCTCGTGAGCGCGCCCTTCTTTAATTTTCTGTGCAATTTTCTGGTAATCGCTAATAATTGTTGGCAAGTCCTCTTCAAGGATTTTTAGAAGATGAACTTTAGTAATTTTATTTTTTAGAATATCTTGGTTTTTGATGAAATGGTAAGGAAGGAGGAGAATTAACCCCCCTTTCTTCCATGCATGAGATTTGTAAAAATCATCTAGGTTTTCATTCATGTAATTAATATTTCCAAGGACCAAGCGTTCTTTGGCGGAGATTTTTTCATCTTTATTTATTTTGAAGGGGGTAACTTTAAGCTCGACTCCTACCTTGTTAAAGTCGGGTTCGGTTGAGCTGTTGGTGGGTATGCCAAAATAATATTTTTCAATGCCTGTCCCGTACTGCCCCTTTGATGCGCTACTAATTTTTTTGTCTGGTGTGGTGGAGGGGGTTTGATTGATGTAGTCCTGATAAGTCTTGTAGGTGGATTCCTGGAAGGCCTTGAGGATATCCGCAAACTCCACTCCTACTACTTTTTGGGCATATTTGTAGATGCTCTCGATATCTGAGTCATCATAGTTGAATAGCTCCACTGTCTTTGCTCCTCTGCTTGATTGATATTGCCGATAATCATGCTGTGTTCTTGTTTTCATGCTACGTCAGATGTGGCAGCTGCGCTCTTTAGGTCGTCACTGGCTTTTCCCGAATCCACTTGATCTGAATAGCTGTTCTATGTTATAGTGTTAGTATTCGAACATATTTACAGAGGACTATAAGGACTACTGACTCATGGATCAGAAAACCACCAGCAGTAGCCAGCCTATCCGAGTTATCGAGCTTTTCGCCGGTGTAGGTGGCTTCCGCTTAGGATTTGAAGGCTATAACGCCAACGGCATGACCCTGCCCTCCGCGGGCCCCTTCACGACCGTGTGGGCGAACCAGTGGGAGCCCCCGGGAACGGTTGGCCGCCAGTTCGCGGCACGCTGCTACCAGGAACGTTTCGGCGAAGAAGCAAACCTGGAAAACCGTGACATCCACGCCGTACTTGATGATGTGGAGGCGGGCCTCTACGAAATTCCCGACGCTGACCTGCTCTGCGGCGGTTTCCCCTGCCAGGATTACTCGGTCACCAAGCCCCTTTCGCAGTCGCACGGCATTGAAGGTAAGAAGGGCGTGCTCTGGTGGGATATTCACCGCGCGCTCGAACTTAAGACCCCCAAATATGTTGTTCTGGAGAACGTTGACCGCCTGCTGAAGTCGCCCGCTAAGCAGCGAGGCCGCGACTTCGCCATTATGCTCTCTTGCTTCTACGCGCTCGGCTACAGTGTCGAATGGCGTGTTATCAATGCGGCAGAGTACGGCCACCCGCAGAAGCGTAAGCGCGTCTACATTTACGCCGAACACAACGCCCCCGAATGGGATTTGTCGCGCCGCATCACCCACACCGGTGTTTTGGCAGAAGCGTTCCCGGTCAAAACTGCAGAGTCTGAGGGTCTTCTCTCCGTCTTCGAAGAGCTCAATGAGGCCGATGAGTTCACCATCTCCGATGACCCCTACTACGAGACGGAACACTTCGGAATTGGCGCTAAGATCTCGCCCTTCCAGATTGCCGGTGTTATGCAGAACGGCACCGTGCTCACCAGCAAGGTAGAGCCCGACTACCGCGGCGAATTTAAGACGCTCGGTGACGTGGTTCTTCCCGACTCTGAGGTGCCGGAACAGTTCTTTATTGCCCCTGACAAGGTTCCTTCTTGGGAATACCTCAAGGGCGCAAAGAAGGAAAAGCGCATCAATAAGGCGAGCGGCTTTGAATACTTCTACACCGAAGGCTCAATGTCTTTCCCTGACCCGCTCGACCGTCCGGCGCGTACCATCCTGACCGGCGAAGGAGGCTCGGGTGCCTCCCGATTCAAGCACGTTGTGGTTGGTGATTCCGGTGCGTACCGTCGCCTCGTTCCCGATGAACTGGATCAGCTGCAGGGCTTCCCCCGCGGCTGGACTGACACCGGCATGAGTGACGGTAACCGTGCCTTCTGTATGGGTAACGCCCTCGTGGTGGGTATCCCGCACGAAATCGGTAAGGCTATCGCCCGCCGACACAACCAGTAAGACATAACCAGTAAAACGCATAGGAGGTGCAGTAGCCCGAAAGCTACTGCACCTCCTTTTGCATGCCCGGCGGCCTAAACCAGAGCAGGCCTAAACCAGCGCCTCATCAAGCCAGCTCAGACTTGAGCGGTGCTCATCCAACAGCTCAAGAGCTCGGTTAGGCAACTCAACCTTCAGGCGGGCACCCGCCAACGACTGATACTGCGTATTTCCCAAACCGGGGTGTAGAAGAAGAGTCCGCGAAGAGCTCACACCCACCAGCTCACTATCGAACAGCCTGTGCAAATCCTTGCGCAACAGAAGACCCTCATCCACTCGGTGCTCACCCTCGTGCGCATAGCTGTACAGATGTGCCGCATCCAGTGCCGCCGTATGGCAAGCACCCGTAAACGCACACATGTTTCCGAAGCGGTTCAACAGCTGCTGGCGGAACTGCGGCTGACCTTTGCGAGCCCTGACCATGCGCATCGTAAAACCGCCACGAGGATCCACGGGTACCCCGTGAGCATCCCCCAGAGGAAGCAGGTGAATACCCGAAGTGTTCAGGCTTTCAAGCCAGTCAAGGACTTTAGCCGTATCGAGGGCGACAATGCTGTTCTGAGTGTTGTACTTGCCCGGAACACTCAGGTCCTTGAAGGAGTCCTTATCTGCTGCGCCGATGAGCTCAGTCCAGGTATCGCCGTAGTAGGCAATGAACCGCTGAACTTTCTCGGTTTTCTGCGGCGGATTCTTATGCAGACGCTGCTCAGGCTTGAGATTGTCTCTTCTCAGGCACTTTCCATCGCAACGCCACAGCCCATCGGATTTGAAGGTGATGCGGGTGCTCCCACAGTTGGGGCAATACGTCATAACCTTATCGGCTTCATATGACTCAATTTTTCGGATAACGGCTGACCCGAGAAGAATCGAATTATCTCGAATCAGCACGAAGTCGCCCTCTCGAACGTTCTTGTGGTTGGGAACTTTCGAGTCGTAGACATAACGGAATTCCAAGGCGTCATCGTAGACTTTTCCGCTGGCGGCGCTACGGTTCTCTTCGTCGGGAACGGAGCGTAGCAGCCACGCCTGGGGGAGCCGCATGTCAGTTGCGGCGTGTTTGCTCGGGAGGCTGAGGGTCGTCACCACGGACGGGAGAACGAGGTCCGGCAGTGAGGGCGTTGAGTTGTTGTCCATAGCAGCAGCCTAGCAGCCCGGGCGGTTTGCCGCTGCCTGGGCGGTCACCGGCTCACGGGGCAGGGGTGGTGGAATCCTGTAATTACAAAAATCCAGGTGGCACCAAAACCCCTCCTCGAAAAGCCACATGTGTTTCGAGAAGCCACGTAACATGTTGCTTTTCGAAACACATGTGGCTTCTCGGCGATTAAACTCGGCGCACCAAACACCCCACCCCGCACGCAGAACACACCAGCCCAAACGCTATTGATTCGCATCACACACCGGCGTTCTTAGGTATCCTTGGGGTAACACCCAGACAGAAGCCCGCCCTCCACCTCGAAAGGGGCCGCATGAAAACCTTCTGGACTAACCTACCCCTCACCATCCGCGCGGCAGTCATCTTCTGCTACGCCTACGCCGCGGTGCGCATCCTCAACCTCTTCTATGAGGCAGGCACCGCACCGTTGACCCCGCGCACGCTCCTTGACGGTGCCCTCACCGTCGCGCTCGTCGTCGGCGCTCTCGCCCTGTACCTGGGTAACGCCCTGGGTGCCGCTCTACGCGCCCGGCGAGAAGGCTACGAGCCCCGCCCGGTCGGCATCATCGTCGCCTACGCGCTTTTCGTGGCGGTGTGCACCTACCTTATCTGCCGCCTCATCGCCTACACCGTGGAGGCGGGGCTCACCTGGCTCTTCCCGCCCGCCCTCGGCCCGGTTCTGACCGCCGTGGGCATGGCTGGTCTTGGCGTGATTAACTATGTGCGCCTCGACCGAGCATATCCCGACCGCCGCAAAGACTAACCGGGGGGGAGCTGCACCAAAACCCCTCCTTGAGAAGCCACATGTGTTTCGAGAAGCCACGTAATATGTTGCTTTTCGAAACACATGTGGCTTCTCGGCGCATTAAAAAACCGCCCCGTCCACTGCCCCCACACGGGGGTGCAGCGGCCGGGGCGGCCTCATTCAGCGGTCAAAAACCGGCTTACAGGCTCTGTGCCTGAATTGCGGTAATCGCAACGGTGTTGATGATGTCCTCAACGGTGGTACCGCGCGACAGGTCGTTCACGGGCTTACGCAGACCCTGCAGAACCGGGCCCACAGCGGCAGCACCCGAAGACTGCTGAACAGCCTTGTAGGTGTTGTTACCGGTGTTCAGGTCGGGGAAGATGAACACGGTAGCCTGACCAGCGACCTCGCTACCGGGCAGCTTGGTCGACGCAATGGACATGTTCGAAGCAGCGTCGTACTGGATCGGGCCCTCGACCGCGAAGTCGGGGTTCGAAGCGCGCACGAGCTCGGTTGCCTCGCGCACAACGTCCACGTCTGCGCCAGCGCCGGAGGTGCCGGTCGAGTAGGACAGCATAGCAACCTTGGGGGTGACGCCGAACTGGCGTGCAGTCTCCGCGGATGCCTTCGCGATGTCGGCCAGCTGCTCTGCGTTGGGGTTCGGGTTCACTGCGCAGTCGCCGTAGACCAGAACGCGGTCTTCCATCAGCATCAGGAAGACGGAGGACACAATCTTGGTGCCGGGGCGGGTCTTGATGAACTCGAGCGAGGGGCGGATGGTGTTCGCGGTGGTGTTCACAGCACCGGAAACCATGCCGTCGGCGATGCCCTTGTACACCAGCATGGTGCCGAAGTACGAGGGGTCGGTCATGCGCTCGCGAGCAGCCTCAATGGTGACGCCCTTGTGTGCACGCAGCTCAGCGTAGGTTGCTGCGAAGTCCTCGGTGTACTCGTTGTTTTCGATGTCGATGATACGAACGGTGCTGGGCAGTTCAATACCCTCGGCCTGGCAGATCTCTGCGATCTTGGCGGGGTTGCCGAGCAGGATCAGGTCGCAGAAGTCGCGGCGTGCAATGATCTCGGCCGCGCGCAGGATTCGCACGTCGTAACCCTCGGGCAGGACCACGGAGCGGCGGTTTGCGCGTGCGGTCTCGATGAGGTTGTGCAGGAAGCGCAGCGGGGTCATGGATGCGGGGCGCTCAATTTCGAGGCGTGCGAGCAGTTCGTCCTTGTTGACATGCTCGTCCCAGCCGCCCATTGCTGCTGCGAGCTTGCGCTGGTGGCCGCTTTCGAGGGTGCCGCGGACGCGGGAGACTGCGCGTGCAGACTTGAAGGTGTCCTTGGTGGTGGACAGCACGGGGAACGGTGCGTTGTCGATGAGGGAGCCGACTGCGGTGTTCTTGCCGGGCAGTGCGTCCAGGCCGCCGGTGAGCAGCACGCCGGAGGGTGCGGGGAAGGTCGGTGCCAGTGCGGATGCGAGGGTTGCTGCAACGATGTCTGCACGGTCGCCGGGGACGATGACGAAGTCGCCGTCAACGAACTGGTTGAGGAAGTTGGAGACGTTCATTGCTGCGACCTTGATGCCGTGGATGTCGCGGCCGAGGTCTTCCGCCTTGATGCCTTCGGTGTCGAGCTTGAGGGCTTCGGCAACTTCACCGACGGTGGGTGCGTTCAGTTCGGGGATTTCGGGCAGCACGTAGACGGGCAGGTTTGCGTCGCCGCGCTTGACGGAGTTTTCGATCTCGTCGCGCAGTTCGGGTTCTGCGCGGCCGACGATGATTGCGAGCAGGTCTGCCTTGGAGGCGAGCAGTTCGGTGCGTGCCACGTCGACTGCGGTGACTGCTTCTTCGACGGTTGCTTCCTGCGCGCCGACGATTGCGACGACGGGCAGGCCGAGGTCACGGGCGATCTGGACGTTCAGGTCGAATTCGACTGAGAGCGCGTTGGCGGGCAGGTAGACGCCGTCGACGATTACGACGTCGCTGTTTGCTGCGACCTTTTCGTAGGCGGAGACTGCGCGTGCGGAGATTTCTTCGGTGTCGCCTTCTGCGATGAGTGCGAGTGCGTCGGTCATGGAGACTGCGCCGCCGACCTGCTCTTCGGTCAGGCCGAAGTGTTCACGGATGAGGCGTGCCATGGGGTCGTCGGAGATGGTTGCGCCGTCGAATACGGGGCGGAAGAAGCCGACGCGGTCTGCGCGCTTGATGAGGGAGTCTGCTAGACCCAGGGCTACGAGGGACTTGCCCGAGTTCTGGGACATAGCGGAGAGGTAAAGACCGGTGGTCATTGTTTTACTGTCCTTCTATGCGATGTTCGGCGCTGGGTCCCGCGGTTGCGCAGGGGTGTATGTGCTCCTGTGCGCGGGTGCGTCGAGCTTATAGGTCTCTTCTATCTTAAGGCGTTGTGGGGGTGGCGCCTAACAGGGTGTGCGGTGCGCTGCGTCATGTGGGCGGGCTGTTTCCCTGTTGTGGTGTGCCGTTTAGGGGTTGAGGATGCGCGTGTATCGGACGCTGCGTCCGGGTTCCCAGGAGCCGCGTGCTTGGAAGTACACGCCTTCGTTGCGGTAGCCGAGCCGCTCGTAGAAGGAGAGCGCTCGTTCGTTTTCTGCCATGACCCACAGGTAGGAGTTTTCGTCCGGGTAGATGATGGATTCGTAGAGTGCCTGACCGAGCCCGGTGCCGTGCGTGTGGTTGAGGGTGTACAGGTGCGCGAGTTTGCGGGTGCCTGCGGGCAGTTCGGGGAGGTTGTCGGCGCGTTCGAGTTCCCAGGAGGAGGGCTCGCACAGGGAGAGCGCCAGGCCGACCGGCTTATCCCAGTTGATGCGTGCGCCGATGGAGCAGGAGAGCCCGCCGTCGGGGGTCCAGCCGGGCACCTCATAGGCGAAGAAGCCGCGCACGGTGGGGGAGGAGAGGTGGCGGTGGAAGTCTTCGAGGTATTCGTTGCGTTCGGTGCGGTGGCGGGCGGTGAAGCTTTCCCCGAGCGTGTCGAAGTAGATCGGGTCGTAGGTTTGCTCCATGCAGTCCAGCTGCAGGTTGACGTATTTTTCGGCGTCGGTCGGTTCAATTGGTGCGAGCGCATAGCGGCCCTGACATACAAATCCCATGGGTTCTAGTCTACTCAGCCGGCCCCTGTGGAGGCGGTTCCTTGCGGGTGCGTACGCTAGGGGCGTGCGGGCTGTCGGCTAGGCTAGTGGGTATGGCGAAAAAGAGCAGGGCACCCAAGAAGACCCAAAAGGCGCAGAAGACCCAGAAGCAGCAGAAGAACCGCATCGACGATACCGAGAACACCCCCGTGCAGGGTGCCGCCGCTGGCGTGTACCCAATCTCTACGGGTGAGGCGGAGCTGGTCCCTGACGGCTACCACGCTGACGGCTGGCTACTGCTCATTAATGGTGTGCAGTCTTCCCACGTGATCGTGGGTGAGCCCCGCCAGCTGGATTTTGAGTACATGCGCTGGATTGCGGCGGTCGTCTCCTCGCACGTGGAGGAGCACCTGGACGCCGCGAAGCTGCGCATCACCCACCTGGGCGGCGGCGCGTGCTCCATGGCGCGCTATTTTGCCGACCTGTACCCGACCAGCCGCAACACGGTCGTTGAGCTGGATGCCAAGCTCGCCGAGTATGTGCGCGCCTGGTTCGACATTCCCAAGGCGCCGCGCGTGAAGATTCGCGTGGGCGAGGCGGGTGCCGTCACCGCGACCTTCGCGTCCGCATCCCGCGACGTGCTGATTCGTGACGTATTCGCCGGGGACACCACGCCCGAGGCGCTCACCACCGTCGAGTTCACCCGCACCGTCGCCGAGTCGCTGGCACCCGGTGGCCTGTACATCCTGAACTGCGGTGACGGGCCGGCGCTGACCGGTGCCCGCGCGGAGGCGTCCGCCCTGCTTGAGGTGTTCGAATACGTGTGCATTGTGGCGGATTCGGCAATGTTGAAGGGCCGCCGCCGCGGCAACGTCATTATTGCTGGCTCGCACGCGCCCCTGCCCGAGGCTGGTTCCGTGCAGGCTGCCGCTATCGCCCGTGAGCTTATGGGTGGAGGCGTGCCCGCGCAGTACTGGGACACCGCGCGGGTACGCCAGTTCGTGAGGTAGCGGTTTCAGCTGTTGCCTGGGTTTTCGGTGGTGGCTTAGGTCTTTCAGTAATGACCTAAGTTTTTCGACCATAGGTTAGTGACTTTGGTGGGGTCTTTTAACTACCGCCAAAGACCGTAACCTATCACCGAATTCGGCGCCCCCTCCACAGCAGACGCTACTATAGTGGCATGCGATACACCTACCTTGGCCCCTCCGGCACCTTCACCGAATCCGCCCTGTTGAGCGTCCCCGGCGCATCCGACGCCGAACGGATCCCCGCCACCAGCGTGCCCGACGCGCTCGCACGCCTGAACGCGGGCGAGGCGGACGCCGCCATGGTGCCCATCGAAAACTCCGTGGAGGGCGGCGTGAGCGCCACCCTGGACGCTATCGCAGCCAGCGAGGGTGTACGCATTATCCGCGAGGTGCTCGTGCCGATCCGCTTCGTGCTGGTCGCCGCGAAGCCCATCAGCATTGAAGACGTCAAGACCATCTCCACCCACTCGCACGCCTGGGCGCAGGTGCGCGGCTGGGCGCAGGAGAACGTACCCACCGCCGCCTACCTGCCCGGCTCCTCCACCGCCGCGGCGGCTGTCGGCCTGCTCGAAGAGGGCTGCACCTACGATGCGGCAATCTGCTCCCCGGCGTTGCTGAACTACCACCCGGAACTGCACGTACTGCAGGACAACATCGGCGACAACAAGAACGCCGTAACCCGCTTCGTGCTGCTCTCCCGCACCGCCGACATCCCCGAACCGACCGGCTCCGATAAGACCACCCTGACCGTGCCGCTGCCCACCAACCGCGCCGGCGCCCTGCTCGAACTGCTCGAACAGTTCTCCGTGCGCGGTGTGAACCTCTCCCGCATCGAATCGCGCCCCACCGGCGAAGGCATGGGCTCCTACTCGTTCAGCATCGACGCCGACGGCCACATCTACGAGGCGCGCATGCGCGACGCCCTGCGCGGCCTGCACCGCGTCTCCCCGACGCTGAAATTCCTCGGCTCCTACCCGCGCGCCGACCACGAAAACACCGAAGTCGACGCCATCCACTCCGACGGCTCCTTCGACGCCGCACACGAATGGGTTGAGTCGCTCTTCCCGAACGGTCGCCCCGCACAGCTGCAGCGCCACTAACGGCACCACCAGCCGCCCCGCCGCTAGACACCCCCGCACCTACCCGCGCCCCACCAGCGCAAACCCCGCCCACAACCCACCGTAAGATTAGGTAGGATAAAACAGTGATTGATATTAACCTCCTCCGCGAAAACCCCGACATCTTCCGCGCCTCCCAGCGAGCACGCGGCAAGGACGAAACCCACGTCGACCGCATCCTCGAAGCCGACACCGCACGCCGCGCACTCATCGGCGAATACGAGACCCTGCGCGCCGAACAGAACGCCTTCGGCAAGACCGTCGCAAAGGCACCCAAGGAAGAAAAGCCCGCCCTCGTCGCACAGGCGAAGGAACTCGCAGCCCGCGTCAACGAAGCAAAGGCAGCCTCCGAAGCGAAAACCGCCGAATACGAGGAACTGATCAGCAGCATCGAAAACCTCATCATCGACGGCGTACCCGTCGGCGGCGAAGACGACTACGTGGTCGTCAAGGAAGTCGGCACCCCCCGCGACTTCACCACCGAAGGCTTCGAACCGCGCGACCACCTCGAAATCGGCGAACTCGTCGACGGCATCGACATGGCACGCGGCGCGAAGGTCTCCGGCGCACGCTTCTACTTCCTCAAGGGCCAGGTAGCACGCCTCGAACAGGCACTCATGTGGATGGCGCTCGACCTCGCAACCGAGCACGGCTTCACCATGATGACCACCCCCACCCTGGTCCGCCCCGAAATCATGAACGGCACCGGCTTCAACGTCAAGCACGACGACGAAATCTACCGCCTCGAACGCGACGACCTGTACCTGGTCGGCACCTCCGAGGTGGCGCTCGCCGGCTACCACACCGACGAAATTCTCGACTTTGAGAAGGGCGCGAAGAAGTACCTGGGCTGGTCCTCCTGCTACCGCCGCGAGGCAGGCTCCGCAGGTAAGGACACCCGCGGCATCATTCGCGTGCACCAGTTCAACAAGGCTGAGATGTTTGTCTACTGCCCCGTCGAGCAGGCAGAAGAGATGCACGAGAAGCTGCTGTCCCTCGAAGAGGAAATGCTGCAGCGCTGCGGCCTCGCATACCGCGTGATTGACACCGCCGCAGGTGATCTCGGTACCTCCGCAGCCCGCAAGTTCGACTGCGAGGCGTGGGTCCCCACCCAGGGCACCTACCGTGAGCTGACCTCCACCTCGAACTGCACCACCTACCAGGCGCGCCGCCTGAACATCCGCGAGCGCACCCCGGACACCGTGGACGAGGCAGGCAACGTGCGTAAGGGCCGCACCCGCTCCGTAGCGACCCTGAACGGTACCCTGGCGACGACTCGCTGGGTGGTTGCCATCCTGGAGACTCACCAGCAGGCTGACGGTTCTGTTGTGATTCCTGAGGCTCTTCGCCCGTACATGGGTGGTGCCGAGGTTATCCCGGCTATCGCTGAATAAGGGAAACCCCGCCCGCTGAGTAATCTCACAACCAGCTGAAAAACCCGCTCACCGCGTAAACGGTGGGCGGGTTTTTGCGTATCCCGGTAGTCTAAGAACTATGCCTCTATACCGTAAGCTCCTTGGTGTTTCTGCGGCGGCGGCTCTGACCGCCTCCGTCACTCGTGCCCGCCGTGAAGCGCGCCGACGCGCTATCGAACTGGGCGCACCCTTCGGTGTTCTGCCGACCCTACCCACCGGTGAGGCGCAGCGCGTGGGCGTGGTGTACAACCCGAGTAAGCCTGGCGTTGCGGCGGCAATTGAGATTCTGGAACGTATCCTCGCGGCGAACGGTCACCCGCAGGCGCTGGTGCGCACCACCCGCGTGGACGAACCCGGCTCAGAGGCCGCCCGCGAGCTGATTGCTGAGGGTGTTGACCTGCTCATTGCTGCCGGCGGTGACGGCACGGTGCGTGCTGTGGCGGCGGCGCTGGCGCATCATGAGGGGCGCAAGCCGCGCCTGGGTATTCTGCCGATGGGTACAGGTAACCTGCTGGCGCGCAACCTGTATATTCCGGTGAGTGACGTGGCGGCGTGCATTGATATTGCGCTCAACGGTGCAGGTCAGACCGTTGATGCGATTGAGATGACGACGACGAGCACCACCGGCGAAGAAACCGAACACACGTTCTTTGTGATGAGTGGTGCCGGCTTTGACGCGCTTGTCATGAATGATACGAACGAGGAGATTAAGGCGAAGTTTGGTTGGGTGGCGTACGTGCAGTCCGGCATGAAGCATATGCTGGGCAGGTCGCACCCGGTGAGTATCAGCGTGGACGGTGGGGAGCCTCGTATTTTGCCGATGCGTTCGGTGCTGATTGCGAATTGTGGCCGCTTGCAGGGCGGTATTCGTCTGGCGGATATGACGGATGTGCACGACGGCAATCTTGAGGTGATTGTGGCGTCGCCGCGTGACCTGGTGGAGTGGGGGCTGTTGATGGCGAAGGTTACGCGCCGCACGATTTTGGGTTCGCCGCGCATTGAGTTGCCGGTGATTCGTCATCTGGTGGGGTCTGAGGTGGTGTTGGAGTTCCCGGATGGTGCGCAGCCGGTTGAGGTGGATGGCGACCCGGCACCGTCGGCGTACCGCATTAGTGCGCGCGTGCTGCCTGCCGCCGTGGAGGTGGCGGTCCACCCCGAGGTGCTCTAGCCGGGGTGGCGAAAGGGGGTAGCACCCCAAATCGTCTATATATGACCTGGATTATGAAAGAAATCGCGGATTTTTTCACTATTTCCTGAAAATTGGGAGGATAATGAAAAAAACCGCGATTTTTTACACCATCAAGGAGGGTACACGTGAACACCACCGGCACAAGGTACCGCACCCTCAAAAGCATCTTCCACGAACGCGGCAAAGCCGCCGCACAAACCGAACTGCAGGCACGCCGCAACGGCCACTCCACCTACCTCCTCAACGAATTCACGGTAGGGGAGCACCCCCTGTTCTACCTGGCAGACCGCACCGCGCTCGCATCCTTCGAACGCATCATGCGCCGTGAACGGCATATCGAACAGCTGAGCTCCCAACTGCCCAGCATCGCCATGCAAAGCTACCTACTCGACCTGGCAGTACGCAGCATCGTGGCATCCGACCGCATCGAAGGCGTGCACACCACACGCCAGCTCATCTCTGAGGCACTCACCTCCGGCGACAGTGAAGACCCCCGCGCTAAGCGCGCCGTCGAATTCGTGAACCTCCTCAAAGACCTGGGGGCAGGCCGCCCACCCTCCACGGTTGAGCAGGTGCGCAGCCTCTACGACACGCTACTCGAAGGGCACCTCGCGGAAGAAGACCGCCCAGACGGGGCTCTATTCCGCACCAAACCCGTGGTTATTCACGACAACACCCGCGAAATTCACCGCGCCCCCGACAGCGAAGCAACCATCATCGCCAACGTGCAGGCGGCACTCGACCACGCCCTCAACCCGAACGTGCCGGCGCTATTCTCCGCAATCGCCGCGCATTTCATGGTGGAGTACACGCACCCTTTCTACGACGGCAACGGCCGCCTGGGCAGGTACCTGCTGGTAGCCCACCTGGGGCAGACGCTCACTCGGCTGACGACCCTCACCCTGCCGAGCACGCTCAACATTCAGAAGAGCCGCTACTACAAGGCGTTTAGTGCGGCGGAAGAACCCCTCAACTACGGTGAGGTGACCGGTTTTCTGCATGTTTTTCTGGGGCTGATCGAGCAGGCTCAGGAGCACCTGGTAGACGAACTGGAGTCACGCGACCGTGCGTGGCGTGCTCTTGGCAGGCGTATCGCTGAGCTGGAGGGCAGCCGCACCTGGACGGGTGGCACCCCCGGGCTGACTTCGAAGAAGCGTAATGATGTTCTACGGCTGCTGTACCTGCTGGGGCAGGTGCAGATTTTCCGTGCGCCGGTTGCGCCTACCTCGACCGAGTTGCAGGAGGCGCTGGGTGTTACGGCGCCGACTCTGCGCGATAGGCTCAAGCTGCTGCAGGGGCTTGGGTTTGTTGAGGGCGTGAAGGCTGGCCGTACGATGCGCTGGTCCCTCACCGAGGCGGGAACCGCCCTGCTGGGCTTGCCCGCCGTTGATGACGACGAAGAATAGCCCACGAGCATAAGAAACAGGGGAGGGGACGCACCGGAATGCGTCCCCTCCCCTGAGCTGTAGTTAAACAGAAAAGGCACCCTGAATGGGTGCCTTATGTGTCAGGAGCACTAAGTTCGGCCGGAGTCCTCCAGCTTGCCCCTTAGAGCCTTCATCCCTGGGCCCGTAGGCGGTAATCCGTCGTTTTATCCTGACAACCCCAACTATACCTAAGCTCTGAAAACACCACCAGTAATTAGGTCATACCTTAAACCTATCTTCCAGGCGTTCTCTCCACCCCACCAAACCCGTCCCTCCTGCACCCGATAATGCCCTGATACCGCCCGCGACAAAAACCCCCGTTAAAAACACGGTCGGGGCCGTCTCGCACGCAGGCTCGAAAAGTGCGAGAATGGAGCAGAAAAGAAAACTACGAAAGAAGATACTTTCATGCTTATTCTCGTTGTGAACGCCG
>ERZ1674203.29-NODE-29-length-44332-cov-19.816880_pt1 | contig 44332 bp, 37 predicted proteins | sample MGYA00581297_ERZ1674203 | MGnify/ENA primary metagenome ERZ1674203 (study PRJEB41354, sample SAMEA4873349) | human saliva metagenome | biome: human-associated habitat [ENVO:00009003]; feature: mouth environment [ENVO:08000002]; material: saliva material... | reverse complement strand
CCGAGGAAGACTCCGACGAGGAGGCTTTTGATGCAGAGTCTCTCCCCGAAAACGAATCCGCAACTCCAATCAGAGAAGAGGGCACCAAGAGCGAGCTCCCACAAGAGTTCATCGACAGAGCCCTCGCCGAAGACAATCAATAACAAGACACACTAACACCTAAATGAAGATGAAGAAATTAGTTTGTGCCATCGCCGTAGGTCTCCTGACCTCCGCTGGAGCTTTCGCTCAGGTTGCTAATGTCAAGTCTGCTGAGAAGATCGCTTCTTCAGACAAGCCAGACCTCGCCGAAGCTCGCCGCCTCATCACCGAAGCTCTCGCTAACGATGAGACGAAGAATGACCCCTATACGTGGTATGTAGCTGGTCTGATCGAAAACAAGGCCTACACCGAAGGCTTCAAGCAGGCTGCTATCGACCAGAACGCTGACCGTACGGCTATGTACACGGCGCTCACCGCCTCTGTGCCTTCTTGGCTCAAGGTCTATGAGCTCGAAAGCCAGCCCAACGATAAGGGTAAGGTCAACCTCAAGTACACGAAGAAGCTCCAGGAAGTCCTGCACAACGACTACCTCCAGCTCTTCAACGGGGGCGCTTGGTTCCTCCAGGGCAACAAGTACGCTGAGGGCGTCGACGCTCTCGAGAAGTTCCTCGACGTGAAGAAGGCTCCTCTCTTCGCTGAAGACAAGGATGTCTCTGCTATCGACTCCAACGCGATGAACGCAGCTTACTATGCTATCGGTGCTGCCAGCTCACTGAAGGACTATGACCGCGTCATCTCCCTCTACAACCGCTTCGGTTCCTTCGCTCTCAACCCCAAGGATATCCATCAGTGGGTTATCTCTGCTTACTTCGCTAAGCAGGACACTGCAGGTGCTATCCCTGTCCTCGTCGAAGCTGTCAAGGCTTCTCCTGAAGAGCCTTACTTCCTCGTGAACCTTGTCACGGCCTACCAGAAGGCAGGTAAGGGCGCTGAGGCTAATAAGGTCCTCGACGATCGTATCGCTGCTAATCCTAATGATGCTACGGCTCTCCTCGTCAAGGGTTCGCTCGCAGAAGAAAAGGATCTCAAGGAAGCCCTCCAGTGGTACTACAAGGCTGCTAAGGCTGATGCCAACAACGCTAACGCTGTAGTCTACCTCGGTGCTGGCCTCTACACGGCTGCTGCTAAGATCTATGAGAACACGAATGTCACGGCTGCTATGGCCAAGACGGCTGATGACCTCCTCCGTGCTGCAGTACCTGTTCTCGAGATCGCTTACAAGACGCGCCCTGACAACATCAAGGCTATGCTCAGCAGCATCTACTATCAGCTCAAGATGAATGACAAGCACGATGCTATCGAAGCTGGCACGCTCAACGTAGATGGTGCTACGCTGCCCGATATCACGGATCTCCTTCAGGGTCTTGACCTCACCGTCAATAAGACCGCTCCCGTAGTCGAAGAGCCCGCTGCACAGCCTGCTCAGAAGACCACGACGAAGAAGGCTCCTGCTAAGCGTCGCAAGTAATCCTCCGCGGATTCCTTAGAATATAAAAGTTAGCCCCCACATCCTCCGGTAGGATGTGGGGGCTAACTTTTTGTGCTTACAGGCTCTGTGTCGTAGAGCCTCTCTCGGAGATGGCAGGATGACCCTTAGCCTTTCTGCCTTGATCGCGAGATGGCGACCAGCCACACCCCGCTGAAGATGAGTGCTACGGCAAGGGCGTGCGTGAGCGTGAAGACTGCCAGACCCAGCGTGACGCTTACTACGACAGCTACCAGCGGCTGCATATAGTTGTACATACTCACGACGGTCGGGCGGAGTGTGCGCTGTCCATTGATCATCAGTAGGTAGCTGACGAAGGTACCGAAGAAGACCACGTAGCCGACCTCCAGGAGGGTGCGCGTTGAGAGGGCTGCGACATCTGTCTGCAGGGCTTCACTCGCCGTGAAGGGGAGTAGAAGAAGGGTAGCCCAGAGGAACATCCACTTATTCACCGTGAAGACGGAGTACTTCTTCGCGAGCTTCCCGAAGATCGTGAGGTAGAGGGCATAGGATACCTGCCCAGCGACGCAGAGTAGGTCACCGCGTATATCACCCAGCTGGAGCGAGGAGCCTGAGGCTTGCATGCTACTCCAGATGAGTAGGAGCGCACCACAGCAGCCGAGAGCCACGCCCAATGCCTTCTTGCGGGTGATGGGCTCCTTGAGGATCAGTGCCGAAAGGATGAGGGCAAAGATCGGCATCGTCGTAGTCACGATACCGGCATTCACTGGGCTGGTAAGGCTGAGCCCGATGGTGAAGCAGCATTGGTTGCACACGAGTCCGAAGATGGCAGCTCCGACGAAGAGGAGCTTATCTCGCTTCGCTACGCGCTCCCGAGGGGCAAAGAGTGAGGCGATCCAGAAGAGGATAGCTCCGCCTAATACACGGCAGGAGACGAGGGTGATACCGCTGATACCATGTAGGAGAGCATCCTTCCCGAGTGGAGCCATGAGCCCCCAGCATATGGCCGCTCCGAGGAGGCTGAGGTGGGCTGCCAGAGGATGCTGTTTCGTTGTATTCATTAATAGATGATCGCGAGGTCCTAAAGGTACCAGATGATGAGCAGGATAAGGAGGAGGCGCAAGAGAAGTGATAGACCGAGGGCCAGCCACTCTGTGCGCTGGGTGATCTGTATGGCATGCTGCAGATCTTCGTCGCTTAGCTCGCGCTCGACCTCACCGATATAAGGCTTGTCGACGACTTCGCCGAAGTAGTCGTGAGGCCCACCGAAGCGGCAGCCGAGGACGAGTGCCAGTGCTGCCTCGGGGTAACCTGAGTTGGGACTGAGGTGGCGCTTGCCGTGGCGGAAGGTCTTGCGGAGGAGATCCAGTCGCCCTGCTGCGATGAGCATCAGTATAGCCGTTGTACGCGAGGGGATGAGGTTCATCAGATCATCGAGCTTGGCGGAGAAGAAGCCATAGGCACGATAGCGCTCATTGAGGTAGCCGACCATCGAGTCCTGTGTATTGATCATCTTATAGGTGAGTATGCCAGGTGTGCCGAAGAAGCTCCAAGAGAGCATGGGACCTACGACGCCGTCGCTGAGGTTCTCGGCGAGTGTCTCCAGAGCTGCTGTGCGGATCTCCTGGGCAGATAGAGCGCCTGTATCTCTCCCGACGATACGCCCGACCTGCTTACGCCCAGCCTCCAGCGAGACGGAGAGTGCGGAGAAGACTCCCTTCACCTCCGTGACCAGAGTCTTACCCGAGAGCATGTAGAAGATGCAGATCGTAGAGGGTAGCGCAATGGTTAGGAGGAGGAAGTGCCCGAAGTAGAGGTCTCCCAGATAGTAGTTGATCGCAGCACCAAGCAAGAGGAAGGCAAAGGTGAGGAGCGGGAGGAGGAAGGTAAAGCAGACTAAGCTCCCGTTGTAGAGGAAGCCCTTGAGTCTGCGTGACGCCCCATGATTCAGATGCTTTTCTCCGAGGCCAATGAGGCGGCCAAAGAATACGATGGGGTGGCCAAGACGCATCGGATCTCCCAGTACCCGATCCAGCAGGAAGCCGAGGAGAAGGGGAAGCGTGAAGATGAGGATGGGGTAGACCATAGAGCTGGATTACGGACGCGATAGGAGGCTCTCGAGGTAGGCACGCAAGACGAGTGGGTGGCAGTGAGCTTCGTCGTGCGCTGCATAGACGAGGGTGATGCGCTCTTCCTCCTTGTGACGAGCGAGGAATTCTGCGGGTGCAGTCGAACTCTCCAACTCGGTACGATAGTCACGGGAGAACTCCTCCCAGCGGGCAGGATCGTGACCGAACCACTGGCGAAGCTCCGTCGAGGGAGCTAAGTCCTTTACCCATTCGTCCAAATGTGCTCGCTCTTTACTGAGGCCACGAGGCCACAGACGATCGACGAGTACGCGGTAGCCATCGGTGGCTTCGGCAGGTTCGTAGGCCCGCTTGAGTAGTAGTTCCATAGGGTAGTCTCTCTATCTCTTATCTAAGAAGTCGTGAGGATAGGTGTAGCGGATATTGCCGTCGTCATCGATGAGAAGCAGAGAGAGCTCGCTCTTGGGGACGAGCTTCGCAGCTGCTTCGTAGCAGGCGTCGAGGACGCGGAGCATGAAGCGCTCGAGGTCGTCCGGGGCGAGTCCCGTCCACAGCTCACGAGCCAGCGTCAGGCTGTCGATGAGGGTATGAGCGGCTTCGCTACAGCCAGCATCATTAGCCATCTGGTGCATGAAGTCCTTGTTCATGACGACCTTGCGGCTATGCGTGTCGAGGTTGCCCTCGGCGAGCTTGACTGCCTTACCGAGCATGATCCCCATGTAGATCTTGGGGATGGAGAGGAGGGCGAGCTTCTCGAGGGTCTCTCCGATGAAGTTGCCGTACTGCACGAAGGACTGGAAGGGTAGCTCGGGGAAGGCATTCTTGAGGTACTTCTCACTCTTAGCTCCCGAGTTGATGACGATGGTATCTGCTCCGAGAGCTACGGCGACATCGGCTTGGCGGACGATGGAGGCCACGAAGGCCTCTGAAGAGAAGGGCTTGACGACGCCCGAGGTGCCAACGACGGAGATCCCGTCTATGATACCGAGACGGGGGTTGAAGGTCTTCGAGGCAAGCTCTCTCCCAGCAGGGATGCTGACGGTGATATCGACGCCTCCAGTAGGGTAGTGACGGCGGACAATCGTCTCCATCATCGCACGTGGTGTCTTATTGATCGCAGGGCCTCCGATCTCCAGTCCCAGCCCAGGGAGCGTAACAACCCCTACACCCTCGCCCTGGAGGAAGCGGATGCCCTCATGCTCCGTGGTGAGGACGACCTCGGAGCAGATCTCGGTGAGGTGCGTGACATCGGGGTCATCGCCCGAGTACTTGCGTGCCATGGCCTTGTAGCCCAGCTCGGTCTTATCCACACGCTCTACGGGGAGCTTCACCTCTTCACCCGAGGGGAGGAGGATCGCAGCCTCTGTCAGTACCTCCCCCTCGTGGAGGAGGGCATGCAGGGCGGCTGCTGTCGCTGCCGTCGCAGTGCTTCCTGTGGTGAAGCCCGTCTTTAGCGGAAAGAAGTCGGGGCAGAGGCGCTCGACAGCCTTACGCAGGCCTACGGGACCGTAGACGTACTCGTAGTGCTCGGGGAGTGCAGGGCGGGTGATCATGTAGACGGGCACACCAGCCGCGAGGGCTGGAGCGATCTTCTCCTCGAAGAAGCCACTCTCGCCACTCTCCTTCGTGATCACAGCGTCGGGCTGTATCTCGTCGAAGAGCGCCTGATCTTCGCCCTCATGGAAGTAGCGTATATGGCTGAAGGGGAATCCTGCTGCCTCAGCCTTCTCCTTCGAGTCATCTCGATCGAGGATACGGAAGAAGCTCTCATGCTTCTCCCAGAAGGGCTTGAGTGGGGCGATGGTATTCACGCCCGTCAGAGCAAGAAGCCTGCGACAGGGCTGCGCCTCCAGCTTCTTGATCATCTCCTCGTAGCTCGCGCATTCGATGACCTTCCCCGTGCGCTCGCTGTACTTGCGCTCGTAGCGGAGGACAGGTATGCCGAGCTCAGCTGTTACCTCTCCGATGGTCTTGTGGAGGACGGCGGCGAAGGGATGGGCGGCGTCGACGACGAGGTGGATATCCTTCTCGCGGATGAAGTCACGCATGACCTCGTGTGTCATGGCGCCCGAGACACGCTCGCCGTGGACGAGGTCTACCTCTTGAAAGGCACCCTTGGTGGAGTAATAGTATTCTTTGCCGGACTCGTCGAGGACGGAGCTGACGATGCGGCCCTCGGTCGTACCTCCGAAGATTAGGATCATAAGTTAGGCTTGGGATAGTGGTTAGCTTAGGCGACTGCGAAGCTCGGTATAGAGCTCTTCGATGGAGCGGCCTAAGAGGGGATGAATAAACTCTGGAGTGATCTCACAAAGGGGCTCCAGCACGAATAGTCGCTCTGTGAGGAGCGGATGGGGGAGGGTCAAGCGCTTGCTCTCGAGGACGAGATCGTCATAGAAGAGTAGATCGATATCTATGGGACGATCGTGGTAGTGCCCTGCCACACTCTTGCGCTGACGACCGAGCTGCCGCTCGATCTCTTGGGTGCGGTCGAGTACCTCCAGTGGGGAGAGCGACGTGGTGAGTACGAGCGCGGTATTGAGGAAGGGGTGGGGACTCTCAAAGCCCCACGGCTCCGTCTCGATGAATGTAGCGATGCCATCGATCGGCCCGATGAGGCGGTCGATGGCATCTATGGCTTGATGTAGGAGTGCTTCACGATCACCCTCGTTGCTACCGAGAGAGAGGTACAGCTGAGGCATGAGACGCTTCCGTCGGATTAGTCGATGATGAGCATAGCGTCACCGTAGGCACCGAAGCGGTACTTCTCCTTGATAGCGATGGAGTAGGCGCGCATGGTCTCTTCGTAGCCCCCGAAGGCTGCGGTCATCATCAGCAGGATGGACTTCGACATGTGGAAGTTCGTCACCAGAGCATTGGGGACGTTGAAGTCATAGGGAGGGAAGATGAACTTGCTCGTCCAGCCGTCGAAGGCCTTGAGGTGGCGCTGCGTACCCGATGCCGTCTCCATAGCGCGGAGTACGGAGGTGCCGACGGCACAGATGTTCTGCCCTGCAGCGCTGGCAGCGTTGACGATGGTGCAGGCTTCCTCTGGGATGATCATCTGCTCGCTCTCCATCTTGTACTTGGTGAGGTCCTCGACGTCGATCTCGCGGTAGTTCCCCTGCCCGTTGTGCACGGTGATGAAAGCCTTACGGATATCCTTGATCTCCATACGCAGGAGGAGCTCACGGCTGAAGTGGAAGCTGGCAGCAGGCCCTACGACAGCGCCTTCGTTCTTCGCGAAGAGCGACTGATAGCGCTGGGCATCTTCACTGTTGGGGCTGCGGTTCATATACTTGGGCAGAGGCGTCTCACCCATGGCGTGCAGGAGCTCACGGAACTCCTCTTGTGAGCCGTCGAAGAGGAAGCGCAGCGTACGACCACGTGAGGTGGTGTTGTCGATGACTTCGGCTACCAGCTCATCGTTCTTCCCGAAGTAGAGCTTATTGCCGATACGGATCTTACGAGCGGGGTCGACGACGACATCCCAGAGCTTGAAGGCGGGGTTGAGTTCGCGCAGGAGGAAGACCTCGATCTGAGCACCAGTCTTCTCCTTGTTGCCATACATACGGGCGGGGAAGACCTTCGTGTCGTTGAAGACGAAGACGTCATCCTTGCTGAAGTAGTCCAGGATGTCCTTGAAGTGGCGATGCTCGATCTCACCCGTGGAGCGGTGCAGTACCATCAGGCGCGACTCGTCGCGGAAGGTGGTGGGCTTCTTAGCGATGAGCGTTTCGGGGATCTCGATCTCGAAGTGACTTAGCTTAGTATCCTTCATTGTCTATCTCGTAGGGGCTATGGGTTGGAGGGTTCTGTTTCTTCTGTGGGGAGGGCGACGTACTCACGGAGGAAGGCTTGGATATCCTCGACGCGGTAGCAGTCTTCGATGCGGTAGTCTCCGACACGGGTGCGACGGAGGTCGGTGAGGTGGCCACCCGAGCCGAGGGCCGTGCCGATGTCGCGAGCCAGTGCGCGGATGTAGGTGCCCTTGCTGCAGACCACACGGATCTGGATCTGGGGGAGGGCGTAGTCGAGCAGCTCGATCTCGTCGATGACGAGAGTCTTAGCCTTGAGCTCGAAGTCCCGTCCCTTGCGGGCTAAGTCGTAGGCACGGCGGCCATCGACCTTGACAGCTGAGAAGGCGGGAGGCACCTGCTCGATGGTGCCGATGAAGCCCTTGAGGGCCTCTTCGACGGCCTCGCGGGTGATATACTCTGTGGGGAAGAAGGCATCAGGCTCCGTCTCCATGTCGAAGGTCGGAGTCGTCTGCCCGAGGCGAATGTCTGCGATATACTCCTTGCGCCCAGCCTGCAGCTCGTCGATACGCTTGGTATGCTTGCCGGTGCAGAGGATCATCACGCCAGTGGCGAGCGGATCGAGTGTACCCGCATGCCCTACCTTGAGCTTCTTGATGCCGAGGTAGCGGCAGGCTTCGCAGCGGAACTTATTGACCAGGCTGAAGGAGCTCCATGTCAGGGGCTTGTCGAGGGCAATCGTTGCCCCCGCGATGAGGTCCAGCTTCTCCATCTATTATCCGAGGGAGATGTTGGCCCCGAGGAGCAGTGCGATAGCTATACCGACCGATAGGATGATGCGGTAGTAACCGAAGGCGCGGAAGCCGTACTTTGTGACGAAGCTGATGAAGAACTTGATCGCCAGCAGTGCCACAAGGAAGGCTACGACATTCCCGATGAGGAGCGTCTGCCAGTTCTCTTCGAAGACACCCATGCCCAGCTCCTTGTACAGCTTGTAGCCCTTGAGTAGGGTGGCGCCAAACATCGTGGGGACAGCGAGGAAGAAGGAAAACTCAGCTGCCTGACGACGCGTCAAGCCCTGCTGCATCCCTCCGAAGATCGTAGCCATCGAGCGTGAGACGCCAGGTACCATCGCCAGGCACTGGAAGAGCCCGATGATGAAGGCATTCTGTGTCGTGACCTTGCGCTCGGTCTTGTTCGTGAAGATGCGATCAAAGTAGATCATCAAGATCCCCCCGAGGAAGAGCATCGTGAGCACGACCCAGGTATTGCCGAGGAGGTCATCGATGGTGTCGTTGAAGAGGGCGCCGAGGATCGCAGCTGGGATACAGCCTATGATCATCAGACCATAGAGACGCCAGCCACCGAGGCTCGTCGTAGGGTCGGGCTTCAGCCCAAAGATGGGGAAGGGAAGGAAGCGACGGAAGTAGTAGACGACGACCGAGAGGATCGCGCCAAACTGGATCATCACCGTGAAGGCCTTCAGATAAGCCGTGCTCTCCATACCGAGGATACCCTCGGTGAGGATCATGTGCCCTGTGGAGGAGACGGGGAGGAACTCCGTGAGCCCCTCGACGAGGGCCAGGATGATGCTCTGTAAGATGGTCATTAGGCTTCCTCCTCCTCTTTCTTCTCTATGGGGCGAGTGGCGGGCTTCACCAGGATGGCATAGACCATGAGGCAGAAGCCGATGAGGCAGACGATGGGCGCCACGACGATGCGGCGGCTACTGAAGATCTCGGGGCTGAAAGCCGTAGGGTCTTCGCTCTGCCCGCCGGACATCAGGATGAAGCCTACGAGGATGAAGAGCGCAGAGAGCGCCATCAGGAGATAATTCTTCTTGCTGTACAGCATGCTTTATACTATATCGTGTAGGGATGATAGGGATCGGGGAGGCTTAGATCAAGTGGATCTTACCCTCTTCCATATGGATGTAGCGGCGGGTAGCACGCCACGAGGAGACGAAGCTGACGCATACCCCGACTAAGGGGATAGCGATGATGACCCCGAGGAGGGGTACGCTGGGGCAGAGGCTGAGGAGGCGGTAGCCGAAGGCCTGCTCAGCACCATAGAGGAGCCCCCCCAGGAGGGCGAGTGCCAGAAGTGCACCGACAAAGCCCTCGAGGATAGCACGACGGATGAAGGGACGGCCGATGAAGCCTGCCGTAGCTCCGATGAGCGAGAGCGTGCGGATACGCATGCGTTGCGAGTAGATGACGAGCCCCGTAGCAGTCGTGATCTGCAGGAAGCTCACCAGCAGGTTGATGCCGAGGAAGATCCAGAGGACGATGCGGATGGTCTGGAGGTTGTTCGACGCAGAGGCCCACTGGCTCTGCTGCTCCTCAAGACCCTCAGCGTTCTTCAGCACGGGATTAGTGGCGATGATCTTCTTGAGGCTATCGGGCTCGGTGTACTCACTCTTGAGATAGACCTTAGCCATGGGCTGTAGGGGATTGTAGCCGAGGATCTTCGTGGGGTCTTCGCCGAGGACATCCGTGAGGCTCTTAGCTGCGCTGTCGGCGGAGATCAGCTCGACGGAGCGGACGTAGGGGAGGGCACGAAGCTCACTGAGCGTCGCCTCGGTGTTAGCGCCTGGCTCATCGGATAGCTCTACGGAGAAGGATATACGTTCGCGTACCTCCTTGCTCAGTCCCTGCTCCAGGACATAGACGAGACCAAGAGCCCCGAGCATAAAGAGGGTGAAGGTGATGCTTAGGAAGCTGAGGAGCCGTGCATAGCGCAGGGTCGAGGACTGTTTAGCTTTGGGCGCGCCCATATATATTATAGGTATGTATTCTCTATCGATGAGCTTTCGGGCGCACCCTTTACGTATGGACACACCACGAACAATTTGCATACAAAGATAGATATTCTCAGCATAAGGCTTTGCCTTGCGGAGGAAAAGCTGTATCCGAGGCGAGATAAACTTGCCTTCTCCCAGAGTAAAAGCTATGAAGCCGTAGTGGAAGTCCTTTATCCCCATACATAGTTCATAGATCTACGTACGTAGTCTATAGGGTTTACGTGCAGAGATTTTAAATCCACGTACGTAGACGAAGGTATCACCATAGTACTTCACGCAGAATTACTCGCACGGATGGAGGAAGTGCTGTGCGAGTTTGCTGGGTGTTTCTCTACACCTCTCAGTACGTAGGCCTTGTAAGCTGTGAGCGGTATCGCGGCGGGCGTAAACGGCGATATTCACTATCTTTGCACCTTACAGATATTATATACATAGCATAAGTATTGACAACGATGAATAAAACCTCCCTCCCTTCCCCCTGCTACATCCTCGAGGAAGACCTGCTTCGGCGGAACCTTACCCTCATCCGCGACGTAGCTCAGCGGGCGGGCGTGGAGATCATCTTGGCTTTCAAGGCCTATGCGCTCTGGAAGACCTTCCCGATTATCCGCGAGTACGTCCCTCATAGCACGGCAAGCTCTATCTACGAAGCCCAGCTGGCCTACGAAGAGATGGGAGCTAAGGCACATACCTTCAGCCCAGCCTACACTCGTGAGGAGTTCCCCACCATCCTTCGCTACAGCTCGCATGTGACCTTCAATTCGCTGAGTCAGATCGAGCAGATGCGCCCTCTGATGCCGACCGATGGGAGCGTGTCCTTCGGGCTACGTGTCAACCCCGAGTACTCGGCGGTGGAGACCGACCTGTATAACCCCTGTGCTCCAGGCTCCCGCTTTGGTGTGCCTGCTGCGGAGCTGACCGAGCTCCCCGAGGGTATCGAGGGCTTCCACTTCCACTCGCTCTGCGAGGGGACGGCGGAGGATCTGGAGAAGACGCTACAGATCATCGAGAAGAACTTCGGGCACTTCCTCCCTCGCCTCAAGTGGCTCAATATGGGCGGTGGCCATCTGATGACCCGTCGTGACTACGATGTCGAGTATCTGGTCAGCGTACTGCGCGCCTTCGGTGAGCGCCACCCTCACCTACACCTCATCCTCGAGCCAGGTAGTGCCTTTGGCTGGCAGACGGGTTACCTCACCTCCTCGGTAGTGGATGTCGTGGAGCACCATGGGATCCGCACGGCGATCGTTGATGTATCCTTCACCTGCCACATGCCTGACTGCCTTGAGATGCCCTACAAGCCCGCTATCCGTGGCGCTCGCACGATGGACGAATATCGCCCCGAGGCGCACAGCTACCGTATCGGTGGGAATAGCTGCCTGAGTGGTGACTTCATCGGCTACTGGGAGTTCGACCAGCCCCTCGAGGTCGGTGATGAAGTGATCTTTGAGGATATGCTTCACTACACGACGGTGAAGACGACGATGTTCAACGGCATCTCCCATCCCAGCATCGCCCTGCGTCGCTGTGACGGCACGATCGAGATGCTGCGTGAGTACACGTATCAAGACTATAAGAGCCGCATGGACTAAGTCCGTATGCGGTACTAAGGAAACTACATAGAGAATCATGGGACTATTCGGACTCTTCTCTAAGAAGAAAAAAGAGACGCTTGACGAAGGGCTCTCTAAGACTAAGGAGAATGTCTTCTCCAAGCTCGCACGTGCTGTCGCCGGGCGTAGCACCGTCGATGACTCCGTGCTCGATGAGCTGGAGGACGTCCTCGTGACCAGCGACGTCGGCGTAGAGACGACCCTGAAGATCATCCGCCGTATCGAGGAGCGTGTAGCACGTGACAAGTATGTCTCCACCTCGGAGCTTACGGGTATCCTGCGTAGCGAGATCGCTTCGCTCCTCACGGAGAACGGCTCTACCGACGGCGAGAGCTTCGCCCTGCCCGCAGGTAAGAAGCCCTATGTCATCATGGTCGTCGGGGTCAATGGCGTGGGGAAGACCACGACCATCGGTAAGCTCGCCTATCAGTTCAAGCAACAGGGCTACTCGGTGATGCTCGGCGCAGGGGATACCTTCCGTGCCGCCGCTATCGAGCAGCTCGATATCTGGGCTAAGCGCGTCGATGTACCCATCATCCGTCAGCACATGTCGGCCGACCCTGCTTCGGTCGCCTTCGATACGCTGAGTGCCGCAGTGAAGGCCGGTACAGATGTCGTGATCATAGACACCGCAGGCCGTCTGCACAACAAGGTCGGGCTGATGAACGAGCTGACGAAGATCCGTCGCGTGATGCAGAAGGTCGTACCTGATGCTCCCGATGAAGTGCTCCTCGTACTCGACGGCTCGACGGGGCAGAACGCCTTCGAGCAGGCCAAGCAGTTCACCGCTGCTACCGAGGTCAATGCGCTGGCGATCACCAAGCTTGATGGCACGGCTAAGGGCGGTGTGGTCATCGGTATCTCTGATCAGTTTAAGATCCCCGTGAAGTATATCGGGCTGGGGGAAGGTATAGAAGACCTCCAGCTCTTCAGAAAGAAAGAATTTGTTGACTCCCTATTCGGAGAATGAGAAAGAACCAAGTAGATGTAATTACCCTGGGGTGCTCCAAGAATCTCGTCGACTCTGAGCAGCTCATCCGCCAGTTCCTGGCAAACGGCTATGTCGTGCACCACAACTCCGGTGCCGTCAATGGCGAGATCGTCGTACTCAATACCTGTGGCTTCATCGGTGATGCGCAGGAGGAGTCTATCAATATGATCTTGAAGATGGTCGAGGCCAAGAAGACGGGCCGTATCGGGCAGGTCTATGTCATGGGCTGTCTGACGGAGCGCTTTATGGATGAGCTCAAGGCCGAGATCCCCGAGGTGGACGGCTACTATGGTAAGTTCAACTGGAAGAACCTCCTGACGGACTTAGGTAAGGCTTACCACAATGATCCGCTCGGGGGCAATCGTAGTATCACGACGCCCGCGCACTACGCTTATATGAAGATCTCCGAGGGCTGCAATCGCAGCTGCTCGTACTGCGCCATCCCCATCATCACGGGGAAGCACAAGTCTCGTCCGATGGAGGATCTCGTCACAGAGGCTCAGTCGCTCGTGGCTTCGGGTGTCAAGGAGATCCAGCTTATCGCCCAGGACTTGACCTTCTACGGGCTCGATATCTATAAGAAGAATAGCTTGGCCGAGCTCCTACAGCGTCTCTCCGACGTGCAGGGACTGGAGTGGCTTCGCCTGCACTACGCTTATCCTGCGGACTTCCCCCGTGAGATCCTCACCGTGATGCGTGAGCGCGAGAATATCTGCAACTACCTCGATATCGCACTCCAGCATATCAGCGACCCGATGCTCCGTGCTATGCGTCGCCGTGTGACGAAGGCCGAGACCTATGACCTCCTGCGCTATATGCGTGAGGAAGTGCCTGGGATCCACCTGCGTACGACCCTTATGACGGGTCACCCTGGGGAGACAGAGCAGGACTTCGAGGAGCTCCTGCAGTTCGTCCGTGATATCCGCTTCGATCGTATGGGTGCCTTCGTCTACTCGCATGAGATGGGGACCTATGCCCACGAGACCTACGCTGATGATATCCCTCTTGAGGTGAAGCAGGAGCGTATGGACCGCCTGATGTCGACTCAGGAAGAGATCGCAGCAGAGCTGAATGTGGCGAAGATCGGCCGTACCTTCAAGACGCTTATCGACCGCAATGAAGAGGAGTACTTCGTCGGTCGTACCGAATATGATTCACCCGAGGTAGACCAAGAGGTCCTGATCTCGAAGCAGGATGCTCTGCACCTGGAGGTGGGGAACTTCTACCCTGTAGAGATTACCTCGGCAGATACCTTTGACCTATACGGCCAGCTGGCCCAGTAAGAGATGCTACAGGAGGAACTTTGGTACGTACGCCTCGCGGAGCTCTCCGCTGTGCAGCTGGAGACTTCGCAGCAGCTCTGGCGCGCCCTCTGCCAGCAGGTAGAGCAGCGCCTCTTGTCGGGGCTGTCGCTGACCTTCCCCGAGATCGGGGAGTGGAAGCTCGAGGAGCATAGAGAGTATGTCGCCCGTACAGCTGACGGCAAGCAGTGGCTCATCCCGCCACGCTTGACGCTCGGGCTACGTCCCGTAGAAGATCGTGGCGTGACCAGCCTCTCTATCGATCTCCTACGTGATGCACTCTCAGAGGCTACCCACGTCTCGGCCGAGCAGGTCGCTACGTGGCTTCGTGCTATCCCGACGCTCTGGCGAGCACTCTATGATGAGGGCATTCAGATCGTCTGGGCAGGCCTTGGGAGCTTTACGCCGATCACTTCGGAGTCGGGCGAGCGGAGTGGCTATCGCTTCTTCCCATCCGAGGCGCTCTGTGCGGCGCTGAATAAGCCCTTCAGTATGTTTGCACCCGTAGAGGTCGCCTCGTCTTCGTCGAGCCCTGATCTGGAGCTTCGTGAGATTGGCCAGCTGGATCAGCTGACGAAGGTCGAGCCTATTGAGGTGCTCTTTGCTCCTCGTGAGCCTATTCAGGAGGAGGTAGTTACACTTCCCGTAGTCGAGGAGGTGGTAGAGCCTGTGGTGACAGACGAGCCTCTGCAGCCCGAGTCTCCAGCAGTTGTCGTCAAGGAAGAAATCCTCCCAGCTCCCGTAGACAAAGCTCCTATCGAAGCGCCTCAGTCCGCTCCCTCTGTCGCTGTGACGGCGCCCGTAGAGGAAGATCCCTTCATAGACCAAGAGGCTCATCCTCGTATGCTGGTATGGGTATTCGTAGCGCTGGGTATAGCGATGGCTTTCTGTCTCTTCATCTATCTCCTCTCCATACAGCCCGAGCTGGAGATGAAGGATAAGGCTTCCGCTGCGGTGGAGGCTGTACAGCCCAGTCCAGCTCCAGCCGTACCCGCTGTACCTGCACAGCCCATAGACGAGACTGACACCCTACAGACGACTTCTATCGCTACTCAAGAGGAGTCTACCTCATCCGTAGCACCTTCTGAAGCTGTTGTTTCTACTGCCTCTTCGGCAGCTGAGACCATCGAGCGTGTGCGCCTCCGTCCAGGGGATCGTCTCTCGCGCTTGGCACTGAAAAAGTATGGGAATAAGGCCTTCTGGGTCTACATCTACGAGGAGAATAGAGCCCAGCTCAAGGACCCCGATAATATCCCTGTAGGAGCGGTCATAACGCTGCCCGCAGCCTCTAAGTATCAGATAAATGCAGGCGATACGAATTCAATCAACCGGGCGTTGGTACTACAGCGTTCTTTACATCGGTAGATGAGGCGTATCGCATAGCATATTTTAGATAGACAGATAAACGTAATAGAACCATATGGAATCCGTAGACATCCGCGCACTTACCGCCGAGATTGAGCGCCGTAGCCACCTTATTGAAACCCTGCGTACAGGTATGCATCAGGCGATCGTGGGGCAGAGCCACCTGATCGACTCGCTACTCATCGGTCTCCTCTCTGGAGGGCATATCCTCCTCGAAGGGCTCCCAGGGCTGGCCAAGACCTTGGCGATCAAGACGCTCTCACAGCTCATCAGCGCTGACTACAAGCGTATCCAGTTCACTCCAGACCTCCTGCCTGCTGACGTCGTGGGTACCCTGATGTACAGCCAGAAGCAAGAGGACTTCTCCGTGAAGAAGGGACCTATCTTCTCTAACTTCATCCTCGCGGACGAAATCAACCGTGCCCCAGCTAAGGTGCAGAGCGCCCTGCTTGAGGCTATGCAGGAGCATCAGGTGACTATCGGTGATGAGACCTTCAAGCTCCCCAATCCCTTCCTCGTTATGGCGACGCAGAACCCCATCGAGCAGGAAGGTACTTATCCCCTCCCCGAAGCTCAGGTAGACCGCTTTATGCTCAAGGTCCTGATCTCTTACCCTAAGAAGGAGGAAGAGGCTCAGATCATCCGCCAGCAGATTCGCCCCGAGAGCCAGCAGATCCGCCCCGTCGTCAGCATCGCTGACATCCTGGAGCTACGTCGTCTGGCTGCCGAGGTCTATATCGATGAAAAGATCGAGCGTTACATTGTGGATATCGTCTTCGCTACGCGTCAGCCCGCTGACTATGGGCTGGAGAACTTCAAGTCATTCATCTCCTTCGGTGCTTCACCCCGTGCTTCGATCAATCTGGCGCTGGCTGCCCGCTCCTATGCCCTTATGAAGGGTCGTGGCTACGTCATCCCCGAGGATGTCCGTGCCGTGTGCTATGATGTGCTGCGCCACCGTATCGGGCTCTCCTATGAGGCCGAAGCCCAGGATCTGACCTCTGATGAACTCATCAAGGAGATCCTGAATCGTGTCGAGGTACCTTAGTCGGCAGTGAGTGGTGCTTCCCCTCTTTGAGGAAGCTCCATAGCCGATGTGCCCCTATACCCATATATATGGTGTAGGGGAGTGACGAACTTAGCACGATAAGCAGTATGATGAAATCCAAACTTCAGCCCTCCGACCTCCTACGCAAGGTACGCCGCATCGAGATCAAGGCCCGTGGCCTCTCGGAGCAGGTCTTTGCGGGGCAGTATCAGTCCGCCTTCCGTGGACGAGGTATGGCCTTCAGCGAGGTACGTGGCTATCAGATAGGCGATGACGTGCGTGACCTGGACTGGAATGTCACGGCACGCTATGCTCACCCCTTCGTCAAGGTCTTTGAGGAGGAGCGTGAGCTGACCGTGATGCTCCTGGTCGATATGACAGGGAGTACGGACTTTGGTACCCGCGTCGAGACCAAGCGCGAGCTCAATGCCGAGATCGCAGCGACCCTGGCCTTCTCCGCGATACAGAATAATGACAAGGTCGGTGCGATCTTCTTCACCGACCAAGTCGAGCTCTTCATCCCTGCGAGAAGTGGGCGCAAGCATATCCTCTATCTGATACGTGAGCTCTTGAGCTTCGAGCCGCAGCGCCGTGCTACGGACCTCAATGTGCCTCTGAAGTATCTCAATCAGCTCATCAAGCGCCGCTGTACGGCCTTCCTCATCTCCGACTTCTATCACTGGGGCGAGGACTATCGTCAGACGCTCTCCCTCACAGCTCGCCGCCACGACCTCGTGGCTATCCGTACCTACGACGAAGGGGCTCTGGAGCTCCCACGTATGGGGCTCCTTCGCCTCTACGATGCGGAGACGGGGCAGGAGCGCTGGGTCGATACCTCTTCACGTCGAGTGGCTCGTATCTATGCTGAGCGAGTGCGTGAGCAGGAAGAGACCTTCCGCAGCCATTGCCTTCGCTCGGGGGTCGACCATATCGAGGTCGCTACCGACGGAGACTATGTGCCTGAGCTGATCAAACTATTTGGACGTAGATCCTAACCCAACCATGCAGAGACTACGGTATCTATATATCCTCGTACTGGCTCTCTTCGGGCTCGGTGGTCAGGCAGCGGCACAGCGTGTGTCGATCCAGACCCACCTTGACCGCTCCGAGATCCGTATCGGGGAGCGTGCGGCCATCGAGATGACCATCCGCACGGATAACCTCGCTGCCACACGCTTCCACCTCGTCGAGGACTCGACGGGGACGGAGCGCTTCCGCATCCTGGAGTTCGGCGCACTCGATACGATCAATGTCAGTGGGACGATCCAGGAGATCAAGGCGCGAATGATCATCACTTCCTTTGACTCGACGCTCATCACGATCCCTCCGATCGTAGTTGAGACGCCCTCGGGGAGTGCTGTCTCCAAGCCCCTTGCACTCAACGTCATCTCACCCGAGGTTGACCTCGAGCATCCTGATCGCTTCAAGCCCATCCAAGATCCGTGGGACGAACCCTACACGCTGTGGGATATCCTCGTGATCATCTGGACGAGCTGGATCACCTACGTGGTGATCTTCATAGCCCTCGTCCTCCTCTTTATCTACGAGTATAAGCGTAGAGCGGAGTATATGAAGGAGCCCGAGCCTGTCTACCAGCCCCCGACGACTGCCTTCGAGATCTTCCTGCGCCGAGTGGGTGCCCTCAAGGGACTGCACCTCGAGGATCAGCAAGACTTCAAGAACTACTACTCCGAGCTTACGGGGGCACTGCGCTCTTACCTCGGAGACATCCTGCACTTCGATGCGCTGGAGAAGACCTCCAGCGAGTTGCTTGACGAGCTACAGGCCTATCCCTTGAGTAGCGACTACCGTCGCACGATTGAGAGCCTCTTCAGAGAGGCAGACTTTGTGAAGTTCGCTAAGAGCCTCCCACAGCGTAGTGAGGCTGAGCAGGTGACTCGCTCCATTCAGGAGCAGACAAAGGCCTTCCACTTAGCATGGCTCGAAGAGCAAGCTAAGCAGGAAGCCGAGAGAAAGGAGGTGGCCGAATGACCTTCCTTCATCCTCAGCTGCTGTGGCTCTTGCTTCTGCTACCAGCACTCCTCATCATCTATATCGTATGGCGTCAGCGTCAGCAGGCCTCGCTCCGTGTACCTTCGCTTCTCTTCATCAGTGGCGTACGTGGCGGCCTTCGTGTCTACCTGCGTCACGCGCTCTTTGCCCTGCGTCTCCTCGCCTTGGGCTTGATCATCGTGGCCTTGGCACGCCCTCAGAGCACCTCATCATGGAGCGAGGATCGTGTCGAGGGGATCGACATCATGCTCACCATGGACATCTCGACGAGTATGCTCGCGATGGACTTCCAGCCCAACCGTGTCGAGGCTGCTAAGGAGGTCGCTATGCGCTTCATCGCCAATCGCCCGAATGACAATATCGGCCTCGTCGTCTTCGCTGGAGAGAGCTTCACGGCTTGTCCGCTGACACAAGACCATGCGACCCTCATCAACCGCCTTCGGGAGATGACGACGGGTATCATCGCTGACCAGACGGCCATCGGCTCGGGGCTTGCCACGGCTATCAGCCGCCTCAAGGACAGCAAGACCAAGAGTAAGGTCATCATCCTGCTGACGGATGGTGCCAACAATACGGGGAATATCTCCCCAAAGATGGCGGCTGATCTGGCGAAGACCTTCGGCATATCGATCTACACGATCGGTGTAGGTTCGGGGGCTGGTGAGGCACCCTATCCCATACAGACCCCGCTCGGTACGGTCGTGCGCAATATGCCTGTCGACCTCGATGAGCCCACGATGCAGCAGATAGCTGACGTCTCTGGCGGGGCTTACTTCCGTGCTACAGACAATGAGTCGCTCGCTGCGATCTACAAGAAGATCGACCAGCTGGAGAAGACCAAGCTCTCGACGCGGAACTATCATACGACCTACGAGGAGTTCTTCATCTTCGTCCTCGCCGCAGCCTTCCTCCTTCTCTTAGAGTATCTCCTGCGCTCGACGATCCTACGCACCAATCCGTAAGACGATGAATATCCATTTCCATTCACCCGAATACCTCTACCTGCTCTTTGCGCTCCTGCCGCTCTTGGCTCTCTCGCTCTTCGCCTACTGGCGACGTCGTCAGATGCTCAAGCGCTTTGCCGACAAGGAGCTGGGGCAGGCTCTTGCACCTCTGGCTTCGGGGAAGAAGTACGTATTACGTGACCTCTTACTCCTCATAGCGGGCGCACTTATGATCGTTGTCTTGGCTCGCCCACAGCTGGCGGGTAGTAGCGACCAGGGGACAGATGATAAGGGTATCGAAGCGATGATCTGCCTCGATATCTCAAACTCTATGCTTTGTCAGGACGTGGCTCCCAGCCGCCTGGACTTTGCTAAGCGCTCGATCTCCCGCCTCTTGGAGAATATGCGCTCGGATCGTGTGGGACTGATCGTCTTTGCTGGGAGTGCCTTTGTTCAGCTCCCGATCACGACGGACATCGCTACAGCTCAGGACTTCCTCTCCGATATTTCGCCCGATATGCTCTCGGACCAAGGGACGGCTATTGGTCAAGCTATCATGCTTGCTCGTCAGTCCTTCTCCGACCGCAAGGATCTGGGGAAAGCGATCATCGTCCTGACGGATGGTGAGGACTTCGAGGACAATGCCACCGAGGCTGCGAAGGATGCCGCGAAGGCTGGTATCCATATCAATGTCGTAGGTATTGGTACCGACAAGGGCGGTCCTATCCCTACATCAGAGGGTAACCTCACCGATGACTCGGGGAATATGGTCGTCACCCGCTTCAATCCCGAGATGTGTCAGCAGATCGCTGATGCTGGTGCGGGTATCTTCGTCTCCTCGACCTCACAGTCTACCGTCGTCAAGGAGGTAGAGAAGCAGCTGGAGGAGCTCCCACGCGCTTCGATCACCTCACGATCGGGCAATGGTGCCGCAGAGGCCTTCGAGCCTTGGCTCTGGGCAGCGCTGGTGCTGCTCGTCGTCGAGTTCTTCATCATGGGACGCAAGAATAAGTTCCTCATCCGTCATAATATCTTCGGTCATGAGAAGTAAGATTGCCATCCTCTATCTTGTCCTCTTTGCGCTGGGTGGCTCTTCGCTCTATGCTCAGGGGCTCAAGTCCTATATACGCCGCGCCAATAAGCTCTATCAAGCTAAGGACTATGCGGGAGCTACACAGGAGTACCGCCGTGCCTTGCTCCGTGACAGCCTCTCTGGTAAGGCGAACTTCGGTATATCAGCAGCTGCCTACGGGCAGGGGCGCTACGACGAAGCTAAGGACTATCTGGAGCGTGCTGCTCAAGATCCACGTCTCACGCCACGCCAGCAGGCTGGTGTCCTGCACAACCTCGGTAATGTGGCGATGCAGAAGAAGGACTATCAGAGTGCCGTCCAGTCCTATGAGGAAGCCCTGATCCGCAATCCCGAGGACGACAATACGCGCTACAACCTTGCCCTGGCGCAGAAGCTCCTGCAGCAGCAGAACAAGAATAATAAGTCGCAGAGCCAGCAGGGCCAAGATCAGAATAAGGATAAGGACAAGGATAAGCAGAAGCAAGATCCTAAGCAGGACCAGCAGAAGGATCAGAATAAGCCTGACCAGAAGCCCCAGCAGGGGAAGGATAAGCAGGGCCAGCCCAATGAGCAGCGCTCCGGAGAGCTCTCGAAGGAGCAGGCTGAGCAGATCCTCCGCTCCTTCCGCACCGATGACGATAAGACGCGTCGTCGTGTAGAGCAGGAGCAGCGTCAGCAGCAGAATAGTAGTAATAAGAATAAGAAGAGATGGTAATCTCGATGAAGCCAGTAGCCTTCGTAGGGCGCAGCCTTGCCCTATTCCTCTGCCTCCTCCTCTCTCCGCTTGGTCTTAGGGCTCAGGTGGTACGTGTCGAGGTGCCGCAGACTGTAGTCCAGGGAGCATCGTTCCAGCTCAGCTATACTTACTCTGGTAGTGAGGACTTCGAGCGTGTCACGGAGCCTAAGGTCGCAGGCCTGCAGGTCCTCTATGGACCCGCTCGCCAGCAGATGAGTAGCTTCCAGAGTGTCAATGGACGCAATAGCTCGACCTCCTCGGTGAGCCTCACCTACACCCTCATGGCAGAGCGTACGGGGAGCATCACGATCCCAGCGGCTACGGCTACCATCGGAGGTAAGCGTGTCAATGTCCATGGTGCGACGGTGCGCGTCCTCCCTCCCGATAAGAATGCTCCAGCAGGTCGCTCTCAGTCTGGTGGGGCTACTACTACGGGTAGCTACTTCTTCCGTGCTCTCCCTGGCGCTACCGTTGTCTATGAGAAGCAGGCCTTCCCCATACGCTACAAGCTCTATGCGACGACGGAGTTTGATATCAACTCCTTCGAAGCCCCCCAATATGATGGCTTCCTCTCCGAGAAGCAGGCCGATGATGGTCGTCGTCAGCTCCAGCTCGAGACCTATCAGGGGCGCAACTACCGTACGGTAGATATCCTCAGTGAGGTACTCTTCCCTCAGCGAAGTGGTACGCTCACCATCCCCTCTTCTAAGATCGGTATCCGTGTCCCCGTGCCTCAGGCCAGTGACGATCCCTTCTTTGGCTCGGCGGTACTCGCTGACCGCACGGTGGAGTCAGCACCTGTGACCATTCAGGTACGCCCCCTCCCCACGGAGGGGCAGCCCAAGGACTTCTCTGGTGCCGTCGGCTCCTTCCGTATGCGTGCCGAGCTCCTCACGAAGAGCCCTAAGACGAATGAGTCGGTGACGATTCGCCTGACTCTCGAGGGTACGGGCAACCTCAAGCAGGTCATCAGCCCTGCGATAGCCTTCCCTCAGGACTTCGAGGTCTATGATCCGAAGGAGACGTATGAGGAGAAAGTCTCCGCTACCGAGGTCTATGGCAAGAAGATCATCGAATACTTCGCCATCCCTCGTCGTACCGGCTCGGTGACGATCCCTGCACTGACCTTCTCATACTTCGACCCGAAGCTGGGGCGCTATGAGACGCTCCGCTCGCAGACCTTCTCGCTGAATGTAGCTCAAGGCCCTGAGACTGCGTCGGATGATCGCGGTAGCCTTCGCCAGCAGGAGCAGCTCCTGCGTCAGCTCCATGACACCGAAGGGGTCTCCGCTCCTAAGGGTCTTCGCTGGGCGACGAGCTGGAGCTATCTTCTGCTCTTCCCCCTCATCGCACTCCTCGGCTTCATCGTCTATCTCGTCATCGCTCGCCAGCGTGGTCTGCGTGCTGACAGCTTGGGCTACAAGGCCTCGCGTGCCAGCTCGGTGGCTACTAAGCGCCTGCGCACGGCTCATAAGCTCCTCAAGGCAGGTAAGCGTGATGCCTTCTACGAAGAGGCGCTACGTGCACTCTGGGGCTATCTCGGAGATAAGCTCCGTCTGCCTGTCTCGGAGCTGAGTCATAGCTCGGTCTCTAAGATCCTGCGCACTCGTGGGCTGGATGAGGAGACGATCACGCGCCTCACACAGGTCATCGATGAGGTTGAGTTCGCCCGCTATGCTCCCGCTAAGGAGGGGGATATGCAGGCGCTGTATGATACAGCTGCTGAGGTCATCGGCGCTATCGATAGTCACAAGCTTTAGCCCCCCTTACTATGCGTACGATATTTCTTTCCCTACTTTGCTTGATCTCGACGCTCCACCTCGGGGCTACCGAGAAGGCGGAGATCTCTGTCGATAGTCTCTTCGCAGCGGGACGCTACCGTGAGGCAGCTGTGGCTCTTGAGGAGGAGATCAAGACCTCTGGTGAAAGCTCCACACGCTATGCCAACCTCGGTAACTGCTACTATCTGCTGGGAGACCTCGGGCATGCGGTGCTGAGCTATGAGCGTGCTACGCTCTTGGACCCTCGTGACAAGGCGATTGCCGAGGCGCGTGCTGTCCTCATCAAGAAGACCATAGATAAGCTCCCCGATGCGGAGAGCTGGTTCACACTTACGGGGGCCAAGGTCGCCTATGCCCTGCCACTCACCGTACTCCTCCCGCTTGCCCTTGTGCTCTTTGCTCTGGCTATCGGCTCTTGCGTAGCCTTTGCTCTCGGGCGTACACGCCGTGGTAAGCGTATCGCCTTCTATACGGCGCTGGGGAGCTTCGTCCTGACGGCCTTTGTCGGGGCGCTGATCCTGCACTGGGTGTATGCCGAGCGCTCGGCTCGAGAGAAGGCTGTTATTACGCAGCCCGAGGTGAATGTTTATTCCTCCCCCAGTGGGAAGGGGGCGGTCAAGACCCAGCTCCATGAGGGTACGCGCCTTCGTCTGGTCGGTAAGTCCGTAGGCGAATATCAGCAGTTCTCCCTGGGCGATGGTACAGAGGGCTGGATCGCCTCGAGTGCTATTGAGCCTATTGTAGCTCCCAAGTAAATACTCCTATGACGCCTCCCTTCCTGCCGGGCGAGGTCGCCCTACTGCGCGCTATCAACGGAGCGCATTCGCCCTTCTGGGATGCAGCGATGTTCCTCATCTCCAACGTAGGGGCGTGGACCTTCCCTGCGATAGCTCTCCTGATCTTCCTCTTCTATCGCCGTCCGAAGAGCGAGGCTGTCCTCCTTCTGCTGATGGTGGGGCTGTGTGTGGCGGTGGGAGATGTCCTAAGCTCGACGCTGGCGAAGCCCTTCTTTGAGCGTCTGCGTCCCACGCATACGCCTTGGCTGCAGGAGAGCCTGCACTATGTCTATGGCTATCACGGGAAGCTCTATGGCTTCTTCTCTGGACACTCGGCGAACTATACCGCAGTGGCTACCTTCCTCTGCTTGACCTTTAGAGATCGTCGCTTCACGACGGTGCTCTCGCTCTTAGTTGCCTGGGTCGTCTACAGCCGTATGTATATCGGAGCGCACTTCTTCTCTGACTGCCTTGTGGGTATCCTTGTAGGCCTTGCCGTGGGCTATGGTGTCTACCGTCTGTACCTCTACATCCGAGGACGAGTCCTTGCCACGGGCTACCGTGTCCCGCAGGAGATCTATCACGAGGGGATGCTTGCGCTGGTCTGTGCGCTCTGGGTCTCTATCCCCGTCACGCTGATGATGGCAGTGCAAGTCACGCGTATCCTACGTATGGTCGGGGCTTTGTAGCTCACGCCTTCCTCCACCTTAATACACAGCACGCCCCATGATGCAGATGGCATCATGGGGCGCTGCTGTATATGCTTGGGGGGGAGCTTATAGCTTACGGATGAGGCTCAGCCCGTCACGTAGGGGGAGGATGAGGTTCTCGACCCGGGGATCACGCTGCACGTGGTCATTGAAGGCGAGGATCGTCCGCGTCTGCTGGTCGGTGGGAGTCGGCTCCTCGATGACCTTACCGTCCCAGAGGGTATTGTCTGCTAAGATGAGGGCGCCCGAGGGGAGGTGGGGGAGGATGAGCTCATAGTAATCGATGTACTCGCGCTTATTGGCGTCGATATACACGAGGTCGAAGCTGTGCTTCTCTAAGAGCTCGGGGAGGATCGTGAGCGCATCTCCGAGGTAGAGGTGGACGCGGTGGGCGTAGGGCGTGCCGTCGAAGAACTCGTGGATGAAGTCCTCCATCTCATCATCTGACTCGATGGTATGGACCTCACCGCCTTCTCCGAGGGCTTCGGCCAAGCAGTGCGCAGCATAGCCTGTGAAGGTGCCAAGCTCAAGGACTTTTTGGGCTCCCGAGATACGGCAAAGCATCTGAAGGAGGTTGCCCTGCAGGTGTCCAGAGAGCATACGAGCACGCAGGAGGCGCACATGAGCCTCTCTCCAGAGTCGCTGGCGGTAGGGACTCTCCGGGGTCGTGTGACTTAGGATGTACTCCTCGAGTCGCTCGCTGTCGATGCTCATTCGCTGACGGCTGTTTCTGGCTCAGGCATCCCGAGGATCTCGCGGATACGGCTGGCTACCTGCTCCATCTGCCACATAGGCGTGGAGGTCGCCCCGCAGATACCGATGCTCTGTGGTAGGGGCTGGAGCATCTCGGGCTGGATCTCATCGGGAGAGGAGACGAAGATACTTCGCTCGTTGCCCTTCTGGCAGTAGCTGAAGAGCACCTTGCCGTTGGAGCTCTTGCCCCCTGCGACGAAGAAAGTCAGCTCATGCTGGGAGGAGAACTCCTGGATGTGGGGCATGCGGTTGGACACCTGACGGCAGATCGAGTCCTGGAAGTCGAAGCGAGCATCACCGATCATACGGCTACGGAGCGTATCGATGAGCTCGTGGAAGCCCGTCAGCGACTGGGTCGTCTGTGAGAAGAGTGCGATGGGGCGGGTGAAGTCAATCTGCTCGATATCCTCGGGGCTCTGCACGATGATGGCCTTCCCATCGGTCTGGCCGACGAGACCATTGACCTCGGCATGGCCCTTCTTCCCATAGATCACGATCTGACCACCCACGGGATCCAGCTCGGCGAACTTACGACGGACCTTCTTCTGCAGGGCGAGCACGACGGGGCAAGTAGCATCGACGAGCTCGATGTTACGCTCACGAGCGAGCTGATAGATGGCGGGTGCTTCCCCGTGGGCACGGAAGAGCACGCGCTTTCCCTCGAGCTTCTTGAAGGCCTCGTAGTCGATCGTCTGCATACCCTTGGCCTGCAGGCGGTCTACCTCCTGGTTGTTGTGTACGATGTCGCCGAGGCAGTAGAGCTCTTTGTCATCCTTCTTCAGCTCTTCTTCGGCGTGCTTGACTGCATTGATGACGCCGAAGCAGAAGCCTGACTGTTGGTCTATTTCGATCTTGGGATACATGCGTGGGGATAAGGAGTGGGGGAGAGGAAGGCTGGACTACGCCTTGGCGAGAGCTTCCTCGAAGTAGGAGTGCAGGAGGGCATCCTGCTCGTCGTGGGTCAGGTGGGAGTTGTCGAGGACTCGTGCATCCTCAGCTTGGCGCAGGGGAGCTACCTCACGGTGCGTGTCGATGTAGTCACGCTGACGAAGGTTCTCCAGCACCTCCTCAAGGGTAATCTTGCTGTCGCCCTTGCCACGAAGCTCGGCAAGGCGGCGCTCTGCACGGATGACGGGGTCAGCCGTGACGAAGACCTTGAGCTCTGCCTGGGGGAAGACAGCGGTGCCGATGTCTCGGCCGTCCATGACGATACCGCCCTCAGCGCCGAAGGCCTGCTGCTGAGCAGTGAGGAACTCACGTACGAAGCCCAGTGCGGCGATGGGGCTGACGAAGGAGGCGACCTCCATCGTGCGGATCTCCTTCTCGACGTTCTCGCCGTTGAGGTAGAGCTCGGGTGTAGCACCTTCGTGGCTCTGACGGAAGCTCAGGGATACCTCGTTCAGGGCTTCGCGAAGCTCTGCCTCCTGGATCACTCCCTCGCGGATGAAGCCGCGTCTGAGGGCGAAGAGGGTGACGCCTCGGTACATCGCGCCCGTGTCGACGTAGATATAGTCGATTGCACGCGCGAGTGTACGTGCCATAGAGCTCTTGCCACACGAGCTGTAGCCGTCGATGGCCACGATGATCTTCTTTGTCATGGGTGTTGTCTTACCGTTCGTTTATCGTTTGTGGGGTATACACCCCCTTATCCCAACACGGGGTAGGGGATGAAGGTTTTTGTCTGCTATAGGGAATAGCTTGGGGAAAGTCCTTCCGGCGGTCGCACCGCTATATATAATATGGTATAGGGTGCGCAGACTATCTACCTCATCATGGAGGCGGTCGCAAAGATATGGAATTGCCTGCACTTATGGCATATCCGCACAAGCTTTGTCGATATATAAGTGGCTGATGTTCAGTATAGAATTTCGCTTGAGCTTCCCCTTTTGAGAGCAGCTGAAAGGGTGATTACTTTGTAAGCGGGGGCGTGAAGCTGTTGGGGGTAAGGCTTGGTGCAATAGTTGTTCGCACTCAGTCCTATAGTGGTTCGATGTACGAACGAATAGTGGTTTGCATACGAAACGAATAGTGGTTTGACCCCCATACCAATAGTCATCCGTATGCAGACCAGTAGTCGTTTGCAAATCGACTTCTTCAGCTTCGTCCACGAACTACTATCATTATGGAGCCGAATAACCCAAGGGCAGAGCGAGCGGTGAATACGCCCTATAATATCAGCTTTGCCGAGGAGGCAAAACGAACCAGTACTGGTCGGCGAGGTGACCAGTACTGGTCACGAATCGCTACTCGTACTGGTCACACATCGAAGCAGTACTGGTCGGCGAGGCGATCAGTACTGGTCGATTTTTTGCCTTCGTAAAGCCTTGATTATGACACACTCCAGAGAGGTGCTAAGTACCCCTATCCCTCCGCCCTCCTTCCTCTACCCAAAAGCCTTACTTACAAGCAAAAAGAGAGAATACTTAGAAAATTCTATAATAGGAATGAATAAGTATTTTTTATAAGTTTGAATCGAAATACATCGTCCGAATACCACGATGCACCTCGAGCGAGAGGTTCATCACTCGCTCCCACCATGAAGACGCTTTCGGGAGCGAACACCGTGCCACCGCAGCCGAGTGGCATGTAGACATACCACTAGTCAAATTCACAAATCCCAAGTGTATGAAACAAACATTCATCCTTAGGTCTCTCTGGGTCGGTTGGCTACTGATCCTGGCGATCTACCTGGCCCCACAGCTTATGGCACAGGGGCTGACCATCCGCGGCACCGTAGTGGATACCAAAGATGAGCCCATCGTTGGAGCCTCTGTTGTCGTGAAGAAGAATCCCAAGCAAGGGGCTATGACAGACGCCAAGGGCGCCTTCACCCTATCGGGAGTACAGCGTGATGCCATCCTCCGTGTGAGCTATCTGGGCTACGAAGCTCGTGAGGTAGCCGTAGCAGGGCAGACGCAGATCAAGATCACGCTCAAGGAAGAAGCACAGCAGCTCAGTGACGTCGTCGTCGTGGGCTATGGCACGCAGAAGAAAGTTAACCTATCTGGTTCCGTGACCGCTCTTGACCTGAAGCAGGTACAAGCTCGCCCCATTCAGAACCTCAGTAATGGTCTGCAAGGTCTCGTCCCAGGTCTGACCGTCACCGCTACCAACGGTGCTCCAGGTCTCGACGGTGGTAAGATCCGCATCCGTGGTACGGGTACCCTGAACAACGCAAATCCCTACATCCTCATTGACGGTCTCGAGTCTGAGACGCTCAATATGCTTGACCCAAGCGATATCGAGAGCATCTCAGTCCTGAAGGACGCTGCCTCAGCTGCTATCTACGGCTCGAAGGCTGCTAACGGGGTCATCCTCATCACCACCAAGCGCGGTAAGTCGGGTAAGGCTCGCGTCAGCTACTCGGGTAGCGTGGGTATGCAGAGCGCTACGCGCCTGATGGACCGTATGGGCTCCTTCGAGTACGCGACCCTCTACAACAAGGCGATGGTAGCTGCTGGTAAGGTAGCTCGCTTCTCTGACGAGGACCTCAAGAAGTTCCAGGACGGTAGTGACCCCGAGGGGCACCCCGATACCCGCTGGTATGATCTGGCCTTCCGTACGGCTCTCATGCAGCACCACAATGTGAGTGTCAATGGTGGCTCGGAGCAGGTCCGCTACATGGCTTCGCTGGGTTACCTCGGGCAGTCGGGTATTCTCCCCAACGCTAAGCGTAATCAGTTCAACGCTCGTACGAATCTTGACCTCACCCTCAGCCGCCTCATCTCGGCTCGACTCGGTCTCTCCTACATCAAGAATAAGTACGCTGACCCTAATAACTCCTACGTCTCTGGTGGCTCTGACCAGATCATCCGCCAGCTGAATATCGTCGCACCTTGGATCCTCGGCCGTAGTAAGGACGGTAAGAGCTGGGGTACGACGGGTGACGGTAACCCTCTGGCTTGGCTTGACTCAGGTCAGACCATCGACCGCGACAACCACAACATCTCCGCTACTGGGGGTATCGACTTCCATCTCTTCGATGGCTTTACCCTCACGGCTAACGTAGCTTATGTAGCCAGTCTGCAGCACTACAAGGCCTTCGTCCCCTTCATCAAGTACAACGACCACAAGGTGAGTGCGCCCAACAATCTGGACGAACGCTACTACCTCTGGACGCGTGCAAACTTCGATGCACTGGCTAACTACAGCAAGAGCCTTGGCAAGAACAACTTCAAGGCCCTCCTCGGGTGGCACGCTGAAGACTTCTTCACGCAGTACATACAGGGCAAGCGTAAGGACTATCCCTCGAACGATCTCACCGACCTAAGTGCAGGCTCCTCCTCTACGCAGGAGAACAATGGTACGACGGCTCAGCTGCGTATGCTCTCTTGGTTCGGTCGTCTGAACTATGACTTCGACGGCAAGTACCTCCTCGAAGCGAACTTCCGTGCTGACGCCTCTTCGCGCTTCGCTCAGGGCTATCGCTGGGGGTACTTCCCCTCCTTCTCTGGTGCATGGCGCCTCTCGAAGGAAGAGTTTATGAAGCCTCTCTATCCTGTACTGAGCGACCTGAAGGTCCGTGCTTCGTGGGGTCTCCTCGGTAATCAGGAAGCTCTCAATGACTACTATCCTGCACTCAATACCTACAATATCGGCGCGACCTATCCCTTCGGTGGTGCGCTTACCTCTGGCTATGCACAGACCGACCTCAAGCTGAACAATATCAGCTGGGAGAAGAGCCGCAACGTCGGTGTAGGTCTGGACTTCGGCTTCTTCGCTGGACAGCTGACTGGGTCAGTAGACTTCTACGCTCGTAAGACAACCGATATCCTGATGAAGGTCGACGTCCCCTCTGAGTTCCCCCTGCGTCCCTACCACGCTAATGTAGGTGCGATGGAGAATAAGGGTGTCGAAATCGCACTGAACTACAAGACGAACTTCGGTGACTGGACGCTCGGCGTAGGCGGTAACTTCACCTACAACAAGAATAAGATCCTCAACCTCGGTGCTAACGAGTACATGGACAATGGTGCTATCCGTAATGCCGTCGGTCACTCCTACGACACCTACTACATCTACAAGGCTGACGGGCTCTTCCAGTCGAAGGAAGAAGCTGATGCCTTCGTAGCTAAGTATGGTACGCCCTTCGGCTCTCGCCCTCAGGCTGGTGATATCCGCTATGTGGACGTCGATGGTGACGGCAAGATCAATGGTAAGGACCGTATCTTCTCGAACTCTGTAGACCCCGCCTATACGTTCGCTATGAACTTCAACTTAGGCTGGCGTGCCTTTGACCTCTCTGCTATGTTCAGCGGTGTCGCAGCTGCCTCTCGCCTCTACAGCTCTGAGGTCTTCGGTGCCTTCGGTGGGGATACGGGTCACCCCTCTACTGAGTGGCGTGATGCCTGGAGCGCAGACAAGCCCTCGGGCAAGATGCCTCGCATCTACCTCGCTGGTCAGGCTAACCACAACGAAGCAAGCTCGACCTTCTGGCTGCAGGACACGCATTACGTGCGTCTGAAGAACCTCCAGCTGGGTTACACCCTGCCTAAGAGCCTTCTGAAGAACCTCGGTGTCTCTTCCCTGCGTGTCTACTACTCTGGTGAGAACCTCTTCACGCTGGATAACATGCGTGGTAACATCGACCCTGAGGCTACGAGCCAGCGTCTCTCCTCTTACCCCCTGCTGCGTACGCACTCTTTCGGGCTGAACGTATCCTTCTAATGTGACTACGATAATGAACAACCTATATAAGTACCTGCTGGCTGGCCTCCTGACGGCTGGTAGTGTCTCCTGCTCGGGCTTCCTCGATACAGCCCCCCGCAACCAGCTCTCTCAGAAGACCGCTTGGAAGACTCCCGAAGACGCTGAGAAGTTCCTCGTCGGCTGCTATGATGGCTGGGAGAGTGGTGGTACGATCCTCTACATGGACTGCCTCTCGGACTTTGGCTTTAGCTTCCACGCTCACGAAGGCTTCCGCTCTATCGGCAACGGGACGATGAGCCCCACCAGCCCAGGTGCCTCCTTCTATGGCTATAGTATCATCGGTCGCTGTAACCTCCTCCTCAAGCAGATCGAAGAGATCCCCAACATGCCTGAGGCGCAGAAGAAGCGCATCATCGCTGAGGCTAAGGTGATCCGTGCCTATCAGTACTTCACGATGAACTTCCTCTATGGTGGCGTGCCCATCATCGAGCTCCCTCAGAATGCTGACGAAGCTCGTCTGCCTCGTAAGACCGAGGCTGAGGTACGTGCCTACATCGCCAAGGATCTGGATGAAGCTATCCCCGACCTCGAGGCTAATGTCACGCGTGGTCGCTTAGGCAAGGGTGCTGCTCTGGCTATCCGTATGCGCGAAGCGCTCTACTATGGTGACTGGGAGGTCGCTAAAGCGAAGGCTAAGGAGATCATCGATCTCAACGTCTACAGCCTCGAGCCCAGCTACCAGAAGCTCTTCACCATCGCTGGTCAAGGCTCTGCTGAGATCATCGCTGCTGTGCAGTACCTCGAGACGGTGAAACCTCACTACACCTCTATCGGCTCGATGCTCAATAACTCCGTCGGGGGCTGGTCTTCGATGGTGCCAACGGCGAACCTCATCAACCTCTATGAGATGAAGACGGGGCTGACGACGGATGAGTCGGGCTCAGGCTACGATGCCACGCATCCCTTCAAGGATCGTGACCCTCGTATGGCTATGACCGTCTGCTACCCTGGTGCGAACTACATCACGCCCGAGGGGAAGACCGCGATCTACAACACCCTCGACCAGACCCTGCCTGGTGGGAAGAAGAACGAGGACTATCCCGAAAGCGCGAACAACAGCTCTAAGACGGGACTCACTTGGAATAAGTACACCGCTCCTGCTAATCAGTATGCAGACGTGTGGTCTACGAATGCCAGCCCTATCGTCTTCCGCTATGCTGAGGTCCTCCTCTCGTATGCTGAAGCTGAGAACGAGCTGAATGGTCCTTCGGCTGATGTGTACGCTAAGATCAACCTCGTGCGCCAGCGTGTAGGTATGCCTGCTGTCGACCAGACGAAGTACGGTACGAAGGATAAGCTCCGTGAGCTGATCCGTCGCGAGCGCTCCGTAGAGTTCGCTGGTGAAGGTCTCCGTCGTGCTGACATCCTTCGCTGGAAGGGTACGGACGGCAAGATGATCGCTGAGACGGTACTCAATGGTCCGCTGCAGCGTATGGTCGGTACTGTCGATATGACGGGTACGAATCCTGAGACGCGTGCTACGATCAATCCTTCTGCTCCTGCTGAAGCTAAGCTCGTAGAGAACCGTATCTTCAAGCCTCACTTCCGTTACCTCCCCATCCCTCAGTGGGTCATCGACCGTAACCCCAACTTCGGTAAGAATAACCCCGACTACTAAGCGCACAGCTTAGCTCTATACAGGATAAGCCCCCCAGCTCTCAGTGAGCTGGGGGGCTTGTCTTTATCTGTGTGTGATGACGGCTCTGTAGGGGAGGGTGGTGCGAACCTATATTGGTCGGCGGGCTGACCTATATAGATCGCTTGCTCAACCTATATAGGTCACGTCTGCGACCTATATAGGTCAGCCCGCCGACCAATATAGGTCTGTATCCCATAGGATCCATCTGCATTCAAGCTGTGGTATAGAGCTTCGTCTGTATAGGCGTAGACTCAGGGCTCTACCGCTATTAATCACTACATTTGTATGATACAAACCTCACTTATAGATATACAGTGCCTTATGAATGTACTTAAGACGCTTTCTCTCGTAGCGCTGGCAGGCCTCTCGGGGCTTGGCTATGCCACTGCACAAGAGTCCCAGCGAGTCATCGCCCATCCTGGGGTCAATAACGCTCGTCCTGCCGATGCGCGTAGCCTCAAGTGGAAGGTCGCCGTCGGGCGCTTCTCCAATGAGACGCAGTACGGAAAGGGCATCTTCTACGAGCGCGACAATGATCCCATGGCGAAGCAGGCCCTCGATATCCTCATGACGAAGCTCAACGCTTCGGGGAAGTTCATCCTCCTCGAGCGTAGTGACTCGGAGAAGCTGGAGGCAGAGCTCAAGGCTGGGCAGGGTCAGCGTATCGGTGCTGACTACCTTATCCTCGGTTCGATCACCGAGTTCGGCCGCAAGACGACTGGTCGGGATGGCCTCTTCACCTCGGAGAAGAGTCAGACGGTAGAGGCGGGTGTGAGCATCCGTATCGTCGACGTCGCGACGGGGCAAGTCATCTATTCGGAGGAAGGTAAGGGACAGGCTCAGACGACGAGTAAGAGCACTCTGGGTCTTGGCGGTAAGGCTGGCTATGACGCCACCCTCAGCGATAAGGCCATCTCGGGGGCTATCGATCAGCTCGTCGAGAACATCATCAATAAGTGCACCGACAAGCCTTGGCGCACCTACCTCATCAATGCTGATGCCGATGGTATCATCATCGCAGGTGGGGCCGCTCAGGGCATTCGTCCTGGAGATACCTTCACGCTCTATAAGCGTGGCAAGCAAGTGAAGAACCCTCAGACGGGTGTCTCCTTCTATCTGGCGGGTAAGCCCGTAGCACAGCTGCGCGTAGAGTCCGTAGACGGCGATACACCCGATACGCAGTACGCTATCGTCAGCGTCGTCTCGGGGAGCTTCGATAAGGGTGCCTTAGACAACTATTATGTACAGCAGTAAGACCGCAGCGATCATGAAGAAGCAACCATTCTACAAGCAGTGGGCCATCGGTCTACTCTCCCTCCTTGCCCTCCTCTTCGCTGGCACAGCCTGCGGGACGACCTCGTCGATCTCGGGCGGGCTGAATGATGAGTCTTATATCGTCGTAGCCTCCTCGAGTGCCTACGTCGGGAAGAAGGTCTTTGTCTTAGTCGACGATGTGTCCGCTGTGGGGATCGTGGCCGTTCGCCCCGACGCTGTCACGCGCCACGCAAAGCGTATCACCATCACCCCAGGGCGCCATACGGTCATCGTCCGAGATGCCGAGGGGCGCACGCTCTTCTCCAAGGAGATCTTCATCTCCAGCCGAGCTGCGAAGACCATCACCGTGCAATAAATCGTAGATCCTCTTTTGCAACTGATGAAGTTCACTTATACCGCCGCTGCACTCCTACTCTTTGCGGGACTCCTCCCGAGCTGTGGCTCCTCACCAGCATTATATTCGTGGGGCGACTATGAGCAGACGGCCTATGCCGTCGCACAGAATCCCACCCCCGAGCGTCTTAGGGCTCTTGGCATAGTCTACGAGAAGCTCATCACTCAGCCCGAAGGCCTGCGCAAGATGCCCCCTCCAGGGCTCTGCGCGGAGTACGGCTACCTCTTAGCTAAGCAAGGCGATACCGAGCGAGGTGTGAAGCTCCTCGAGAAGGAAGCCGAGCTGTACCCCGAGAGTGCCGTCTTCGTCCGTCGTCTCATCAAGCAGCTGAAGAAATGAAGATCCGACTACACCGAGCCTTTATGGCAGTAGGGGCATTCGCCTCGCTGGTACTCCTCTCCTCCTGTGGACTTCTAGGTGAGCAGACGCAGCGCCGTGAGGACGCCTATGCTACGCTCTACAGGGAGAATCCCCGCTCCATCGTCATCATGCCCACGATCAACGAGACCAATCAGGCCGAGCTGAAGGACAACTTCTACGCTACGCTGCTCAAGCCGCTGGCAGAGCGTGGCTACTACGTCTTCTCACCCTTCCTCGCGAAGGAGCTGATGGAGCAGGAGAGTGCCGCCAATGCCGAGGACTTCATCCAGGGGAATGTAGCCCCCTTCTACCGCGTCTTCGGTGCAGACGCCGTCCTCTTCACCATCATCCATCGCTGGGAGAAGGTCGCCCTGCGCTCGAAGATCGAGATCGATGTCGAGTACCTCCTGCGCTCTACGAAGACGGGCGATATGCTCTTCTCCCGTCGCTTCGAGGGCGCTGTGGATCTGAGTAGTGACCAAGGAGGACGGGGCATCTTGAGTACCCTCATGGATATCGTCGTGGGGGTGATCTCCACCTCGATGACGGATAAGGTCGTGGCTGCACGTCTGGCTAACCGCGATGCGCTGGAGAGCCTCCCTGCAGGTGCTTACCACCCCCGCTATCTCCAGGATAAGCGCGACCAAGTCGGCCCTACGCACGTCACGGGGCGTAACCTCAAGTAGCGTGTACCATGGGCTCCACGGTACACCTCTTAGTCATCGACAACCGCGACTCCTTCGTCTATAATGTCGTGGAGCTCCTGCGCTCACTCCCCGAGCTCACCTTCGAGGTTATCCCCGAGGGTGAGCTCGAGCTCTCTTCGCTTCCCGAGCACGATGGGCTCATTCTCTCCCCAGGGCCAGGCGTGCCAAGTGAGTTCCCCCGCATGCAGGCCCTCATCCGTGCCGAGGCGGGAGTAAAGCCGATCTTGGGTATCTGCCTCGGGCATCAGGCACTTGCCGAGCATTACGGCGCTGAGCTGGTGCAGCTCCCTGCGCCCCGCCACGGGCATGCCTCCGCACTTGAGGTCATAGATCCTGCGGATAGCCTCGTCGGCGCTATCCCCACGGGAAGTCTCGTCGGTCGCTACCACAGCTGGGCGGTCGACGAAGCGAGCCTCCCGACCTGCCTTGTCCCGACGGCTTATTGCGCTGATGCGGACGAAGGCCGTGTGCTGATGGCGATGCGCCACCGCACGGAGCCCGTGTGGTCGGTGCAGTTCCACCCCGAGAGCATGATCAGCGAGCACGGACGTGCCTACCTCTCAGCCTTCGCCACTGCCGTCCGTGCTTGGCGCCGATAGCCCTTCCCATCCATCTACATCCCTTAGCCTATGTACTTCAGAGATATTGTCGGTCACGATAGCCTCAAGGCGCAGCTCCTCACGACGGCTCGTCAGGGGCTCGTCCCTCACGCCCAGCTCTTCACGGGGCGTGATGGCGAGGGCGCACTGGGCTTGGCTTACGCCTATGCCCGCTACCTAAACTGCACCGACCGCGGAGAATGGGATGCCTGCGGGCATTGCCCCTCCTGCCGTCGCTATGACGAAGTGGGGGATCCTGACCTCTCCTTCCTCTATCCCATCGTCAACGCTTCGGGGAAGAACCTCTGCGAAGACCATATCGAGGACTGGCGCCGCTTCATACAGCAGGGCCCCTATACCTATTATGATGAATGGCTCGGACTCCTCGGAGGTGATGGGAAGAAGGCCTCGATCTTCGCCCGCGAAGGCGAGCCCCTGCAGCGTATGATGGGCTATCAGACCTCGGGGCGTGGCTACCGCATCCTCATCATCTGGCTGCCCGAGCGCATGCAAGAGGCCTTGGGCAATAAGCTCCTCAAGCTCGTCGAAGAGCCCCCCGAGCGCACCATCATCCTCATGATCACGATGGACGAGCCGTCCGTCCTTCAGACGCTGCGCAGTCGTATGCAGACCCTTCGCCTTCGCCCCCTCACTGAGCCCGAGATCGAGACGGCACTACGGGCGACCCCGACGGACTATGCCGAGGCGGATGCCCTCTACGCCGCCCACCTCTCGGAGGGCAACTACCGCAAAGCACTCGATCTCTACGAAGGTCGTGCCGCTGAGCTGGGCGAGGAATATGCCCTTCTGCAGCGCATCCTCCGCGCGACGGTCAATGCGCAGCCCCGCGAGATGAAGCTCCTCGCCGAGGACCTTGCGGCACTATCGAAGGAAGAGCAAGCGAGCCTCTTGGAGTACCTGGCGCGAATGTTCAGAGAGTTCTACCTCTACAATCTCTCCCTCCCCGACATCAATTACCTCACGAGTCGGGAGGAAGGCATCGCCCGCTACCTACGCTCCTGCATCACGGGGCGCAACGTCCGTCAGGTCGAGGCCGAGATCGACGAAGCCGCCCGCCACTTAGCGCAGAATGTGCAGGCGAAGATGGTCTTCTTTGACCTCATTCTGCGCTTCACTTCGACCCTCGCTCCGAGCTACAAGCAGGCGGGGGTAAGGTAGTTTTTGTGCCTTCTCCCTAATTGCTTATTGTGTAGGGGGATAAGCCTCCTTCCGCAGAGGGCGAAATTTCCTTGCGGAAGGAAATAAATTTTCGTGCGCACGAAAATATTTCGCCCTGCGGACGGCGTGTGAGATACCCCGACTTCGAGAGATAATTATGCCCTCTCGCGGGCGGAGTGTAGAAGTATCGAAATCGTCCTTCCACAGTTAGAGGTCGGAGTTTTTAGCTCATGGTCCCTTCCTTGAGCATTGATTATATCATCTGTAATTCTGCTAACGAATATCCCCATAGCACTTTAGAATATGGCTCTTTGCGCTGTGATACCAGGGCTATTCTAGATACTCTTATTACTTTTGCGATAGACATTAATCTCAAAAAGAACACGCTCCATGAGAAAACCCGGAACAAAGCCTGAAGCCATCCTCCAACTAGAATACGAGTTAGGCTTTAAACTCACTGATTGCACTGATGCATCATCCGATACAAATGCTGTTGTTAGGCAGTCAAAATCCTATGCATGTAATCAAGAAGGCGAGGTTATTCAATTGAACTTAACTGGGTGTGAATTAGAAGAGATTCCCAATCTACTAGCCTTTGAAAAGCTCCTGATTTTAGAGCTATCAAACAATAAGGTTAGTCGTATCGAGGGATTAGATAAGTTGCCAGAGTTACAATCACTGGATCTTAGCCTTAACCGACTCACTCAGATTGAGGGATTAGAGCAGCTCCTCAATCTACAATCATTGGCGCTTGGCTTTAACCAGCTCACTCGGATTGAGGGATTAGAGCAGCTTACCAAGCTGCAATCATTGCAACTTTGGTATAACCGACTCACTCGTATCGAGGGGCTAGAACAACTAACCAATCTGCAATTATTGAATCTTTTGCATAACCGACTCACTCGTATCGAGGGGCTAGAGCAACTACCCAATCTGCAATTATTGAATCTTAGAGATAATCAACTAACGAGTATTGAGGGATTAGAGAAGCTTACCAAACTATTTTCATTGGATCTTAGCAGTAACCAACTAACGAGTATCGAGGGCTTAGAGAAGCTTACCGAACTATCTTTCTTGGATCTTGGCAACAACCAACTAACTTGTATTGAGGAGCTGGGAAAGCTTTCCGGCCTATATTCACTGAATCTTGGCAGTAACCAGCTAAGGAGCATTGAGGGCTTAGAGCATCTCCCCAAGCTATATTCATTGAATCTCAGCGGGAACCAACTAACGAGTATTGAGGGCTTAGAGCATCTCCCCAAGCTATATTCATTGAATCTCAGCGGGAACCAACTAACGAGTATTGAGGGCTTAGAGCATCTATCCAAGCTGCATTCTTTGAATCTTAGCGGGAATCAACTAAAGAGTATTGAGGGCTTAGAAGCATTAGAAGAGCTGGATGAGTTAGATTTTAGCGATAATCAACTTAGTCACGCCAAAGGGTTGGAATCACTTTCAAAGCTTAGTAGATTGAATCTATCAAGGAACCAACTATTAAAGATTGAAGGATTGGAACCACTATCTTTATTAGAAAGTTTAGATCTTTCTAGTAATCAATTTTCGGTAATTGAAAATCTCCCTCAAACCAGCTTAAAAGAACTAAAGGTAGAGGGCAACGACATTAAGTATATAAGGAGAGACCTCTCGGATAAGGAGTCGGAGCAGCTCCCTTGTCGCTTGATTTTCACTCCTTACGAAAATCACCTAGAGGATATTCAACGATTTCAGAAACGTAAACCTTTGCTCCAAAAACTACAACTGCCCATTAAAGTAATGCTATTAGGGAATCACTCTTCGGGGAAAAGTACGTTCTTGAGTTCCTTATGCAAGGGAGAAAAGGAGACGGGGAGCACGCATGTGCTTCGTGTGGTAAAAAGGGGTGATTTAGGGGCTAACTTTTACGACTTTGGAGGGCAGGATTTCTATCACGGCATCTACAACGCCTTTTATAGCACTGGCGCTCTCTATGTGCTCTTCTGGAGGCTGGCGCTGGATAGGAACAGCAGAGGGGAGGAGCTACTAAAAGATAACAATCCTCATAGAGAAAAGGTACTGAACTTTAACCGAAACTATTGGCTAGGACAGATCCGTTATACTAACCAGCAAAGGAGCATAGTAGGGCGAGACACCTCTGGCAGAGAGAATGTATTAGTCATACAGACCTATGCAGACTGTGATCCTCAGCAAAATCTAAAGCAGACAGATCTCTCTGTACGAGAGGAGTTCTATATAGCCTTGGAAAGGGAAATAAAGGGAACAAAGGGCCAACAAAGCTTATTTCTGCAACAAGATAAAGCAGCTAAACAGTACTTACGCCTTAGGATGAAGGAGGAAATTGCTCGCCTCAAAGAAAAGACGAGTATCGATGTCACAAGAAGCGAAAAGATCCTCTACAATTATATCCTCCAAAAGAAGACAAGCCTGGGGCCCGACAGCCCCATCCCTATTGAAGATCTACTTAACGCAATGCCAGGCTATACAGATTCGATTTCTTCTTTGAAGGGAGACCTGCACCAACTATACCTACATGGAGAGGTGATTTATTATAAGGATGACAAAGAGCTATCTGATCTCGTCTGGTTGGACCCAGAGGCCACAGTAAACTATATTCACTCCGAGATTCTAAATAAGGAGTTCATAAAAAAAAGAGGAGTTGTAGAAAAGTATTTGCTCCCAAATAAAGACAAAAATCTGGTTCGCCTGCTGGAGCTAGAAAAGATCATATACTACAACAAGAATGAGGATCAGTACATCATACCAGGCTACCTGCCCCTTGCTGACGGCGATGAGATGTATGAGTGGCTTAAGCTCAGCTACCCGCAGCCCAATATCACCCTAAAGTTCGAGCACTTCATCCCATTTGGGCTGATCAACCAGCTCATCTGTTACTACGGACAAGGTGAAAATAAACTTAAGAAGTTTTGGCGTGACCAACTCTTCTTTACCTTAGTCAACACGCCCTCCGAGGAGAAACGTATCAAACAAGGAAGCAACGGGTCCTTACTATATGAAGAAGACCGAGGTCCCGAGACCTACCCTAAAGGGCGGTATATGGTATGGGTTAGCCTCAACCACGAGCAGCTCACCATAGAGGTCTATATAAAGCCTATTGACCAAGGCATAGAGCACCTAGTGAGCCAGGTGGAGCGTATGCTACTGCAAGATATTCTGGATATGTACTGGAGTAACCTCCCTCCCAGTAATGATGAAAGATATTTAAGTCGTCGTAGACAAAAGCATTGGAGACTGAGAGAGAAGATCACTATAAAAGACCTCTATATATCGACCTCCAAGCTTCCCCTATGTCAAGAGAGAAGATTGTTTGTCAACCTTGCTTCCATAGATAATTATGATCCCGACAAGGAGCCTGGGGGCGCTGGGGTGAGTAGAGGACTGGCTGTAGGTTATCCGCTAAACGAGGATGGGACGCTCGATAAGGGGCAGGCTCAACCGATCTCTTTGCGTTCATTCCAACACCTGACTGATAACAAGCACATAGGTAAGATGAAGAAGGTATTCATCTCTTACTCCAAGGACGATAAGGCCGAGCTGAAGGTTTGCCTCCAGTTCTTCAAGCCTCTGGAGGATGAGGGCTTAGTTACGATCTATTATGATGAGCGTACTGAGGCTGGAGCAGAGATCCATCCTACTATCCGCAAGGAGATCACAGAGGCAGATGTGATTGTCGTTTTGGTGAGCCCATCTCTCCTTAGTACTGATTATATCACCCGATTAGAACTACCACTAGCCAAGGAACTCGGCAAGAGGATTTATCCCTTTATCCTGAAGCCTTGTATGTGGGAGGACAACAAGATAATCAAGCCTGTGTATGTTGCTCTTAAGGGAGAAACGGGAGCCTCTGAAGAGGTCTACATTGATAAAGGAAGTGGTGCCTATGTGAGCGAGAGCATACAGTTTGGTGTTTGGAAAAAGTTCATGGAAGAGTTCAAAAAGAAAGTATTACATATAAACACATAGTCTTATGGAACACGAAGAATTTAAGAGGCAGCATCTAGAGTTCGTACAGAATGTGATCACTCGTATGGCGAGCAATTCCTTCCAGATCAAAGGATTTACCATGGTGATGGCAACTCTCTTAGCAGGTCTTTGGGGGGAGAGCAAGAATATACTTTTCTTGTGCCTTGTCATCCCTGCAACGATAATGTGCGCTTTTGTAGATGCCTACTACTTGCAGCTTGAGCGTAAGTATCGCAAGCTCTATAGTAATAGCGTGGATCAACTAGAGGTGAAAAGCACTTTGAAGGAGGTGTGTAATATGGATGTGCGCACCATCTCTTGTAGCTATTGGGAATGCCTCTTTTCTAAGAGCATGGCGATGCCTTACCTTATTATACTCCTTCTGATAGTAGGTGTAGTGCTTGTCCACTATGGAATAGGCTTGCCTAGGCTTTGTGTACGATGATTTTATAATCGTCTCCGAGAGCTTTTTTGCTTCAAGGTCTAGGCCCTATTGTGTAGGGGATTAAGTCTCCCTATGTGGAGGGCGAAATTTTCGTGCGCACGGAAATTTTTCGCCCTGCGGAAGAATGTCTTTTTTCTTCCGTAGGGCGATCTTTTTTTCTTCGGACGGAGCCATTTCATTTGCTCGCAGAAGCTGTTTATGAAGTGCGGGCAAAAAGAGGAAGAGGTCGGGGTCAGTTCGGCTTGGAGTGTACGCGCTCTTTCCTTAGAGCGTCGTAGCTGGGACAACGCTGGAGCTCCAAAAGCAGGTATATAAGGGGGCGATTGAGCGGATAAAACCCCCATTTTTAGGTATTTCAAGGGGAAGGGAGATACTATATCTTTGCGGGCGAGATTGCCTAGGTTGCTGGAGGAACATACTCATCTCCACGAGACACGTAATTATTATGTATAGCCTTTTATCTGAACTGGAGAAGGCTAGGGAGTGCGTGCGCCTAGAGAACACATAAGGATAACACCTATCATTAAAGATGTATCATATAGCTAGACGACTAGCCATTACACTAAGCCTTAGCTCGGTGATCCTGGGAGCGAAGGCACAGGTAGCCCCGACAGATAGCCTCGGCGAAACGAGGAGAGACTCCGTCCGTCGACTTGACGAGGTCGTGATCTATGCTCGGCAGATGCTGGGAAGCAAGTTCGAAGCGCGCAACCGTACGGGTTCAGCTTATTACCTTTCGCCAAAGGAACTGAAGAAGTTCGGCTACACAGACATCAGCCGTATGCTACGTGCCGTGCCTGGCGTGAACATCTACGAAGAAGATGGCTACGGCCTGCGCCCAAACATCAGCCTGCGAGGGACGAAGGCCGAGCGTAGCGAACGTATCTCGCTCATGGAAGACGGGATCCTTGCAGCCCCCGCCCCTTATGCCGCTCCCGCCGCCTACTACTTCCCCAATGTCGCCCGCATGTACGCCATTGAGGTACTCAAGGGAAGTAGCCAAGTGCAGTACGGCCCCTTCACCACGGGGGGCGCTGTGAACATGGTATCGACCCCCATCCCCAAGAGCTTCCAAGCAGGCCTCCGTACTTCCTATGGGAGCTTCGGTACCTTCAATACCTATGCTCATCTGGGTAGCGACCACAAGCATGTCGGTTACCTGGTCGAATATCTTCGCTACCAGTCAAAGGGGTTTAAGAAGGATGAGCCCAACGAACGTACAGGCTTCTACCGCAATGATGTCGTCGGGAAGCTCCGACTACATAGCGACGAGGATGCTGAGATCCGTCAGGCACTGGAGTTGAAGCTCGGCTTTTCGAACGAACACTCCGATGAGAGCTACGTCGGGCTGAGTGAGCAGGACTTTGCCTCCCGCCCCTATTACCGCTACCGTGGTGCCCAGATGGACCAGCTGCAGACTCGCCACACGCAGACAGCCTTGACCCACCTCATCGACTTCACGGGTGGGCTGAAGGTAACGACGAGTGCCTATTACAATTACTTCTGGCGCAACTGGTATAAGCTCAACGACGTGCGCATCGGAGATCAGAAAGGCGAACAGCGAAGCATCGAAGAGATCCTCGCCGACCCCGAGACCAATGCCCGCTACATAGACATCCTCACCGGTGCCACCGACCGCCTCGGCGAGGCCCTTATGCTTCGAGCTAACCAGCGCTCCTACCATTCGCGTGGGATACAGACTAAGGTGGAGTATCGGCTACCTTTCCTCTCGAGCTACCTCCAGTTGGAGGCTGGTGCCCGCTATCATGCCGACCTAGAAGACCGCTTCCAGCACGATGATAGCTACTCCATCGAGGGTGGGAAGATGAGCCTCTTCCGTGCGGGCCAACCTGGCTCGCAGAGCAATCGCATCACTACAGCCCATGCCTTCGCATCCTATCTCCTTGGGAAGTGGTCACGGGCGGGATGGACCATCACCGCTGGGCTTCGCCTCGAGGACGTAGAGCTGTATAAGCGAGACTATACGACCAAAGACCCAAGACGCACGGGCCACCTACGCATCGAGGGAAGCAACCACGCTACTGCACTCCTTCCTAGCCTCGGGATCAACTATCGCATCCTTCGTCCCCTCTCCATATTCGCTGGTATCCATCAGGGCTTCGCTCCCCCAAGCGTGATGACCTACTACCAGCAGAAGCCCGAGAAGAGTATCAACCTTGAGGCAGGGATACGCCTCACTACAGAGGATCTGAAGGTAGAAGCGATCGGCTACTACAACGACTACTCCAACATGCTCGGCAGTGACCTCGCCGCCGCAGGTGGACAGGGTACGCTGGATCAGTTCTCCGTAGGAGCAGCACGTGTCCAGGGGCTTGAGTTCTTAGCCTCTTGGCAACCCCTTCCTAAGAGCTGGGAGGTACGCCTTCCCCTTCAGGTTAGCTATACCCTGACCGATACCCAGATGAAGAACGAGTTCTATTCCTCCGCTTGGGGAGAAGTCTTCGCAGGGGATGAACTGCCCTATATCTTCCGACATGCAGCGAATGCGCAGCTCGGGTTAGAGTACAAGTGGCTCGAGGCGAACCTCAGCGTCCGCTACAACTCGGACATGCGTACTGCTCCAGGGCAGGGACGTATCGCCAAGGCACATCTTATCCCCAGCCATACGATCATAGACGCATCACTCAAGGCACGCCTCAACCGCCACCTCACCCTAAGCCTCAACGCTGTGAACTTAGCGAACAAGGTCTATCTCGTCTCCCGTCATCCCTCAGGCCTCAGACCCGGTCATCCCTTCGGCATCTATGGCGGAGTACGTATCAACCTCTAACGCCTCTTAGCAAGAC
>ERZ1674203.27-NODE-27-length-44967-cov-18.577797_pt1 | contig 44967 bp, 29 predicted proteins | sample MGYA00581297_ERZ1674203 | MGnify/ENA primary metagenome ERZ1674203 (study PRJEB41354, sample SAMEA4873349) | human saliva metagenome | biome: human-associated habitat [ENVO:00009003]; feature: mouth environment [ENVO:08000002]; material: saliva material... | reverse complement strand
GGAAGCCGTATAGGGGTTACTATTTAATGCGTCCAAGTTTCGGGGCGCAGTTCAACGAATCGGTGAGGGGCTTTCCCTATAAGACGTTACTAACGTAACTGGAGGGGGGCTAGGCGTTACTTCGCCAGCTTCGCCATCCACTCCTCAATACCCTCAACGGTGCGCGGCAGCGCAGCGGAGAGGTTCACGTTGCCGTCCTCGGTGCAGAGCACGTCGTCCTCAAGGCGGATACCGATACCGCGGTACTCCTCGGGGATAGACATGTCCTCTTCCTTGAAGTACAGTGCCGGCTCAATGGTGAAGACCATGCCCGGCTCCAGCTCAGCCCACATGTACAGTTCAGCCTTCGCCTGCGCGCAGTCGTGCACGTCCAGACCCAGGTGGTGGCTGGTGCCGTGCGGCATCCAGCGGCGGTGCTGACCGCCCTCAATGGTGAGGGAAACCTCGGCAGAAACCGGCAGCAGGCCCCACTCTTCCAGACGGTGAGCCAGAACCTCCATAGCGGCGTCGTGAAGTTCGTGGAACTTACGGCCCGGCTTAGCCACAGCGAACGCGGCGTCAGCAGCCTCCAGCACAGCGTTGTAGACCTTCGCCTGAACCTCGGTGAACTTACCGTTCACGGGGAAGGTGCGGGTCACGTCTGCGGTGTACAGGGTGTCGTCCTCAACGCCTGCGTCCAGCAGCAGCAGCTTGCCGTCATCGACGGTGCCGTTGTTACGGATCCAGTGCAGGATAGTTGCGTTGTTACCGCACGCTGCGATGGTGTCGTAGCCCAGGTCGTTACCGTCGGTACGTGCCACGGAGAAGAACGCAGTCTCAACGACGCGCTCACCGCGGTGGTGCTCCTTAGCCTTCGGCAGTTCACGAATGACCTCTTCGAAGCCCTTGACGGTCATATCAACGGAACGCTGCAGGTTCTCAACCTCGATAGCGTCCTTAATCAGGCGAGCCTCGGAGAGAGCCACGGCCAGTTCGGAGTCCAGCTTGTCAGCCTGCTCCAGCTCCACGCCGGTGTTGTAGCGGGAGGTGTCAACCAGCGCGTCAACAGCCGGGTCAACGTTGCGGACCAGGCGGATGTTCACGCCGCCCAGGCCCTGGTTGCCGGCGTTCTTGGTGATAGCAACCTCAAGCTCGGACAGGTCGCGGGTACGCAGACCGTAACGCTCGGAGAATTCCTTCAGGGTGGGGCGGGGACCAACCCAGAACTCGCCGTAGCGTGCATCCGCGTAGAACTCGGTGGTGTCGCGGCCAGCCAGCGGGCGGAAGTACAGGGTGACCTCGTGGTTGGAGCCGTTGTCGCCGGTACCCTCTTCGACGGGCTCGAAGATCAGCACGGCGTCAGGCTCGTGGTCGATGCCCAGGCCGGTCTGGTGCGCAAACGCCGAGTGGGGGCGGAAGCGGTAGTCGCAGTCGTTGGAGCGGACCTTCAGCGGGCCTGCAGGCAGGACGAGGCGCTCGCCGGGGAATGCCTTGGAGATCTTGGCGCGGCGCTCAGCTGCGTAGTCTGCTACGGGCTCGCGGGTGTAGCCGTCATCTTCGGCCTTGGCCCAGTCCTTAGCAATGAATTCGGTGAACGCAGACGCCTTAGGGGTGCTGCGGTGGTCAGTCTTCTGAGCTTCGGTGCTCTTCTCGTTGTTCTCAGTCATGGGTTAATCATATCGCCTTCACCATAGGTGGGCAGGTGTTTTAGCGCTTTTGACCATAAGAGAGGGTGCGGTGGGGCAGAATATATCTTTGACCTGCGACCGGGTGCCTGATATTGCGCCGCCGATATTGGTAGGGTTGAATCAGAAGAGTAGATGACATGACTTAAACCCCGCTGAGGTGGCGACGAACTAGCAGGGGCGGGGAAGGAGAGAATATGACGCAGACAGAACACCGAAATAGTGCACCTAATGCGCAGCAGGCACCGCAGCCCGCTGAATCGGGCGCGCCTGAAAACCTGAACCGTGCCGGGCGTTACGATCTGCATATTCACTCCGCTATTTCTGACGGCACGCAGAGCCTGACCGAGCTGGTGCCGCTGATTGCTCGCGCCGGATTGGCGGGGTTCGCGCTGACTGATCACGATACGACGGCTGGTTGGGCGCAGGCGGCTCAGCTGGCAGGTGAGTACGGTCTGGATTTTCTGCCGGGTGCCGAGTTCTCCTGCCGTTACCGGTACACCGACGGTGAGGGCCGCGCACGCACGAAGACCATTCATCTGCTCGCTTATGGTTTTGACCCGGTGGGTTCGGAGTTGGCGCGCCGTGTGGAGGCGATTCGCGCCAGCCGTGAGGGCCGCGCGCAGGCTATTGTGGGCCGTCTTGCCGCTGACTACCCGCTGACCTGGGATGACGTGTTGGCGCAGGTGGGGGAGGGGAACACTGCGGTGGGCCGCCCCCATATTGCTGATGCGCTGGTTGCTGCCGGGGTGGTTACTGACCGTTCTGAGGCTTTTGCGAAGCTGCTGTACACGGGCAGCCCCTACTATGTGCCGCAGGATGCGCTGGATCCGTTGGAGACGGTGCGTCTGGTGCGTGAGGCTGGGGGTGTGCCGGTGATTGCGCATCCGATGAGTACGATGCGTGGACCCGCGTTGAGCCTGGAGTACCTGGGTTTGATGGTGGATGCTGGCCTGGCGGGCGTGGAGGTGTATCACCGTGAGAACTCCCCGGAGGACCGGGCGCGTCTGCTGGAGTTCATTGAGCGTCAGCGTGCGGCGGGCCGTGAGGTGCTGGTGACGGGTTCGAGTGATTATCACGGTGCGGGTAAGCCGAACCTGCTGGGTGAGAATACGACGGATGCGGTGACGGTGGCGCGTATCCGCGAGCAGCTGGCGGCCCAGTAGTAAGACGAAAGAGTGTGGGGCGGGTTCCTTGATGAGGAACCCGCCCCACACTCTTTTGTTTTCACCTCATTGCATATTCTCTAAATCTCTACCTGAAGGTTAGGATTTTTGATACGCTGAGAACGTTCTACTCATTGGGGCGCACAAAGATTGTGCCTCCCCTCTGTTCATGAAGGAGCTATGATGCTTCGACAATTATTCACCCGCCCCACAAAGCGGGCCATCCAGGCCGGTGGCACGGTACTGCTGGCAGGTGCCATGGTGTGCGGTAGTGTTCCGGCGTATGCCACCGGGCATTTGAAGCCTCACGAGGTGACCCCCATTGTACAGCCGGACGAACCGGCAGTGACCTGCAACGACCGCGCAGAATATGAGTACTATCGGCAAGATGGTGAATTGGGGCGTCGCGTTATCTTTAATTGGGCGCAGTGCATTGGTCTGATTTCTGAGTATCAGAAGCACCAAATGGTCAAGAAAGATAGTGTTATCTCTCGTGGCCAGTTTGTGGAGTATTTGTACCGTCTGTCGGGTTCTCCTGAGGTGAAGAATCTTCCAGCTCAGTCACCGTACGGTGATATTAAGACTGATGATCCGCGTTTTCCTGTGGTGATGTGGGCTCGTGAGCGGGGCATTACCTGGGGTTGGAGTGATGGGAATTTCCATTATGATACCCCTGCTAGTGAGTCTTCTACTGCCTTGATGGTGTATCGGTTGGCGGGCAGTCCAAAAGTAACGGTAGCTGCATATGACCCTGAGAAGTATTTCCCCCCTACTCCTTGGAAGGAAAAATGGCCGAATATGCCATATAATTCGGAGCTTCATAAGGCATACACCTGGTTACACTATGGTCTTCAGAATCCAAATAATGAAGATTCTATTGAGAACGTATCGTATCGACGGTATGGTATCGTATCGCCTAACGATGAATTTGAATGGTTGGCTTACGCTACTTATGAGCAGGCTATCGAAGTGATTCGTCTAGCAGATAAATCTTTCAAATTTAAATAAACTATGTGCGCCTCACCTAATGTTAGGTGAGGCGCACATTTTAGTAATTTTTATTCAGTGATTGGAAAATCTTTTTTATTAGAAATATCTGCTGAATCCTCAGTAGATTTATAGACATACTGATTAATTTCAATCTTGTAGGGTGGGTTCAGGGAATTTTTAATAGAAAACTTCCATTTATCGTTCAGAACCTTGGGTTTAGGTTTGTTATTGTCTTCGTAGTCCATGTGGCATTCGTCGTATGCGTTTGCTCCAATAATATTCAAACGCCTAACACTACCTTCAAGATAGAAGCCCCACAGTGAAGCGAGGATTCTTTCTAGGGGTACTTCTTGGCTTGGCCCGTAGGGGTTGTCTGAGCGTACTCCCGTGAAAGTGCAGTCGCTAGCCCACGAGCTGATATACCAGTTCGCTGCCTCGTGGTTATGCGCTTTATCTGAGACTGCGTCATGCCAGCTGGAGGATTCACCGATACAGCCCACATAGTTATTCCTCGGCATGAGGGCAAACCATCCGTGACCACCGTTCTCTTGAGCCGTGCATCCTTGAAAGAGGTTACGCGTTCCGGCGACATACCATCCAGCACCGGTCTTGGCAGTATATTGATCGTCGGACTGGTCCTTTTTCCGCGTTACGTAGATAGAATTTTGTAGCACGGATCGGCGGTTGTACCAGCTGGTTGACCCAAAAAATTTGCATTGGGAGGCGTAGATTTCAATTCCGGCGTAGTTTTTCCCTGAAAGGTTGGCATCAGAAATATCTACTGTAAGGAACTTATTATCTGCGCCACCAGGATTATTGCCATCTTTGCGGCGTAACGGATGACCGACAGGTTTGCCAACCAGCAAGCCTTGGCGCAAAGACTTGCGGACACGGATTTTATCGACTTTCATACCTCGGTCATGAAGCCCCAAAATCGCAACACCCATATCTACATCCCAAATTTCTAGGTTAGAGAGGGAAGGGACAGCTTCAGGGTCATTAGGCTTACCCGTAAACTCAGTGTGTAGAATAATGCCTGCAACATGGGCTAGAGGTGCCCTAGTATGCATATTATCCGTAAGCTGCTGTACGTTGATATGCCCTTTTTGGGGGCTCGTGCGAATCCACATATCACGCACTCCGAAACGCATCGGACGGTTATCTGTCGCATTAGATGTCGGGTTTTGATAAGTTCCCGTATGAAAAACACCGAAACATTCATCAGAGGTACCCGCTGCCTTGGTAAGCGCATCTGTGGACGTCGCAATAATTCGGGTAGACATTCCATGCCCGAAAAACTCCACCTTATCGAGCAAGTGAATGAAGGGGTGCGACACCTTGTAAATACCGGCAGGTAGCTCAATTGACCCTCCGCCGAGCCAATACAGGCGCTCTGCCAGCTTGTTCAGCTGATCGGTGCAGTCCACTCCGCCCGTGGGGTCTACGCAGTAATCCAGAACATTAACATGAAGGCCGTTCTTCGCAAGATTATGGGCTGTGTACTCCCTCGCAGTATCAGTGTACGTGAGATATTGCAGACGCTTATTGAACTCGTCTAGCCGCTTCTGGGTATTTTTTACCCATTCTGGGGCGCGAGTCATGAACTCTTCAGTCTTGTTTGCTTGCTCCGCATGGGCTGGGGAGAAAGCTGAGACTCCTGCAGTGGTTGCGGCAAGAGCTCCTCCTGCCAAAAGGGCGCGCCGCGATGGCGCATGATATTCAGACATCGATGTCTCCTAGAGGTGAGTGAATTATTCGCCCTTCATCACGACGAAGTGATGTTAGTGGGCGAATACTTTCTGCACGTAGCACCGTGCTGCGCTGCAGAAGGTATCTCTAGTGTGTATCGCTTTTTCTTCTCTTTGCAAGAAAATTTATGATTTTTACATAAATTCGTTTCAAGTTTTACGTAAATATTTTAATTTTCCTCAACATATTAATGAGGTATATAAAATCTATTGCTTTAAATATTTTTAACATTGCACTGAAGCTGAAGGAGAGAATGAAACTGTGTCGGTTTGCTCTGTATCTTGGCGATAGAAAGGGGGTGTGCGGCTCAAGAGAACGGCGGCCACGGGTGGTTTGCCCTAATGCCGAGGAATAACTATGTGGGTTGTATCGGTGAATCCTCCAGCTGGCATGACGCAGTCTCAGATAAAGCACATAACCACGAGGCAGCGAACTGGTATATCAGCTCGTGGGCTAGCGACTGCACCTTTACAGGAGTGCGCTCTGATAATCCTTACGAAGATAGTGACAAGCCAGAGGATAAATTTCCACTAGATAAGGCTCTCGCAGCACAATGGGGGTTCTATCTTGAAGGTGGCGCAAAGCGTCTTAGTATTATTGGCGCAAATGCTTTCGATGCTTGTCAGATGAGTGATAAGACCAGAACTGCGGCCCAAAAGAAAATTATGGGGGATAAATGGGTTCTTAAAATCAACTCTGAGCTTTATGAGCTATTAAGGATCGAAATTAATAATTTTAAATTTGAGGGAAAGCTTGTAGCGCCGAGAATCCCTAAAGCCGAGAATGAGTCCACAGAAAACTAGAAAATAGTTTGGTCCCCTGCATAGAAGAGCAGGGGACCAAACTATTTTTATAATCTCTTAAAATACGCCTCGAGTATCTGCCATGCGCAATACTTCAAAAGCCTGTTCATATGTTGCCTGGAAAGTCCATTGGCTCACTCGTCGACCTTCAGAGTCCATGCTCGCGACGTCATGGTACCTAACCGATTCGTGGAAGCCAGTGTACTTCTTATCAAAGCCGGCTCCAGTGTATTTCAACCAAACATAGGCCCGATGCAACTCTGAGCCGTAAGGAAGGTTGGGGTTCCGCTTGGTCCAGGGCTCTTCCTCATTCGGAGGATTCATATCGGGTAGCTTGACCGCCGGACTACCAGCTAGGCGGTATGCCATGATTACTGTCGTCGTTTCATTCGCGGGGGCATCGTAATGGAAATTCCCATCACTCCAACCCCAGGTAATGCCCCGCTGACGAGCCCACATCACCACAGGAAAACGCGGATCATCCGTCTTGATATCGCCATACGGAGACTGAGCCGGAAGATTCTTCACCTCAGGAGAGCCCGACAGACGATACAAATACTCCACAAACTGGCCACGGGAAATTACGGTGTTTTCTTCGATTAGCTGATACTTCTGGTATTCAGAAATTAGACCAACGCACTCAGCCCAGTCGTAGATAATCTTGTGACTGTAAGTCACATAAGCATTCGGAAGGTACTTATATTCGTAGATTGCGCGGTCGTTACAGGTCACCGCCGGTTCATTGGGCTGCACAATAGGGGTCACTTGGCGAGGTTTCAGAACACCAAGAGAATATGCCGGCACGCTACCGCACACCATGGCACCTGCCAGCAGTACCGTGCCGCCAACCTGGATGGTCCGCTTCGTGGGGCGGGCGAATAATTGTCGAAGCATCATAGCTCCTTCACGAACAGAGGGGAGGCACAATCTTTGTACACCCCAATGAGTAGAATGTTCTCAGCGTATCAAAAATCCTAACCTTCAGGTAGAGATTTAGAGAATATGCAATGAGGTGAAAACAAAAGAGTGTGGGGCGGGTTCCTTGACCGGGAACCCGCCCCACACTCTTAACACGTGCTCTAACGGACGCGCAGACAAGACAGCCTAGACGCTCTCACGCGAGGCATGATGCTGCAACACCGCACCCGCAGCCGCCGCATCCATCTGAGTAGCCGCACGCGCCGCACGAGCCTTAGCCCGCGCCTGATGCTGACGCTGACGACGCAACTCATCACGCCCATCAATACGCATCTTCTTATCCACCGCATCCATTGACCGGTGACGCACAAACCGGCAGGACGCACCCTCAACCGGCTGCGTAGTCTCCGTGAGCGTATCCAACACGGCCTTCAACGCATGACGGCTCGCCGCCGTCAACGCATCACGACTCGTACCGCCACGAACACCCACCGTACGCTTCGGCGTGAACAGCACACTCGCCCCACGCGGAACACCACGATACTCAGCGAACGACACCGGATCCACACCCAGGCGCTTAGCCATCACCTCAATAGCCGGCGGATTCTGATCCACACACACGAACTTACGACCCAGCTGAGCCGCCGCCGCACCAGTAGAACCAGAACCAGCGAAGAAATCCAACACCCAATCACCCGGGCGGGAACTCGCCGCAATCATACGACGCAACAGGCCCGTAGGCTTCTGCGTGGGATAACCCGTCTTCTCCTTACCCGTAGGCGACACAATCGTATGCCACCACACATCAGTAGGGAGCTTACCGCGAGAAGCCTTCTCCTCAGTCACCAAGCCGGGAGCCATATACGGTTCACGATCAACCTCCGCAGTATTGAAGTAATAGTTGCGGTGATCCTTCGCGTACACCAAAATATTGTCGTGCTTCGTCGGCCAGCGGCGCGTAGACTTCGCACCGTAGTCATACGCCCAAATCAGCTCATTAATGAAGTTCTCACGACCAAAAATCATGTCGCACATAATCTTCACATAATGAACCTCACGCCAATCCAGGTGCAGGTACAGGGTGCCGTCCTGCGCGAGCAGACGATGCGCCTGCTCAATACGCGGCGCTAGGAACGCCCAATAATCCTCGAACGAGTCGTTATAGCTCGCCAGAGTCTGCAGGGTGCTCGAATAGCTCTTGCCCTTAAAACCGGTGCGGTCACCCTTCTCAGAAGCCTCCGCGCTCAACGTGCGGCGCGTCTGCTTCTTACCCGTATTGAACGGCGGGTCAATGTAAATCACGGTGAACGCACCATCGGGTAGCTCACGCAGATACTCCAGGTTATCTGCCTGCACCAGCAGCGACGGGCCCTGCGGATCGAAAACCGTCGAATCCGTGCGGGGCGACTCAGCGGCAGGGGAGGGCGCGGCGGGCGCCGGGGATGCTGAAATACCCAACCCCGGCCCTAGCCTTCAGAACCAGCACGGTCAGCGCCACGGCCCTTACCGCGAGAACCTTCAGAACGGCGGCGGGTACGGCGGCGGCCCTCACCCTCCACGGGCTGACCCCCAACACGGCGGGTACGGCGACGCTGACGAGGCGCACGCTCAGAACGCTCCGAAGAACGTTCGGAAGAACGTTCGGATGCGCCCTGCTCGTTACGCTCCGCTCGTTCGGAAGAACGCTCGGAACGCTCAGTGCGCTTGCGGCCCTCGGAACGGCTACGGCGCTCGCCGCGGCCCTCACCGGAACGACCCTCACGGCCACCGTCACGACCGCCGCGGGAACGGTGCGAACCCTTCTCGCCGTCACGACCGCCAGAACGGCCACCGTCACGGGAACCGTCGCGGCCACCGCGAGAACGAGCCGGGCGGCCATCACGAGAATCGCGGGCGCTCTCAAAGAACTCATCGCCCATGCCCTCAGCCACACGCTCCTCGCGCGGCAGGCGGCCCTTAGTTCCAGCCGGAATGTTCAGGTCATAGAACAGGTGCTCAGAGGAAGAGTAGGTCTCAACAGGCTCAGGAACACCCAACTCCAGGGCGTCGTTAATGACCTTCCAACGCGGCAGGTCATCCCAGTCAACCAGGGTCACGGCGGTACCCTCATTGCCCGCACGGCCGGTACGGCCGGTACGGTGCAGGTAAGTCTTCTCATCCTCGGGCACGCGGTGGTTAATCACGTGGGTCACGTCTTCAACGTCAATACCGCGAGCCGCCACGTCGGTCGCAACCAGAATGTCGACCTTGCCGGTGCGGAACGCCTTCAGTGCCTGCTCACGCGCAACCTGGTTCAGGTCACCGTGCAGGGGAGCGGCAGCGAAGCCGCGGTTCACCAGCTCCTCCGCCACACGGGCAGCGTCACGCTTGGTCTTGGTGAAGATGACGGTGCGGCCGCGGCCGGTAGCGCGCAGAATGCGGCCAATCATCTCGTCCTTGTCCAGGTGGTGCGCACGGTAGACGACCTGACGGATCGACGCCTTAGTCTTCGAGGCGTCCTCGGGGTCAGCGGCGCTAATGCGCATGGGCTTGGTCATGTACTGGCGTGCCATCGCAATGACCGGGCCGGGCATGGTTGCGGAGAACAGCATGCTCTGGCGGTCCTCGGGCAGGTAGCTGAGGATCTTCTCAACCGACGGCTGGAAACCCAAATCCAGCATCTCGTCAGCCTCATCGAGGACCACGATCTTAACCTGCTTCAGGTTCAGGAAGCCCTGCTGGTACAGGTCGATAATGCGGCCGGGGGTGCCCACCGCAACCTCCAAGCCGCGGCGCAGCAGCTCAGCCTGAGGCTCAATCGGCACACCACCGTACAGGGTGGCGACGCGGGCGTTGCGCAGCTTCGCAGCAATCGCCAGGTCCTCGCCCACCTGAATAGCAAGCTCACGGGTCGGAACCAGAATCAGCGCCTGAGGTGCGCCGGGGTACTCCAAATCAGCCCAACCCTCATCGTCGCGGCCGACCACACGCTGAATGGTGGGCAGACCGAAGCCGAGGGTCTTACCGGTACCGGTCTTTGCCTGACCAATGATGTCCTGGCCAGACAGAGCCACGGGAAGAGTCAGCTCCTGGATGGGGAAGGGGGAGGTAATGCCAACTGCCGCGAGGGCGTCGCTAATATCCTGGCGAACGCCGAAGTCGGCGAAGGACTTTGCAGTCTGAGTGGTTTCCTGCGTGTTCGTTTCAGTCACTGGACCGTATCTTTCTACCCCTGCTCGGGGTGTGTTTCTCCCCGTAACGGGGTGTACCAGTCAGCGCCTCAACGGTGGAGGCGGTGACGGGCGGGCGTCGAAAGCCGGCCGCGGGAAATTCTTACACGGGAAATTCTTGCCGAGACGCCGCCTGCACACATGCTCAATGCTCATGGTTGATTCATGATGAGGTGCAGCCTCGGGGTCTTGAAAAAGGTACGACCGGTCATTCACTTAACCCCTCAATATTAACCTGGATTTGCTTCCGACGCACCCCCGACCGGTTGTGGTGTGCGCCCGTGATGGGCGATATACCGCCCCAAAACCGGGTATCGCAAGGTTTTTGTGCGGGCGGTTTAAAACGCAAACCCCCGCATTCGGCACGGCGTAACCGTACGGCGCATAAAGCGCACGCACACAGCGCAGAAAGCGCGGCTACGCATCGTGACGGATGCGGGGGAGAGCTGAAGCTAAAGGGGGTTCAGTCGGCTGAATACTTAGGCGCCGATACCGAAACCAACGTGACGCTTAGCGTCGCTACCGAGTTCGACGTAGCTGATCTGGCCGCCGGGAATCAGGGTGGTGTTGCCCTTATCGTCCATGATTTCCAGGATCGAGCCGTCCTCGATGGCCTTGGTGACCTTCTCGGTGAGGATTTCCTTAGCCTCACTGGTCTCAATAATAATTTCACGAGCAATGTGGCGAATGCCAATCTTGATTTCCATGAGTCTCCTCGCAGAATAGTCCGGCACAGCCAAACGTGCGCCGGGTATGGGAACTGTCTTATCTAGCATCTACTCTAGCGTGAATACGCCCATCGGCACCGTGAACGGGCGGTACTTCGCCCGGGGCTAATAAAATAGGCTAATAAAATACTCGCCGCCGGATGCGCGAAAACCTACGTGAAAACGCCGGGAAGAGCGGGGGAGAAGAAGCTCTTAAGACTCCTCCACCTGAATGCCGTAGAGAGTCTCCAGCGCCTGCACGTAATCCTCCGTGCGGCCCTCCGCCGCAAGCTTCTTGGCGCGCACCGTCGGGGTGTGCAGCAGGGACTTCACCATGCGGCGCATCGCCAGTTCAAACTGCTCCGTCGCCGCACCGCAACCAAACTGGCTGCGCACCTTCTCCAGCTCGGAATCCAGCACATCCATCGTGTGCGAGCGCAGCGCAACAATCGCGGAGTCAATCGTGCGGGAACGCTGACGAGACACAAACGCCGCCAGCTCAGACTCCACAATGCGCGTAGCCGTCGCCACGGATTCCTCGGTCTCCTCGGGGGCGGCAAGGCGCACCGACTCGAGGGTAATCAGCTCAACATTCGGCAGGTCAGCGACCGAGGGGTCAAAGTCACGCGAAAGCGCCAGGTCGAGGATCGTGTGGTGGCCGCCCGGAATCTGCTCGGGAAGCAGCGGGTCGGATCCGCCGGAGCAGCCAATAATGACATCGGCAGAAGCCATGGCCTGCTCCATGCCGTCCACCGGCACCGCAGAAACCTCGCGCTTTGCCGCGAACTCGGCGGCACGACCAGAACGGGAATTGACCCAAATATCGGTGCAACCGCGCTCGCGCAGTGCCGCAATGGTCGCGCCCGCGTAAGCGCCCGTACCAAAAATCAGGGCGCGGCGGGTCGACCAGTCCTTCTCGGCGACCTCATCCGCAAGATCCAGGGCAACAGACACAATGGAGCGGCCCTGGGCGCCAAGCGCCGTATGCTGACCCACCTGACGAGCCGTATGCGCCGCATGCTCAAACAGCTGCACCAGCTCACCGGGAAGAGCCACGCCCTCCTCCTGAGCCTTCGCCTGCGCGGCAGCCAGGGCGCGGCGCACCTGACCGGCGATTTCGCGCTCGCCAACCACGGCAGACTCCAGGCCGGAGGCGACCGTCAGCAGATGGCGTGCCGCTTCCTCGTCTGCGTACACGTCGAAACTGGTATTGACCAGTTCCTTGTCCAGGCCGGAGGTTTGCGCAATCGAATTAACAATCAGCTCACGAACCATATGCACATGGGCAGATACGTGTAGCTGAACATACATTTCAAGACGGTTACAGGTGGCAAGAACGACTGCACCCTTCACACCGAGCTGGCGTGCGATATCCGCCGCCAGAACATCGGGTACGCCAGAGGCACCGGCGCTCAACGCAGCGACGGTGGTCAGATCAACGGTGTGGTGCGATGCCACAAATGCATAAGTACTCACTAGAGACTAATCATAACCACGCCGACTAAGCCCCTGTAAAGCTCACAGGACCTAAGTTCCATCATCGTAGGGGGCAAGAAAATCTGCACGGTGGGGGAGCGGGCACGAAGAATAGGCACGAACTAAGGTGTCCCTCACCGCTAAGAAAGCCATCATTAGGTAAGAGTCACCATGACATAGTGTCGCAAAAACACCCGTATAAACCTGTCACACTAGACACTATGAGCGAAAACCAGCACACTACCCCCGCGTCGGCACAGGGCACCGCACAGGCGCCCGCCCTGCCTGCACACCCCACTGACGCCCAGCGACCCCTGCTCACCGACGAACAGCTCGCACACCTACCCGCAAACCACCCCCTGCGCGCAGGCACCACCGCCGACTCGCCCATGCTCCGCGCCCTCACCGGCCGCCCCTCCAGCCACCGACCCGTCTGGTTCATGCGCCAGGCAGGCCGCTCCCTGCCCGAATACCGCCAGGTACGCGAAGGCATCCCCATGCTGGATGCCTGCCTCACCCCCGATCTCGCCGCAGAAATCACCGTGCAGCCCGTCCGCCGCCACAAGGTCGACGCCGGCATCTTCTTCTCCGACATCGTCATCCCCATGAAGCTCGCGGGCGTCAACGTCGACATCGTGCCCGGTAGGGGCCCGGTCCTCGACCAGCCCGTACGCACCCTCGACGAGGTGCGAGCCCTGCCCGAACTCAAAGACAGCGACCTCGACCCCATCCGCGAAGCCGTCGCCGCCACCGTAGAAATGCTCGGCGATACCCCGCTCATCGGCTTCGCCGGAGCCCCCTTCACCGTCGCCGCCTACATGGTCGAAGGCGGCCCCTCCCGCGACCACCTGCGCCCGCGCACCATGATGCACGCCGACCCCGCCGCCTGGCACGAACTCGCCGAATGGGCAGCCCGCACCGCAGGCCAGTTCCTCCGTGCGCAGATCGAGGCGGGCGCATCCGCCGTGCAGCTCTTCGACTCCTGGGCTGGTTCCCTCGGCGAAAGCGACTACCGCCGCTACGTGCAGGCACACTCCGCAACCGCCCTCGATATGGTGCGCGAATACGGTGTGCCGCGCATCCACTTCGGCACCGGCACCACCGCCCTGCTACCCGCCATGCACGAAGCCGGCGCAGACGTCATCGGCGTGGACTACCGCCTGCCGCTGTCCGCAGCGAACACCCTGCTCAACGGCGCCGTACCCCTGCAGGGCAACATCGACCCGGCACTGCTCGCCGCAGGCAACGAAAACCTCCACGCACACGTAGACGACGTGCTCGCAGAAGGCAACGCCGCCCCCTCGCACGTGGTCAACCTCGGCCACGGCGTACCCCCGACCACCGACCCGCAGGTGCTCACCGACCTCGTGGCATATATCCACGAACGCACCGCGCAGGCATAGGATAAATAACGATAAATAGACGGCGCAGATGCCGGACATCCCCCGGCATCTGCACCGAACATCTGCACCCCGAACCAACCACCACACCCGTTACCGCAATGGGCAACTCCACTGCACGCAGACCAAAGGAGAACCACCATGGGCCACACCAACCAGGCACCGCACCGCACCGCACAGGTCAGTTCCTCCGCCGCGCCCCAGAACGCACGAGCTTTCACCCGCAACGAGAAGGTACCCACCGCCATCGTCATCGGCGGCGGCCCCTCCGGCCTGATCTCCGCACGCCGCCTCGCCGCAGCCGGTATGCGCGTCACCCTGCTAGAACAGCGCCACCACCTCGGCGGTGCCGTTGGTGCCCACGAAGTTGGCGGACTTCTGCTGGACTCCGGCGCAGAATCCTTCGCAACCCGCAGCCCCATTGTCAGCGACCTCGTCAAGGAAATCGGCCTGGGCGACCAGATCGTCACCCCCAACTCCTACGGCTCCTGGCTGTACCTGCCGCAGGGCGCCCGTCGCACCCCCAGCACCGGCATCATGGGCATCCCCGGCAATGTGAACGATAAGTCGCTGATCCCCGTCATCGGTAAGAACGGTCTGCGCCGCGCCCAGGTGGACAAGTTCCTCCCCGTCTCCGCAGGCGAGAACGCGAAGACCCTCGGTGAGCTCGTGCGCATCCGCATGGGCCAGAAAGTGCTCGACAACCTCGTCGCACCCGTAGTCTCCGGCGTGTACTCCACCCACCCCGATAAGCTCGACGTCGATGCGACCATCCCCGGTCTGCGCGAAGCCTTCCGCAAGCACCGCTCCCTCTCCGCCGCAGCGCACGCTTTCCGTTCGGCAGCCCCCGCAGGCTCACAGGTCGCCGGTATCGTGGGCGGCATGAACCAGCTCTCCGAGCGTCTCGTCGAAGACCTGTACGCCGCCGGTGTTCGCATCGTCACCGGATTCGACGTCATCGCCGTTGACCGCGACGAATCCACCGGCCAGTGGTTCATCATCCAGCGCCACACCACCGACGGCGAAAACACCCCCCTCTACGCCGACTACCTGGTGCTCGCCACCGACGGCCCGACCGTGGCACGACTCATCGGCCCGCACGTCTCCACCGCCCTACCCGCCCTGGAACCCGGCCCCGAAGTCGCCCTCGTCACGCTCGTCGTCGATGCCCCCGCCCTGGACAAGCACCCCCGCGGCACCGGCCTGCTCGTCTCCGAAGAAGCCACCGCCGTACGCGCCAAGGCACTCACTCACGCCACCGCCAAATGGCAGTGGGTCGCCGACGCCGCAGGCCCCGGACGCCACGTCGTGCGCCTCTCCTACGGCCGCGGCGGCGAAGACGCCCGCTTCTCAGAAGTGGCACTCGCCGACGAACAGCTCATCACCCTCGCCCTGCGCGACGCAAGCCGCATGATGGATGTAGCCCTCACCCGCAGCAACCTCGTCGACGCGGACGTGGTGCGTTGGCGCGGCGTACTGCCCGCCTCCACCCCCGGCCACCGCGACCGAGTCAAGGAATTCCGTGAACGCGCCAGCGAACTCGGAACCCTCAGCACCGTCGGCTCCTGGGCGGCAGGCTCCGGCCTGGTCTTAACCGTCAAAGACACCTACGAGCAGATCGACCGCCTCATCTACCACGCGGCACAGGACTGGGAAGGCGTCACCTCACCCAAGGCCGCAACCGCCAAGTAGACGGCGCAGCGGCGGCAGAAGCTCAGCCAATAACTCAGCTCAGCCAGTAACTAGACCAAAAAAATTGAGAAAACGCGCAGCTACGGAAGCCGCGCCTCCAGCACAGCGAACCCTCGCTGAAGAAAGGAACACACAATGTCTCACGATCACGCAGCACACGGCCACGGCGGCGCACACGGCGCAGGTCAGGGCGGCTACACCCACGCAGGTCACGGCTACGGCGGCGCACCCAAGGGCTACGCAGTCCAGCACTCCGCAGCTGACGAGAACCGCCGCGGTCGCGAAGAGGGCGAAACCCTGCACTACGCCCTGTACACCGTGTTCGCACGCTCCGGCGCACGCCCCGCAGAGTCCAACACCGACGAGGCACGCGCCGAGTTCGAGAAGGTCGCAGAACAGCTCGCAGCAGACGGCGTGACCCTGCGCGGCATCTACGACGTCTCCGCAATGCGCGACAACGCAGACGTCATGATCTGGACCCACGGCGCAACCCCCGAAAAGCTGCAGGCCGCAGTCCGCAAGATCCGCCGCACCGCACTGTTCGCAGGCACCACCATCGTCTGGTCCACCATGGGCGTACACCGCGAAGCAGAATTCACCCGCAACCACGCACCCGCCTACGCACGCGGCAAGGCACCCGAAGCATGGGTCTGCGTCTACCCCTTCGTACGCTCCTACGACTGGTACTACATGAACCCCGAACGCCGCGCAGAAATGCTCAAGAACCACGGCATGAAGGCAATCGACTTCCCGCAGATTCTGGCAAACACCGTCGCAACCTTCGGCATGAACGACTACGAGTGGGTCCTCGCCCTCGAAGCACCCCAGCTCGTTGACCTCGTCGACATGATGCGCCACTTCCGCAACACCGAAGCACGCCTGCACGTACGTGAGGAAACCCCCTTCTACACCGGCCGCCGCATCGGCGCAGACGAAGTAGCAGAGGTTCTGGCGTGAGCCATCAGCCGAACAACGGCGTAACCCTCAACGGCACGCTCCTGCCGGACGACGTGGTACCCAACCGCACCGACCCGGCGAACACCGCCTCCAACGGCCCCGCCGCGCTCAACGAGCAGACCCTCGGCGACTACCGAAGCGAACGCAGCATCACCCGTGACCGTGCCGAAGAGGCGCGCCCCTACGACCTGGTGATTCTCTCCTCCTTCGGTGGTCCCGAGGGGCAGGAGGACGTCATCCCGTTCCTGCGCAACGTGACCGCCGGCCGCGGCATTCCGGATGAGCGCCTCGAAGAGGTCGCCACCCACTACCGCGCCAACGGTGGCGTCTCGCCGATTAACGAGCAGAACCGTGCCCTGCTCGCCGCGCTGCAGCAGGCGCTCGCCGAGCGCGGCCCGCACATCCCGATCACCTGGGCGAACCGCAACTGGAAGCCCTACGTGAAGGACGTGCTCGCCGAAGCCTACGAGAACGGGCACCGCAATGTGCTCGTGCTGGCGACCAGCGCCTACCCCGGCTACTCGAGCTGCCGCCAGTACCGTGAGGACTACGGCATGGCGATTGAGCAGCTCGGCCTGGAAGGTCGCGTGCACGTGGGTAAGATTCGTCAGTTCTTTGACGTGCCCGGCTTCTCCCGCGCTTTCGCTGACGGGCTGAAGGACGGTCTGGCAACGGTGCGTGAGCAGCTTGCCGCACGCGATAGCGGTTCGCTGAACCCGCGCCTGCGCATCATGTTCTGCACCCACTCGGTGCCGACCTCCGCGGCGAACGAGGCTGGCCCGCGCGGTGTGAACTACGAGGGCGGCTCCGCCTACGTGGAGAAGCACCTGCAGGTCGCCCGCGCCGTGCTGTCGCTCGTGCGCGAGGAAGCCCCGCAGCTTCTGCAGAACGTCGAATGGGAGCTGGTGTACCAGTCCCGTTCGGGCCCGCCGTCCATGCCGTGGCTGGAACCGGACGTCAACGACGCCCTGGAGGCGCTACCCACCCCCGCCAACCCGGCGGAGGACGGCGAAGCCCCCGTGGAAGGCGTCGTTCTGGTGCCCCTCGGCTTCGTCTCCGACCACATGGAAGTCAAGTGGGACCTGGACACCGAGGCGCTGGACACCTGCGAACGCCTGGGCGTGGTTGCCGTGCGCACCCCCACCCCCGGCACGCATCCGGCGTACGTGGAGTCGCTACGCCGCCTCATTGAGGAGCGTGTGGAGAACGGCGTTTCAGCCGACCTGCGCCCCGAAAGTGAGAGCGTCCTCGCCCCGAGCGCGAGCGGCCAGTACGGCTGGTTCGACGAGTGCGAACCGGGCTGTTGCAAGCCCGGTCGCGGTGCGCCGAAGCCGGTCATCGCCGAATACGCAGCCGGCGCTACCGGCGCTGAGGACAGTGCTTCTGCGACCAGCGCTTCTGAGAACGCACCCGCCAGCCGCTCCGGCGGATGCGGCTCCGGCGGATGCTGCTCCCACTAACACCACCCCTGTAGCTCCGGCTCGCCCCAACACCCCCCCCTGACCGGGGCGTGCGGGCGGGTCGGAGCGCACGTGCCTACAGGCTACCCCCCCCAGAATTTAGACAAACACACAGCGTCGCAAACACACAGCCTCTGGGGGAAACGCACACGCCTACGGGCTACCCCCCCCCAGAATTTAGACAAACACACAGCGTCGCAAACACACAGCCTCTGGGGGAAACGCACACGCCTACGGGCTATCACACACATCACCGAAAAGGAGAGATATGAGCCATCACGAGTACATCTTGGGCACCCGCGGGTCTGCTCTCGCCCTGACCCAAAGCCGTATTGCCGCTGAAACCGTCACCTCCCTCTACACCGAACACCAGGCACACCACGGCGCCGCAGATGCCGAGGTCGTGGACTTCACCCTGCGCACCGTCAAAACCGAAGGCGACGTGCTCACCGGCCCCCTGGCAACCCTCGGCGGCACCGGCGTATTCGCCGCGGCACTGCGCCAGCGCCTGCTCGACGGCGAGAACGCCTCCGAAGAAAACCGCGTGGACATGGCAGTGCACTCCCTCAAGGACCTGCCCTCCGCACCCTGCCCCGGCCTGGTGGTCGCCGCAACCCTCAAGCGTGAAGACCCCCGCGACGCCCTCGTGGCACGCGACGGTCTGACCGTCGACACCCTGCCCGAAGGCTCCCGCGTGGGCACCGGCTCACCCCGCCGTGCCGCACAGCTACGCGCCCTGCGACCCGACCTTGAAATCGTGGACATTCGCGGTAACGTGGGAACCCGCATCGGCCGTGTGAAGGGCCTGGAAGAGCACGCCGGCAAGCAGGTCGTGCTCCGCCAGAACACCGAAACCTCCGAACGCGCCGACCACGGCGTAGGCACCGAACGTAGCGGCGACTGCGATGCCGTGGTGCTCGCCGTCTCCGGGCTGAAGCGCCTGGGCAAGGAAGAACTCATCACCGAGTACCTAGACCCCACTCGCATGCTGCCCGCCCCCGGCCAGGGCGCGCTCGCCCTGGAAGTGCGCGAAAGCGAATTCGAGAACCCGGACCCCGCCGTGCTCGCCGACCCCGAGGTGGCGCGCCCGGTGCGTGCCCTCGGCCGTGCCCTGCTCGCCGCAAACCACCACGAAACCCGCCTCGCCGTCAGCGCCGAACGTGCCCTGCTGCGCCGCCTCGAAGCCGGATGCGCCGCACCCATCGGCGCGTACGCGCACGTGGTTGAAGGCGACCTGGTGCTTAACGTTGTGGTGGCGTCCCCCGACGGCACCGACATGCTGCGCCACACTTCGGCAACCGCCGAACTGGATGTGCCCGGCGCCGAACGCCTGGGCGTGCGCGTGGCAGAAGACCTGCTGCAGATGGGTGCCGCCGCCCTGGCCGGATTGGATCTGAAGTAGGCGTCATGTCTGCCGCTAGTCCGCAAGCTGAACCCGCGCGCACGGTTCTGCTGACCCGCTCCGCCACCCAGGGCGCCGCCTTCGCACGCGCCCTCGCCGAAGAAAGCGCACAGAACGGGTTAGGGGAGCCCCGGGTACTCTTCGCCCCGCTACAGCAGGCATGCACCGTCAAGCCGGACGCAGACCACGCCGCCGCGCTGGAGGCGCTCGCTTCCGGTCACTATGCGTGGGTGAGCTTCACGAGCGCCAACACGGTTCGCACCTGCGCCGAGCTGTGGGGTGCGGAGTTTGCACCCGCCTGCGCGAGCGGGGGAGTGCGCATCGCCTGCGTGGGTACGGCAACCGCCCGCGCCGTGCACACCCAGCTGGGGCTGAACACGGATTTTCAGCCGCAGGTGCAGAGCGCCGCCGGTATGCTCGCGGAGTTTGAAAAGCCTGCAACCGAGCCCGCCGCCGTGCTGGTTCTGGAAGGCTCCAACGCCCGACCGACCCTGCGCGAAGGCCTCAAAAACCTGGGCTGGGACAGCCACCGCTGCGTGCTCTACGACATGGTGCCCGCCGAGCAGGTAGCACCCGGCGAGCTGAGCCTCAGTGCCGCCCGCGCGCTCGTACAGGGGAATGCCGCAGATGCCCCCGCCCCGGAAACCCCAGCGCTGGATGTGCTGGTGGTGACCGCCCCCTCCCGCCTGCACGCCCTACTCGACGGCACCCCCGCGCTATCGCCTGAATCTGTGCCGCCGGTGGTGGCAATTGGGGCGAGTACCGCCTCCGCATGCCGCGCCCTGAACCTGCGCTACGTGCAGGCCGATTCGCCGTCACCGCAGGATTTGGCGCGCGCCGCTGTATCCCTCATGTAGGCGCATCCCTCATCTACTAAGACCACATATTTTTATCGAGTTTTCAGGAGAGATCATGAACCTCACCCGCCGCCCGCGCCGCCTGCGCACCACCGCAGCCATGCGCTCCCTCGTCGCTGAGACCACCCTGCGCCCCGCGCAGCTGATTCAGGTGTTCTTCGTTCGCGACGGCATCGACGAACCGCAGCCGATTCGTTCGATGCCCGGTCAGTATCAGCACACCCTGGAGAGCATCATCCCCGCCGTGCGTGAGGCGTACGAGGCGGGCATCCGCTGCATTGACCTGTTCGGCATTCCCCGCGATGAGGATAAGGACGAGGTCGGCTCGACCGCGTGGGATCCGCAGGGCATTCTGAACCGTGCTATTGCGGTGTGCCGTGAGGAGTTCGGCGATGACCTGGTGGTTATGGCTGATACCTGCCTGGATGAGTTCACGAGCCACGGCCACTGCGGCGTGCTGGTCGATGACGGCCATGGCACGCTCGTGGTGGATAACGATCAGACTGTGGAGCTGTACTGCAAGATGGCGGTTTCGCAGGCGCGTGCAGGTGCGCACACGGTGTCCCCGTCGGGCATGATGGACGGCCAGATCGCGGCGATGCGCGCCGCCCTGGACGAGGCCGGCTTCGAGGATGTGTCGATTCTGGCGTATTCGGCGAAGTACGCTTCTGCGTTCTTCGGTCCGTTCCGTGACGCGGTGGAGTCCAGCTTCACGGGTGACCGTAAGACCTATCAGCAGGACCCGGCGAACCGCCGTGAGTCTCTGCTGGAGGTGCGCGCTGACCTGGAGGAAGGCGCGGATATGGTCATGGTGAAGCCTGCCGGCAGCTACCTGGATATTGTGCGTGAGGTGGCGGAGTTTTCGCCGGTGCCGGTGGCGGCGTATCAGGTGTCGGGTGAGTACGCGATGATTGAGGCGGCTGCCGCGAACGGCTGGATTGACCGTAAGGCCGTAGTGTTGGAGTCGCTGCGTTCGATTCACCGTGCCGGTGCGGACGTCATCCTGACCTATTACGGTACGGAGGCGGCGGGCTGGCTCCGCGAGCTGGACGCCTAACCCCCTCCCTCCTTGAACGCTGAGAAGCCACATGTGTTTCGAAAAGCCACGTCTTATGTGGCTTCTCGAAACACATGTGGCTTCTCGCCGTTTATGATTGTTCTTCGCTGACTGGCTTGTACCCGAGGGAGGTACACACAACGTTGCCGTTGGTGAAGTATTCCGCGAGCTTTTCGCGGTCGGCGGGGGAGCGCAGGTCCGCCCAGCGTTCCTGCTCCAGGTAGAACGCAACCTGGGAGGTCAGGCAGACGACCCGCTCATCGTGTACCGCCACAATGTGCCTGCGCAGCCACGGCATACGCTTGGCAAGGTTCGGCGGGATTCTGGACGGCACCTTGATTTCTATCTGCCACTGCGAGGGCTCGTAGAAGGTCGGCTTGATCTGTTCGGGGTTCTTCGGGAAGACGCAGAACTCCTCAATATCGGTGTATCTGTACTTCTTCGCGGGTAGGAAAAGCCGCCCGACGTAGAACGAGTCGGGGTTGAACAGCAGGTACCGCCTCATATAAACCCACCGAGTTACTGCAGTTACGGTGGTAACAATTGCCAGCGTTATGGAAGCTCCACCAATGGGCATTGGCTGAACACCTAGAACTGTCCAACCGACAAGCGAATAGAAGAAGACGATGAGAGCCACAACCAACACAAAGTGGGTTTCAACGTAGAAATCATTCTTTGCCCGAACCGGTTTAGCTTGAGGATGAGCCCCATTCGGCACAGCAAAAACGTTGAGACGCATCAACGCTGTGCTATAGATTTGAGGCAACCCGGCTGTCATGTCATCCGTATCGATGCTGCGGGCTTTACGCCAAGTGCGGCGACCTGAACGTGCACCCACGAACACCATGTAGAACGGCAACAACAGAGCCGGTAGCAGAATGCCATTATGGGCAATATCTGTGTACAGACGAAAGATGGACCGTGCGACAAGGCATGCCCACACATACATGAGCACGTGGAACCACGCCTCAATCGAGGAGATACCGTATACGCTATCGATTTCTTTGCGGGCACGGGTGAGGTTAGAGCGCAGTTTATGTTTTGGTAGCGGGTTACCCTCCAGGGAACGACGTTCGGCATACCTCATTGCATTGTTGATGGGGGAGCCGTAACGGGCGATGTAGAGCTCCTTCGCCTTTTCCCTGCTGATAGTTGCCGGATGGGTGATAGCGGGTACTATGCATAACCCTATGTAAACGATAAAGGCGATGAGCCATATGTAGCGTACTGGCTCTAGGGGTATCCCCAAAGCGCTGAGCTCCATGAATTGTCCTCTCTACGGGTATCGGTGATGGTGCGTCTACGGTGCTGAGAAGCCACATGTGTTTCGAAAAGCAACATAAAACGTGGCTTCTCGAAACACATGTGGCTTCTCGCGGTATGTAGGCTACAGGTTTACTTGTACTGCGCCTTCTGGAAGGACGCGCGGCGTGCCGCCTCCTCCGCATGCTTACCGGCAGGCTTGTACCCCATGGTCGTGCAGATTACGCGGCCGTCCACGAAGTACTTCGCCAACATTTCGCGGTCCGCCGGCGAATCCAGCTGCGCCCAGCGTCCCTGCTCAATATTGAACGCAATCTGCGCCACCAAACAATCAATCTGGTGCTCATTCAGCGAATAGTCGTGCTTGCGGCCGCCGGGGAGCAGAATCTCCAGCGTCCACTGGCTCGCGTCCTTCGGGTTCAGCTTGATAGCGTCCGGGTTCTTCGGGTACACACGGAATGCGCGAACCTCAGAGTAGGGGCGGGACTTCGCCGGAAGGAGCAGACGCCCAGCCTGGAACGAATCCGGGTTGTACAGCACGTAATCGCGGCTACGCATCAGCAATATGATAATCAGCAGAACGCCCGCCGCCAGCAAGAACCAGGATGCGTGACCGATATAGATCGCTTCCCAATCCTCGTCAATGCTCCAGCCCGCCAACGAAACCAGGAAGACCGAGGCGAGCAGGAACGCAATACCGCCGAGGATCCAGTAGGCGGTGCGGTCGTCACGGATCGGCTCTACACCCGGCACCGTGCCGCGCACACGGAACGGTGCGCTCAGCTTACCCAGCGTCGCCGAGTAGATGCGCGGCATGCCCAGCACACGGTCGTCCTTGCTGTATCCGCGAACTGCACGCCACTGACGGCGGCCAATACGCGCACCCAGGTACACCATGAGGAACGGCAGAATCAGCGCCGGTAGTACAACACCGTCGTACACGATATCCCAGTACAGGGTGAAGATAGAGACCGCCACAATCCAGCCCCACAGGTACATGACCACGTGGAACCAGCCGCTAAACACGCCGGCGCCCTCAATAGAATCCAGCTTCTTCTTCGCCTTCTTCGTGGCGCTACCCTTGCGGGAGGAGCTCAGCGGCGCACCCATCGCGGTGCGTTCCGCGGTGGCGCGGCGCGCCTCATCAACGGGCGAGCCGGACACCTCAAGGTACAGTTCGGCTGCCTTCTCCTTCTTGATGGGCACCGGGTAGGCGATATCCACCAGCAGGCACAAGCCCAGGTACACCATGAAGGCAATCAGCCACACGTCGCGTAGCTGCTCCATAGGCAGTCCCAGAGCGCTCAGATCCATGAGCGGCTCACCTCCTTACGTCTCTCAAACTCCTACGCGGATGCGGCAGCAGCTGCGGCAGCCGGAAGAGCCGAGATGATACGGTCCATCGCCTCATCGTCGTGGGCGGCAGAAACGAACCACGCCTCGAACGCGCTCGGCGGCAGGTACACTCCGGATTCGAGCATGGAGTGGAAGAACGCGTTGTAACGGCTGGTTGCCGACGCCTTGATGTCGGCGTAGTTGTGCACGCCCTCCTGAGAGGTGCCAAACGCGACCGAGAAGAGGTTACCGGCGCTCTGGATGGAGTGATCCACACCGGCGGCGTTGAACGCCTCGGTCAGAGCCTGCTGCAGCTGGGCGCTGCGCGAATCCAGATGCGCGTAGACGGCGGCATCAGCCAGGGTCAGGGTCGTAATGCCCGCCGCAACCGACAGCGGGTTACCGGAGAGGGTACCCGCCTGATAGACCGGGCCGACCGGCGCCAGGTGCTCCATGACCTCACGCTTACCAGCCAGCGCCGCGATGGGCATACCGCCACCAATGACCTTGCCGAACGTGAAAATATCGGGAACCCAACCGCCATCCTCGGGAGCCGCGTAACCCCAGTAACCAGCCGAAGACACACGGAAACCGGTCAGCACCTCATCAAAAATGACGAGCGCACCGTTCGCATGAGCAATCTCGTGCAGGCCACGGTTGAAACCGGGCTCGGGGGTCACCACACCCATGTTGCAGGGCGCCGCCTCAGTAATAATTGCGGCAATCTGGCCCTCGTGGTTCGCGAACGCCTCACGCACAGCGTCCAGGTCGTTATAGGGCAGAACGATGGTCTCCGCGGCGGTTGCGGCAGTCACGCCAGCAGAACCCGGCAACGCCAGGGTAGCCACACCCGAACCAGCCTCGGAAAGCAGCGCATCCACGTGACCGTGGTAGCAGCCCGCGAACTTAATAATCTTGTCGCGACCGGTCACACCGCGCGCCAGACGAATCGCAGTCATGGTCGCCTCAGTACCGGTCGACACCATACGCACCTGATCAATAGCGCCGGGAATCGCCGCGTTAATACGGTTGACCACCAGCTCAGCCAGCTCAGCCTCCGGCGCGCTCGCCGCACCAAAGGACAGGCCGCGCTCAGCCGCCTGCTGAACCGCCTCAACAACCTGAGGATGCGCATGACCCAGAATCGACGGGCCCCACGAGCAGACCAGGTCAACGTACTCGTTGCCGTCCGCATCGTACAGGTACGCGCCCTTAGCCTTCGCGGCAAACGCGGGGGTGCCGCCCACAGAATTGAAAGCACGCACCGGGGAATTCACGCCGCCGGGAATCACCGCGCGAGAACGCTCAAACAGCTTCTCGCTGGCTTCGTGGTGCAGCGGGTGGGTAGAGGAAGGAGTCATCGTATCGGTGCCTTTCAACAGAGACGGCGAACTAAAGAATTACAAGGGACGACGTGCAACGGGCAACGGAGCCCGCACGCTAATAGCGTCCCGTACCTAACCATCATAGGCGCTACAGATGAACCGCAGGTGACAAGCACCTGAACGTACCGAAAGGTGACGATAAAACACAACAGACAAGTTAGGGAACAGAGAGGATGCGCAACGCACTAACGCAGGTGCCGGTCAGTATCCAGACGGTTCAGCACCTGAGTGTCCTGATCGAACAGCCAGTTCTTATCAAAGAGCAGACGCACAAACGCCAGGCCCATACCCAACGCCATGAAAATCAGCAGGGACTGAACGAAACCGCTCGCCGCCGAGTACATGTCACCGCTAGCAAAATGCGACATCGAACGGTAGAACGGAACACCCGGAACCATCGTCACCACCGCCGGAACCGACAGGGAAATACGGGTGTACTTACGCTGATGCAGCGGCGCCACAATCTCAGCCAAAATACCCACACCAAACACGGCAATCGTCGCTGCCATATGCGCGGGCATACCCGCCTCCACCATATGAATACGGATGGGGTTCGCCACCGCTGCAATCACGCCGCCCCACACACACGCCACCGGGGAAGCGGCAAAAAGCATCGCGAAGCCAGCCGCCGCAACACCCGAGGAAAGCACCTGCAACACCAAATACAGGGTCGGGTCAAGGTTAAGAGGCGCAGGAGCCGCCAACGGCAGGTGGAAGAGTGAACCCAAAACCCACACCGCAAATGACGCACTCAGCAACAACAAACCCACATAGGTTAGACGCGAAATACCCGCCAAAAAGTCCATGCGGGAAATATCGAGCATGCCCGTCACCATGGGGAAACCGGGCACCAAGAACAGTACCGACGAAATGAAACCAATCATATGGTTCGGGCTAATCCAACCCACCGCGACCAGCACATTAACAATCGCAATGTACAGGCCCGCCGCCAGGAAGCCGCACGCCATCCACGTTGCCAAATGGCTCACCCCGCGCTTGAGCAGGGTCGAACGCAAAAACTGGCCGGCACCCGCCGCGAAGAACACCACCGTGCACTCCACCAGACCGCCACGGTTCAAGAACGCGAACCCGGCACACGCCACCGCCGACGCCAGCGCCAACATCCAGCGGGTGTACAGAGGCTTCGCCGAATCAATAAGGTCAAGCTCAGCATTCGCCTCCGCAGGGGTGATCTTTTCAGGAAGCTCAGAAATGAACTTACCCAACTGATCCAGCTTATGAGCGTTAATGCCCATCGTGCGCTGCTCAGCGACCTCGGTACGGAAATTACCCTCCGTGTACGAAGAGGTCGAAATTTCGGTGAAGGTCACCTGCGCGTGATGCTCCTTCAACCCCACAGCCTTCGCCAAACGCGCCATGGACGCTTTAATACGGTATGCGCTCGCACCCGACTTCATCAGGATGCGGCCCAGGCGGAGCACCACCTGCGACTGCGCCACCAGGTGCTCATGCGCCAGGCGGGTAGACCCCAGATAAATACTGCGCGTATTAGTGTCAGGGTACGGCTCGGTAGTGCGGGGCTGATCATCCATGAGAGGCCTTCCGGGTCGTGCTATTCACGTGCTATTCGTGTAGGTGTGGTTCCTTATCTAGCATAGGGGAGAAGCCCAAACGGGGATAGTGTCAGCCCGTCAGCAAAGGAGAAGTAATTGGGGCGCTACCTAGGTTTTTAGCGGCGCAGGTTTAGCGGCGCAGTTTTATCGGCGCACAGGCCAGCGGCCGTCAATGACCTCAGATTCCTTACCCGGCTGCGTACGCAACCACGCCTGGAAGCTCGCCGCCTGCTCCGCCGCCCACTGAATCTGCTGCTCGTGCAGCTGGCGCGCATCCACGTTGAGGATCTCGGGGAACTGCTCGGTGAGCTTCACCAGCAGACGCTCCGCCGCCAGGGCGTCATCAGCGGAGGTGTGCGCATTCTCCAGGGAGACACCGTACTCGGTGGCAAGAACCTCAAGGGTGCGCTTGCCGCGCTTACGCGGAATCACGTGCTTATGCAGAACATACGGGTCGAGCACCACACCCGGCGGCAGCTCACCGTTGGCAATATTGTGGCGCAGCATCTCGTGGTGGAGCACCGAGAAGTCGTAGGCGGCATTGAACGCAATAATCGGCACACCATCAATATTGAGCGCACCAATCGCGCCGGCAAGCTCCCATACGACCTCGCGGGCGGGACGGCCGTGCTCACGCGCGTACTCAGTCGTAATACCGTGCACGGCGGCGGCACCGGCAGGGATTTCAACGCCGGGGTCGGCAAGCCACTCGCCACGGCGCACCACATTACCCTGAGGGTCCAGCAGGATCAGGGAAGCAGTCACGATGCGGGCGGTGGTGACGTCCACACCGGTGGTTTCAAGGTCAAAAGTGGCGCGCAGGCCGTTCATCCAGGTCATGCTATAAGACTAACCCAGCGGCGGTGCAGGCGCGCGCCCGGTCGTCACTTAGAAGCGTATAAGCTGCCGAAGAGCAGTAATGACCGACAGCGGAGGTGAACCCGCCGCCCACCCGATAGACTGAAACCATGACAACCCAACTTCTCACCGGCATCCCCGGAACCGGTAAAACCCACCACCTCACCCAACGCGCCCTGCGCTACCTCGCCGACGGGAACGACCCCGCCCGCCTGCTCATCCTCGCACCCACCCGCACCGCCGCGACCCGCATGCGAGACACCATCGCCGCATCCAGCGACCGCAGCCTCTCCGTAGCACCCACCCGCGCCTGGGCCGCATACGCCTTCGACCTGCTCAAACGAGCCCAAACCCGCGGGCTACTCAGCGGCGTAGAAGGCAACCTCAAACTCCTCTCCGGCCCCGAACAAGACGTCATCATCGGCGAACTACTCGCCAACCACGCCGAAGGCATCGCCCCCGGACCCGCCTGGCCCGACGTACTCCGCGACGCCCTCGCAACCCGCGGATTCCGCCACGAAATCCGCGACTTCTTCGACCGCATGGCAGAATACGACCTCACCGCCGAAAATGTACACGCCCTCGCCACCGAACACAACCAGCCCGCCTGGCACGCCCTCGCCCAACTGCACACCGAATACCGTGCCGTGCGAGCCCTCCGCGCCAAAAACGCCTACGACCCGGCAGTACTCATCAACGACGCCTGCCGGCTGCTGCTGCGCGCCCCCGAATTCCTCGCCGAAGAACGCCGCCGCTACGACCTGATCCTCATCGACGACGTGCAGGAACTCAGCCCCTCCATCTACCGACTGTTGCGCCTCATCGCCGCAGAAGTCGCCCCCGCAGACGCCGCGCACCTGACCGAAACCCACCCCGACCTCTTCGCTGAAGGCCCCCAGGTTGTCATGACCTACAGCGACGAAGCCGTCGTCCAGGGCTTCCGTGGCGCCCGCCCCGACCTCGTCACCACCCTGCAGGCAAGCTTCCCGAGCATGCGCACCCGCACGCTCACCACCTCGTACCGCCTGCCCGCACTCATGATGCCGCTCGTGGCGGACATTCGCCGCCGCCTGCCGCGCTACACCCGGTTCGTGCCGCTCACCGCTGAGCAGGAAGGGGCGAAGAATGGCGTGCAGGAGGGGGTAAAGAGTGGTGCGCCCGCAACCTTCGGACGCATCAACACCACACCCGCCGATGAAGCCCTCACTTGGGGCGCCGCCGACGAACCGCTGCTGCACCTGGGTGCCGATGGCAAAATCCTCGACCCCGCCCACTACCGCACCGCACCCGCCGGTGTGTATAAGTATGCGCTCTCCAGCTCTCAGGATGAGGCGAACCTCATCGCCCAAATGCTGCTCGAAGAACGCATCTACGGCAACCACCCCTACCGCGAGTCCGCCATCATCGTGCGTAGCAGCGCGGACGTGGCGCGCATCCGCCGCGTGCTCTCCTCGAACGGTATTCCCTCACGTACCTCCGCGGCGCTCGTACCGGTGCGCGACGAACCCGCCGTACGCCCCTTCCTCGACGCGCTCAGCCTGCTCGTCTACGCACGCAAGCGCGGCGAGAAAGCACTGAATCCCGCCGTGCACATGCCCGCCGCAGAAGGCGCAGAAGGTACGGAGGCGGCGGAGCGTGGCGGTTACGAAACCCTCAGCGTCACCGAAGCTGAAGAGCTCATGCGCCGAAGCCTCGACGACGTCATCGCCGAAGAAAGCCGCGCCAACCCCCTCGGCGGCGCGCAGAGCGCCATCACCCTGCTCACCTCCCGACTCGGTGGCGCATCCAGCATGGACGTGCGACGACTCCGCCAGCAGCTGCGATCCATCGAACTGCAAAGCGGCGGCCACCGCCCCAGCGACGACCTGCTCCTCGGCGCCCTGCTACACCCCGAAACCCTCCCCGAAGAGGGCGTAGGGCGCGCCGTGCACCGCATCGCAGCCGTGCTCTCCGCCGGACGTAAAGCACTCGCGCGCCCCGAATCCACCAGCACCGAAGTGCTCTGGGCACTCTGGGAAGCCAGCGGCCTCGAAAAGACCTGGGTCGCCCAGTCGCGCGGCGCAGGCCCCGATGCCGACGCGGCCCACCGCAACCTCGACGCCATGATCGGCCTCTTTGAAGCCGCCGACCGATTCGACGAGCAGATGCACGGCGCCGGTGCTGAGCAGTTCCTCGACTTCATCGACGCGCAGGACCTGCCCATGGACACCCTCGCCGCCCGCGGCGTACGCCAAGACGCGGTCGAGATTCTCACCCCCGCGCTCGCCGCAGGTCAGTCCTGGCGCACCGTATATGTATGCGGTCTGCAGGAAGGAACCTGGCCCAACACCACCGTGCGCGGCTCCCTGCTGAGCACCGGCGACCTCGTTAATCTGTGCGATGCGCGCCTCCGCCAGCGCGCACAGCAGACAGAACAACAGGCGGGGGAGAGCGAGCAGCCGGTGCCGCCCGCCCGCATCCGTAGCTATCCCGAACGCGTGCGCGACACTCGCCACGACGAGCTGCGCATGTTCGCCGTCGCCGCCACCCGAGCCAGCACCCGCCTCGTGCTCACCGCGGTACGCAACGACGATCAGGCACCCGGCGAGTTCTTCGACTTCGTGCTGCCCACTGACGCGGTCGGCGACTCCACGGACGTGCCCATCACCCGCGTGCGCCGCCCCGCGACCCTGCGTTCCCTCGTGGCGGAGCTTCGCCGCACCCTCGTTGAGGAGTCGCTGAATGCCATGCGTGCCGAAGACGCCCAGCAGGAGGACACACAGCAGAACGGCGCGCCAATGCACAACGCGCCGGAAGAGGCGCTCACCCCGGAGGCTTCCGCGTACCGACTCGATGCCGCCTCCCGCACTCTGGCGCGCCTGGCGAATGCGCAGGCGCCCGGCGCCGCTCCCGACGAGTGGTGGGGTCTGCTGCCGCTTTCTAGCACGGAGCTGCTCTTTGCGCACCGCCCGGCAGACCACGCTGAGCTGGACGAAAACCACGGCGAAGAGCCTGCCGAAAACCCAGCAGAAAACCCCGGTCGCCGCACCATTACGCTCTCGCCCTCGCGCCTGGAAACCATTCACAGCTCCCCGCTGGACTGGCTGGTTTCCGCCGCCCGTGCCGAGGCCCAAACCGACCTGTCCCGCTCCCTCGGCACGCTTGTGCACGCCATCGCCGAGGAGTACCCGACCGGCACCCTCGAAGAGCTCCAAACCGCCCTCGACGAGCGCATTAGCTCCCTCGGCGTGCCCGCCCGCAAGGAGGACGAAACCGACGAAGAGTACCGCGAGCGCGTGCCCTGGGAATCCTACGCCCTCTACGAGCGCGCCAAGCGCATGATTCTGCGTCTGAGCTACTACTACCGTCAGCACATGGGTGACGCCGGCTGGCAGAACCTCGGTGTTGAAGGCTCCTTCACGGTGCGTGTGCCCGTGCCCTTCGACCCCGCCGGTGAAGTCGGCGAGCTGGATGCGCTGCTCAACGGTCGTGTGGACCGCCTCGAGGGTACCGCCCCGGCGGAGGACGGCACCCGCCGCTACGCCATCGTTGACCTGAAAACCGGTAAGTCTAAGCCGACAGGCTCGGAGATGGAGACGCATCCGCAGCTTGCCGCCTACCAGATTGCGGTGGAGGCTGGCGCGGGTGAGCAGCTGGAGGAGCGCTACCGCGCCGAAGCCGCCGCCCTGGAGGCGGGCGAACCGCTACCGGATGCCCGCCCCCAGGAGCTGGAGTACACCGGCTACACGGGTCATTCCGCAGGCGCGGCGCTCGTGCAGTTGGGCGCCTCGGGCGTGAATGACGAGAGTAAGACTCGCCTGCAGGTCCAGCCGGCCCTGACGGAGCACGATTCGTGGGCGGCTGAGCTGGTGCAGCACGCCGCGGAGCTGATTGCTGGCTCGCAGGTGCAGGCTCGTCACCGTGAGGGCGGCTATGGATGCCGTCTGCCGGAGATCTGCCCGATTTGTACGCGCGGCCGGCAGGTGACCCAGCCCTAGTAGCCGCGTACCCTACGTTTACTTTCGATATCACTCACCCCGAACCTCCCATGAGAATGATCCATGAGGAAGAGGAATCATGACTGACTCTGGCGCATATAGCGCTGATATGCAGAGCGCTACTAACCCCGGCGCTCACCCCGGTTCTGGCACCGGCATGCTCACCCCCGCCCAGTGGTGCGAGCACAATAGCTGGCAGCTGCCCAACGGCGCGCTCTTCTCGGCAGAAGCCGCCGCGAACGACCCCGCGCTGAAGCCTGCCGACTACCGCAGCGCCCTCGACATTGCCGAGATGCTCAACGGCGCTGACGGTAAGAAGCCGACCCCCGAGCAGGTCCGCATGATTGAGGCGGGCCCCGCCCCGACCCTCGTCATTGCCGGTGCCGGTTCGGGTAAGACCGCGACCATGGTTGACCGCGTGATTTGGCTGGTCGATAACGGTTTTGTGCGCCCTGAAGAGGTGCTTGGCGTGACCTTTACCCGCAAGGCGGCAACCGAGCTGCGCAGCCGTATGCGTGCCGGTCTGAACACGCTGCGCCGTAGCCGCCGCGTCGCCCCGAGCGATGAGGAGCTGCGCGAGGGCATCGCTGACCCGACCGTGCTCACCTACCACTCTTACGCGAATAACCTCGTGAAGGAGTACGGTCTGCGCCTGGGCGTGGAGCAGGACGCGCAGATGCTTGGCGATGCGCAGAAGTGGCAGCTTGCCGCGCAGATTGTGCAGTACTGGGAGGGGGAGCTTCCCCTCGATAAGGACGGCGTGCCGGTGTCTGCGGCGACCATGATTAACCAGATGCTGCAGCTTTCTGACGAGTGCGCGGAGCACCTGGTGGAGCCGCAACAGGTTATTGACTTCTGCACCGAGCAGTTGGCGGCGTATGCGGCAGTGCCCGAGCCTCGCCGTGCGACGAAGACTGAGAGGGACATCCTGAAGGTTCAGCGTCTGCTGCGTAACCGCCGAGTGTACGCGCGCATGGCGATGAGCTACGCCCGCGTGAAGGCGCGCATGCAGGTGCTGGATTTTGGTGACCTGATGCGTTTTGCCGCCCGCATTGCGGAGGCTGACCCGGCGATCCGTGAGGGTGAGCGTGCCCGCTTCAAGGTGGTTCTTCTGGACGAGTTCCAGGACACTTCGCACGCGCAGATGAGCTTGTTCTCCTCGATTTACGGTGCCGATGAGGCGGCGGGTATTCCGGCGCATCCGGTGATGGCTGTGGGTGACCCGAAGCAGTCGATTTACGGTTTCCGTGGCGCTTCGGACGGCCAGATGTTCAGCTTCTACCGTCATTTCCCGACCAAGCATGTGCGGCCGCTGTTCCTGTCCATTGCGTGGCGTAACGACATTTCGGTGCTGAACGCGGCAAACCACGTGGCGGAGAAGCTGAAGGAGGTTCCCGAGTGGGTGCGTGCCGCCGACGGCGATATTACCGCCGCTCAGGTTCCTGACCTGCGTCCGCGTTGCGCCCTGGTGGGGGAGCCTGGTTCGCCCGCTTTTGAACAGGCTGCCGCGGGCATGGTGGGGCGCGTTGATTTGACGTACCACGACTCTGACCGCGAGGAGGCTGTGGCTATTGCCGAGCGTATTGCGGCGATGCGTGCGCAGGCGGTGCGCGAGTATGAGCGCGCCTACGCGGCGCATCGTTCCGGTGATGGTTCGGTGCGTCCGCGTTTGAAGATGCCTGAGATTGCGGTGTTGGCGCGTGTGCACGGTCAGCTGGACCCGATTCGTGTGGAGTGCGAGCGTCTGGGTATTCCGGTGCAGCAGGTGGGTTTGGGCGGTTTGCTTTCCCAACCGGAGGTTGTGGATTTGGTGTCGGCGTTACGTGTGCTGGCTGATCCGAACCGTTCGGATGCTCTGGCGCGCCTGCTGACGGGTGCGCGTTGGCGTTTGGGCGCGGCGGATATGTTGGCGCTGGGTGATTGGGCTCAGTCGCTGGTGCGTGAGCGTGAGCGTGCCCTGCGCGAGCAGATGGCGTTGCGTATGCTCGCCGAGGCTGAAGACGCCGACGACGCTGCTGCTATCAACCTGCAGGCAGAGCACCTGCGCGCCGCCCAGGAGCGCCTGGACGAAACTCTCAAGGGCGCGGTGGAGGATTCCTCCGGCTACGCCTCCCTGATTGAGGCTGTGGAGAACCTGCCGCAGGACGGCGCGGACGGCGAACCCCTCTACGGTGAGCAGTACCGTGGCCGCCGTTTCTCCCCGGCGGCGCTGGAGCGTCTGCGTGCTTTTGCCGAGCAGATGCGCGTGCTGCGTGCCGGTTTGAGCGAGGATTTGGGCACGCTGCTGTACGAGATTGAGCGCACCATGCTGCTGGATATTGAGCTGGCGGTCCGCCCGGGTACCGACCCGCTGGGTTCGCGTGCGAACCTGGACGCTTTCCACGAGGTTGCCGCCGCCTACGGCATGTCGGCGCCGCGTATTAACGCGATGATTTACGCCGGCTCTGACGGCGTGAGCGCGGAGGAGGGCGACCCGGGTGCGCGCCGCTTCCTGCTGTCTTCGGGCGGCGTGAGCTACGTGATGGGTTTCCTCGCGTGGCTTGAACGTGCCGATGATGAGGAGAAGGGCCTGGCGCTGGGCGCTGTGGAGCCTGACCCGAACGCGGTACAGCTGATGACCATGCACGCCGCGAAGGGCCTGGAATGGGATCACGTGCTTCTGCCGGGTCTGTGCGGTAGTGCGACCGGCGGGCAGACCCCGAACCTGTGGCAGATGTCGGCTAATACGGCTCTGCCCTGGCCGCTGCGTGGCGACCGCGAGTACCTTCCCTCGATCCTTGAGACCCCGGAGGAGATTACCGCCTTCGAGAAGGCGAAGGACCTGGAAGACTACCTGGCCGAGCATAAGGATGATGCCGCCGAGCATGCCGGCATGGAGGACCGCCGCCTCATGTACGTGGCGATGACCCGTGCCCGTAACCTGCTGGCGATGAGCGCCTACCGCTGGAAGAGCGCCGCTATGCTCCCCCTGCCGGTGCAGCCCTTCTGGGAGGAGCTGATGGAGATGCTTTTCAAGTCGCTCTTTGACATGGGCACCCCCACGGTAGATGCGCCCTCTGTACGTTTCGAAGAGACAATGGATACCCCCTGGGCGGCACCGCAGCTGGTGGGTATGGGCCTGTCGTACACGATGCCGAACCCCGCCGATAAGCGCAAGAAGGTGCACCTGAACCATGTGCGCCGCTGGGCTGAGCAGCTGGCGGAGTCGAAGTACCGCCTGGCGGAGCCGGTGACCCTGGTGCACGGTACGGTCGTGGATCCCTCGAACCTGCCGCCCGCCCCCGATGAGGCGGCACTGCTGGAAGAGCTGGAACTCTACCCCGTAGACGCCGACGAGCTCACCCCCGTACAGGCGGAGGCGCGCGCGAATGCTCGGGCAACCTACGCCGAGCAGGTGCAACGCTACGCGTGGGCGCTGGTTGAGGCCATGGCTCCTGCCCTCGCGCAGGATTGGCAGCTGGCGGCTCCTTCCGTACGAGCACGCACGGTGGCGGAGAACTGTACCCGCCTGAACCTGCCGGTGCCCGAATGGATTATCGAAGCCACCGAGCGGGAGAAATGGCGTGAGGCGCAACCGCCTCAGCCCGGTTTCTCGCCTACGGTAGCGGCGGCACTACCGATTGAGGTGCGCGGCCAGTTCGCCCAGAAGAACTACGAGGACAGGAACCCGAACATGGGTGCGGTGCTGACCGCCATGTGGCCTTTTGACCCGCTGGAGCGCCCCGTGATTTGGCGTTGGGCTTCTGACGATGCCCTCAACCGGGGCACGGAGGCGGTGCTTCGCCGCGGCCAGCATGAGCAGCTGGAACGTGAGATTGCGATCAACTCCTCGAGCCGTCGCGAGGCGGTGGAGCGTGCCGCCCTGGCGGTGGAGCGTGCCGTCGGCGCGGGGGAAGATAAACTGCACCAGAGCGGGGATGTAGCGGGGGAGAGCGCAAACCGCCCTGCATCTGCTGTACCCGGCGAGTCCGCCATTCCCGAATCTCTGCGCCAGCAGGCGGTGGACTGGGAACGCGAAGCCGACCTGCTACTGCTCATGATGGGGCAGACCGACCCGGTGCTGAGCGATCAGCTGCCGGGGCACCTGTCCGCATCCACGTTCATTCGCCTGAGTGAGGACCCGCAGGGCACGGTGCATCAGCTGATGCGCCCGGTGCCTCAGCGTCCCTCGCGTGCGGCAACGATTGGTACGGCGGTGCACGCGCTGATTGAGGAGCACTTCGGTGTTGCGCCGAGCGCCGACCCGCTGGAGGCGCCCGATGCGGAGGACACGGTGGGCGTTGACCTGCCTGGTTCTACTGCCGCCTCCACCTCGCCCGCTGAGCCTGCAGATCCCGCTGAGCTTGCAGATTCCTCTGGTTCTGCAGATCCTGCTGACCAGCAGGAACAGGACGAGTTCACCTTCGAGGACGACTTCGAGGAATCCGAGAGCGAACTGGAGGCCTCCGTGCAGCGCCTCTGGGAGCGCTTCGCCAACAGCGAGTGGGGTAGTGACGAGTGGAAGGACCGCATCTGGGCGGTCGAATACCCGGTCGAAACCCACATCGAGGGCGTAAGCCTGCGCGGCCGTATCGACGCGGTGTTCCGCACCGAGGACGAGGACGGCGAACGCTGGGTTCTGGTGGATTGGAAGAGCGGTTCCCGCCCGAAGATGGCGACCATGCAGTCTCGACGCTTCCAGCTGGGCCTGTACCGCATCGCGTTCTCCCGCATTATGGGCGTGGACCCGGAGCGTATCAGCACCGTGTTCGTGTACCTGGGCGGCAAGGGTGTTGCGGAGGTGTGGGACCACCAGATCCGCGGCGGCCTGCCCACGGAGGCGCAGCTGGCGAAGGTGATTCGTGAGGCGCGCAAGGGCTAGGCGGCAAGGCTAGGCGGCGGAGACATGCGCTCGCGCGTTAGCTTTGAGCCAATAACCGAATACAGAAAAGCAACTCACGGAGGCATTGCGCCTCGTGAGTTGCTTTTCTGCGTGGACTTCTGCGGTTAATGGCAGAGAACGCCTCTTCACCCCACTGCATTAGGGTGATGAGGCGTCCTCAGCCGCTGAAGAACTATAGAGGTACTTCGTGCCCTCGCACGCTCCGGGAAAGAATCGCGCCGAACGACTGCCGCTCTCGCGGCCTCACTCGCGCCGCCGGCGCCCCGTGGGGTTTGCGTGCGTCTTTACTCTCAAACACAACCTCGAAAGTAACTCTATAGATTTCTGCCATCGGTGATTGGTTGCGCGGTGCATGAATCCGGCTCGGGTCTGACATGACCGGTCAGGGTCCCGTCCAATCTGTCTCCCCAATTTATCGCTGCCACGATATCAGCGCTGGTCAGTGCGCTATGGGGAGTGTGTCCGCTGGTATTCTCGCGGCACAGCAAAAGTATTCCAGGAGTTTTTGAAAAAATCTACAGGGTAAGTTTTTACCCTAAGATGCACTATTTTGAGCATGGTTCAAGGTGAAGTTGAGGCTCTGTGGACTCTTGGAGTCAAAAGTTGGTTTATGTGGGTTTGCGGCGTATTTGCGCCCGGGAAATATTGTGAATGGCACCTTTGGCGCACCTTCAAGTCTCAGCCTTAATCTGAGTCATTCATGCACAAAAATGCAAAACTGGTGCTCAAAAGGTGAGGGGAAACACTTAAAGAAATTTTGATAAAAAGCCCACTAAAGCCCCTCCACTAGCCCTTATAGGCATCATCCCGTCGGTTTGACAGACAGCCAGTGACAGACAGTCAGGAGAGCTGGTTTCATCGGGCGCGCGAGGCATCGGATATACAACCCAGCGGATATACAGCCCAGTAGGTACGGTTCAGCCCCGCAGTGCAGTACTGCGGGGCTGAACCGAAAACCTATGCGGCAGGTGACACCCTGGCTGGCAGCAACCTGGCGACTACTTACCCTATGAGCTACTCGGCGGGGCCGACCAATACCTACTCGGCGGGGCCGACCAGCGGGCCGACCTCCTCCTGTCCGAGCAGTTCGCCGGAGGCGCGCAGGTCGTCCTGAATGTCCAGGAGCATGGACACGGCGTGGGTTGCGCCGTCGCGGTCGCCGACCTCCACGGTGTGGGTGAGCCACTGGGCAATCGCGAACTCGGCGTAGAAGTTCGCGCGCTGCGCCAGGTAGGCGTCGGGCAGCTGAGGCATCTGCTGGCGGTACACCTCAATGGCCTCGTCGGTGAAGTCGATGTCCTGACAGGAGTATAGCCAGGCGAAGTCCTGCGCGGGGTCGCCCACGTGTACCTCGGACCAGCCGGTGACCTCAACAATGCGCGCCTCCGTAGGAGTCACGTGCAGCACGAGGTTCTCGGCACCCATGTCGCCGTGGACCACGCGCGGGCGGAACTGCCACATGGGGCTGGGGGAGAGCACGGCGCGCCAGTGCGCGAGCAGGTCGGCGGGCACCTTGCCGGTTGCGGCGGCACGCTCGAGCTCGGCGTTCTTGCGCAGGCGAATCTGCTCCGAAGAGTAGGAGGGCAGGTCAGCCTCGTAAATAATGTCTTCGGGCATCACATGCAGGGTCGCAATGTCCTTGGCGATGATGGACGCCAGGGAGGGGCGGTTCGCCGCAACTTCGCGGCGGCTCAGCTCAGCCAGCTGGTCTACGTCGTAGATGGTACCGGGGATGTGCGTGTACACGAACACGTTGCCGCCCGCGTACGGTACGGTGCCGGCGACGGTGGGTACGGCGAAGGGCAGTCGGGCGCGCAGGCCGGGGCTGAACGACTGCAGGATGAGGTGTTCAGCTTCCAGGCGCATGCTGGCGTCGGGGCGGCGCGGGGCGCGCACTCGCCAGCGGCGACCGGTGGAGTCGGCGATGATTGCCGAGTCGAAGTCGTCGCTGTCTTCACGGACCGGTTCGGCGCCGACGGGGTAAATCCCGGGCACTCCGGCGGAGACAATGGCTGCTAGCTGAAGGGGAGATAAAGTCACGGGTTAAGGTTACCAAACCAATGTGTGCCGTTTAGTAGTTTTTGGAATCTTTATGCCAAGTGGTGAAGATACTCGTGGACAAGCCTAAACGTGCTCGCCTGCGTAGCCCGTTGAGCTTCTATTTGCCCATTCCACAAGAGGCGGGTTCCTCACGCTCTGAATGAAAGCAGTAGCCAAGAAGCCGCGGCGGGTCTGGAGAACATAGTCTGGGAGAATACAATGGAAGACCGGCTATCACCGCCTCGCAACCCGCATACACACATGCCCGTATGCCCGCGCGAGCGCATGCCGCCTGCCCGCACCGCCCGCCTTACTGATGGAGCATTATGACCGCCACACCTCAGCAGCCTCAGCATATGATCTCCGCAGACGATATCCTCGCCGGGCTTGACCCGGATCAGCGTGCGGTCGCCACCGAACTGGACGGGCCCATGCGCGTGCTGGCGGGTGCCGGTACCGGTAAGACCCGCGCGATTACGCACCGCATCGCCTACGGTATTGCGATCGGTCGCTACCAGGGCCCACGCGTACTCGCCCTGACCTTCACCCTGCGCGCGGCGGAGGAGATGCGTACCCGCCTGCACCAGCTGGGTGCGTACGGCGTGCAGGCGCGTACCTTCCACTCGGCGGCGCTACGTCAGCTGGCGTATTTCTGGCCGCAGGTGGTGGGCGGTACGTTCCCGTCCATCGTGCAGAATAAGGCAGCGCTCATTACGGAGGCGGCGAACCGTCTGCGCATCAGTACGGACCGTTCCCTGCTGCGTGATTTGGCGTCGGTGATTGAGTGGGCGAAGGTTCAGCTGCTCACTCCGGACACCATCATGCAGCGCCTGAGCGAGAAGCAGCTGCCCTCGGCGGTTACCCCGCAGAATATGCAGCGTATTTTCCAGGCGTATGAGGATTTGAAGGATGAGCGTAACCTCATCGATTTTGAGGACGTGCTGCTGCTGACCATCGCCATGTTGGAAGAGGATGAGAAGCTCGCCGCGACCGTCCGCAACCAGTACCGCCATTTTGTGGTGGACGAGTACCAGGACGTCTCCCCGCTGCAGCAACGCCTGCTGGATGTGTGGCTGGGCAGCCGCGACGATATTTGCGTGGTGGGCGACGCCTCCCAGACGATTTACTCTTTCACCGGTGCAACCAGCCGTTACCTGCTGGATTTTCCGCGCCGGTACCGTGGCGCGCACACGGTGAAGCTGACCCGCGACTACCGCTCCCATTCGCAGGTGGTGGAGTTGGCGAACCGTTTGTTGGCGGCGCGTCGCCCGCACCCCGATTCGAGCCCTCATTCGTGGGCGCCGCCGCTGGAGCTGATGTCTCAGCGCGGCCCCGGCGTGGACGTGGAGTGGTTCGGCTACGCGGATGATGAACAGGAGGCGGCCGGTATTGCCGAGGATATCCGCGACCTGATTGAGAAGGACGGTGTGCCGCCTGCGGAGATTGCGGTGCTCTTCCGCACGAACGCGCAATCGGCGGCGATTGAGTCGGCGCTGGCTACCGCCCATATTCCGTACCAGTTGCGCGGCGCGGAGCGTTTCTTTGAACGTCCCGAGGTTAAGCAGGCGATGCTCGCCCTGCGCGGTTCGGCGAAGTCCACGGACGGCACCGAGGACGTCACCCGCTACACCCGCGATGTGCTCGGCGGCCTCGGCTACAAGGAGGAGGGCCCCCTTTCCGGAGGCGCCACCCGCCAGAAGTGGGAGTCCCTCGCCGCCCTGGTGCACATGGTGGACATGATGGCGCAGAATCGCCAGGAGCAGTTGGAAGAGCACCGCGCGAACCCTCGCCCGGGCGTGCCCGAGCCGCTACCGTTGACCATGCACGAGGTCGTGGCGACCCTGAACCACCGCAGCGAATTCAACGACGCCCCGCAGGTCAACGGCGTAACCCTCGCCTCCCTGCACGCGGCTAAGGGTCTGGAGTGGGACGCCGTGTTCCTGTGCGGCCTGAACGAGGGCCTCATGCCGATCACCTTTGCGACTACCCCGGATGAGGTGGATGAGGAGCGCCGCCTGCTGTACGTGGGCATTACGCGCGCCCGCAAGTACCTGTGGCTGACCTGGACGATGACCCGCACCGTGGGTGGTCGCGGTCAGCGTAAGCGTTCGCGTTTCCTGGACGATATTGATCCGGCGAAGCGCCGCCGCAGGACTGAGAGCGCCGGCTCGTCGTATAGCCAGGCTCGTTCGACACAGCCCCGCTCGGCGCAGGCTCGCCGTTCGTCGATGGGAAGAGGAGACTATGGCTCAGCGTTTTAAGCGTGAGATTCTGCCCGCCACCGAGGACCGCCCGCAGATTGAGCTGGTCCGCTCGGCGCGCCGCACCCGCACCATCAGCATGCAGCGCGACGGCGTGGACGAGCACGGCAGCCCCGCCTACCGCCTGCTCATTCCCGCCGCGAGTACGAGCGAAGAGATTGACGAGCATATTGCCCGCCTGTTGCCGCGCATTCAGCGTCGTGCCGCCCGCCGTGAGCGTGCCACGCAGCTGACGGTCACGGATGAGTACCTGCGCTCCCGCGCCCTGTACCTGGCGCAGAAGAACCTGCCGGAGCTGGTTGCCGCGGGCAGGCTCGAGAAGCTGTCGATTCGCTGGGTGAGCAACCAGCGTCAGCGCTGGGGTTCGGCAACCTACGCGAACACGCAGATTCGTATCTCATCGGAGCTGCAGGGCGTACCGGAGTACGTGCTGGATTCGGTGATTCACCACGAGCTCTGCCACCTGCTGCAGCCGAACCATTCGGCGGCGTTCCGTGCCCTGGAGTCGCGTTACCCGCAGCTGCTGCGGGCGCAGGCCTACCTGGAGGGGTACGCGCTGGGGCGCTCGCGTGCTGAGGGCGAGCGCGGCGAAAACAGCGCGGACTAAAATCCAGCCAGCTAAAATCCAACCGGCTAACGCGCTTCCCGAAAATCAAAGAATCAAAAACCAAACGAAACACTCGAGCGGGGGTGACTTGTACATTCACAAGCCACCCCCGCTCGAGTGTCAGCTATTTACTTTCGCCGCTCAGCTTTACTTCGCTCAGCTTTACTTTGCTCAGCTTTACTTCTCTTCGGGCGCGTTGCCGAAGCCGCCGTCCAGCAGCTTCTGCAGCTCCGAGTCGAAGTCCACGTCGTCCAGGCTGATTTCGTTCATGCGCGCATCGTATGCGGTGAAGTCTTCCAGCTCGGCGGGGGTGGGCAGGGTCTCCGGGGTGTCCCAGAGGCCGTCGCGTGCCTCAATGCCGTGGGATTCTTCGTACCAGCGCCAGAACTGCTGTGCTTCACGCACCAGGCGCGGGCGCAGTTCCAGGCCGACCAGGTTCTCGAAGACCTGCTCGCTGGGGCCGCCGTCGATGCGGCGGCGCGCCATGATTTCGGTCAGCTGCGGTGCCTTGGGCAGGTTGCGGGTCGCGTCCTCGGTTACGACGGATACCCAGCCTTCGATGAGGGCGAGCAGACCCTCCAGACGCTGTACCGCCAGTTCCTGGTCTTCGGTGCGCTGGGGGCTGAACATGCCGCCTTCGAATGCTTCCTGTACGGCGTCGGGGTTGCTCATGTCCACCTGGGATGCGGCGTCCTGCATGCGGTTCATGTCTACGCGGATGCCGCGGGCGTAGCGCGCTACGAGCTGGACCAGGTCTTCGCGCAGCCAGGGGTTTGCCTTGTGCAGACGGATCAGCGCGGATTCACGCACGGCAAGGTAGAGCAGGACCTCCTGCGGGGGCACCTCGATACTGTCGGCGAGCTGCTGATAGCCGTTGGGCAGCAGAGCGGAGGAACCGGGCGCGAGGGGGAAGCCCACGTCGGTGGAGGAGTACACCTCACCGGCGAGCTGCGCGAGTGCCTGCGCCATCTGTGCACCAAAAATCACGGAACCAATGTTGTTCAAGAAGCCGCTGTTAAGGATCTGAGAGATCTCTTCGGGCACGTCTTCGGGTGCGCCGGGCATGACCATGGACTGGGTGACTTCGGCTGCGACCGGCTCGACCATTTCGCGCCAGGAATCGAAGGAATGCTCCACCCATTCCGCCTTGGACCACGCCTGCACCGGATAGTTGTGGCGCTCAACGGTGGTCACCGCGTCCAGCCAGAGGTCGGCGAGGTTCGCCGCGTCTTCTACGGCGCGCTTGAGGTTTTCGGGTACGGAGGGGTCTTCACCCATGGATGCGAGCATCTGGCGGGTCTGGTTCTTCACGTTATCCCAGTTCACGCCGCTGGGGCTGTCGGATGCGCCCGCGCCGGAGAACATTGCCTGTACCTGCGCGAACATGCTCTGCATCATGGCGGGGTCGAAGCCCATGCCCATGTTCTTCAGGTCTTCGGGGTCGATGCTGATGCCGAAGGGGTTCTGACCGCCTTCGCCGAAGAGCGCGCCGAAGGGGTTCTGTGCGTTGGAGGAGGTGCCCTTGCCGCCCTGGCCGGTTGCCCCTGCGGAGGGGTCGAAGCCCTGCTCCTGCATCTTCTTAATGAATTCTTCGAGGGGGTCGCGCTCGTTGGAGGCGCCGCCGGTGGGGTTCTCAGACATGTGAAGCCTTTCGTAATCCGGGGGTGGGCGTAGCTGGCCCGCTCGCTGTCCAGCCTACCGATTTTTGCTGAGAATTTCCCGCGCCACCGCTGTGGATGCGGCTTAATCAGCTGAGGGCTCACAAGCTTGTCTCTGTCGCCGGGGTTTGGGAGCTTTTTCGTGCCGCTGTCACCGTCGGGTGCTGACACAGCGCAGCGCGGGTCAGAGCGTGAACGCCTCCTGGTTGCTCTATTTTTAGCGGGGCGACGGTGCCCGCGCGCGTGTTGAAAAGCAGGTTTATCCGGTACTGTAGAAACCATGACTAAGTCCACCCCCGATGCTGAGCAGCAGCCGAACGCCGCCTCCGCGAGCGTGAAGAGTAATGAGAAGGCGGCTAAGCGCCGTTCGCGTTTTGCGCCGCGCCGCGTGAACCTGCGTTCGGTGAGCGCTGTGGCGACCTGCGCCCTGCTGGCTGGTGCTTTTGTTCTGCCCAGTTCCTATGTGAAGGAGGGCCCCGGCCCGCTCTTTGATGTGCTCGGAACCTACCAGGAGAAGGACGTCATTGAGGTCTCGGGTGCGCCCAGCTATAAGACGTTCGGCAAGATGAACATGACGACGGTGTCGGTTTCGGGCGGCCCGTACACGGAGCTGTCCGGCGCGGAGGCGTTCTACGGCTGGTTGGCGTTTGACGGTAACCGCAGCCTCGTGGTGCCGACCGATGCCCTGTACCCGCACGTGAGCCATGAGCAGGCGACGGCGGCGACCGGCGCGCAGATGGCTGATTCGCAGACTCAGGCGAAGGTCGCGGCGATGCGCCAGCTGAAGATGGCGGTGACCGAGAAGGTTCAGGTGCTTTCCACGGTGGAGGGTTCCCCGGCGGCGAGCGCGCTGAGGGCTGATGACCGTATCGTGAAGGTGGGGGAGAAGCAGATTGAGACTCTCACCGATGTTCCGAAGGCGGTGAACGCTTCGAACGGCTCGCCGATTGATGTGACCGTGGAACGTGACGGCAAGCAGCAGACCTTTAAGCTGACCCCGGTTCGTTCCAGTGACGATAGCCGCTGGATTCTGGGCGCGGGTTTGAAGCAGAGCTATGACCTGCCGGCGCACGTGCAGTACAACCTGGACGGTGTGGGCGGCCCGAGCGCCGGTCTGATGCTGGCGCTGGGTACGGTGGATAAGCTGAGCGAGGGTACTCTGCTCGCCGATGAGGATGCCGGAGGCGACCCGTACCGCAGCTACATTTCGGGTACCGGCACGATTGATGCAGACGGTAAGGTCGGCGCAATTGGCGGTATCAAGTACAAGATTCTGGCGACGGGCCGTTACGGTGCGCGTTATTTCTTGGCGCCTAAGGAGAACTGCGATTCGATTGTGAAGATGCAGGCGCAGGACCCCGACCTGTTCAACTACTATCACGCCGGTCAGGTGCGCGGCACGATGGTGGTTGTGCCGGTGTCGACCCTGGATGAGGCGGTGAAGACGGTCGAGGCAATTAAGTCTGGCACCCCGGATGATTCCCTGCCCCGCTGCGGTTCCTAACATAACGTTTTTCTCCGCAAGGTTCTCACCCGTATAGCGTAGAAGTCAGCCCCGGTACTTTATGAACTGCCTCCCGTTTCTTGGACAACGAAAATAAAGTCCAAGAAACAGGAGGC